>Ga0306920_100009527_pt1 | contig 12973 bp, 7 predicted proteins | sample flu12Cox44000170_FD_204666 | JGI IMG/M metagenome (GOLD analysis project Ga0306920, IMG submission 204666) | Lab enrichment of tropical soil microbial communities from Luquillo Experimental Forest, Puerto Rico - flux4day.12C.oxic.44.000.170 (v2)... | ecosystem: Environmental > Terrestrial >...
GCGAGATCGGACGGCCGTACCTGGAGTTCAATGGCCTGGCCCACGGGGTGCACGGAATGCTGCTGTTCCGGCCCGATGCGCCGCAAGCGGAGCGGAGCAGGCAGGCGATCGAGCTGGCCGAACGCCACGGCTGGGGCGAGGAACCGCTCGCTGGGGTGGCCTATGCCCAGTTCGGCATCGCCATGCTGTACCAGGGGCGGCTAGATGAGTCCGAGCCGTGGCTGGAGCGCGCCGAGCGCATCCTGCGCGCCGAGGTGGAACCGGCCGCCGGGATGAGCCTGCGTTATGCTCGCGCGATCCTGGAGCTGGCCCGCGGCCGTCATCAGGAGGCGCTGGCGGCGTTCCGCGGGGCCGAGGAGCTGGCCGCGGCGCTGGTCCAGCCGCCCACCTGCGTGACGTCGATGCGGTCACGGATGCTGCAGACGCTGGTGCAGGCGGGCCAGACCGGACGCGCCGAGCAGGTTCTCGCCGAACTGAGCGAGGACGAGCGGGCCAGCGCGGAGATGCGGACCGCAGAGGCGGCGCTGCGACTGGCCACCGGCGACCCGCAGGCGACGGCTGACGTGCTCGCGCCCGTCCTGGACGGTTCGGTCTGCGGGATCCGCCGGGTGCGGATGGTAACCGCGCTGCTGCTGGAGGCACGAGCCCGGGACGCGCTGGGCGACCAGAACACCGCCGGACGGACCCTGGAGCGGGCGCTGGATCTTACCGAGTCCAACGGCATACTCCTGCCGTTCCTCCTGGATCCCGTCCCGGCGCTGCTCGAGCGGCATCGCCGGTACCGCACGGCCCACCCTGCCTTGATCTACCAGATCCTGGGAGTGTCCGGGGGGTGCGCGGGGGCAGGCACTCCCCCCGTGAGCAGGGGAGGTCTGGGCGAGATCATTCCCCCGAGGGTGACAGAACAGCTCACCGACAGCGAGACCCGCATCCTGCGCTACCTGCCGACCAACCTCACGGCGCCCGAGATCGCCAATGAGCTGTTCCTCTCGGTGAACACCGTCGGGACCCATCTGCGGCACCTGTACGCCAAGCTCGGCGTCCACAGCCGCCACGAGGCTGTCGACCGCGCCCGCGCCCTGGGCCTGCTCGCGCCCTCCGCACGAAGGACCTAACGGCGTGCGGGCCGACTCGTGCAGGTGCAGGTGGGGATATGTCCGTTGTGCGTCCGTGCCCGCAACTCCTCGGAGATGAGACGGGAGAGCTCACGATGATCTCCGTGACTCCGGTTCCTGGCGCCGGCAGCGCCATCGCGAGCGGTACGGGGAGTCGGAGCCCGATCCGGGGGCGAGACGAGCAGCTGCACATGATGGCCGGCTTTCTGGAGCGCGTGCGGACCGGGGTGGGCGGCGTCGCGATCATTGAGGGTGCCGCGGGTCTGGGCAAGACGAGGCTGCTCACCGCGGCACGGACGACCGCCCGTGCGCTCTCGTTCCGGACCGGGCTCGGTACCGCGGAGCCAGGTCATAGCTCCGTCGAACTGGCTGTACTCATGGAGGCCTTGTTCGGTGACCCGGAACCACTGGTCGAACGGAAGGCGCTCGGATCGCGCGACCGCTCCCGCGAGGAGCCGTTCTGGCTCCTCCAGGATGTGCAGACCCTGCTGGAGCGGGCCGCGCTCCAGCAGCCGCTGCTGGTGTGCCTTGACGATGTGCAGTGGGCGGACGCAGGATGTGCCTTCGCCTTGCGCATGCTCACGCAGTGGCTGGCGTCGTTGCCGGTCGCGTGGCTGATCGCTGCCCGGCCAAACCAGGGGATACCGCAGGTCCGCCGAGCACTGGCCGAACTGAGCACCGCCGGGGCGGTGACGATTCAGCTGACGCCGCTGAGTGCTTCCGCGGTCGCGGAGGTGGTGACGGATGTACTGGGCGCACCGGCGGGAGGTGACCTCCTTCGGACCCTGGCCGACATGCGAGGCAACCCCTTCCTCATTGTCGATCTTCTCGCCGGCCTGCGGGAGGAGAACCTGGTCCGCGTGGTGGACGGCCGGGCGAGATTGGCGGAGAACCGGGTGCCGCATCGGCTCGACGACAGTGTGCGGCGACGCCTGTCGCGCACCACCGGAGCAGGCGAGCGAGTCGTGGCCGCGGCCGCCTCTCTCGCTCGCCAGTTCACGCTCAATCAGATCACGGCGATGACCCGCATCCCAGTAACCGACCTCATTGATCCGGTCCAGGAAGTCATCGACGCCGGGATCTTCCTCGAGGAGGGCGGTCGCCTCGCCTTCCAGCACGACCTGATCCGAGAGGCGGTTCGCGGCGCGGTACCTGACCCGATCCGCCGGGCCCTGGACCGTGAGGCGGCCGATGTCCTGCTCGCGGGCGGCGCCCTCCCCGTCGAGGTCGCGGCCCAGCTGGCCGCGAGTGCGGAGCCTGGTGATATCAGGGCGGTCGGTGCTCTCGCCGAGGCCGCCGAGACGCTCGGCGTGACTGACCCCAGCGCCTCGGCCGACATCGCGAGCGTGGCTCTGTCGCTGGTCCCGTCACGGCACCCGCTGCGGGGTCCGCTGGTGGCCCGCAGGACGGTGTCGCTGTTTGCCGCGGGCCGCAGCAAGGAAGCACGGGCCTTCGCCGACAACGCCCTGCGTCAGAGCCTGCCTGCTGAGCAGGAAGCCGACGTACGACTGAGTCTGGCGGCGATGTTCGCCATCTCGGCTGACGACCGCGCCGACAACGCCCGGCAGGGCCTGTCCCTCACCGATCTGTCCGCGGACACGCAGGCCCGGCTGTGGGCGTCGCTGTTTCATAACCTGCTGGTCGCCGGCCGCCTCGACGAGGGCCAGGCGATCGAGTCCGAGGTGCGCGCGAACGTGTTCGCCAGCGCCGACCTCGCAGCGCGGTACTTTTTCCAGATCGGCCGCTCGGCGATGGAATACCAGCTCGGCCACCTCGAGCTTTCACTCCGGCTGCTCCAGGACGTGAACCCCGAGCAGCTGGCCGGCTTCGACGATCCGCGGGAACGCCTGACGCACAGCTATCGCTCGTGGCTGCTGTCCGCCCTCGACCGGGTCGATGAGGCGATCGCGGTCGCCGAGGACGGACTGGCCTCCGCCCAGCGCGATCGGCAGCACTGGGCTGTCCACGTCTTCGAAACGTGGAACGGTCGGCACCTGCTCGGCCTTGGTCGGCTCGACGAGGCGAATGCGGTGCTGGAAGGCCGGTTCCACCCCGCCGACGCGCATCTGATCGTCGGGGTCCTGGACGCGGCGTCGGTCGTGGCACTCGGCCGCACCAAGCTCTACATCGGGGATGAGCGCGGGGCCCATGAGGTCGCCGAGATCGCCAAGGTAATGCTCGCCACGACCGCTCCGGTCGTCCGCAGGCTCGCCGCCTGGTACCTCGCCGTCCATGCCACGGCGTCCGGCGATCCTGACCAGGCCCACCGCTGGCTGTGCGCGCTCGGCGAAACAGAGCGGCTGTCGCTGTTCCCGCTCTTCCCGATGGAGGTCGCCGACGATCCGCTGCTGGTCCGGATGGCTCTGGCGGCCGGCGATGAGGAACTCGCGAAGACCGTCGCCGAGCTCGCCGCGCGCCGGTACGAACTCAATCCCGGCGTGCCGTCTGTGGCAGCAGCCGCCGCACACACCCGAGGCCTGCTCAACGGGTCGAAACCGGACCTGGAAGAGGCAGCGGCGATTCTCGCCGCCGGCCCGCGGCCGCTGGCGCTGGCGGCCGCCCTGGAGGATCTGGGTGGCGCCAGGCTGGCCGACGGAGACCGCGGTGGCGCGGTCGACGCCTTCGACCGCGCGCTGCGGATCTGCATCGAAACCGGCGCCGCGCGCGACGCGGCCCGAGCCCGGATGCGGCTACGCGAGCTCGGGGTCCGGCGCCGGGTCCAGTCCCTGGACCGCCCGAAACTGGGATGGGAATCGCTCACTAACGCCGAGCTTCAGGTCGCGCGGCTCGCCGCCGCAGGCTGCACCAACCGGGGGATCGCCGACCGGCTGTTCGTCTCGCCCCATACCGTGAACACCCACCTGCGTCATGTCTTCGACAAACTGGACGTCAGGTCCCGGGTGGACCTCACTCGCATCGCCGAACGCCACGTATAGCGCTCAGGGATTCCCGGCCTCGGCGCGGAGCTGGGCGATCTGGGCGCGTGCGGCCTGGACAAGTTCTTCGTTCGTGTGGGCGTGACCGCCTAGTCCCCACCCGCCGTCCGGAGCTTCGGTCAGCAGCACCCAGGTGCGGTTGGCCAGGTCCTGATCACCGCCCGCCGCGGCGACGAGCGCGGTGAACTGAGCCACGACCGCGAGCTGTTTATCGCGATTCAGCGCGCCCGCGTTCGTGAGGACCTGGACCCGGACGTAGCTGCTGTCGCCGTCGACGTTGCTGAGGCTTTCGTCATCGAGCTCGTGCACGAACGCGGCGGTGTTACGGCGGAACATGGGAATGTCCGGAACGCCCTCGATCACCATCAAGGTCGTGGCCAGGTCGACGGCGAGCTTATGCCGGTCCGGGAACGTCCCGGAGCGGGCGTACACATCGATCATGGGCATGGCAGGCCCTCCTTTCGGTTCAGACGGAGTTCGCGGCGGTCCGGATGACATCGAGGACGAAGTCGGGCTGGGACAGCATGGGTACGTGGCTGCTGTCCACGTCGTAGGTGTGAGCGCCCATCCGCTTGGCGGCGAATCGCTCTAGCTCGGGATGGACGGTCTGGTCCTGGTTGGCGATGATGTACCAGCTCGGCTTGGTGCGCCAGGCGGTGCCGGGGACCTTGGCATTGAACAGGTTGGCGTCCGGCACCATCTGGGTCGCCCAGACCAGCTGCTGCTCCGGTTCGGACAGGTCACCCGCGAACGCCCGGGTGCCCTCGTGCTTCAGCCAGATGCGCCCATCCGCGACCTCGATGTAGTTGAAGACATCGGTGGTGGGGAACTGAGCCTGATGGCTCTGGGAGGTCTCGGTTTCGTCGGGGGCCAGCGCGGCGATGTAGACCAGCCCGGCGACCCGGTCATCAGTGCCCGCGGCCGTGATCAAGGTGCCGCCGTAGGAGTGGCCGACGAGCAGCACCGGGCCGCTGACCCGGCCGATCGTGCGGATCACGGTCGCGACATCACCTTCAACTGAGTCGAGGCTGTGCTGCGAGGCGATCGCCTGGTATCCCTCAGCCTGCAGCGGGCGGATTACCTTGCTGAAGCACGAGCCGTCGGCCCACAGGCCGTGCGCAAATACGATGCTTGGCTTGGCCGGCATGTCTGCTCCTTCGACGAGATGTCACGACGGGGTTCACGCTAGGGCGGCCCCTGCCTCCGGGCATCGCACGAACGCGCGATTCCTATTTGCCACGCCAAGTGACCGCCGCGTTCGTCAACGATGCGTATCACCAGGATCCGGTGATGACCTTTCACCGGTCCGCCAGGAAGCCTGGGCTTCGTCGTGAAAGCCGACGGCGGCCGGATGCCGTACCCGGATCAGGTCGGCCGCTGGCGCGGAACATCACATCAGGGAAGGTGAATCACGGTGACTGATTCGGACAGCACGGTGGCGATCATCGGTACCGGTAACATCGGCGGCACGCTGGCGGCGGAGTTCGCGGCCGGAGGGCGGGACTTCCTGCTGGCGGGCCGGGACGAGGAGGCCGCCCGGAAGCTGGCGGCCGGGCTAGGAGGGCTCGCGGAGGCGGTGAGCGTGGATGAGGCGGTGGATCGGGCCGGGGTGCTGGTCGTGGCGGTCTGGCTGGATGACTTCGAGCAGTTCATCGCCCGGTACGGGGGCCGGCTGGCCGGTAAGGTGATCATCGACCCCACCAACCCGGTCGGCCCGGACGGGGCGGGCGGGTACCGCAAGGTGATCGACGAGCAGGAGTCCTCCGGGCAGCTGCTGGCCGGGCTGTTGCCGGGCGGGACGGTCCTGGTCAAGGCGTTCGGCACGCTGTCGGCACCGTCGCTGGCCGCGGCCACCCGCCGGGAGCCGGACCGGGCGGTGCTGTTCTATGCCGCTGACGATAAGGCGGCCGGGGATATGGTGGCCGGGCTGATCCGGGCGGCCGGGTTCGACCCGGTCCGGGCCGGCGGCCTAGATCAGGCCATCCGTCTGGAGATGTTCGGCGACCTGCACGAATACGGCGCCCTGGGCCGCGTCGTGACCCAGGCCGAAGCACTCAAGGCCCTCTGACCCGGCCAGGCGCCCCCGGCTGGCTGGGCCGCCTGCCTAGAGGAGGTTGCCACGATGGAGACCGAATTCCGGCTGACCGTGAACGGCGCGGAGCAAAGCGTGACCTGCGAGCCGGATACATCGCTGCTCGATGTGCTCCGGCATGACCTGGGCTTGGCCGGGCCGAAGTTCGGCTGCGGGATGGGGCTGTGCGGGGCGTGCTTCGTGCTGATCGGGGGCCGCGCCCGCTCGTCCTGCGACCTGCCGGCCTCGGCCGTGGACGGCCCGGTCATCACGGTGGAAGGGCTGTCGGCCGACGGTCGGCTCCGTCCCGTTCAGCAGGCCTTCATCGACGAGCAGGCCGCCCAGTGCGGCTATTGCACCTCCGGCATGGTGATGAGCGCGGTTGGCCTGCTGGGTGAGCGTTCCGGGCCGACCGAGCAGGAGGTGCGGGAGGCGCTGGACGGCAATCTGTGCCGCTGCGGGGCGCATGGCAGGATCATTCGCGCGGTGCTGAAAGCAGCACGGCGGGCGTCCGAAGGGCAGACCGTGCTCCCGCACCCGCCCGCCGGGCAACTCCCGGCCAGCCAGGCTTCCACCGAGGCTCCCGCGGGGGGTACCTCAACCGGAGAGGGCCCCGTGCTCGCGCCGCTGCCAGCAGACCTGGCGGCCAACCCGGTACTGGCCCGGTGGCTGGATTTCAGCCGGGACGGGGAGGTCACGATCCGGACCGGAAAGGTGGAGTACGGCCAGGGCATCTGGACCGCGCTGGCGCAGGTGGCCGCCGAGGAACTCCAGGTCGCCCTGGCCCGGGTACGGGTCGACCCGGTGTCCACTAGCACCAGCCCGGATGAGGGCGTCACGTCGGGCAGCAGGTCGGTCCAGGACTCCGCCCCGGCGCTGCGGCAGGCGTGCGCGCAGGCTCGTGACCTGCTGCTGGCCGCCGCTGCGATCAGGCTCGAGGTCCCCCAGTCCGCGCTGGATGTGGCCGACGGGCAGATCCAGACCGCCGACGGCCCGACCGGAATGAGCTACTGGACGCTGGCGCAACCGGGCATGCTTGACCGCCCCGCCGGTATCCCGGTGCCGTCCCGGCCGGCTGGGCAGTGGTCTGTCGCCGGGCGCAGTGCCCCGCGGCGGGACCTTCCCGACAAGGTGGCCGGGCGTCCGCGGTTCCTGCACGATCTTGTCCTGCCGGGCATGGCCTACGGCCGGGTGGTGCGGCCGCCGACGCGGGCCGCCGACCTGATCGGGCTCGCTGGCACCGACCTCGGCCGCGAGACCGCACTGGTGCGGGACGGCTCGTTCCTCGGCGTGGTGGCCCCGACCGACCGGGCCGCGTTGCGGGCCGCCGGGCGGGTCGCCCGCGCGGCGCAATGGCGGACGACCCCGTCGCTGCCTGACCCGCACGATCTGCGCGGGTTCATGCTGGCGGCAGCGTCGGAGGACCAGACGGTGACGGACCAGCCGGACGGGGATGCCGGGGGCACGGCCGCCCGTACGCTGACCGCCGAGTTCACCCGGCCGTTCCTGGCCCACGCGTCGGTGGCGCCCAGCTGCGCGATCGCCCGCTGGGACGGCGACTCCGTTGCTGTGTGGAGTCACAGTCAGGGCATCTTTCCGCTGCGCGCGGCGATCGCGGCCGGGCTGGGGCTGGAGGCCGGGCAGGTGACGGTGCATTACGTGGAGGGTGCGGGTGTCTACGGCCAGAACGGCGCGGACGACGTGGCCCTGGACGCGGTGCTGCTGGCGCGGGCCGTCCCCGGGCGGGCGGTCCGGGTGCAGTGGACTCGGGAGGACGAGATGTGCTGGGCCCCGCTGGGGTCGGCCATGCTCGCGCGGCTCTCGGCCAGCCTTGACGCCAGCGGCCGGATCCTGACCTGGCACCAGGACGTGTGGAGTAACGGCTTCATCGGCCGTCCCACCATGGGCGGGGACCCGCGCCTGCTCGCCCTGACCCACCGGGCCGGGGGCCGCCCGATGCCGCCGGCCCCCGACGGTCCGCCGGCCAACTGGATGGGCGCCTCGCGCAACGCGGTGCCCGGCTATGACATCCCCGGCCTGCACGTCACCCGGCACCGGCTCCTGGACATGCCGATCCGGACATCCTCGCTGCGGTCGCTCGGCGCGCACCTCAACGTGTTCGCCATCGAGTCGTTCATGGACGAGCTGGCTGCCGCGGCCGTCGCGGACCCGGTGGCCTTCCGGCTCGCCCACCTCACCGACCCGCGTGCCCGGCAGGTCCTCATCGAGGCCGCGCGGATGGCTGGGTGGGACACCCGGGGGAGCCGTGACGGCATCGGCTATGGGACCGGGGTGGCCCGGTACAAGGGGGCCGCGGGGTATTGCGCCGCCGTAGCGGAGGTGGAAGCGGACACGGACATCCAGGTGCGCAGGCTGTGGCTCGCGGTGGACGTGGGCCGGGTCATCAACCCGGACGGGGTGATCAATCAGGTCGAGGGCGGCGCCGTGCAGAGCTCGAGCTGGACGCTGAGCGAGCAGGTTCGGTTCGACCGAGACAGGGTTATGTCGGCGGGCTGGGACAGTTACCCGATTCTCCGGTTCACCCAGACCCCGGAGGTGATGGTACGCATTGTGGACGCGCCCGGTGAAGCCGAGACCGGCGCGGGCGAGGTTGCCCAGGGGCCGGTCGCCGGCGCTATTGGCAACGCGATCGCCGACGCGGTCGGGGTGCGCGTCCGCGACCTGCCGCTGACCCGCGAGCGCGTCGCCCGGGCGATCCAGGAGAGCTGAGGGCGTCATGAGGATCGACGTACACGCGCACTACTGGACCGACGCCGTCGCGGGACTGACGGTACTAACCGCCACGCCTGCCCCGGCTAGGTGAGTGCGGGCGGGCGGGCTTCAGGCAGGCCCAGGTGCTCGGCCAGCCATGGCCCGGTCGCGCTGTCCGGGGCGCGCGCGACGTCCTCGGGCGTCCCGGCGGCGAGGATGTGCCCGCCGTCCGGGCCGCCGCCCGGGCCCATGTCGATGAGGTGGTCGGCGGCGGCGAGCAGGTCCAGGTCGTGGTCGATGACGATGATCGTGGCCCCGGCCTCCAGCAGCCGGTCGAACACGCCGGCCAGGGTGGCCACGTCGAGGGGGTGCAGGCCGGTGGACGGCTCGTCGAATATGTACAGCGCGCCGCGCTGGCTGGCGCGCAGCCGGGCGGCAATTCGCAGCCGCTGTGACTCGCCGCCGGACAGCGACGGGGTGGGCTCGCCCAGCCGCAGGTAGCCCAGGCCGACCTCGCTGACGGGCCGCAGGGCCGCGGCGACCTCCTGGCGGTCGGCGAACCGTTCCAGGGCGTCGTCCACGCTCAGGCCGAGCACGTCGGCGATGGTCAGGCCGTCGACCTGCACGGCCAGGGTGGCGTCGTTGTAGCGGTCGCCGTGGCAGGTCGGGCAGCCGACGGTGATGTCGGGCAGGTACTGGACGTCCAGATCGATGTGGCCGAGGCCGCGGCAGGTCGGGCATTGGCCCTCGCGGGTGTTGAACGAGAAATGCCCGGGCTTCCAGCGCCGGCGCCGGGCGTAGGCGGATTCGGCGAACACGCGGCGGATCTGGTCGAACGCCCCGGAGTAGGTAGCGGGTGTCGACCGAGCGTTCTGCCCGATCGGCGAGGCGTCAACCTGGACGACCTGACCGATGCCACCCAGGTCCAGGCGCCGGACGTGCCCGGGCAGCACCGACCCGCTCAGCAGCGCCCGGGCGGCCGGGATGAGGCTGTCCAGGACGAGGGCGGTCTTCCCCGCGCCGGACGGCCCGGCCAGCGCGGTCAGCTGGCCCGCCGGGAAGACGGCGGTGACGTCGTGCAGGTTGTACAGAGCGCTGATTTCGAGAGTGATCTGCCCGCCGGGACCGGGCCGTGCCGGACGGACCCGGGTCACGGCCGGGGCGCCAGCCAGGAACCGGCCCATGATCGAGCGCGGGTCGCCCGCCAGCTGGCCGGGCGGGCCCTGGGCGATCACCGTGCCGCCCTTAGCTCCGGCCGCCGGGCCGAGCTCGATGACCCAGTCGGCGCTGCGGATGATCTCCCGCTCGTGCTCCACCACGACCACGGAATTACCGTTCCCGGCCAGCGCGGTGATCGTCGTGAGCAGCCCGGTGACGTTACTCGGGTGCAGCCCGACCGACGGCTCGTCCAGCACGTACAGCATGCCCGTGGTGCTGGCGCGCACCGTCGAGGTGAGCTCGATCCGCTGCCGTTCCCCGGTCGACAGCGAGGCGCCGGCCCGGTCCAGGGTCAGGTAGTCCAGCCCGACGTCAAGCAGCGGCGTGAGCCTGCCATCCAGCTCGGTCAGCAGGCCGGATGTCAGCCGGCCGAGCTCGGCGGGCAGCCCCGCGGGCAGGCCGGCTACGAACCCGCGCAGCTCGCCCAGGCCCAGCGCGCTGATCTCGGCCAGGTTGCGGCCGCCGAGCTGGGAGGCCAGCGCCCCGGGCCGCAGCCGGGTGCCGTGGCACACCGAGCAGACCCGGGTGATGAGGAAACGCTGCACCAGGCGGCGGGTGCGCTCGTTGTCGCTGCGCAGCGACCGTTCGACCGCGGCGACCGCGTTGTCGTAGTTGACCGACAGCTGCACGGTCCGCCCGTTCCGGCCCGAGGTCAGCGTCACTTGCCGCCGGACCGGCTCACCGTGCAGCACGATGTCGCGTTCGCGATCGGTCAGTGACCGGTACGGCACGTCGAGCCGGACCCCGAGCTCGCCCGCGGCGTACATCGATAGCCGCCGGCCGCCGGAGTTCCACGGAAGCACCGCGCCGTCGGCGATCGTCTTGCCCGGATCGGGAACCAAGGTGGTGACGTCGACCTCGGACCGCACCCCCAGGCCCTGGCAGGCCGGGCACGCGCCGTAGGAGTTGAAGGCGAAGGATTCGGCGCTGGGATGCACGAAGCGCGCGCCGCATACCGGGCAGGTGATCTCCTCGCTGAGCGTGGCGATCGACGGCCCGACAAGGTGGCCGTTCGGGCACAGGTGCGAGCCGAGCCGTGACATCATCAGGCGCACCACGTTGAGCACCTCGGACATGGTGCCCACCGTGCTGCGCGGCCCCGGTACCGGCGGGCGCTGCCGCAGGGCCAGCGCGGGCGGCAGATGGTCGATCCGATCCACGTCCGGCCGCTGGGCCTGGGTCAGCCGCCGGCGGCTGTAGGTGCTCAGGCCCTCCAGGAACCGGTGCAGGCCCTCGGCGTACAGCGTGCCCATAGCCAGCGACGTCTTGCCCGATCCGGACACCCCGACCACCGCGACGGTCCGCCACAGCGGCACGTCGACGTCGATATCCCGCAGGTTGTTGTGCCGGGCCCCCCGCACGCCGATGACGACGGGCAGGGTTCCCGGCACGGAAATGTCGGCAGCCTCCATAAGGGCAGGCTATTGGTCACGGGTGGACCGGTCCGCTGGGCCCGCTGTCCAGGCGCAGCGACTGCATGATCGTGAACGTTGTGGTGTAGGTCAGCTCCTCCACGTCGGCGGCGGCCAGCACGCCGGTGTACTTGGCGACGATGGGCGCGTACGCGCGCTCGGTGACGGCGTCGAGGTGGCCTTTGACCCCGGCCCAGAAGTTCTCTCCGCCCGCCACGTAGTAGGGCACCGGGTTCACCGACGCCAGCGCCTCTTTCGCGCTGGCTTCGATGTCGGCGATGTACTGCTGGTGCACCGCGACGTCGTCACGGGTGGAAAGCCGGCCCATGTGCCCGCTGATGAAGTGCGTCCACGGGTAGGACAGCAGGGTGGCCGGGGCGGCCATGTAGCCGGGGACGTCATCGGACAGGTTGAGGTTGTAGATGGGCACCCAGCCGCCGTTGACGACGTCGATGAACATCACGGCGTCGTGGTCAGGGAAGTGGATGTAGATGTTGTCCGGCGAGTGGTTGGGACCGTGCCAGGCGAGTTCGACCCGCTCGCCGCCCACCTGCAAGGTGTAGCTGTCGGCGAAGGTCACGTCCGGCGCCGGCCTTGCCGGGTTGTTTGCCCGCAGCAGCAGCCGCCGGGTCTCCTCGTGCCCGATGCGAACCACGTCGCTGCCGAAAATCGAGGACGCGGCGGTGTGGTCGTCATGGTGATGGGAGTAGACCATGTGCGTCACCTTGTTGGTCACACCCTCGGCCGCGGCGATCTCGTCTATAGCACGCCGCAGGTTGTGGCCGATCGTGGGGGGCGCGTCGAACAGCACCACGCCATCTGGGGTGGTCAGGAACGCCGCCTGGTAGACGCCGTCGGTGACCCAGTACAGGTTCCGCTCGACGCGTCCGACGTAGTAGCCCTGCTCGTTCACGGCGGGGCCGAGCACGGACCGGGGGATGGGCGCGTAGTCGGACAGGCCGTCAGCGGATGCTGGTGATGTCACGGTATCTCCTTTGAATCTGAGGCACGTGCCCTGACGGCCGTGCGAGCCTTCGCGACGGATCCAGGCTCGTTACCGGGCAGGTGAGCGGGCGTCACCGGATCCTGGTGATTCGCGGCAGCGGGCTTAGGGGTGCACGTCCATGCGGTAGCCGAGGTCGAGGCGGATCGACTCCAGGATCGTGAAGGCGGTCGCGGTCGTGAACACGTCCACGGCTCCCAGGACGCCGGTGTACTTCTCGATGACGGGCCCGGCGGCGGCCTCCGCCACCGCGTCCAGGAAGCCTTTGATCGCGGCCCAGAGGTTCTCCCCGTACTTCTGGAAGTACGGGGCCGGGTCGACCGTGCCGAGGGCGCGCCTCGCGCCGGCCTCGATGTCGGCGATGTACTGCTGGTGCACGGTGACGTCGTCGCGGGTGCCGAGCCTGCCGAGGTGGCCGGCGATGAGGTGCTTCCAGGGGTAGGACAGCGCCGTGGCCGGGGCCTGGGTGTAGCCGGGGACGTCTTCGCTGAGGTTGATGCCGTAGA
>Ga0306920_100009529_pt1 | contig 12971 bp, 12 predicted proteins | sample flu12Cox44000170_FD_204666 | JGI IMG/M metagenome (GOLD analysis project Ga0306920, IMG submission 204666) | Lab enrichment of tropical soil microbial communities from Luquillo Experimental Forest, Puerto Rico - flux4day.12C.oxic.44.000.170 (v2)... | ecosystem: Environmental > Terrestrial >...
TTGGACGCCTCGAATTTTCCCGAGGCATTTCCGCAGCCCTGCTGACCTCGGCCCGCCGTCGGGGTACCATGGAGGATGAGTGCCGAGTCGGATCACGGGCTTCTTTTCGAAGATCGCTGGTGTCCCGGTTCTGACATTCGGCAGGAATCCAACGCGACAGGACCGATCATGGCGACGGATCATATTCGATACGACGTGCTGGCGCGCGATGCACTGCGCGGGGTGCTTCGCCGCGTTTTGGCCGATGCTGCAGAGCACGGCCTGCCGGGCGAGCACCATTTTTTCATTACTTTCGTGTCCACCGCCGAAGGCGTGAAATTGTCGCCCCGATTGCTGTCGCAATATCCGGAAGAGATGACCGTGATCCTGCAGCACCAGTTCTGGGATCTGGTGGTGACCGACGATCGTTTCGAGGTCGGCCTCTCGTTTGGCGGAATCCCCGAACGCGTCGTGGTTCCGTTCAGCGCCATCAAGAGCTTCTTCGATCCTTCCGTACAATTCGGCCTGCAATTCGAGCCGCAGGATACGGCAACCGAGACGCATCCGAGCGATCGCGCGGCCTCGGCTGCCCCGGCCGCGCCCCCGTCAGCCCTGCCCGCCCCGCCGGCCGAGAGCGCAAGCGAGCCGGCAAAATCCGGCGAGGGCGCCGAAGTCGTGCGGCTGGATCGCTTCCGCAAGAAATAGTCCTCAAACGAAAGCCTTCCCCGTCCTAGTGTGGTGGTTCAGAGGTCCGCATCATTGTTCCTGCGAGTTCGTCATGCGGACTTCTGAACCAAATGCCACACTAGAATTATGGATTTGCTAGTGTCCTTTCGATTCCGAAGTTCGTAAACGAGTGTGCTGCCCAATAATGCGAACTTCGGAATCGGGACCTAGAATGATCTGACAGGCACGCGCGGGGAGGAAGCTGATGGCCCGGTCGACCCAGTCCCGTTCCGGTTCCACACGCACCGAGACCGACAGTTTCGGCCCAATCGAAGTTCCTGCCGACCGCTATTGGGGTGCACAGACGGAGCGGTCGCGGCAGAATTTTCGCATCGGCCAGGACCGCATGCCGATCGCGATCATTCGCGCGCTCGGCATCGTCAAGCTCGCAGCGGCAGAAACCAATCGCGAACTCGGCCTCATCGACCGGCGCCGCGCCGGCGCGATCGTGCGCGCCGCGCGCGAGGTGATCGACGGCCAGCTCGACGATCAATTTCCCCTGGTGGTCTGGCAGACCGGTTCGGGGACTCAGACCAACATGAATCTCAACGAGGTTATCGCCAATCGCGCCAATGAGCTGCTCGGCGGCAAGCTCGGCGCCAAGGCCCCGGTTCATCCCAACGATCACGTCAATATGAGCCAGTCGTCCAACGACTCGTTCCCGACCGCGATGCATATCGCAGCGGCCACGGGCATGCGCAACGACCTGCTTCCTGCGCTCGAGCGGCTTCAACTCGCGTTGCGCCGGAAGGAGAAGGAATTCGGCCATATCGTCAAAATCGGCCGTACCCACACCCAGGATGCAACGCCACTGACGCTCGGCCAGGAATTTTCCGGCTACGCCGCGCAGGTCGAAAGCGGGATGGCGCGCTTGCGTGTGGCGATAAGGGACATGTATCCACTGGCGCAAGGTGGGACTGCGGTCGGAACCGGACTCAATTCGAAGCCGAAGTTCGCCAGGACATTCGCCAGGCACGTGGCCAGGATCACCAAACTCCCCTTCACCAGCGCTGCCAACAAATTCGAGGCGCTCGCTTCCAACGACGCTTATGTGTTTGCCCATGGCGCCGTCAACGCCATGGGCACGGGCCTGTTCAAGATCGCCAACGATATCCGCCTGCTGGGGTCGGGTCCGCGTTCGGGACTTGGGGAGCTGATCCTGCCGGAGAACGAGCCCGGCTCCTCAATCATGCCCGGAAAGGTCAATCCGACCCAGTGCGAGGCCGTCACAATGGTTTGCTGCCAGGTGTTCGGCAATCACGCGGCCATCACAGTTGCCGGAAGCCAGGGCCATTTCGAGCTGAACGTCTATAAACCGCTATTGGCATATTGTATGATGCATTCCATCCAACTGATGGCCGACGTCGCCCGTTCGTTTACGGAGCATTGCGTCGAAGGAATACGAGCCGACGAAAAACGCATCCGCGAGCTCATGGAGCGTTCACTGATGCTGGTGACAGCGCTTGCGCCTAGAATTGGCTACGACAATGCTGCAAAAGTGGCGAAATCAGCGCATGCCCGTGGCACGACCCTGAAAGAAGAGGCAATTCGGCTGGGCTTTGTTTCCGCTGACGAATTCGACCGGCTGGTGAAGCCGGAAAAAATGACGCACCCCGGATGAGGGCGGTGAGCTTTCCGCGGCGAGCGCACTCGGATAGAAAGTGTCCATCATGTCGCCCAAAGAATCATGCTTAATTGACTTCATCGGGGCGGCTGCCCGTGGTAGAGCTCACGAATATTTTTAAGACCGAAGCACCTTTTTTGATCTGTCAGGGATCACAATGGAGAATTTCTTAAATGAAGAGCGATCTGAATATCGCGATTCCTCCGCGATTCTACGCGGGTTGTGCAAATAGAACCCGCGCACGATTAGACTGCAGTTTCTCCCAACCAAGCGGACCGCTTCAAATGATCGTTGCCCGTCACGGCACCGACAAGCGTCCGACTTGCCGACGAATCACATGATGGGGGTCGGCATGGGGGAATTGGTCAATCTCAGGCAATTCAAAAAGCGCACCGGGCGAGAGGAAGCGGAAAAACAGACCGCTGCCAATCGTGCGCGATTTGGCCGCACCAGGGCGGAACGCACCCTGGACGAGCGCCGCGCAAGCCGCGCCGATGAACTCTTGGATCAGCATCGCATCAATGGCGAGGACCCATCATGAAATCGCCAGTTGTGAAACGGTCAATCGTGGTCGCCGGTCACAAGACCAGCGTCAGTCTCGAAGAAGCGTTCTGGAATGGCATGAAGGAAATTTCCGGACGTCGGAACATGACTCTGTCCGAACTGGTGGGCGAGATCGACGGCAACCGCCAGCAAGGCAATCTGTCATCGGCGATTCGTCTGTTCGTGCTGGATCATTTCCGGTCGCAGGCCTGTGGCGAACCGGCCGCAGCCGATTCGAGGCCGCATGCCAAGGTGGCGGTCGGCTCTGATTAATCAGGGCCGGTTACGCCGTTACGTGTCTTGATTGCTTTTCCTTGACGCGAGACGGCGGTCATATCTGCCCGGAACGCTGCCGCGTCCGGGAGCGGTTGTTCGCGCCTTTCATTCCGTCTTCAGGTTCAAGGCGTGGCACGCGTTGCAACGCTGACGCAATTGCCCGATCAGAGACCTGAACTCGTCGGGCCGTTTGGCGCGGCTGGCGTCCCACGCGAACTGGGAAGCCTCGGCGGCGCGCCGATAGAAGTCGGCGAAATTCGACCACAGATCGGGATTGGCGAAGGTGTCGGTTGCGGGGTCGCGGTCCGCGCCCGGTTTCCATTGATTGGTGGCCGGCGGAAACAGATGCGGAAACGCCATCAGCATGGTCGAGATGGTTTCCGCGTGCTCCTGGGCGTCCGAAAGCATGAGCTTGCCTTCCGGCGCCAGCATGGTCTCGATCTCATCCATATTCATGTCGATGGCGCCCATCAGGATCTTGCGCGCGAAGATCGTGTCCCTGGGCGCGGGCTGATCCTGTGCCGAGGCGGGCTCTGCGGCAACGGCGAGCAAGAACGCCGCCACTGCAGCGGCGAAGCTGCATTTTGATCTGGGTGAAAATCTCACGCCCACTATTCCAGCCCCGGCATTTCCTGCTCGCGGATATTGGCTTTGAACACTTCGCCCGTCGCAAGCACCGTGAGTTGTCGCATCAGGCCGCTCTTCTTGCCTTCCTCGCGCAGCGGATGAAACAGCACTTCGACCTGCTCGCCCGGCTTGATCGCATCGCGCCGCCATCCGCCGACCCGCACCAGATTTCCGGGACTCGTCGTCTCCATCAGCCATTCACCGGGCTCCTCGCCAGCACTCGACGAGCCGTTGAGCGTCAAAGTGACATGCGGATTGACCCAGCGCAGCTCGATCACGCTTCCCCTCACCGTCGCCGTCTTCGAGAAATCGAACATCGACGCCGAATGATGCGCGGCGACCTGGGTTATTCCCGCACCCAGCAGCGCCACCGCGGCGAGCACGCCGATCGACTTCATCAATTGTCGCATGAAAGAGCTCCTGCTTGCTTTTTGCCGGCTACTTCGCCGGAACTGCCGTCGTATGGCCCCATTCGGACTTTTCGACCGGCACGAAGATATGATCGCCTTCTGCATTCACCCGTTCCGCCAGATCGCCGGTGGCACAGACTCCTTCGACAATGTCGAACTTCCGCGCGCGCTGACGGAAGAAGATGCGCGTCGTCTTCCACGGCTTGGTCAGGATCTTGGGTGCAATGATTTCGAGGTCATCATGCAGGATGTCCTTTTCCGCAAGATGAATGCGCTCGATCACGTGCATGTCGCCGTTATTGGGCAGGCCGACGGCCTCGCTGATGGCGAGTGGCGCCTGCGGCATGATATCCACGGTATCGACGACCAGCGTGTCGCCTTCCCAGTGTCCGATCGAATGACCATGGAAGGTCGGATCGGACACCTCCGGGTGGCCGCGGCCGTCAGTGTAGACGCGGCGGATGCGGTTGCCGTCGGACTCGCCGAGCATGGTCACGCGCCCCGGCGTGAACAGGATTTCCATCGCGTTGTGGGTGACCAGCATCCAGGACGGATGCGCCTCGGGCAGACAATTGGCGAAGATCAGGCGCGGCCGGCCGGCCTTTTCTTCGGCGAACATCTGTTCGACCTTTTTGGCGGCGGCTTCGTTCCAGGGCGGCGGATTGGTTCTGACCTGGGCGTCCTGGTCGGTGATTTTCGGATTCCAGACGCCGCTCCAGTCCGGCAATTTGGCGATATCGGCCCAATCCTGAGCCGTCGGCGGCGGGTTGATGACGGTCGGCGTTTTCTTGGGCGCTTGCGCCAAAACCATCGGCGACACAACAAGCAGCGCGGCGAGACCGGCAAGGACGACGCAAAGTGGAGCTGGTTTCACGTGCATGTCTCCGAACGGCAGAAGCTCAAACAAAAGCTCTAGCGGCAAGTTATTTCATTGTGAAGTCAGTGCATTGTGAAGCCGATCCCGCGCCCCATCGCGACCACGCCGATCCATAACAAGAGCGAGATCGCGGCAGCGGCCCTCACGGCGATTGGCGTTCGTCCATCCACCTTGTCCCAGCGCGCGATATCGCGAACGCCGATCAGGTGAAACAAAGCCATGTTGAGACCGGCCAGCGCGAGCAGCACGAGTTTCACCTGAAACATACGGTTGTGGGCATAATGCACGGCGTCCGAGGAAAACATGAGCGAGCCGGTGAGCGCAGCAACGCCAAACGCGCCCCAGGTGTAGGGGATCACGTCGCGCATGACGCGACGGGCCGTGAGATCAAGCGAGGCAAAGCCGAGCAGCCGCAGGTCGACGATCAAGATCGTCCCGACCACAAGCACGATCGCAAGGACGTGAATCGACTCGATCCACGGAAACAGGATTTCGTTTTCGCCGATCGCACTTGCGACCTGCGTGTTCTGGAGCCAGTCCAGAGCGCGATCAATCTCCAACGAAAAAATCCCCGTGGTTCATTGGGCGGCTCCCGCGTCAGGCGAAATAGGCGATCCAGCGGCCCGCGAAGATAATGGAGGACCACAGCAACATCGAAACGATGGCGATCGCCGCCGCGCCCGCGCGCGGCCTCGTGCCTGGCTCGCCGAACGCAGCGTCACGGCGCTGGAAGAACTGAAACAGCCAGGTCACGATCAGCGCCGCGATCAACAGCCCCATCTTGAGTTGGAAGGCCGGGTTCTTCAGCGAACGCGCGGGTTCCGCGATGATCATGATGATGCCGGTGCCGAGCAGGACGAGCAACGGCCACCAGACCAGCGGCAGGAAACGCGCCGTCACATTCTTCATCGGCCGGTTGGCCCAGAATACGCCGATCAAGCGCAAATCGATCATCAGCGCCGAACTCGCCACCACCGCAATGGCGAGGATGTGAATCGTCTGCACGGTCGGCACCACCCAGCCGGCAGCCTGGATCGACTGGCTCAGCGCCGTGTGGTCGATCCAGCGGCAGATCTCGTTAAGCGTCAAAGCCATTGCGCAACAAAACCAGGTCGGCAAATTGTCGTCAGGAGAAGCGTGGACCGACGGGGGCCGGGAACCGTATATCCGGCGGGGCGGGGCTGGGAATATCCGTTTTTCACATGGACGCATGTGTGGGGTGAAAGTCCCGGCGAATGTTGTTTCAAGCCGGCGGAATAAATTCAAAGGTGCATTTGGATTAGTACGCCTGCTGCGGTGAACCGAACAGCGGCGGGGTCAGCACCAGCGGCGGTTTCGGCCTTGCCGGGCGCGCAACACTTGGCGCCGGACGCACCTCGACGGGCGGCGGCAGCGGTGGAACCTGCTGGCTCACGACCGGGGCATCGGGCGGGTTGCCGGAAGAAGGATTGGCAACCGGAACATTGGCGGCGGGCGCATTCGCGCCTTGCGGCACCGCAGGCGGACGCGGCGGGGCGATCCTCTGCCTCGGCGCGATCGCCGGAGGCTGGATGGGGTTGCGCGGCGGAATCGAAGCCGGTGCGGCCGATGCCGGCGCTTCTCCGCGCTCGATCGAATCGAGCCTCCTTGTCTCGCGATCGATCGCCCTCACCGCCAGCCATGATGACAAGGCCGTGACATCGACGCTGCGATTGAGTGCATCGGGCGGGCCGGCGGCAAACACAACGATTTCCGGGCGGCTGGTGGCGAGGTCAGCCGTTCCGGAGGAAAGGACCGCGCGAATATCGGCCTGGTCGGCCGGAATGTCGTAGCCGCCGGAAACGACGGCATGGGCGATGTCGGAGTTGAGCGTGGTGGCGGCAACGCGAATCCGCCCGTCCCGGATCGCGAACGGAATTTGCGCGGACGCAACCAACAGCGCACCACCCGACAACGCGGGCTCCACGATCTTGCGCAGCCTTGCATCGTCGGTCGCCTGCCCGGCGTCGCTGGCGTGGATGGCGAGTTCGAAAGCGCGCGGATCAAGTCCTGGGATCCGTGCCGAGGCGAGCGTCAGGGTGCCGCTTCCCGACAGCGCGCCGGTCAATGCGGAGGCGCTCCGGCCCTGGCTCGACAGCGTCATCTGCAGCGACGTGCGGCCGGCCGGTATGGTGAGCGCGCGATAGCGCAAGGCGGCACCATCGGCGCCGTCGAGTTGAACGCGGGCATTGAGCGAAAGCCCGCCCGTGCCCTGCCTGACGTCAATGGCTCCGCTCGCTTCGCCGCCGCCGATGCCGCCCTTGATGGTGTCGAACACGAGCGATTGACCGTCGCCTTTCACAGTGCCGCTGAGAGGACGCAGCTCGGTGCCGCCCGGCAGCACGCCGCGCAGCGCCTGAAACGCGATTCTGCCGCGCCAGCCTTTCACAAGTCCGGCGCCGAGCGGCTCGGCTGCGTCGCGTCCGGCGGCGCCGATCGCCAGCGCAAGGGCCGGCGCGAGTTCGAGCGAATCCAGTCCGAGTTCGCCTTCGACCTTGCGCTCAGCCTCGAACGACACCGCCAGGTGGCCGCGCAGCCGCGAACCCGCCATCGTGCCATCCAGATCTTCGAGGCTGAGCTTGCCGCCGGAAAGTGACATGCGGGACGACAGGCTGATGTTCTGCGCGAACTTGTCGGAGCGTTTGAGCTCGAACAGCGGCGCGAGATTGAGGCTGCGCGCCTTCAGGCTGACGCTGCCATTGGGCTCGGCCGCAAAGGGATCGGCGGTACCTTGCGCCTCCGCATCGAGGCCTGCGGCGGAAAGATTGAATTTCAGCCGCAACGGCGCGCCCCATACGCCGCTGAGCGATCCCTGGAATTGACCCGCTCCGTCGCCTGCCGCAAGCGTGCTGTCGAGGCCGAGCAAGGCAAGGAGCGAAGCGCCCTGCTCCGACGACAGTTTGGATTGCAGGTTGATTTCGCTGCGGCGCAGCCTGTCGAGATCGATCTCGCGCAGCGCTGCGGCCTCGGGCCTCGCCGTGATCGTGGCCGACCCCCTGAACTGCGGTGCGTCGAGGTCGAGAGTGGCGCGTGTGTTGGCGTGGTCGGCGCGATTCTCATCCTTGTCGACGGCAAGCATCAGGTTGACGCGCGCCGGGCCCGCAATCGACGCCATGGAATTGAGCCGCGCTGCAAGCGACGGTGCCACCGGGGCAATGAGTCCGGCGAACTGGGGAAGCGAGGCCGCACTTGAATTCAGCGCGAGCTTTCCCGTCGCGCTGGCCCGATCGAACGCGCCGAAGGCCTCGACCGTGACGCCGCTGGCCACGCCGATCTTCAGTTGATCGAGCGCGATCGACTTCGGCCCGTAGCCGAAATTGGCTATCAGCGGTTTCAGTTCCCGGCCGGCCAGGATCGCATGGGAGATGTCGAGCGCAACCTGCGCCCGCTCCGGCCACTCGCCTTGCGGACCCAAAATCGCACGCGCGAAGGCGGAAGCGGACTCGAGATCGAGGCGGTCGGCCTTCATCTCCGCTTCGAGCGAGCCGGCGCCCTGGCCGTCACGCGAGACCGCGATCCGCCCCTCAATGATGCCGCCGTCGATCTCGCACCTGATCCCATCGATCGCAAGGCGATCGATGCCGATATCGACGTTGCCGCCAAGTCGCAGCGGCTTCTGGCTCCGATAGGTCAATTCATTCCGGCCCTGGAGCCACATCACCAGCGCATCGGGATCGGCCGACTCGAGACTGAGCGCGCCCTTGAAATGACCGGATGGGCCGGCTTGCGCATTGCTGCCGCTCAGGGACAGACGGGTCGAGCCCGGCGCGCGAACATCGAGCCGATCGATGGTCCAGGACCGGGTGTCGGTCCTCACCTCGGCAGCGAAGTTCTGCAGCGGCCTTCCGCCCATCATGATCTGCTCGGCGCCAAGTTCGATCTGCGCCGGGATCGGCAATTCGGGCGCAGCCGCGATCAGCGCGCGCCAGGCGGGCAGGACGCGCGCCGGCTCGGCGCCGGCATCCTTCGCCGCGCTGTCCTTGGCCGCGCTGTCCTTCACATTTTCCCTGGCGGCAAATTTGTCGGCATCGAGCTGCCGTGCCGAGAGCGTGGCACGAAGCAGCGGCGAGGCTCCGAAGCGAACGTCGCCCATCCCTGCAAGCTTGAGCGCCCTGTCTTCTGCGCCGTAGTTCACCTCGATCTGTTCGAGCTTGGCCGCCGCATGATCGGCCTTGACCCTGGCCGCAATCCGCCACGGAGGCTGCGTCGGCTCGGCGCTCACTTTGGGCTTCGGCCGGGGCGCGGCCGCGAGCGCGATCGATCCCTCAAAGCGCGGAGCGCGGGCATCGAAGCTCAGCACGCCGTCAAGTTCCGCCGACAGCGGCCGCGTGCCGGGGTCGAGGTTCAGGTGGATGCGGGTGCCGTTGCCATCGGCGCTTTGACCGGAAGAGACGCGGAACGGATAGCGGACGTCCTTGAGGCGGAAACTGCCGTCGCCGCGCACCGAGCCCGCCAGCGCGCGCACGTCGCCGGAAAAGACGATATCGTTCAGCTCCAGCGTGCTGCGGCTCAAGGCATCGTGCAACGCGGCGCGACCGGTCAGGTTCAGGCGGTCGATCGACAGCGCGCCCAGGCCGAACTTGCCGGTCGAAGCCGGCCAATCGATCCGCCCCTGCGGGTCGAGCCCGAGATCGAGCGCCATGCCGTTGATCGTGAGTTCAGTGGCGCGCCACTCGCCCCGCATCAACGAGCCGAGGCTGAACTCGACGTCGAGCTTGTCAGCCCGGACCTTGCCGAGGTCGTTGGCGCCGCCGACCACCACCGAGCGCAGCCGCAGCGAGGGCGAAGGCAACAACCGCGCGTCGAGTTCGCCGGCCACACGCACCGGCGCGCCGATCGCCTGGGTCGCCTCAGCCTCGAATTGCGGCCGGAACTGGTTCCAGTCGACGAAATACGGGCCGATCAGCGCGGCGACCAGCGCAATGATGAAGGCAATCGCCAGTCCGAGCAGCGTCGTCTGCACGGTTTCTCCTTTGGCGCATGAGCCGGAAAAGCCAACAACCCTTCTCCGAAACCATCATGCTCAATTAATCAGCTAAAGCGCGATCGCCATTCGAATCGGGAGGATCGCGCTTCGAAGGCCTCCGGCTCGTCCGCCTGCGCGGCATGACGTGCCGTCTCTGCCCTGGCCGTACGCCTCGCGCCACGGTCCGAAGGCAAAGCCCGCGCCGAAATCAGTGCCCCAGCAAGGACATATATAGAGAAAACTATGGCGAAGTCACAGCAAGCTCACATCAGACTTTCGCCGTCACCAGCTTGCCGGCAGCCGCTTCAGTCCTCGCAGGACGAAGGTCGGCCGCCATTCCGGATTTTCCGCGTCGTCAAGTCGCAGCTCCGGCAACCGGCGCAGCAGCGTCAGAATCGCGATTTCGGCCTCGATGCGCGCGAGCTGGGCGCCGAGGCAGAAGTGGATACCCCCGCCGAACGACAGCGGACGAACGTTCTGGCGGGTGATATCCAGACGATCCGGCCGGTCGGGATAGACCGCAGGATCGCGGTTGGCCGAGCCCAGCAGGCAAAGCACGGTTTCGCCCTTCGGGATCCTCTTGTCCGCCAGGCCGTCGAAATCTTCCAGCGCCACGCGCCCGGTCAGCTGGACCGAAGAATCGTAACGCAGAAACTCCTCGATCGCGTTGGTCATGAGCGAGGGATTGGCCTTGAGCAGCGCGAGTTGATCCGGATTGCGGTGCAGTGCCAATAGCCCATTTCCGATCAGGTTCACGGTGGTCTCGTGACCGGCGCCGAACAGCAGAATGATATTGGCGGTCAGTTCCTCGTTGGAAAGCTTGCTGCCGTCTTCCTCGGCCTGCACCAACTGGGTGGTCAGGTCATCGCCCGGGTTCTTGCGACGCAGCTCGAATAGCTGCTGAAAATACATGTGCGCCATCAGGTTGCCGGCGTTTCCTTGCGCGATTTCGGCAGGGGTCAATGGCACCGGATCGAGGATGCGGCCGCCGTCCCGGGAGCCCATGTAAAACGCCTCGCGATGTTCCTCTGGGATGCCAAGCATGTCGCAGATGATCGTCACTGGCAGGCGGAAGGCAAAATCCTCGATCAGGTCCATCCGCCCGCGTTCTGCGACGCGATCGATCGTCTGGTCGACGACCTCCTGGATACGCGGCCGCATGTCCTCGACCCGGCGCGCCGTGAAGGCCTTCACCACGAGGCCGCGCAGGCGGGTATGGTCGGGCGGGTCCTGCTGCAGCATCCAATGGCTCATGCTGCGGAAGATCGGCTCCTCCATGATCTTCGGCCCGTAGCGCCGCTTGGACCGCTCGACGAAATCCTTGCCGAAGCGCTTGTCCCGCAGCACGAGGCTGGCCTCGGCATGGCGGCTCGCCAGGTACATGCCATGCTGGGTGATATGCACGGGATCGGTACGGCGCAGCCGCTCGTAATGCGGATAGGGATCGCGAATGAACTCCGGCGACAGCGGATCGAACAGCGGCCCCGTCGTCGTGGCTGCCTGGGCATGCTCGTTCATGGCGCCCTCCTTCGGCTTGCCCGATTAAGCCCACATGCCGCCGGTCGCGGCAAGCTCAGATATTGCCTACGCTCACGTCGGTATCCGATGCAACCGGCCCGCGACGGCGCGAATTTTTCCGGGCGCCGCGAGCCAGATCGCAAGCGCCGAGAGAGCGCTCACGCCGATCCCGATCGCGAACGCCAGCGTGTAATTGCCCCAGAGATCGTGCAGGACGCCGGTGACCAGGGGACCCGCGGCTCCTCCAGCAAGGGCGGCGACCATGATGGTTCCGAAAATGCTGCCGTAATGCTTGCCCTGGAAAATCTCGACCACCACCGCTCCCATGATCGAGGTCAGGCCGTAGCCGAGCGCGCCCTGCGACACCACCATGAGGTAGACCAGCGGCAAGGTCGGATATCGCGCGAGCGCGATCAGCGCCGCAAAACAGATGGCAAAGCCTGCGCAGCTTGCCGACCAGATCCATTCGCGTCCTACGCGGTCCGAGACGTGGCCGAGCAGGATCTGGCCGGGAATGCCCAGCAGGCTGACCGCGCCGAGCGCCCACACCGCAACGTTCGCACTGAAGCCGATGTCAAGCAGGTATCGCGTCTGATGCACCTGCACCGCGTACCAGATATACAGGCCCCCTGCGTAACCGATCGCGAGCCACCAGAAACGCGAGGTGCGCAGCGCGCGCCTCAGCGTCCAGTCGATGCCGGCCCAATCGGGATCGACGATATTGGAGACCGGCTTTGCGGAGGCGGCCGAAGACGCGGCATCGCCGTCAGGCCGCAGCCCAAGATCTTCCGGCTGTTTGCGCAACAACAGATTGATCGGTGCAAGCACGACGAGCACGAGAAGGCCGATTGCGGTGCAGGCCGTCCGCCATCCGGAATGGTCGATCATCCATTGCGCCCAGGGCAACAGCGTCACCGAGCCGATGCCGACGCCGGCAAAGGCCAACCCGATAGCGAGCCCCCGCCGCCGGATGAACCAGTTCGGAAGAAACAGGGATTGTCCGGAATAGCCGAGACAAATGCTCCCCGCGCCGACCAGCACGCCAATGGTCAGATACAGATGCCACGGCTGCGTCGTCAGCGGCGCGAGCAGAAGGCCGCCCGCCATCAGCGCAACGCCGAGTTCCATCACGCTGCGCGGACCCAGGCGATCCATCAGGCGGCCGATCAGCGGACTGACGACGGCGGACACCACGAAGCCGAACGAAAAGGCGCCCGCAGTGATGCCGCGCTCCCAACCGAACTCGTCGATGATCGGCGGGAAGAACAGCGAGAACGCGGTGCGCGCGTTAACGCCGATCGCCATGGTGACGAAGGTCACCGCGATAATGATCCAGCCGTAAAAGAAGGGAAGCCGCATTGACATCCTTCGCCGCTGATGACTTGGCTTGGGACGGAGGAACCCTAT
>Ga0306920_100009530_pt1 | contig 12970 bp, 6 predicted proteins | sample flu12Cox44000170_FD_204666 | JGI IMG/M metagenome (GOLD analysis project Ga0306920, IMG submission 204666) | Lab enrichment of tropical soil microbial communities from Luquillo Experimental Forest, Puerto Rico - flux4day.12C.oxic.44.000.170 (v2)... | ecosystem: Environmental > Terrestrial >...
GCCGTGAAGGCGAGCAAGACTGGACCGTCGTCGAATATCTCGGTCGTGCACAACCATTTTTATGCCGGTCACGGGATGTCTATCGGGAGCGGTACAGACGGGGGCGTCGATCACATGCTTGTTGACGACCTGACGATCGATGGCGCAGATAACGGTTTGCGTATTAAGTCAGACCGTAGCCGCGGGGGCCTGGTTGAGAATATCGTGTACCGCAATGTCTGCATTCGGAACACCAGGAATCCGATTGTACTCACGCCGATGTACACGACGTTTCAAGGGAATCTGCTGCCCGTATACCGGAAGATTTCCCTTGAAAACGTACACATCCTGAGTCCGGGCGCGTACACGTTCCTGGGACTCGATACGGAACATAAATTGCAGGTCTCGATGGACAACGTTTTTGCCGATGATCTCGAAAAATCTGAGATTATCGCGGGCAACGCGGAGATTCAGATTGGTTCCGCGGAAGGCAATCTCATCGTGAATGGAAACGGCGTCTCAACGACGAAATCGCCCGAGGCGCGGCCGGGCAGAGCGCTTGCGTGCGATGCCCGATTCGACGCGTTTCCGACAATCCGCACTGCACCGGAGATGGCTGGTACCGCGCCCGAGGAAGACAAGACTCTATATGTCGCTGCCGATGGGACGGGGGACTACTACTCGATCCAGAGGGCGCTGGATGTGGCTCCTGCAAGCGGAGCACTTGTGCTGGTCGCGCCGGGGACGTACCGAGAAGTCTTGACGATTTCAAAACCGCACATCACGCTGCGCAGCGCAAATTCTGACGCCAGCAAGACGATTGTGCTGAACAATCGCAGCGCGGGAACCGATGGGGGCACGTTGCACTCTGCAACAGTCAATGTAACCGGGGATGACTTCGCTGCAGAAAATATCACGTTTCAAAACGACTTCAACGCAACACATCCGCAACTTCCCAAAGGTTCCCAGGCGCTGGCGTTGCTTGTTACGGGCGATCGAGCCGTTTTCAACAACGTGCGACTGCTGGGCAATCAGGACACGCTGTTTACGGGAAGCAAGCAATGTACAGGGGAAGGAGCGCAGCGCTCGTGCATGCCGGCGCGGCAGTATTTCTCAAACTGCTATATCGAAGGGAACGTGGATTTTATATTCGGGGACGGCAAGACGGCATTTGAGAATTGCGAGATTCGGAGCAATGCGCACATGGAAGGGTTCATTACCGCACAGGGGAAAAGCTACCCTTCGGAAGACTCAGGCTATGTGTTCAATCGGTGCCGGTTGACTGCCGATCAAGGGGTGAGCAATGTATTCCTGGGGCGCCCGTGGCGGCCATTTGCGTCCGTTGTGTACCTGGATACGGAGATGGGCGCGCATATTGTGCCGGCGGGTTGGCGAGAATGGCATCCAGGTGAAACGCATTCGATCGAGACGGTATTTTATGCGGAACATGGATCGAGCGGGCCGGGAGCTACGCCTAGTGAACGCGATCCGCATGTTCACGCGCTGACGCCAAAGGAGGCGGAACAATTCCAGCCTGCGAGTTTTTTGCGCGGGAACGATGGTTGGAATCCAGTTGCTCACGCACATTGATTGCCTGACGTAGAAAGAGGAGTCCAGGGTGGATAGACGGGGGTTCATGAAAGGATGTGCCGCTGCGGCAGCTCTTAGCGGCGCACGTATAGAGGGTGAAGTTCCGAAGTTTCGTCCACTGGACGATCAGGTTGTGTTACCGGACGAGGGATGGAGTCTCTGGATCGACAAAGAAGCGCAATGGCGTGAAGACGAGATCTTTCTGCCGGAAGATGTGAAGCTGGAGAAACTTGCGTCTAACGCGCCGACCGGCGGGTGGAAGACTCTCTATGCGCAAAGCGGAGGTCCGGACTTTGCAACGGTGAGCCTGCCCTCCACGGTGGAGGAGCACTTCTGGGGGAAGCATGGCTTGCGGCCTTACACGCCGGAAGAATACCGGTATGCCGCAGACGATCCGGTGCCGCAGAACGGGGCGTACGAGGGAGTCTCGTGGTGGTGGCGCACGATCGAAATTCCCGAAAGCATGGCGGGGAGGCGCATCTGGCTGGGCGTGCGAGGCGCACGGATGCGGGCAGAGGTGTATCTGAACGAGCATCTCGTTGGCTACTCGATCATGGAGGAACTGCCATTCGAATGCGATCTGACTTCTGCAGCGAATCCTGGTGGAATTAATCGCCTGGCGATTCGCATTACCAGCCCGGGTGGGCGCTATGACTGGGTTGATGGGACAACGATTCGCTGGGGCAAGGTGAACGTCTATCGTTCTCACGGATTCGGGGGGCTGGATCGCGAACTCACGCTTCGAGTCACTCCGAAGGAGTTCCGAGTTGCCGATGCGTGGGTTCTCAACATGCCGGAGATCACAAGCGTAACTGCGTTTGCGAAGATCGATGGCAATGCAGGAGGAAAGCCGGTCTTTGAGGTGGTTGAACCGCACTCTGGAAGAGTGGTTGCGAAGGCGGCAGGTGAAGCAGATGCGTCGAAGGGTGATCGCGCCGCGGGCGTGTTTTGCGCAAAGCTCTCATTTTCTGAAGCGAAGGTCTGGGAGCTCGACAATCCTGCGATGTATCAGTTGCGAGTGACAATGGAATCAAACGGCTCGCACGATGTCCGATTGGTTCCATTCGGGTTTCGCTGGTTTGGCCCGGAAGGAATCGGCAAAGACGCGATCTTTCGTCTCAACGGGCGGCGTATCAAAGTCTATACGGCGATTTCATGGGGATACTGGGGGCACAATGGATTGTGGCCGACACCGGAACTGGCAGAGCGAGAAGTGACGCAGGCCCAGAAACTCGGCCTGAATTGCCTCAACTTTCATCGGAACGTCGGAAAAGAAGATGTGCTTCGCGCGCATGATCGGCTTGGTCTGCTGCGCTATATGGAGCCGGGCGGGGGCAAGCTGGCAATCGGGAAGCTTCCCACTGGAACTGCTTCGAATGCCGCGGGCATCGTGATGGAAAAGCCGCAGACCGACGCGGACAGGTTCTCTCAGAGATTCATGATTGCGAAGTGCCGCGCCATGGTACGTGCGTTTCGCAGCCATCCTTCTCTTATTCAGTACACGCTTCAGAACGAGATCGGCGCGGATCTGAAGAATCCAGAGACGTTCACACCGCTGGAGATCATGCACGAGGAAGATCCATCGCGCTCTGTTGTGCTCAACGACGGCTTCAGTCCGCCACCGCGGAATGCAGCGCAAGCCTGGTTCGCGCCCTGGAGCGCAAAGATGCATCGCAGCGACGAAGAGCCCTGGGCCGGGTGGTGGAACAACCACCAGGGCGCGGGAGATCAGTGGTATGACGCCTTTTACAAGGACACAGAGAGCTTTACCTACAGGCAGCCGCTGAAAGAAGCGCTGGTTGAGTTTGGAGAGATGGAGGGGTGCGCCGTTGCGGATAACCATGAGTTGATGGTGCGCCAGATCGGAACGCGCCAGTTTGGAGGGAGCGGCTCAAGCTACGATCTGGACGACCATCGAGCGATCATGGACGCCTGCAACAAATTTCTGGATCGGTGGGGATTTCGCAAGGCGTTTCCGACGCCGGATCATCTTTATCGTTCAATCGGGGAAAAGTGCTACGCGAGTTGGCAACAATATTTGGAGAACGTGCGGATTTGTGACCAGGTGGACTTCGCCGCTATCAGCGGGTGGGAGAGCACTTCGATTGAGAACCACTCCGGGATCGTGGACAATCTGCGGAACTTCAAAGGTGATCCGGAGCTGATCGCTTCGAGCCTAAAGGGCGTACGGCTGGTGGCGAAGCAACACGAGCTTTGCTATGCGACGGGCGAATCAGCTGTATTTGATCTTTACCTGTTGAATGACTCGGGGCTAGCCGTGTCTGGGGAGTTACGTTTCACGATGTCTGACCCGAGCGGCCAGAAGAGAACGCTAGGATCATGGAAGGCTCCCGCCCTCGTCAAAGATCAGTTCAGCTATCCGGTGCAATTGGCCGTGAAGACTCCGGCACTCGATCAAGAAGGAATCTATCGATTCAGTTTCTCAATGGAACATGACGCGCGTGCCGGGGTGGAACGCGAAATCTGGGTTGCCAATACACGTCCGGAATTTTCCCGTCCGCTGACCATCGGCGTGAGCGGCGTGATGGCATCTGTACGGCAGCACCTTGTCTCGTTCTCTGGACTGCACGTTGCTGACTTCAAGCCGGGCGAGACATACGATCTGATCGTGGCGTCTGGCGTCGTTCCGGGATCAAGGTTCGATCGACCGATCGGCGAAGAGACGGGACTGGAAGCGCAACCTCCGAAGGGCGGTGCGCCGGAAAAGTTGGCGCCGGGCCAACTGTCGGAGGATGTGTTGACGTCGGTTCGCTCGGGTACGCCGTTGCTTGCGATTGTTCCCGATGACGCCTTGGCGGACGGCGTAGCAAAACAGCTTGCGGCGTTGGAGCTCTTCACTTATTCCGGGACCGTTGGGAACACGCGTGCCCCGTGGATGGGGAATTGGCTTTTTGCCCGCGAGCATCCGACGTTCGCATACCTGCCAGCGAATCGGGCACTCGGCGTCCACTACCAGGCGCACGGGAAAGAGTCGAATGGGCTACTGATTGAGCGCGCACAGGGCGCGGAGGATCCTGATGTGGTGATGGCGTACAGCCGGGATCACGATCGCAATATCGGCGCGGCCAGCTTTGTGAGCCAAGCGGGAAAGATGCGTGTCCTGGTGCATCGCGCGCCAGCATTCAGCGATCCGCTGCAGCGACGCTGGCTTGCGAACGCGATCGAATTCATGAGCAAGGCTGCGGCGAACCCAAAAGGAAGGTGAGGGATTTTCTTGTACGTGAGCGCTACCTCTTAGAACCTCCCTCAGCGGTGGTTAGCGACGGGTTGGTCGCTGAGTAGATCAATTTCACCCTCCCTGGATGTTTCAACGCGCGATCTGTTTCCAAGACCCACGAGAGTGCGCGTTCAGCGCTTTCGGTTGCAACTGGATTGGCCTCGCCATCGATTGGAGAGACGACTGACACCGGGCGCGGAGCAATTGCAACCATCAATTCTTCGAGATCGTAGTGCCGAAGCACACCCGGGATAACGTTCTGAGCGAGATTCAGGGTTACAGGAGATTCGACGGCATTGCGGTAGCTGAGCAGGGTTTTCGCGATTGTGACTTCGCGGATGCGCGTGTCGAGCGCAGCGGCGTGCAGAAGAACAATCCCCATCGCTCCGGAGGCTCGCCCGGTCAGCTTCGACGGGTCCACGTCGTTGCGTGAGGAGAGCCAATCCAAACAACGGATTGCATCTTCTGTGCGGAGGCCGACCAGCGTCTTTTCGACGAGTTGGGCACGCAAGGAAGGCAGATAGAACGGTCCTAACAACTGCGATTTCGGGGCGTCGGGATCCTTCGTCGCAGGCGGCAGTTCCGGGGCAAACACAATGTTTCCCGAGCTTGCGAGCCGATCTAGTTCGCCACCTTCTCGCGCAATATCGCCGGATGCGCGTTCATCGAGCAGAAGCACGGCTGGTTTTTTTCCGCGCTGCGCGGGAAGCGCCAGTACACCGATGAGTTCCTCGCCGGTGACGCCGCCGAATTTGACGGTCTGAAGGACGTATCCGTTCCGTTGAGCAGAGCCGACGATAGAGACCTGGAGGGCGCCGAAGCCCGGTTGCACTTCTGCCCCGCTCACTATTCGCACTTCTTGCTGCACATGTACGCGGAAGGCAGCGAGGTCGGATGGACTGCGAATTGCGCGATGCAGTGAAGGCAACTTTTGTGCGACCGCCCGATTGAGGGAGAACAGCGTTTCGCCTGGGAAAGATGTGGAAACCTGCCCTGTGGTCGTGCATTGGATCTGAGTGGCGGGAGGTGGATCGAGTTGGACGAGTTTCGGTGCTTCGTCTGATTGCTTAAGCCACTTCAAGAAGAATCTGATGATCTCAAGATGGATCGGGCTGAGATTTCCATGTCGTCCCGGTCCCGTTATCCACTGCAGCCGATCGGCCGACTCGTATATCCCGTAGAGTCGCTTTGCTTCTTCGACTGAGTTGCGCGCGCCATCGAAGGGAAACATGTCTTCGGTTGTCGAGATTACGGCGTAGGGAATGGGGGCGGCTGCTTCGATCCAGTCGGGAAAGTCGAAGCCGTGTCCGATCAATCCGGGAATGCTCTGTTCGGCTTCCTGCGGTCCGATGGTTTCCAACAGAGCGCTATAACTGGTGATGTAGCAGGCGACTCCGGCGGCCTTCACCCGAGGATCGAGCGCTGCGAGGTAAGCGGTGACCGTGCCACCGCCCGAGCAGCCCAGAGCACCAATCCTGCTCGCATCAATGTCCTGGCGGCTTGCGAGATAGTCGATGCCTCGTATCGCGTCCCAGATGAAGTAACGGGAGATGTGGTCGCCTGTGAGCGCAATTTGAACGCTAGCCTCGCTGTGTTCGCCGGTCGGCTGCCCGGCTCGCGACTTCATTGTGGCGGGGTCGAAATATTGAAGCCGTTCGCCCTCGCCGATGGGGTCGTAGGCCAGCACTGCGATGCCGTTTCGAGCCATGTTTGCAGCCAGGTTCCACGCTTCGAGCTTACCGACGGGGTAGTGTCCGGGAGTGTAGAGCACGGCGGGATATGGAGCATGGCTCGACCTAGGGAGGTACAGATTCGCGGTGACTCGGAAACCGGGGAGGCTGTCATACGTGACGCGCTGCACTTCGAAACCATCCTGTTCGATCGTTCCGGCAAGCCGCGCGTTGAGCGCTGTGCGCTCCTCCGGCAGGCCGCCAACGGATTTCAGGACGAATTCGCGAAATCGGCGAGTTCTTGCCTTCGCTTCTGGGAGAGTTTGAATTTTCTGTACTTCGCCGGCTCGCTCAGCGAGATGGTCTTCAGCGACCCTGGTGAGGCTCGCGTCAAATTGCGATTGAGCTTTGTCAGCCGATGACAGCAAGCCGGGTTGCAGAAAACCAAGGCACGCGAACGTGATTGCTAATCGCTGAGGGATTGGACGATTGAATAAACGGAGCGGAGGTCTGACCACTTGCGCCATGATTCACGATTATCGCGTACTGAACCGGCGCTGCGAATGATCAATCCGCCGATTGGGCTTTGGCGATCTTCTGCTTCGCGGACACTCCTTGTTCTGTCTGGTTGGATGCCCTCTTCGACGGCTTTTCCATGCCTTGAGCAGTCTGCGCCATGCGCAAGTGCTGTTCCATCAGTTTGCGCGCTTCCAGTGGTGACCGGGCGCGGATTGCCCGGTAGATCTGGCGATGCATATCCGCAGATTCCCGCAGATCGGTTGCGCGTTCGACGGTTTTCCGCCGCCTGTCATACATGGAGGACGTCACTGTCTCCATGATTGCGGCGAGAATCGGATTTCCGGAGGCCTGGGCAATGATGCGATGGAAGAGAACGTCGTGCACGAGGTATTCGTTCGGGTTATCGACCGAAGCAAACATTTCAGCGACTTCCTCTGCCATCGCGGCGTGATGCTCTTCTCTTCCGCGTTCCGCTGCCAGGGCGGCAAGGCTGGTCTCGATCAGGATTCGAGCCTCAAACATCTGCCACGATTGAAAGCCATGAAGCGCACCAATGAAACTGAGAGAGGCGCGCCCAAAATCGGGCGGCCCGTCGGCGACAAACGTCCCAACCCCATGCTTGATCTTCATGACGCCCAAGGCTGCCAGGTATCCGATCCCCGCGCGCAGGGTAGCCCGGCTGATATTGAGTGACCGGGCAAGTTCCCGCTCGGGCGGGATTTGATCGCCCGGCTTCAGGGCGCCGTTTTCAATCATCTGCCTTATGTGGTTGACCACTTGCATGGTCCGATGGCTTTCGGCGTTGTCGTGTTCGGCGTGCAGCATGATTTATCTGTTGTCCCAGGCAGTGGATTGAGAGCCGCTGAACACCAAGAGATTACCACTTTTAGCGACACTCAGGTGCGAGAAAGTGCAGGCGACCGCATGAAGCAGATCGGTTTCGAGTGTATACTGTGGTCTGACCTCTCAGGTCAGTCACAAAAGTGGTTCTCCAGGAAGACTCGAAATGCTCTTGCATCCAGACCGCCTTTTTCCGCCTGATCCCGCTACCCGAGAAATTGCACGATCGCTTTACAGGGAAGTTCAAAGCCTGCCGATCGTAAGCCCTCATGGACACACGATGGCAGCCTGGTTTGCTCATAATGAACCGTTCCCTGATCCTGCGAAGCTCTTTGTGCAGCCCGACCATTACGTCTATCGGATGCTCTACAGCCAGGGTGTTTCTCTCGAAGATCTCGAGATCGGGAAACCAGAGATCAAAGACCCTCGCAGAGTTTGGCGCATATTTGCCAGTCACTATTGGCTTTTCCGTGCCACGCCGACGCGGATGTGGCTGGACTTCGCCTTTCAGGAACTGTTCGGGTTGGAAGTTCCCCTGAGCGCCGAGACCGCGGACCTTTACTTTGACACGATTTCAGACAGGCTCAAGGGTGCCGATTTCCTGCCGCGTGCTCTTTTCGAGCAATTCAACATCGAAGTGCTCTCGACAACAGATTCGCCGTTGGACACGTTGGATGAACACATGCTGATCCGGTCGTCTGGCTGGAGAGGCCGGGTGCTGCCGACTTTCAGACCTGATCCGGTGGTTGATCCAGAGTTTGCCGGATTTGCCGATCGAATTGGCCAGTTGGGTGACCTCACAGGTGAAGACACCTCAGCCTGGACAGGCTACCTGGATGCCTTGCGCAAGAGTCGCGCGCGGTTCAAAGCGATGGGCTGCACGGCGACCGACCACGGCCACCCCACTGCGCGGACAGCAGATCTCTCCAAGTCTGAAGCCGAGGCCCTCTATGGGAAAGTGATCAAGGGAACTGCAGATTCCGCGGAGCAGGAGCTTTTCCGGGCTCAGATGCTTACGGAGATGGCGCAGATGAGCGTCGATGACGGCCTGGTCATGCAAATTCATCCTGGATCCGCGCGCAACCACAATCGGATGGTGTACGAAAAATATGGACGTGATACAGGCGCCGATATTCCTCGTCCCACGAACTATGTGGATGCCCTGCGTCCGCTTCTTGATAAGGTTGGCAATGAGAAGTCACTAACCGTCATTCTGTTTACTCTGGATGAGTCGACCTATAGTCGCGAACTGGCTCCGCTGGCGGGGCACTATCCATGCCTGAGGCTCGGGCCGCCATGGTGGTTCCATGACAGCCCGGAGGGGATGATGCGTTATCGGGAGCAGGTGACCGAGACGGCGGGATTTTACAACACCGTTGGTTTCAACGACGACACGCGGGCATTCTTGTCGATTCCTGCGCGTCACGACGTTGCGCGCCGCGTGGATTGCTCCTTCCTCGCCAGGCTGGTTGCAGAGCATCGCCTGGGCGCAAGCGAGGCGGTCGAGGTAGCGCGGGATCTCACTTATTGCCTCGTGAAGAAGGCATACAAGCTTTAGATTGGCGATGTAACAGACGACGCATCAGTTTTCATTTTTAGAAGTGAACGCGGTTATGGGAGATATCCAGGACGGGCTCTGAAATGGAGGATATATGCAAAGCGGCGGCTTGAAGCTTGGCAAGTACTCGATTGGAACGGGCGACCGATTTGCGCATCAAGCCGAGGCGCAGTTGCAGGCTTGCGCGGAAGCGTTGAATAGCGGAGTGGAGATCATTCCGGTTTGGAACAAATCAAACCGCGAACACTTGATCATCGGATCAGAACCTGTTTCAGTGCGCGAAGCAGCGGACGCGGCAGTGCTGGCAATGCGATGGCGGCTTCCTTATTTTGTTGACGCGGATCACATCGGGCTTCAGACGGTTGATCGCTTCATGCCGGCATGTGATTTCTACACCATCGACGTGGCCGATTTCATTGGAAAGCCAGCGCCGCAAGCGGAGATCGACAGCTTTGTGAAGGCGCATGCGGACCTTTGCGGTCAGCTCACTCTAAAAGGCGTCGATCAACCACTCACAGTTACTGAAGAGGACCTTCGCGAGACTGCCGGGAAGTTTATAGTGGCCATAAAGACCGCGGGGCAGGTTTACAGGAAGATTGAATCGGCAAAGGGCAAGGGGAACTTCATTCCTGAAGTGTCAATGGATGAGACAGACCGCGCGCAGAGCCCGGTCGAATTACTCATCATTCTCGCGGCGATTGCCGACGAGGGCATCCCGGTTCAGACGATTGCACCGAAGTTTAGCGGGCGCTTCAACAAAGGCGTGGATTACGTCGGCAATGTTACGCAGTTTGAGCACGAATTCGCTCTTGACGTGGCAGCAATCGAATATGCCGTGGGATGCTTCGGTTTGCCTGCGAATCTGAAGCTTAGTGTGCATTCGGGGAGCGACAAATTCTCGATTTACCCCGCGATTCATTCGACGATCACTCGCTTCGGCGCGGGAGTCCACCTGAAGACAGCAGGCACGACGTGGCTCGAAGAGCTCATCGGCCTGGCGGAGGCCGGCGGCGGCGGGCTGTCTCTCGCCAAAGAGATTTATGCAGAGGCGTTCGCTCATCGCGAGGAGCTTTGCGGGCCCTACGCGACTGTTATCGACATCGACCCCACGAAGTTGCCGTCCCCAGGCGAGGTTCAGGCCTGGAGTTCGGAACAGTACACGTCGGCTCTGCGGCACGTGCCTTGCGCTGCGGGCTACAACAGCAGTCTTCGGCAGTTGCTGCACGTGGGGTTCAAGGTAGCCGCCAAGATGGGCAGCCGCTATATTCAGCTGCTCGAGGCCAATGAATCTGTGATTTCGCGCAATGTTATTCAAAACTTGCACGAAAGGCACATCGTGCCTGTCTTTCTGGGAGACGAGGCGACGCACGAACAGGCCACCAACGCAGTGGCCGGAATGGAGCGAGCATGAGCACGCCTCTTTTCCCATTGAACGGGAAAGTTGCGGTTGTAACTGGAGGCACGTCCGGAATCGGCCGTGCATTGAGCCTTGGACTGGCCGAAGCCGGAGCAGACGTGATTGCGACTGCACGCCGGCAGGAACAGGTGAACGAAACCGCCGATGCCCTTGAAGCACTGGGCAGGAGATCGCTGCGCGTTGCTTCGGATGTTTGCGATCGAGCATCGCTCCAGCGAGTACTTGACTCTGCTCTGTCTGAGCTCGGGAAAGTCGATATTCTGATCAACTGCGCCGGACGCATCAAAAGAACTCCTACGATCGACCTGCCGGAAGAAGAATGGACCGGCATTATCGACACAAATCTCACTGGAACCCTTCGGGCCTGCCAGATTTTCGGGAAACATATGCTCGAGCGCGGCCAGGGACGGATCATCAACATTGCTTCACTGAACAGCTTCGTGGCGCTCCACGAGGTTGCAGCTTATGCTGCCAGCAAGGCCGCAGTCGCGTCGCTGACACGTTCGCTTGCGGTGGAATGGTCAAAGCGAGGTGTCACAGTGAACGCGATTGCACCGGGCGTGTTTCGAACAGAGCTCAATGCCAAGCTTCTCGACAGCACACCTCGAGGACAGGAGTTGTTGATGCGCACTCCGATGGGACGTTTCGGCAAGACGGAGGAGTTGATCGGCGCCGCGCTCTATCTTGCCTCGGATGCGTCCTCTTTTGTGACCGGCCAGGTGCTGGTGGTTGATGGAGGGTTCCTGGCAAGTGGTGTAAATCAGTAGACATCATCAATAAATAACTGAGGGGCTGTGCTTTGGCGCAGCCCTTCCTTATTGACGAACAGCCGAAAATTTTCCAGCTAGCGCTGCAGCGAGATTTGCGCTCCTGGACCCTCCGTAATTGACTTCCCGTCCTTCGCGTTGATTACAACATCGGTCCCCGACACTTGCGCATATCCGATCGTCATGCCCTGAGTGCCGCTCAGCTTTACATTGTGGAGCACGACTCCAGTTACGGGAGACTCTGGCAGGCCGACAATCGCACCGAGAGATGCGCTGTCGGCTGCGGTGAGATTCTCGATCACGATGTCGTGGAAGAGCGGAGTCAGCCGCGTAACGGGCTTGGCTGTTTCGCCATCGGGAGGAAGGATCTTCGGGTAGTACTCGCTTATGACAATGGCATTCTTTACGTTCTTCATTTCGATGTCGCGGAACGAGAGATGGCTCACATCATTACCGCGATCGCGGTTTGCCTTCACTCGAATGCCATTGTCCGTCCCGTCGAATCGAATCCGTTCGGCATGAATATTGCGGGCGCCCCCGGCGATCTCGCTTCCAATGGAGAGCCCGTGTCCGTGAAGGAATGTGCAGTCGGTGATGGTGATGTCTTCACTGGGCGAGTCTGGACCGGGAGAGTTGATGGCGCCGGACTTGATGGCAACGTTGTCGTCCCCTACGTCTGCGTACATATGGTCAATGACGACGTGAGTGGAGGAAAACGGATCGACGGCATCAGTGTTCGGCGAGTGCGGCGGCGCGAGCACGCGTATATTGCGCAGCACTACGTCGTCTGAATAGTAGGGAACGACCTGCCACATGGGCGAATTCTGAATGGTCACGCCCTCGATCCGAATGTGCTTGCAGTGATCAAGAACGACAAGGCGCGGCCTGGGGTGATCGTTTCCAAGAACGCCTGCATCCTTGATGCTGCGAGCCATGATCCACCATGACTCTCCGTTGCCATCGATCGTTCCCTCACCCGTAATGGAAACGTTGTTTGCATTTGTTGCGCTAAGGAGGGCCTGAAGGCCTGGAGCGCGAAACTGCGTGATAGCTGGATAGTCGGCGTGGTCCGGCGATCCCAGCAGGGTTGCGCCCTTATCGAGGTGCAGCGTGATGTTGCTTCTGAGCACGATCGGAGCGCTCAGGTAGGTTCCTGCACTGAGGCGAACAGTTCCTCCTTCGTCCTTAGCGCATGCATCGATGGCGCTCTGGATTGCGAGAGTGTCTTTCGCTGTACCATCGCCACGTGCGCCATAGGTGCGCGGGTCACAGACCCGGGGGGCCGCAGATGCGGTTGACGCATTCGGGAACATTGCCGCGATGACGATGGCCAAACCCAGAGCATTCCCGAAGCGATTGGTAGAGCGTTCAGACCGATTGAGTTTCACTGCG
>Ga0306920_100009531_pt1 | contig 12969 bp, 13 predicted proteins | sample flu12Cox44000170_FD_204666 | JGI IMG/M metagenome (GOLD analysis project Ga0306920, IMG submission 204666) | Lab enrichment of tropical soil microbial communities from Luquillo Experimental Forest, Puerto Rico - flux4day.12C.oxic.44.000.170 (v2)... | ecosystem: Environmental > Terrestrial >...
GGTCCCGGCCAACCGGGCGGTCGGGACCCCGCGCTCTTCCGCCACGGCCACGTAGAGGGCGAGGAGGATGGCCGCCGTGGCGTTGATGGTCATCGACGTGGACACCTGGTCGAGCGGCAACCCGGCCAAGAGCTCGGTCATGTCCGGGAGGCTCGAGATGGACACCCCGACCCGGCCCACCTCGCTCCGCGCGGGTGGGGCGTCGGCATCGTGGCCCATCTGGGTCGGCAGGTCGAAGGCGACGGAGAGCCCGGTCTGGCCCTGGGCCAGGAGGTACCGGAAGCGCTCGTTGGTCTCGGCGGCGCTGCCGAATCCCGCGTACTGGCGCATCGTCCAGAGGCGCCCGCGGTACATCGTGGGGTGGACCCCGCGGGTGAACGGATACTCCCCCGGGAAGCCGAGCGCGGTCTCGTAGGCCTGGTCGGGGACGTCGGCCGGGGTCGCCAGGGGCACGACCGGGGCGCCCCACGAGGTCACGAGGCGGGGCCGCTCCGCCGCCCCGGCGAGGGCCGGGCTGCGCGTCTGCTGCTCCCAGCGCGCCCGCGCCGCCCTGATGCGCTGACCGGCCTCGGTGTCCACGGCGTTACGCTCGGCCCGGTGGGTTCCAGACGTTACAGGGGCAGGTTACCGTGCTTTCGCGGCGGGTTCTGGTCACGCTTGCTCCGCAGCACCTCGAGGGCCCCCACCAGGCGGCGCCGAGTCTCGCGGGGCTCGATCACGTCGTCCACGTACCCCCGGGCGGCGGCCACGTAGGGATTCGCGAACTTGTCGCGGAACTCGGCGACGCGGGCCGCGCGGAAGGCGGGCGGATCGGGCGCGCTCGCCAGCTCCTTCCGGTAGAGGACGTTCACCGCGCCCTCGGGCCCCATCACGGCGATCTCCGCCGTCGGGAAGGCCAGGTTCACGTCGCCCCGGATGTGCTTCGACGACATGACGCAGTAGGCCCCGCCGTAGGCCTTGCGGGTGATCACCGTGAGCTTGGGCACCGTCGCCTCGGCGAAGGCGTAGAGGAGCTTGGCCCCGTGCTTGATGATCCCGCCGAACTCCTGCCCCGTCCCGGGCAGAAAGCCGGGGACGTCCTCGAACGTCACCAGCGGGAGGTTGAAGCAGTCGCAGAAGCGGACGAACCGCGCCCCCTTGAGCGAGGCGGCGATGTCGAGACAGCCCGCCAGGTGGGCCGGCTGGTTGGCGACGACCCCGACCGGGCGGCCACCCAGGCGGCCGAAGCCCACCACGAGGTTCGGGGCGTATTCCGCCTGGACCTCGAGAAACGCCTGGTCGTCCAGCACGGTTTGGATCAGGTCCTTCATGTCGTAGGGCTTGGTCGGGTTCTCGGGGACCAGCCGCTGGAGGCTCTCGTCCATCCGGTCGGGCGGATCGTCGGTCGCCCGGATCGGGGGGTCCTCGAGGTTGTTCGGGGGGAGATAGCCGAGCAGCTCCCGCATCGTGGCCAGGCACGCCTCCTCGCTCTCGGCCGCGAAGTGGGCCACCCCCGAGGTCCGCGCGTGGGTGTCGGCGCCCCCGAGCTCCTCGAAGGAGACCTCCTCGTGGGTCACCGAGCGGATCACGTCGGGACCCGTGACGAACATGTAGGAGGAGCCCCGGACCATGAACACGAAGTCGGTGATGGCGGGCGAGTAGACCGCCCCGCCCGCGCAGGGGCCCATGATCGCGGAGAGCTGGGGGACGACGCCGGAGACGAGCGTGTTCCGGAGAAAGATGTCGGCGTACCCGGCCAGGGACACGACGCCTTCCTGGATCCGGGCCCCCCCGGAGTCGTTCAGCCCGATGATGGGGACCCCGACCTTGAGCGCGAGGTCCATGATCTTGCAAATCTTCTGGGCATAGGTGAGGGAGAGCGACCCCCCGAACACCGTGAAGTCCTGGGCGAAGAGGTAGACGGGCCGCCCGTCGATCTTGGCGGCGCCCGTCACGACGCCGTCTCCCAGCACCTTCTGATCGGCCATCCCGAAGTCCGTCGCCTGGTGAACGACGAACCGGTCGAGCTCCTCGAAGCTCCCCTTGTCGACCAGGAGGGCGATGCGCTCGCGGGCCGTCTTCTTGCCGCCGTCGTGCTGGCGGAGGACCCGGTCGGGACCGCCTCCCGCCTCGGCGGCCTGGCGGAGACGGCGCAGCTCGACGAACCGCTCGTCCAGCGTCATCAGCCTGGCCAGTATACGCGAATTTGACCTGGCCCCGCGGGGTCTGCTAGGGTTAGCGTTGCAGGGGCGCGCTTCGCTCCTGCTCCGCCGCCAAAGGGGCCCAATCCGTGCTATCGACCGCTGCCCTGCTCGCCAGCATCGCCTTCCTGGCGCTCGTCGCCGCCGCCGTCCCGGGCCTGATCCAGCTCACCCGCACCGCGCGCTCCGCCGAGCAGACCCTGGGGGCCTTCGAGCGGGAGATCCGGCCGCTGGCCTCGCAGCTCCAGGCCCTCCTCCAGGAGCACCGAAACCTGGCCCAGCAGGCGACGCGCGACCTCCGGCAGGTCGAGGCCCTGGCCGCCCGCGGGCAGGAGGTGCTCGGTCGCGTGGCGACCCTGACGAGCTTCATGGGCAGCCTGGGGGCCGTGGGGCGGCTGGTGGGCGTTGTCCAGGGGGTCCGCAAGGGCGCGGACGTGTTCGTGCGCCAACTCCGCCACCGGCGACGGTGAAGGCCAGAAGGAGAGTGCCATGGCCGAGGATCGCGACGACCTGAACTTCCTGGGTGCCCTGGGCCTCGTGACCGTGGGAGTCCTCATCGGGGCGGGGCTGGCCCTGCTCCTCGCGCCCAAGTCGGGGGAGGAGACGCGAGAGCTCCTCCGCGAGAAGGGGACCGACTGGGCCAAGCGGGCCCAGGAACAGGGCGCGGAGATCGCGCGGCGGGCCAAGTCGACGATGGGCGACGCGCAGGTCCGCGCGCAGGAGTATTTCGGCAAAGGCAAGGAGGTCCTCGAGGACACCTCGGCCCAGCTGAAAGCGGCCTTCGAGGCCGGACGCGGGGCCATGCGGGAGGAGATGGCGCGGTTCCGCGCGAAGGACGAGCCGCTCGAGGGCGTCTAGGTCGTCGATGGCCGAGGCGGAGCTGCCGGAACCCGTCAAGGACGCCCTCACCGAAGGCCGCTCCCACCAGGACTTCACGCGGACGGTCGCCCTCGTCACCGCCGTCTACGCGGTCATCCTCGCCATCGCCGCGCTCGGCGGTCGCAACACCATGCGGGAGACCCTCCTCGCCCAGCAGAAGGCCTCTGACCAGTGGGCCTTCTACCAGGCCAAGGTCATCCGAGAGCACGTCTACCGGACCAACGCGCGCCGGATCGAGCTGGAGCTCCTCGAGCGCGGACCCGTGATGCGCGCCGAGGCTCGGGCGAAGTTCGAGGAGCTGCAGAAGCAGTTCGCGGAGGAGGCCACGCGCTTCGGCGACGAGAAGACGGGCATCGAGCAGGACGCCCGGGCGCTCGAGCACGCCCGGGACCTGGGCGAGGCGCGGGATCCCAACTTCGACCTCGCCGAGGTGCTCCTCCAGATCGCGATCGTGGTGGCGTCGGTCTCGATCCTCGCCCACTCGCGGGCGCTCTTCGGGGGCTCCCTCCTCTTCGCCCTGGCCGGCACCGCCCTCTGCGCGAACGGCTTCCTCCTGCTCGTCCACCTCTTCTGATCTGAGCTCAGAGGTGAATGGCCGCCCCCATGGCGTCCAGGGCGGCCTCCATCACCGCCTCCGACAGCGTCGGGTGCGCGTGGATCGTGTGCCCGACCTCCGCCACCGTCGCCTCCAGGGTCTTCCCGAGCCCGAACTCCGCGATCAGCTCGGTGGCCTCCGCGCCCACGATGTGGACACCGACGATCTCGCCGGTCTCCGAGGCGGCCACCACCTTGACGAACCCCTCCGGTTCCCCGAGCGCCTGCGCCCGGCCGTTCGCCTGGAAGGCGTACTTGCCGACCCGGACCGGGAGCCCCTGCGCCTTCGCCTGGGCCTCGGTGAGCCCGAGGCTGGCGACCTGCGGGTGGCAGTAGGTGCAGCTCGGGATCGCGTCGTAGTTGACCGCCCCCGGCGCCTGACCGGCGAGGGCCTCGGCGGCGACGATGCCTTCCGCGCTGGCCTTGTGGGCCAAGAGGGGGGGGCCCGCGGCGTCGCCGATCGCGTACACCCCCGGGACCGAGGTCTCCATCCGCGCCGACACCTTGATGAAGCCCCGGTCCATGGCGACCCCCAAGGGCTCGAGGCCGAGCCCCTGCGTGTTGGCGCCCCGTCCCACCGCCATCAGGACCTGCTCGGCCTCGAGCCGCGCCGTCGTGCCCTCCTGCTCGAGCTCGACGGTCACCCCCGCGCCGGTCGGCGTGACCGCCTGGACCGTGGCGCCGGGGCGGACATCGATCCCGCGCTTGGCGAAGCTCCGGCTGAGAAGCCGCGAAGACTCCTCGTCCTCGACGGGCAGGACACGCGGGAGCGCCTCGACGAGCGCCACGCGCACCCCGTAGGCGGCGAAGACGTCGGCGAACTCGACGCCCACCGCGCCCGCCCCGATGACGACGATCGAGGCCGGGAGGCGCTCCAGCCGGAGCGCGTGGTCCGAGGAGATCACGCGCTGGCCGTCGATGGCGATGCCGGGGAGGCTCTTGGGCGAGGCCCCCGGGGCCAGGATCACTGCTCGCCCCTCCAGCGTCCGGGCGGCCTCGCCGCCGGCCCCGACGGGGGCAACCCGGACCGTCCCCGGGCCGACCAGCTCCCCCCGGCCGGCGATGAGGGTGATCTTGTTCTTCCGGAAGAGAAACTCGACCCCCTTGGCCATCCGGTCGGCGACCTGGCGGCTCCGCCGGTAGGCCGGGCCGTAGTCGGTGCGCAGCTGGTCGACGGTCACGCCGAACTCAGCGGCACGCTGGAAGAGCTGGATGATCTCGGCGTTCCGCAAGAGGGCCTTGGTCGGGATGCACCCCCAGTTGAGGCAGATCCCCCCGGCGCGATCCGCCTCCACGACCGCGACGGTCCGCCCGAGCTGGGCCGCCCGGATCGCTGAGACGTAGCCTCCGGGGCCTGACCCGACGACGACGACGTCGAACCGGTCAGGCATTCGAGTCTCCCGCCGCAGGCCGGGCGCTGGCGCCGATCGCGCTAAACCAGGAGCGCGAGGGGCGCCTCGAGGACGGCCTTGAGATCGGCGAGGAAGCGGGCCGCCATCGCCCCGTCCATCACCCGGTGGTCGCAGGACAGGGTCACCCGCATCCGCCGGCCCACAGCCAGCTGACCGTTCACGACCACGGGCTTGTCCCCGATGGCCCCCACGGCCAGGATCGCCCCCTCGGGGGGATTGATGATGGCCGAGAACTCGTCGACCGGGAACATCCCGAGGTTCGACACGGTGAACGTGGCCCCCGACAGCTCCTGCGCCCGCAGCTTCCGCGCCCGCGTGCGCTCCACCAGGTCACGGGCCTCGCTGGCGATCTGGAACACGGACTTCTGGTCGGCGTCACGGAGCACCGGGGTGATGAGGCCCTCGTCGAGGGCCACCGCCAGGCCGAGGTGGACCGCCCGGTAGCGGCGGATCGCCTCCCCGTGGAGACTGGCGTTGACCCCCGGGTGCTTGAGCAGGGTGATCGCGCTGGCCCGGACGATCAGATCCGTGAACGTCACCTTCGGCGCCCCGGGCAAGGCCTGGAGCTCCTCGCGCAGTGCGCTCGCGCGCTCCATCGCGATCTCGGTGGTCACGTAGAAGTGCGGCACGGGCCCCTTCGACTGGACCATCTGTCTGGCGATGGCCGCGCGGAGCGGGCTCAGGGGCTGGTCCTCGGACTCGCCGGCCAGGCGGGCGATCGCCGGCACGGCCCGCACCGGCGAGGCCGCCGGTGACGCCCCCGGCGCGGCCGCGGGCGCGGGGCGACTCTGGGCAGCGACGGCCTGGATGTCCCGCTGGATGATCCGCCCCCCGGGACCGGTCCCCCTGACCTGCGCCAGGTCGACCCCGGCTTGCTGGGCGAGCTTCTTGGCCAGGGGCGAGGCCTTGAGCCGCGGGCCCCCGGCGACGAACGGCGCGGGGGCGGTCGCGGCCGGCGCCTGCCCGTCGCTCCCTCGGGTCGCGGCGGCCGCCGGCGGGGGGAGCGGGGGCAGCGCCGGAGCGGCAGCGGGCGCCACCGGGGCGGGGGCCGGGGGCGTCGACGCCGGCGCGGCGGCCGCGGCCGAAGGCCCCGGCTGCGCCGCAGCGCCCAGGGCGCCCAGGTCGTCGGCCGGGTCGGCGATGATGGCGATCAGGCTCCCCACGGGAACGGTCGCGCCCGGAGCGATCAAGACCTTCCGGAGGATGCCGCTGCCGAAGGCCTCCAGCTCGATGTCGGCCTTGTCGGTCTCGATCTCGGCGACGATGTCGCCGCCGGAGATCCGGTCGCCCTCCTGCTTGAGCCAGCGCAAGAGCTTGCCAGTCTCCATCGCCTCGGACAGCTTCGGCATGACAACCTTGGTCACGGCCATGGGGGCTCGCTCCTCCGTTCGGTCAGACCGCGCAGAGCTTGCGGAAGGCGTCGACGATCCGGTCCTTCGAGGGGGTCTTCAGCCGCTCGAGGTTCCGGGCGTACGGCATGGGCGCGTTGGCGCCGCAGACCCGCCATACCGGCGCGTCGAGATCGTCGAAGGCGCTCTCCGTGATGAAGGCGGCGATCTCGGACCCCATTCCGGCGAACCCGGCGCCCGACTCCGCGACCAGGGCCCGGTGGGTCTTCCGCACGGACGTCAGGATGGTCTCGGTGTCCATCGGCCGGAGCGTGCGCGGATCGATGATCTCGACCGAGATCCCGTCCGTCCGCTCGACCTCCTCGGCGGCCTCCACGACCCGATAGTAGAGGCTCGAGTAAGCGACGGCGGTGACGTCCCGGCCCGGGCGCTTCACCTCGGCCACCCCGAGAGGGATCAGGAAGTCCGCATCGTCGGGCACCTCGCCCTTCATCCCGTAGAGCACCTCGGACTCGATGAAGATCACGGGGTTGTCGTCCCGGATCGCGCTCTTGAGGAGCCCCTTGGCGTCGGCCGGGGTGGTCGGCCGGACGACCTTCAGCCCCGGGACGTGGCAGAAGTAGGACTCCATCGACTGGGAGTGCTGGGCGGCCAGCTGCGCGGCAGGCCCGCCGGGCCCGCGAATGACCAGGGGGATCGAGAACTGCCCGCCCGACATGTAGTGGATCTTGGCCGCGTGGTTGACGATCTGGTCGAGGGCCACGAGCGCGAAGTTGAACGTCATCATCTCGATGATGGGACGCAGCCCGACCATCGCCGCCCCGATCCCGACGCCGGTGAACCCCGACTCGCAGATGGGCGTGTCGATCACACGCCGCTCCCCGAACTTCTCGAGAAGCCCCTGGCTCACCTTGTACGCGCCCCCGTAGATGCCCACCTCCTCGCCCATCAGGAACACCCGCTCGTCGCGCTCCATCTCCTCCCGGTGCGCGTGGTTCAGCGCCTCCCGATACGTCAGGATCGCCATCTCGCCTCACCCCCTCTGCGCGTCACGCGTAGACGTCCTCGGTGAGCCATTCCGCGGGCGGCTCCGGCGAGGTCTCGGCGAAGGCGACCGCCTCCGCGACCGTCGCCTCCACCTCGGTGGTGATCGCGTGAACGCTGCTGTCGTCCAGCGCCCCGGCCCGGCGCCCCCGATGCTCGAAGAGGAGGAGGGGGTCGCGGCGCTTCTCCTCCTCGACCTCGTCCTTGGTCCGGTAGATGGCGGCCGCCGGATCCCGCATCGAGTGACCCCGGAAGCGGTAGGTGCGCGCCTCCACCAGCGTGGGCGTTCGCTCGGCCCGCGCCCGCGCCACCGCGCGGCTGACCGTGTCACGGACGGCGAGCACGTCCATGCCGTCGCAGGCCTCGCCGGGGAGGCCGTAGGCCTCGGCGAAGCGGCGGATGTCGGTCTGGGCGAGGGCGCGCTCGATGGCGGTGCCCATCGCGTAGCGGTTGTTCTCGCAGACGAAGACCACCGGGAGCTTCCAGAGGGCGGCCAGGTTCAGGGACTCGTGGAACTCCCCCTGCGGCACGGAGCCGTCCCCGAAGAAGCAGAGGATCACCTGGTCGCCGTCGCCGTAGCGGATCGCGAAGGCCACGCCCGTGGCGATGGGGATGTAGCCGCCGACGATGGCGTGGCCCCCCAGGAACCCGGCGGCCCGGTCGAACATGTGCATGGAGCCGCCCTTGCCCTTGGACACCCCATCCTTCCGGCCGAACAGCTCGGCCATGACCCGGCGGGGGTCGACCCCCTTGGCCAGCGCGTGCCCGTGCTCGCGATAGCCGGCGATGACGTAGTCGTCGGCGCGGAGGACGGAGATCGCCCCCACCGCCACCGCTTCCTGCCCGATGTAGAGGTGGAGAAAGCCGCCGATCTTGCCCAGGGCGTACATCTCCGCGGCCTTCTCCTCGAAGCGCCGGATCAGGAGCATCTGGCGCAGGAGCGTCCGCGCGAGGGTCCCGTCCAGTCCCGCCCCGGCGCTCGGCCGCCCTCCGGTCTTGTCCTTCACCGCCACGGCGACGCCCTCCTCTCCCGCTCCGCCCGGCTCACCACCGCATCAGGGACAGATCGTCCACGTTGATGCGCTGCCGCGCCCGGAAGATGGCCACGATGATGGCGAGCCCGACCGCGACCTCGGCGGCGGCGACCGTCATGACGAAGAACACGATCACCTGGCCGGCCGCCGACCCGTGGATTCGCCCGAAGGCCACGAAGGCGAGGTTGGCTGCGTTCAACATCAGCTCGATGGACATGAAGATCACCAGGGGGTTCCGCCGCACGAGCACGCCCACGACCCCGATGGTGAAGAGCACGGCCGACAGCCCGACGTACCAGACGGGGGCGACCATCAGGAGGGCGTCCGCTTGGCCAGGACCAGCGCGCCCACCAGGGCGGCCAGCAGGAGCACGGACGTGACCTCGAACGGAAACAGGTAGTCCGTGAAGAGGAGGCGCCCGAGCGCCGCGACCCCGACCGGCCCCGGCGCTGCGCCCGAACCCCCGGTGCGCGCCGCCACCAGGACGAGGGCGAGGCCGAAGGCGCCGGCCACGGGCACCGCCAGTCGCCGGGCGGCCCGCAGGGGATCAGGACCCGTTTCCGTCCGCCCGGGGATCAGCAGCATGATGGCGAAGAGGAAGAGCACCATGATCGCCCCGGCGTAGACGATGACCTGGGCCAGGGCCAGGAACTCGGCCCGCTGCAAGAGGTAGAGCACGGCCACGCAGAAGAGGTTCGTCACCAGGTAGAGGGCGGCATGGAGGGGATTGCGCCGGAGGACGACCCCGACCGCCGAGGCGACGGCGGCGAGGGCGATCACCAGGAAGGGGGCCCACGCCATCTAGCGCCGCCCCCGGGTCTCGAAGCCCCGCTCGACCAGCGCCCGCGGCGGAGCCGACGTCGGCAGCCCGTCGGGACCCGCCGGCTCCAGCGCCAGGAGCACTTCCTTCGGGTAGACGAGCCCCTGCCGGGTGTAGGCCGAGAACTCGAGGATGCCGGTATCCATGCGGATGGCGTCCTCCGGACACGCCTCCACGCAGTATCCGCACATGACGCACTTGCCCACGTCGATGTCGAACCGCACCGGGTACTTCTCGATGTCAGGGTTGGGGTGCTCCCCGGCCACGATGTAGATACAGTGGGCCGGGCACACCGTCTCGCACATCATGCAGGCCACGCAGCGCGGCGACCCGTCGTCTCGGCGGACGAGCCGGTGCAGGCTCCGCAGCCGCGGGGCGAGCGGGCGGCGCTCCTCCGGCCACTGATAGGTGACCGCGCCCTTTCGCCCGGCCAGCCAGCGCCCCAGGTTTCGGAAGAAGTGGCCGGCCGTGACGCCGAGACCGATCAGGATCTCCACCAGGTAGAAGTGCTGACGGCGTGGCGCGGGCGCGTACGAACGCACGGCCTTGACGCGCAGCCGCGCGGCGCCCGGCGCCGTCACGGCGCGCTCCCCCCACCCCAGAGCAGCATGACCCCCCCGGTCAACAGGATGTTCAGGACGGCCAGGGGCAGGAGGCCCAGCCACCCCAGCCGCATCGCCTGATCGTAGCGGAACCGCGGCAGGGTCCACCGGACCAGCATCAGGAACCAGCACATGACGACGACCTTGGTCACGAAGGCGAGCACCTGCAGCGCCACCACGAGGGGGCGGGGCATCGCCAGGCCAAGCCCCCCGGGCAGGTGAAAGCCGTCGGCGAAGAGCCACGGCACCTGCCACCCGCCCAGGAAGAGGGCGGTCGTCATGCCCGCGACGACCACGGTTTCGAGGAAATCGGCCATCAGGAACATCCCGAACTTCATCCCGCTGTACTCGACGTTGTAGCCGATGATCTCGGACTCGCCTTCGGGAAAGTCGAACGGCGCCCGCTTGGTCGAGGCGATGCCCGCGGTGAGGAACAGGACCAGCCCGAGGGGCTGGCTGAAGAGCCCCCACTTCGGGACGAGGCCCCCCCAGTACGCGCCCTGACCGATCGCGATCTGCTGGAGGTCGAGCGATCCGTGCACCATGCACACGCCGAGGACGGACGCCCCAATGGCGATCTCCGCCGAGATCATGAGCGCCGCCGCGCGCTGGCCCCCCAGGAGCGCGTAGCTGTTGGCCGAGGCCCACCCGGCCAGCACCACCCCATAGACGCCCATCGAGAGCATGGCGAAGACATAGAGGATGCCGGCATTGAGCGTCACCGCCTGGAGCGAGACCTCGCGGCCCCCGAGGTGGACGATCGGCCCGAAGGGAATGCTGGCGAAGGCGGACAGGGCGAAGAAGACCGAGACCACGGGCGCGGCCAGGAACAGCGCCCGGTCGGCCCGGGCCGGGATGAAGTCCTCCTTGACCAACATCTTCACGGCGTCGGCGAGCGGATGGAAGAGGCCGAGGACGCGAAGCCCGAGGATCGAGGCCCGATTGGCGCCGACCCGATCCTGCATCACCGCCGACTGCTTCCGCTCCACCCACGTGAGGAGCCCGCCCAGGTTCAGGACGAACCCCATGACGAAGGCCACCCGGGCCAGGCTGATGCCGAGGTCGATCATTCGGGCCCCCCCGCACCTCCCGGCCCCTCCGGCTCCCTGACCCTCGCGCCCTGATCGCCGAGCGTGCGGTACGAGAGCCCCGCAAAGGCCGGGACGGCGGCGGCGATCTCCCGGAACAGGTGCTCGGCCCGGGTGGGACGCCAGGCGTGGCCGAGCGCCCGCGCGACCTCGGCGAGGATCTCCCAGTCGGGCCGCGCGGCACCGAGGGGAGGGACCGCGCGCCAGAAGCGCTGGACGCGCCCTGCCAGGTTCGTGTACGTCCCCTCGCGCTCGACCCAGGCCGCGCTCGGCAGGACCACCTGGGCCCGGGCGCTCGTCCGGTTGGCGTTCGGACCCTGATAGACCAGGCACCCCACGCGGTCGAGGGCCGCCTCCACCGCCGCCTCTGCCCACCCCGACTCCAGGAGATCGTGCCCGAAGATCCAGAGGAGCTGGAGGCGCCCCGCCTGCGCGGCCTCGAGGACGGGGGCGCCGTCGCGCGACCCGTCGCCGGACAGACCAGCCGCGGGGTCGGCCCCACCCACGCCCAGGAGCGTCGCCCCCCGCGTGTTGGGCTGCTTGTCGGCGGAGATGAGGAAGTCGTCTCCGACGCCGGGCACCCGGGGCGGCACCCGGGTGTCGACCAGCTCGACCCCCAGCGCCTCGCGGAAGAGCCGCCGGGCGAGCCAGAGATCCTCGTTCGGGAGTCCGGCCGAGAGCAGCACACCGATCCCGGTCGATCCGGCGGCGCCGAGGCGCGCGGCGAGGTACCCGACGGCCTCCGCCCACTCCACCTCGCGCGCGCTGCCCGCGTCCACGAGCCGAGGGGCGATGAGCCGGGTCGGGGCGTCCACGTCAGCGAACCCGTACCGGCCGGTGTCGCACATCCACCACTCGTTGACGTCGGCGTTGAAGCGCGGCTTGAGCCGGACGACCCGACGCCCCTGAGCGTGGTGGGTCCGCTTGGTGTTCGTGTGGACCTCGATGTTGCAGCCCCGGGCGCAGCCCGGGCAGACCGACTTGGCGCGGTCGAGATACCAGACCCGTGCCTGGAACCGGAAGTCGCGGTCGGTCAGGGCCCCCACCGGGCAGATGTCGACGACGTTCGCGGAGTAGGGGTTGTCGAGAGCCGTGCCGGGGAAGAGACCGATCTCCGAGTGATCGCCCCGGTGGAAGATGCCGAGCTCGCCGGTCTTGGTGATCGTGTCGCAGAAGCGCACACAGCGCGAGCAGAGGATGCAGCGCTCCGCGTCGAGCATCACGTAGGGCCCGAGCGGCACGGCCTTCGGCTTCCGCACCTTGTCGTCGATCATCCGGGGCTCGTAGAGCCCGTGCTGCATGTAGTAGATCTGCAGCCAGCACTCCCCCGCCTGGTCGCACACCGGGCAGTCGAGGGGGTGGTTCACGAGGTGCCACTCCATGACCGAGCGACGGGTCTCCAAGACCCGCGCGGTCTGGGTGAGCACGACCATCCCGTCCGCGGCCAGGGTGTTGCACGCGATGGTCGGGCGCGGGGTCTTCTCGATATCCACCATGCAGAGCCGACAGGCGCCAGCGATCGGCAGGCTGGGATGATAGCAGTAGTGCGGGACCTCGATCCCCGCCCGGCGCGCCGCCTCGATGAGGTTGGTCCCCGCGGGAACCTCGACCTCCGTCCCATCGATCTGGAGCTTCGGCATCAGTGGCCCCGCGCCCTCACGTCGCAGGCGCCGTGGCGGACGTGGTAGTCGAACTCCGCCCGGAACTTCTCGACGTAGGAGATGTAGGGCCCGATGGCCCCGTCGTAGAAGGCGCAGATGGTCGTGCCTCCCCCGCGGCGGGCCACGTCGAGGATCGTGTCGGGGTCCTGGGGCACGCCCTTGCCGGCCAGGATGCGGCCGGTGATCTTGAAGATCCACCCGGTGCACTCCCGGCAGGGCGTACACTGCCCGCAGGACTCGTGGGCGTAGAAGCGCGCGACCACGTGGAGCGCTTCGGGGATGCACGTCGTCTCGTCCATGACGACG
>Ga0306920_100009533_pt1 | contig 12965 bp, 13 predicted proteins | sample flu12Cox44000170_FD_204666 | JGI IMG/M metagenome (GOLD analysis project Ga0306920, IMG submission 204666) | Lab enrichment of tropical soil microbial communities from Luquillo Experimental Forest, Puerto Rico - flux4day.12C.oxic.44.000.170 (v2)... | ecosystem: Environmental > Terrestrial >...
GCCTTTGACCAGCAACAAGTTTGCCAGCCGTTCGACCGGCACAGCCGGACTGAACAGATACCCCTGCATCTCGTTGCATCCGAGCTTGCGAAGGATTTCGCGCTGCTCTTCGGTTTCCACGCCTTCAGCCGTCGTGGTCATGCACCGCGCCATAGCCATGTGGACCACGGCCTCGACGATGGGCGAGGAGCCCTCGGCTTCCGCGACATCGTGAACGAAGCTTCGGTCGATCTTGACCTTGTCGAACGGGAAGCGCCGCAAATAGCTCAACGAAGAATAGCCCGTACCAAAATCATCCAGCGCGATCCGCACGCCCAGTGCCCGAAGCTGATGAAGAACAGAGAGAGCCTCCTCGTCGTCCCGGATCAGCACCGCCTCGGTTATCTCGAGTTCCAATCGATCGGGAGAGAGCCCGGATTCGGCGAGAGCAGCCGCCACCCTGAGCGCAAATGTTCCGGACTTGAACTGGAGCGGCGAGACGTTGACGGCAAGCCTGATCTCCTGCGGCCATTGGCTGGCATCTGCGCAGGCTTTCTGCAGCACCCATTCACCCAATTCAATGATCAAGCCGGTTTCCTCGGCTACCGGAATGAACTCGGCCGGAGAAATCATCCCGCGCCCCGGGTGCCGCCAGCGCAGCAAGGCCTCGCAGCCCGTCACCTTATTGCCTGCCAGATCAAGGACGGGTTGATAATGAACTTCGAAGCCGCCGTGGACCAACGCGTCTTTCAGGTCAGCCTCCAGGGCACGCCGCGCCTTCATGCGCGTATCCATTTCCGGAACGAAGAAGCGGAAGGTTCGCCGTCCATCAGCCTTGACGGCATACATGGCAAGGTCGGCGTTCTTGAGCAGCTCTTCCAGGCTTTTCCCGTGGTCGGGAGCGATAGCGATCCCGATGCTGGCGTCTGCCGAGACATCGTGGCCGAGGCATTTCGAGGGGCGGCGTATTGTCCGGTGAATGTTCTCGACGAGGGCGACGATCTCGGACTCGTCTGTAAAATCAACCTTGACGATCGCGAATTCGTCACCTCCCAGCCGAGCAACAAAGTCGTTTGGTCCCACGCACGCTCTCAGAAGCATGGCAACCGACTTCAGCAACTCATCTCCGACGTGATGGCCTAGCAAGTCATTGACGGATTTGAACTCATCGACATCGATGAAGAGAATGGCGAAGCGCTCGGCCGGTGCGAGATTGGCCAGCTTGTGCTCAACGCGTTCGCGGAACAGTGCGCGGTTCGGCAGATCGGTGAGTGCGTCATAATATGCCAGATGAGCTATTCGCTCCTGGATCCGGACACGCTCCGTTACGTCCTCATGAGTGACCAGCCACCCACCGTCGGCAATGGGCTCGTTCTTGATATCGACCAGCCGGCCGTCCGAGGTCTCCACGAGCTTGCTGCCGGATCGATCCTTGCTGCGCAGCACTTCCTCGCAGTATTGCTCGACGTCCCCGGGCAGCGATCCGGTCGCTTTTCGATGATGTATCACGTCGTGAAGCGTGCAACCCGGCCTGACCACGTCAGGCGACAGACCGTACATCTCGATGTATCTGGCATTGCACACGATCAGACGCGCGGACGCATCGAACAACAGAAGACCCTGTGTCATGTTGTTGATGGCGGTGTCCAGTCGATGCTTCTCGATGCTCAGGCGCCGCTGTGCCGCCTGATGCTGAGCTCTCATCAAGCGGACCGTCAGGTAGAGAATGACGGATATGACTGATAACGACATCAATGCGGCGCTGATGAAGAGCTTGGTCTGGGACCGCCAGGCCATCAGCGTCGAATCGACGGTCCTGGTTGCAACGACCAGAAGAGGCGCCGACGAAAGCATTCGTGAGGAAACGAGACGGTCCTTGCTGTCGATCGGACTGCTGAGTCTGCCGGTCAGATGGGACCCGTCGAAGAAAGCTCTCTGCAGCGCAGAGCCTTTCCTGAAATTTTTCCCTATCAAGGCTTCGGCGTGGGGGTATCGGGCCAGCAATGAGCCGTCTCGATGATGCAGCGCTATGGTCGCATCTTCGCCGAGACCGGTGGAGGCGAAAAAGGTCTCGAGCACCAGCGGGCTGATCGCGCGCGTGACTACGCCCAGAAACTCCCTGTTCGGTCCCGAAATCCGCCGGGCAAAGACGATCGCTTGCGATTGTTCGGAGAAACGGCTCGGAACGATCTCGACGGCCATCTCGAGCGCCGGATCTGTCGCCAATTTCATGAAGTAGGCGCGATCGGCGATGGTGATCTCCGGGACCGGCCAGATCCGGGATGAATTGATGAGGATGCCCTTGCTGTCGAACACATTGGAGCCGGCCACGTCTGTCCAGCCATCCACCTTCGTCCGCAGCTTCTCGTGGACGGCGAGAGTTGCCATTTCGCCCCGGAAAATGTCGGACGAGGTAATGCCGCTTGACTCGAGTTCCGCAATGATGAGTTTTTGCGGGATTGAGAAGTCCGCGAACTGCTGGTCGAAATGACGCACGAGAAGCAGGACGGCACTCTCCAGGCCATCCTTGCCGTTCTCGATCGCGTTCTCCCTGAATTTGTCGATCGACAGCACCGTTGCGACGGCAATCGCGACCATCAGAGCAAGGCCGCACACCAGAAGCCACAGCATTGGCGCGCGCGGGGCAATATCGTGCTCAATAGGGAATGACGCTCGAGGTCGTGTGACCTCCGAGATCATCGGAACGTTTTCCATGCTGTCCTCCCGGCACCACTTGGACAGAAAGGACAGAACATCGAGTTAGCATTCAAAGTTTACGATCTGTTAATCCCGCACGTTATCTGGGGCCTTCGCCACTTCCGTGCATCAAGAGCTCCACGAACCTTCGCACCATCCGGATCCAGCCTCGACCTGCCGGAAAAGCCGCCTTCAGATTTAGGCCGAGGCTCGCTGCTGCCGAAAAGTTTCGAAAATCGATCGGCGGCCAACCGGTTCTGGACAAATGTCTTCGCGGCGTCCGGCATTTGGCGCAAACAATCGTCATTCACAAATCACCAGGAAGCCGGGTTTTTTGATACCTTGCGGAGCAAAAGATAACCGCATCGAACACTTTCCCGACGGGCTTTTGCGACATAAGATCGTAACTGCTATTGCGCGCACCTGATCGCCTCGTTCCTGGGAACACGCGCGCCAGGAGAACCTCCATGCCAGCTTTGACCGATTGGAAAGTTCCGCCGGCTTATCAGCCTCGCGCAGGCGACTACGGTTTCGATCTCGATCGCGCGCTTTCTTCGGTAGTCGGACTGCACTCCATCATCCCCGCCGACGCCTTCAGCGCCGACACGCTAGGAACCGAGCGCGCGGGCAATGGCGTCCTGATCGACGACGGGTTGGTGCTGACCATCGGTTATCTGATCACCGAGGCTGAAGCCGTGTGGTTGCACCTCGGCGATGGTCGCGTGGTGGAAGGACACGCGCTCGGTTTCGATTCCGTGACGGGCTTCGGTCTGGTGCAGGCCCTGGGTCGCATCGACCTCGATCCGCTCTCGCTTGGCTCCTCGGCTGCGGCCGGAATCGGTGACCGCGTGGTTATGGGCGGCGTCGGCGGACGCACGCGTTCGGTTGCCAGCCAGATCGTCGCACGGCAGGAATTTGCCGGTTATTGGGAATACATGCTGGACGAGGCGATCTTCACCCATCCCGCCCATCCGAATTGGGGCGGCACCGGGCTGATTTCGAACCGCGGCGAGCTTATCGGCATCGGCTCTCTCCAGCTCGAGCGTGAGCGGGAGGGCAAGGCCGAGCATGTCAACATGGTCGTGCCGATCGATCTGCTCAAGCCCGTACTCGACGATCTGCGCAAATTCGGCCGCGTCAACCGGCCGGCGCGCCCGTGGCTCGGAATGTACTCGACGGAAATTGACAACCGAGTGGTCGTGGTCGGGGTCTCCGCGAAAGGGCCCGCAGCGGGTGCCGAACTCAAGGCCGGCGACGTCATCCTCGCCGTCGACGGGGAGAAGGTAACGAGCCAGGCGGCATTTTATCGGAAACTCTGGTCGCTCGGATCAGCCGGCGTGGACGTGCCGCTCACCGTCTACCACGAGGGCGTTACGTTCGACGTGGTGTTGGCTTCCACCGATCGTGCGAGGTTGCTCAAGGCGCCGCGGCTGCATTAAAACCTGGTCGAAAAGGGCGAGCCCGCAACCCAGACCGCGCGCAAAACAACAGTCGAGACAGGAACGATAGCCCATGAGCGAGGCTGTGGTGGACGACATCGTGGCCGTGCTGCCGCCCTTGCTACAATCGCTCGAAGCCCTTGGCTTCATCGCCCGCCATCTCAATCCGGCGGATTTTGATCGGGTCATGGACGCTGCAGGCGAACCAGACGAGGCCTTGAAAGCGGTTCGTTCACAGCTTTCCAATTGGCCGGAATCATTCACGAACCTCAGAGCTTCGCTTGAGAGCGCGAGCGAGGCGGCACTATCCGCCTTCGAAGGTTTGCGCAAGGTGCAGCAGGGCAATGGCGACCTGGCGACCGTATTCCGTGCACTTCGCCACGTTTCCCGCGCGCAGGAGGCACTCTATCCCCTTGCGGTGAAACTGCCGCCGGTGAACGGCTTCTTTGTCAATCCGGAATTTCGCGAGGACGCCAAGCTGCTGGCGCGCCTCGCAGGACCCGCGGCCGCAGACACCGGAATCATTCACGACCACAACGAGCCCGGCAGCCGCGGCGGCTTCTCGGTCTATGTTCCCGAATACTACACGCCCGACCGCAGCTGGCCGCTCGTGGTAGCGTTGCATGGCGGCAGCGGAAACGGGCGTGGATTTCTTTGGAGCTGGCTCCGCGATGCACGCACCCTCGGTGCTATCCTGGCCGCTCCCACCGCGACCGGAGGCACCTGGGCGCTGATGGGGGAAGATGCCGACACGCCAAACCTTGCCCGCATTCTTGATCTCGTGCGAACCCGCTGGAACATCGATTCGGCAAAACTGCTGCTGACTGGAATGAGCGACGGCGGCACGTTCTGTTACGTCACGGGTCTCGAAAGCACGTCTCCTTTCACCCACCTTGCTCCTGTCTCGGCGACTTTCCATCCTCTGATGGCAGAGATGGCGGACGCAGAAAGGTTGCACGGTTTGCCGATTCATATCGTGCACGGCCGGCTCGACTGGATGTTCCCCGTGCAGGTGGCTCGGCAAACACGCGACGTGTTGGCGGCGGCCGGGGCCAACGTTACCTATTGCGAGCTTGACGATCTCAGCCATTGCTATCCGCGGGAGATGAACGCGCCGATTCTCCACTGGCTGGCAGCCACCGCGAATGCCTAGACCAGACCGCCATTGGCGCGCAGCACCTGACCGTTGATCCATCCGCCATCGGGGCCCACCAGGAAGGAAACGACGGATGCAATATCCTCCGGAGTACCAAGGCGCTCCATCGGACTCATCTTCGCCATGCGCTCGATCAGTTCAGCCGATTTGCCGGTCAGAAAGAGTTCGGTCGTGACCGGACCCGGGGCCACGGCATTGACTGTGATGTTGCGGCCGCGCAATTCCTTCGCAAGAATCGCGGTCATCATTTCCACCGCAGCCTTGGTCGCGGCATAAATGCCGTAGGTCTCGAGCTTGGTCCCGACCACGCTGGTCGAGAAATTCACGATCCGGCCTCCATCGCGCAGGCGCCTCGCCGCCTCGCGCATGCCGTAGAAGCTGCCTTTGAGGTTGACAGCGATCTGCTGATCCAACGATTCGTCGTCGCTATCGGCGACCCTTGCCAGCTTCATGATGCCGGCGTTGTTGACGAGTACATCGATGCCGCCCAACGCCCGTTCTGCTGCGTCAAACATGCCGCGCATTGCATCGGGATCGCTCACGTCAGCCCTGGCGGCGAGCGCCCGTCCGCCTCTCGCCTCGATCTGGCCGACGAGCGTCTCGGCATGAGCGGCGTTGGCGGAATAGTTGACGATGACGGCAAACCCGTCGCGAGCGAGCCGCTCCGCCACCACGGCGCCGATCCCGCGCGACCCCCCGGTCACGATGGCGACCTTGTTTGCTTTGTCGATCATTTTTTTCTCCTTTTCGCGATGAAGCGCACTGAAATACGGATGCGTTGGAGAACTGCCTCACAATCTCCTGATGAGGGCCATATGATGAAGTGCTACACACGGAACAATCCCGACTGGACGACGTTGTCGGCCATCACGGGAGGATATGCGATGCGCGTTTTCCTTGGAATGATTTTGGGTGCGCTTCTTCTTGTGCTCTGCGTCTATCTCTATGATTCGCAATCGACATCGCCTGTCGCCAACGGACAGAACGCATCCACCAGCCGCACCCTTGTCAATTGGGACGTTGCCGCTGCCGACTGGTACGCAGTGAAAACACGCGTTCATCAGGATTGGATCAGACTGTCGTCGCGGTAGTTGCCGTGGGTCGGAGCTGCCGATCCGAAGCTATTTCTTCGCAGCCATTGCCTTGCGGGCGTCGGCGATGACCTGGCCGAACTGGGCCATCGTCAGCACGCCCGGCACCCGAAACTTGCCGACAATGAAGGATGGAGTGCCTCTGAACTCGAACGCGGCGGCCTGATCGTTGTTGCGCGCAAGGACGGCGTCGATTGCCGCGGAATTGCTGACAAGATCCTTGTCGAGGCGCTCGACGTCGATGCCCGCGCCCGCCAACACCTCGCGGATCCGCGCCTCCGTCAGCTTCGAATTGACGGCGATCAGCGCGTCATGGGCCTGAATGAATTTGTCCTGATATTTGCTCGCAAGGGCCATGCGCGCGGCCGTCACCGAGGCCGGCCCAAGAACCGGCCAGTCCTTGAATACCAATCTGACCTTGCCGTCGTCCTGCACCACCTGCCGTAATTCGGGTTCAACCTTCCGGCAATACGGACATTGATAATCGAAATATTCGACGATCGTGATGTCGCCCGCGAGATTCCCGGCGGCCGGGATTTCCGGATCGCGCAACACGAGAGCTTCCGTGAGCACGCCGTCGCGCTGCGCGAGCGCCTGTCGAGGGGCAATCGCAGTTGCACCCGCACCGAGCAGGCCCAGGGCCTCACGCCGGGTACGATGCCGACCGGGCCGGTTCGATTTGATCAATGTTGTCATTTCGGGTCTCCCGGCTGCTCCTACGCTTCTTCAACACGCTCACAACGCTGTCAAGTTATGCACCAACATATAAATCGCCACCGCGATGATAACGGCGGCGAAGACGATATTGAGCGCGCCGCGCCGCTCGGACAGTAGTCGCGCGCAGCGAGTGCCGGCCAACCCGCCGAGCAGGCCGCCGCCGATGAACAAGCCAGCCAGATGCCACGAGATCAATCCCGACCACGCATAGCTCGCAGCCGTAGTCAAACCGAATGCGGTCACAGCCACCAGTGAGGAACTGACGGCGTTGATGATCGGCATGCCTGTCGCCAGCATCAACGAGGGCACGATCAGAAACCCGCCACCGATGCCGAAGAAACCCGACAACGTGCCGGTGGCAAGCCCGAGTCCGACGATCGCGGGCATGTTGTCCCAGTTCATCTGCGCTTCGGGCAGGCCGGGACGCGACCGCGTCCTGAGCATCAACACCGCGATCACCAGCATGAGCAGCGCAAACAGCGCCAGCAATTTTCTTCCGTCGAGCAGCTTGCCGAAGATTGCGCCGATGAACGCGCCGATGATCCCGGCCGCGGCAAAGGTGAGCGCGCATGACCATCGCACCGTACCGCCGCGCGCATGATTTGAAAGATTGAGCGCCGCGTTGACTGCGACCGCAATCGCGCTGGTTCCGATCGCAACGTGCGCGTCAGCCACTCCAACCACATAAACCATCAACGGCACCGCCAGGATCGATCCGCCGCCTCCGATCAGGCCAAGGGAGAATCCGACCAGGGCTCCCGACGCCAGTCCGAGTACAGCTTGCATCGTGGAGATCACCAAGAAAAGTCACCTCGCCTTCATCTGCCGCAGCAGATGGTCTAGGGGCGCGGTTGTCAATGACCTCTGAACTACTCGGCAGCGCCGAGCGCCGGCTGCAATCCTGCAGGCTCGCGCGGTGGCAGTGCCATGAGTGTTCCGGTCATGGTTGCGACCAGCGTTTCCGTGCCTTCTTGTATGGCAAAGGCGCGTGCTTCGCACACCGTCAGCGTGCGGCCCGGCTTGACGACACTTGCGCGAAACCGGAATCGCTCGCCCTTCGCCGGCGCCAACAAATTCGTCTTGAATTCAACCGTCAGAATGTCGGACATGGGCGGCATCAGCGTGTAGGCGGCAATGCCGCAGGCGTTGTCGAGGCCTGCCGTGATGATACCCGCATGGATGAACCCATTCTGCTGGCTCCAGTCGGAGGAATACAGCATCGATAGCTCCACCCCGCCGGGTTCAAGCCGCACGATCGAAATGCCGAGCGTGCGCATCGCCGGCTGGGAATCGAAGGTGGAAACGGCGGCCGCGCGATAGTCGGGATTCTTCGGTTCAAAGCGCAGCATCTGCCCTCACGCCTCCACCGATTGGGGAACAGTCACATGGTTCTGGATTTGCCTGCGGACCAGGTCGCCAAATGGCGCTGACTTGCGGGTTCGCCGGTCCAGGTGGACGCCGGTGATCTCGCATGAAGCAGCGATCTCGCCGGTTTCGGCGTTTCGCATCTCATGCCGGAAGCGGATCGATCTGTCACCGATTTCGAGCAACACGCTTTTGACCTCGACGATGTCACCGGCCAGCAGTTCGCGTCTGTATGTGATGTTCTGCTGGACCGCCGCCATGCCGTGGCCGGATTGGCGCAAATAGGCCGGGGTCAGTCCAATCCGGGCCATCAAATTCCAGTTCGCCTCGTCGAATTTGCCGACGTACCACATGATGTTCATGTGGCCGACGTGATCGCATTGCCATGGATAGACAGTGCCCCGATAGGTCGCGTCCGTTTCCATGCTCGCTCCCGCTTTTTTCGATTCTGATACGGTAGCGTATCAGGGTTAGGGCGGGTTAGCAATACGGCACCGTATCAAAAAGGCAGGCGAACGATGAGTGACGGCAGAGGCGAGGTCTGGATCGAAGCCGGGATCAGCGAAATCGCGAGATCGGGCGTCGACGGTGTTCGAGTCGAGGTGCTGGCCAAAAACCTCGGGGTCACCAAAGGCGGCTTTTACCGTCGTTTCCGCGACCGTGCGGCTCTGCTTGACGGCATTCTGCAAAGCTGGAGCGCGGGCCGAATTGCGGCGATCGAACAGCAGACGAGCCTCGACGGCGCCAGCGCCCGTGAGCGGCTGAAAACACTCGTCCGCCTCTATTCGGAGCGGGTGAATCCGGAAGGCATGGCGGTCGAATTGGCGATCCGGCAATGGGCTCGAACCGACCAGGCGGCGGCGGATGCCGTGGCGAGCGTGGACGCCGCGCGGCTTGCCAACGTCGCCGTGCTCTATCGCGCCACCGGTCTTTCGCCGGAGGAGGCGGACGCGCAGGCGTTCCTGTTTTATTGCTTCATCTTCGGTCAAAGTCTGTTGTTTCTCGAACGCGGACCGCGCAAGCGCGCCCAGTTGGTTGCGCGGTCGGCCGAAAAACTGCTCGGCGATTGAAACGCGGCCGCCAAAAAAGCCGGCCGCGTGTATTTCGCCTGGTGGAGTGGATTTGACATTCGCAAACATCCTCGCTGCAACGGGAAGCGAATGTTGGAATCAGACCACTAGGCTGCGCCCTTCAGCCGCTTATTGCATTCGCTGTAATAGCCGCCGCCCTTCTCGATCCACTTCATGCCGCCATTGCCATTGGTCGCCTTGTTGGCGTTGTACTGATCGACGCAGGTATGCATGCGGGCCTTGCCGGCGGTTTCCTTGGAGTATTTCGGATCGACCGCGAGCGGGAAAATCGCCGGACCGCTTGGCGCGGCGGGCGCGGCTTCCTTTTTTGCTTCCTTTGGCGCGGCGGGTGCTGCCGGAGCGGCGGGTGCCGCAACCGGCGTGGCGTCTGCTCCGCACTGGGCCTTGCGGAAATCATTCCACTTCTGGCCGCCGAGCGTGCCCGCGGCCTTGGCGGCCTGATATTTCGCGCTGCATTCCTGTGTGGTCAGGGCCTGAGCCGGCGCTGTCGCTGCGAACGCGGCGAAACTAGACACCGCGACTGCGCACAATAATTTGGCATTTATCGTCATCCTCAACCTCCCTGGGGCATGGTCTAAAGTTCCCCATCCTAGCGTAGCGAAGCCCTGTGACAACGGCTATCAGGGTCGCACAAAAATATCGCGTCGCGCGGCATCGCCGATCCCGAAATCATTCATCAGCCGTTCAGCATCGCAGCGCGACTTTCGTCCCCTTCAACCCGAGGTGCTTCCATGACGACGACATATTCCCGCGCCGCTTCCACGGCCCTTGCGTCACTTTTGCTGTTTGCAAGCCCGGCTCTTGCCAGACCACCGCCCCCGCCAAGAGCGATACGGCAGCACCCGCCGCTACCGACAAAAAGATGGCCAAGCCGCGCACCGCCGCGTCGCTCGAATGCTCCAAGGAGGCCGACGCCAAGGGACTTCACGGCAAGGAGCGCAAGAAATTCCGCGCCGAATGCAAGAAGGCCGCGGAGGAGAAGAAGTAATTCCGCCTTTCCGTTTTCTAAACCCTCCGCATAAAGGGAGGATGGCTCACTATTGTAGTGTGATTCTACCTGCCCGCGAATATACGAATCGGCTCCCCACCGATTAGCCATTCAGACGTGCATTGCTGCACGCCCGACGGCGCATTGTGCGTTAGGCACGGATTTGCCATAAGGCAGCGTGAGCCAGATCCCAGTGTGGTGGATTTGACATTTGCTTCAGTCTTGCCGCGAGTCAGCGAGACGCGAATGTCAAATCCAAAACCACACTAGAATCATATATTTTTCTAGTGTCCCTTTGTTTCTGGCATTCGCAAATGAACCCGCCGCAACAGAATACGAATGTCAGAAACAGGACACTAGCATCGATGGCGCATGCTTTTCCCGGCCGCGCCAAAACCCTCCAAGTCGTTGAAACGCTCGCGATCGGCACGATCGGCGGCGTTTTGTTTCTTTTGATCGGCCTGCCGGGAGGACTGATCTCGGGCGCGATGATAGCGGTCGGCATCGCCGTCATGATGGGACGGTCCCTTGCCGTGCCGCCGATTCTAACGCAGGCCGTGCTGGTGTTGCTCGGGATTTCACTGGGCTCACTGATGTCGCGGCAACTCTTGCAACATGTCGGCGCCTATCCTCTCACCATCGCCCTTCTGGCGATTGCGACCTTCTTCACCACCTTCGGAGCAAGCTTCTATCTGCAACGCGTCCACGGTTGGGACCGGACCTCGGCATTTCTGGCGGCAAGCCCCGGCGCGCTGTCACAAATCACCATTCTGGCGATCGAGAAAGGCGCCGACGTTTCGGCCATCGCGGTGGTGCAGACCCTGCGTGTGATCGCCCTCACCGCGGCGCTGCCGCTGTTGCTGGCGCTTACCGGGATGACATCCTCCTCCGCACCCACCTTGACCATGAGCGTCGCCTCTCCGCTTGGGCTGGTCGGGCTGATCGGGGCATCGGTATCGACGGCGCTCTTGCTCAGGATGGCCAAATTTCCGGCGAGCTGGATGTTCGGTGCCATGATCGGATCAAGCGTGCTGCACGGCGCGGGGCTGATCGATGGCGGCCTGCCGCCGCTGCTACGCGGAATTGCTCTCATCGGCATCGGCACGCTGATCGGCTCGCGCTTTGCACGCATGAAGTCGAAGACCCTTTTCGGTCACGTCCATGCGGCGCTCGGCGCCTTTGCCATCGCGATCGGGATATCCGCAGTCTTCGTCGCGGTAATTGCGCTGACCACGAATGTGCGTCTCGCCGACATTCTCGTCGCCTACGCGCCGGGCGCAATGGATGCGATGCTGGCGCTGGCGCTGACGCTGCATATCGACCCGATCTTCGTCGGCGCGCATCATTTGTCGCGTTTCGTGTTCGTCACTATCGCAATACCCGGCATCGTCCACCTGTTCGGGCGGACCCAGGAAGACGTCGACGATTAGCTTTTCTTGACCGACACTGCGATGCCCCAGGCCGCGATCGCGGCCATGGCAAGCGAGATCAGCACGTTGTAACCGGCGAGCGAGAGCCCGAGAAAACGCCACTGCACCTCATCGCAGCGGATTACTTTCACGGTGTCGAGGCGCTGCAACAGCGTGCCCGCGCTGCCGAGATTGCCGACGGGACCGGTGCAATCGGTCGGCCCCTGCCAAAAGCCCCACTCCACGCCGGCGTGATAGGCGCCGAGCACGGCGTTGCCGAGCGCGGCCAACAAGAGAATGGCGAGCCCCGCCAACACCAGGTTGCCTGTGCCATTCCTGGCCGCCACGAGCGCGGTCAGGACGGCAAGCGGGATTGCGAGGTAATAGGCGTAGCGCTGTTCGAGGCAGAGCGGACAGGGGCGAATATCGAGCACAAGCTGAAAGAACCACGCTCCGGCAATCGTCGCCGCAGCGATTGCCGCAATCGCCAACGCCGCAACAAGCGCCGGATTGGCGGCGCCAAGGCGGCCTGTCGTGTTTGCGGTGGCATCAGCCGTCACATCGGTCTTCCTTGGTCTAGGCTTATGTTGAGGCGTCGTAGCCCGCACTGGCGACGCTGTCGAGGCTGATCCGTTCACGGCGCGGTGTTTGCGGCAGCGGCGGTAAAAGGCGGCTTTGCCCCGCCGTCGTCTGACGATCGCGGCGACCCCGGCGCAAGTCAGCCAAAGATCGCGGCCATCCGGCTCCCAAGCGCGCTCGCGGGTTGACCGGCGGTCGCCGCCCGCTATATTCCGGCGGCTTTGCGACACCGCCTGCCGGCGGCGCAAGGGCCCCTGTGGCGGAACTGGTAGACGCGCTCGACTCAAAATCGAGTTCCGCAAGGAGTGCTGGTTCGATTCCGGCCAGGGGCACCAACTCAACCCGTGATTTCCCCTGCCGGCTCGCTACTCAGCCAGCGATACAGAACACCGCCGGCAGCGCCGCCGACAATTGGCGCCACCCAGAACAGCCACAGCTGCGCGAGCGCCCAACC
>Ga0306920_100009534_pt1 | contig 12964 bp, 11 predicted proteins | sample flu12Cox44000170_FD_204666 | JGI IMG/M metagenome (GOLD analysis project Ga0306920, IMG submission 204666) | Lab enrichment of tropical soil microbial communities from Luquillo Experimental Forest, Puerto Rico - flux4day.12C.oxic.44.000.170 (v2)... | ecosystem: Environmental > Terrestrial >...
CCTGCGCCGGCGTCCCACGGCTCTTCTGGGGGCGGCCATCCGCACTGAGAGTTCGGTTGCTTAGGCGCCTCAGGCTATACAGCCGGTACCTCTGGTGTTTAGCTCCAGTCGCCGACTCGCGTTCGTATTTGTTCAAGAGTAAAGAAATCCCCAGACCAGACACTCGGTCCTAAATTTGGGTGCCAACACCGCGCCGCAGGTGCTCCGCGTCTGTCTCGAGCTCCAGCAGTTCAAGCTCTGCGAGCAGTGCGGCCGGTGGCTCGTACGGCCGTCCGTAGCAATGTTTTCATTTCTGGTCGGAGAGAGCGACCAGCTTTCTCGACGCAGCAGCCGTAGCTACCGCTGTTAGGAGAAAATCATTCCTGCGTAGCCGACGACCTGGCTGTGATCGCCCGAGACATCGGCCGAAGTCGCGTATTTCACCAATTCTGATTTCCTTGCGCCCAGTTCCTGCAACGCTGTCAGCATGGCCACGGCCGGGCCAAGCCCGCACATGGAAATCTCCTCGTTGCGGCAGGTGTCGTAAAGTCCTCGCGGATCGAGCCCCAGCAGTCGGTCAATGGCCTTGCGATCCTTCACTCGTGTCGTCGCGTCGTCTTCGTAATGATTCAAATCCGACGTCGTCAAGAGCAATACCTCTTCGTCGGCATTCCTGAGCACCCGCCCCATGGCCTCGCCGACGCTGACCAGCGATTCGAATTGCACCGTGCCGAGCGCCACGGGCAAAAACGAAAATCCCGGCGCTAAGACTTGCAGAAAGGGAACCTGCACTTCAAGCGAATGCTCTGTGCTGTGCGCAACGCTGTCCTCGCAGAGCAGCGGGCATTCTCGTCCGAGTTCCTCCGCCAGCGCTTCGTCGATCGGCGCATCTCCGAGCGGCGTGCGCCACGCGCCGCTCGATAAAATCGCCGCCGATTCGCCCCGCGGATAATGCCGCACGCCAAGAACAATGATCTTCCGCGGTAACACCACACGCGCAAACACCGCTCCCGCCACCGGGCCCGAGTACATGTATCCGGCGTGAGGCACCAGACACGCTTTTACTGGAATAGCCTGCTCACGCGGATCAGGCCGCGAATATTCTCGAACGAGAGAAGTGAGTTCCTTTGGATCGGAGGGATAAAAGCGTCCGGCAACCGCAGGGAGGCGCAACATGGGCCGCCTCAAGAAAATCAAATGGGCTTCGAGGCTTTGCCTTTGAACTTCATCGCTTGCATCGTGGTGGGGTTGTAAAAAATCGTCACCTTGTCGCCGTACTGATAGCCGCCCTTGTCCACGATTTGCTGCATTTTCTGCGAGGCTTCCTGCGACAGGGGGAACGTCAGGATGGTCAGTTCGCTTTCCTTGGCGCGCGCGGTGATTTGCGCGATGTTCGCGTGCAGGACGAAGCCTTCAAATTTCGCCAGGCCGTTTGTTTTGGGTTTTGGCTTCACCGCGTTGACTATTATCGGCACCGCCGTATCTACGACGATGGGCGCTACCGGAGCCTGTGCGGCGGCGCGCGGGCAAAAAACGGCTGCCGCCATCAAAGCTGCTGGCAGCGCAAGCCGGGCGGCTTTCGAAATATTTTTCATTCGGTGTCGTCCGTGGCAATCCGCAGGGACTTCAGAAACCGCACGTCCTGTGGCGTCATCGTCAGCCGGGCCACCGGCTTCTTTTCCGCTTCCTCGGCCAGCGACTCTTGGTCCACCTGGATCCGCAGCGATTCGAGGAAGCGCCGGTCCTGTGTGGTCAGTTTTGAATCTTCCGCCGCGGAGCCGTCGCGCTTGGCCAGCCCGATGGTGGCGTCCAGTTTCAGGACAATGTCGTAGCCATGCGCCCGCACTCCGGCAATTGCGCCGGTGATGCGGTCGGACTCGGACACCGTGTCGTTGATCGCGTGTCCCAATTCACGGAGCAAGTTCTTCAGGTGATCGTCGAGTTGCAAGGGGAGCTCTCCCGTACTTCCACTGCCATTCTAGGCTGACGCGCGGTCGGATACAAGTGAGCTTCCTGGCGTTGTCTCCAAACCGTCCATAGGCCAATTCCCCTACGCGGGCCGACCCCGGCGCCCCACGGCGTCGCCCGATCGCCTACGGCTCGGCCGGCGGTTTTGCTAAGATGCTTTTATGTCGACGACGGCAAACGCGGCCGGTGCTTCCCGCCCGCAGCGCGGCTTCCGCCGTCTGTGGCGCGTGTTGCGGCAGCTTTTTCACGAGGTCGTGGGCGCGGTTTTTGCCATCCTCGCGGTGGGCTGGCTGAACGCCGCGTTCCGCGCCTGGACCCGCGACGCCTCTCGCTGGCTGGTAGCCCTGGCCGTCTTCGTGGCAGCCTTGCTGGTATTTTTTGCCGTGACTTCGTTCCGCTACTCGCGGAAGCTGTAGCATCCGGCGCCTCGCGCCGGTGTCGAATTTCTAGAACCATGTCGGACGCCAAAACCAAATCCGCGCCCCCCGCCGAGCGCAAACAAAAATTCGCGACGCTCTCCGGCGTGCCTCTCGATCCTCTCTACACCCAGGACAGCCTGGGCTCCTGGGATCCCGGCGTGGCCCTCGGCTATCCGGGCGAATTTCCCTACACACGCGGCATCTATCCCACAATGTACCGGGGCCGCTTTTGGACCATGCGCCAATACGCCGGTTTTGGCACGGCCGTCGAATCGAACCGCCGGTATCGCTATCTTCTCGGCAAGGGCCAGGCCGGCCTCTCCGTCGCTTTCGACCTCCCCACGCAAATCGGCCTCGACTCCGACCATCCTCTGGCCCTCGGCGAAGTCGGCAAAGTCGGCGTGGCCATCGATTCCCTCGAGGACATGGAGAGGCTCTTTGAGGGCATCCCTCTCGAAAAAGTCTCCACCTCCATGACCATCAATTCGACCGCCGCAATCCTTCTCTGCCTCTACGTTGCGGTGGCAAAAAAACAAGGCGCCAATCTCGAAAAACTCTCCGGGACCGTGCAAAACGACGTCCTCAAGGAATACATCGCCCGCGGCACGTACATTTATCCGGTGCGTCCGGCCATGCGCATCGTCACCGACATTTTCGCCTGGTGCCGCGATCATCTCCCCCGCTGGAACACCATCTCCATCTCCGGCTACCACATCCGCGAAGCGGGTTCGACCGCCGTCCAGGAAGTCGCCTTCACGCTCGCCGACGGCATCGCCTACGTCGAGGCCGCTCTGGACGCCGGGCTCGGCGTCGACGAATTCGCACCGCAACTCTCCTTTTTCTTTAACGCACACAACGATCTTCTCGAAGAAGTTGCGAAGTACCGCGCCGCGCGCCGGCTGTGGGCAAAAATTATGCGCGACCGCTTCCACGCAAAAGATCCGCGGTCTCTGCTCTTGCGCTTCCACGCGCAGACCGCCGGTTCTTCGCTCACCGCCCAACAGCCGGAAAACAATATCGTTCGTGTCGCGATTCAAGCCCTGGCCGCGGTTCTCGGGGGCTGCCAGTCCTTGCATACAAACTCGCTGGACGAAGCGCTCGCATTACCCACCGAAGACTCCGCTCTCATCGCTTTGCGGACCCAGCAGATCATTGCCGAGGAAACTGGCGTCACCAACACTATCGACCCGGTCGCCGGTTCCTATGCGATCGAGCATCTGACGGGCGAAATCGAGCGCGGCGCCGAAGAATACATCGCCAAGATCGATGCTCTCGGCGGCATGCTGCGCGCCATCGAGACCGGTTTCGTCCAGGCAGAAATCCAGAAAGTCGCGTTCGAATTTCAGCGCGCGGTCGAGAAAAAGGAGCAAATCGTCGTCGGTGTCAACGATTTCATCGGCGAAGAAGCCCGGCAAATTCCCACGCTGCGCATCGATGCCGAAATCGAGCGCTCGCAAGTCGCCCGGCTCAAGGCTCTCCGCGTCCGCCGCGATTCTGCCCGCGTGCAGTCCGCGCTGGCCGAACTCGAACGCCGCGCCGTTACATCGGAAAATCTTCTCCCGGCCATCCTCGCCTCCGTCGAAGCCTACGCGACGGTCGGAGAAATCTCCGACGCCCTCCGGCGCCTGTTCGGCGAATATCAGGAATCCGTGGTGCTCTAGGCAAGCTGGCACTTCGGACAGCTCGTCCGAACGCGCAATGCTATTGACCGCTCGGTCCCCTGGGCTTGCCCCTTCGCACAGGCTGTCATCCCGCTTCGACTGTAGTATCCTCGCTTGCCAAGGCATCTTATGAAGCTGATTCTCGCGTCCGCTTCGCCCCGCCGCGCCGAAGTTCTTCGCGACGCCGGCTATCACTTCACCGTGCTTTCCTCGGCCATCGACGAAACGCCCTATCCTCACGAATCGCCCGGGGACCTGGTGCTCCGCCTGGCGCAAACCAAAGCCGACCTGGCGGCCGCCCGAGCCGTGGGCCCCGCCATCCTTATCGCTGCGGACACCGAAGTGGTTCTCGACGGCCACATTTTCGGCAAGCCGCGTTCTTCCGACGATGCCCGGAGCATGCTCGAAAAGCTTTCCGGTCGGGCCCACACCGTTATCACAGGCGTCGCGCTCATTCGCCTTCCTGATGTCGAACGCCGCTCCTTTGTCGAATCCACGCTCGTCCGGTTCGCTCCGCTTTCCGACGAAGAAATCAGCCGTTATCTGGCCACCGGCGAGCCGCACGACAAGGCGGGGGCCTACGCCGTCCAGGGCTACGCCGCGCGCTACATTCCCCGCATTGAAGGTTGCTATTTCAACGTGGTGGGACTGCCTCTCGCCCGCCTTCAGCAGGCCCTCACCCAGCTCGGCTGGAGGGAGGAATGTTCCTCAGCCGTCGGTTAACTCACGGAAGCGGTCGCATAAGACCAGTCAGGTGTCAGTTCCCTACTCGTACCTAAGACAGTCAATCGGATCCAGGTTCGCCGCCAGATTCGCCGGGTAATACCCGAAAAACAACCCCACGCTCACGGAAATCACGAATCCGATGGTTACCCACAAATAAGAAAGCGTCGCCGGAACCGACGGCACGGTGAGTCGCACCAAAGTCGAAATTCCCGCCCCAATCAGAATCCCGATGGTCCCTCCGACCAAGGTGAGCACCACGGCCTCCAGCAAGAATTGCAGCCGCACGTCCGCCCGCCGCGCCCCGATGGCTTTGCGCACACCAATCTCCTGGGTCCGCTCGGTTACGGAAATCAGCATGATATTCATCACTCCGATGCCGCCCACCAGCAGCCCGATCGAGCTGATCACCGTCGTCAGAATCACCAGTGCGCCGGTCAGTTGGTTCCACAAATTGCTTAGAAAGTCGGGCGAGCTCAGCTCGAAATCATTTTCTTTTCCCGGCGGAATGCGCCGCAGCCGTCGCATCGCTTGAATCACTTCCCCTTGCGCGGTTTCTATGTTCACGTCCTTGGGAATGGTGAAAATCATGACCAGTTCTTTGGCTTCCGGATATTCCTTGTGGAATTTGCTCAGCGGAATGATGGCAAAGATGTCCACGCCCGGACCAAGAAACAGCCCCTGATCGTGTTCGAACACTCCGATCACCTCGTAAGTGCTGCCGTTGATGCGCACGGTTTTCCCTAAAGGGTCTTCGTTGGGAAAAAGCGAATCGCTGATGGCCGCGCCCAACACCACCACCGGTCGCGCGTGCTCTTCGTCAAAGGCACTGATGAACCGCCCGCGCGCAATGCTAAAAAGCGGCAGCGCCGTCGCGTATTGCGGCTCCGCTCCGCGCACGATCAACTTCTCGACGCTGCGGTCTGCGTAGGTGATCAGGTTCGAGTCGCCCAGAAAGAATCCCCGCGTGCCCACGGTGTTCACATTCTCCACATCCGGAGCCGCCTGCCGGATGTAGTCGGCGTAGTCGTACTCCAGGTATTTGCGCACGCGATACCGTTGCGGCATACGCGAAGGGTCGGTACCAGGGGGGAACCGCGTTATGAAATACGTCCGTGAACCAAGCGACTCCACGCGGTCCTGCACGAACTTGTTCAGCCCTTGAATGATCGCCGCCATGGATATCACCGAAGACACGCCGATAACGATTCCGAGCACGGTCAATACCGACCGCACTTTGGACGACCGCAGCGTCTCGAGTGCTGCCAGGAAGTTTTCGCGCGCCTGCTCGAGGGTCATCAGCGCCATTAGTCCGACCTCAACGCAACCACCGGATCGAGCCTCGCGGCGCGCAGCGCCGGGTAAATCCCGAAGGACAATCCCACCGCCGAACTCATTATTACGCCCATCACCGCCACCGAGGTCCTCACCGACGCGGGAAAGGGCGTATAGGTCCGCAGCACGAGCGCCACCAGAAACCCCAGCGCAATGCCGATCACTCCACCGGCGATGCACTGCATGAAGCTTTCCGTGATGAATTGCTTCAGGATATCGCTCTGCGTGGCCCCCAGGGCCCGCCGCACGCCAATCTCTCTCTTGCGCAGGGTCACACTCACCAGCATAACGTTCATAATCACGATCCCACCGATCAGGACCGAAATCGCGCTGACCAGAATGAACACGCCGAAAAACGCTGAGCTGATGCTCTTCCACAGCGCCATGTAGCTGTCCTTCGTGCCAATGAAGAAGTCATTCTCCATGTTGGGGCCGAGGTGCCGCCTCGCCCGCAGGATGAGCTGCGCCTGGTCCTGTGCCGTTTCGAAATTCTCGGCGCTCGTCTTTACGTTGATGGTCAGGCTGGTCGTATGGAGCCCCTGGATTTCCAAAAACAACGGCAGCGGAACGATCACGAAGTTGTCCTGGTCCTGTCCGAGCACGCTGCCCACCTTTTCGATGATGCCGATCACCGTGAACTCATCGTTCCCGATGCGAATGGTCTTCCCGATGGGGTCCACCCCGAGAAACAGCCGCTGTACGATGGTATCTCCAATCAAGCAGACGCTCGCGCGGTGATCCGCCTCCCAGCTGGTGAAGTAGCGGCCGTAGCGCACCTCCCGCGTATCGATGCTGGCCATGTTGGCGGTTTGCCCGTAAAAATTCACGTCGGTCGACTCTTTATCCCCGTATCTCGCTCTTACCGAAGCGCTGGCCGTGGCCCCCACTTCGTCGCAAGCCGAGCATCCTTCCTGGATCGCCCGCACGTCATCCATTTCAATCTTCTTGTACTTGAGCGCCTTGATGATGACGTTGAAGTCGGTCACCGCGAATGGCGTGCGCGCGATCTGGAACACGTTGGTTCCCAAGTTCGCGATTTTGTTCTCCACGTACAGGTTCGCTCCCTCGACGATGGTCATCACCGTGATGAGCGTCGCCACGCCCATCGTCAGCCCCAGCATGGTCAACGACGCCCGCAGCTTGTGCGCTTGCAGCGCGCTCGCGCACTGCGCCAGATTGTCGCGAATGGCTAGCATCGGCCTGCTTTGAAGCTCTTTCCGCTACTCTATCAGATTCACAAAAAAGACCATCGGGCGGCAGGGTTCCCGGGGGCATGGCCCTCTACTTGTGGGTACGATGGAATCATCCATAGGATTACGCGTTTTGAGCGGGGCCGGCGCCTTGGCCGTCCTTTACTTCGGGAGAACTCTTTTTTCTCGGAAATCGCTGCTGCGATTTTTTGGATTCGGTGATGCGCAAGCGAGAGCCGATTTTTGATCCGGGTACGGCCGGGGAATTTTCGGCGAGGCTTGACCAACGCGGGTGAAAAGTGCTCGGGAGACTGCTCGCGGCCGCCGGCTGGACTCTATCCTAACTATTCATTCTAACGCACTTACTGTAGGACCTGGGGCGTCCCTAACTGCAATCCCGGACTTTTTGCCAAAGGCACTCGCACCTAGCTAGCAGAGAACTTGTTCGATGAAAAATGTCCATTCCAAAAAAGCAAGGCGCCCCAACCTGCGGAGCGCCTCGCTTGCTTCGGGGGGGAGAAAACCTTAGGGCGTGCCTACTCCCCGCAGTATCTGCTGCTTCTGGCGGACATCGATAGATTTGCGTGTCGCGATTTCTACGCGTACCTGGTTCCACTCCTGCCCGATTCTGAGGAGAGAAATGTCGCGCCGCTACTCGGCTAGCGTACGGTGCCCAGGTTGTTCTGAAACTTTACCGTGACGGTCAGGTGCATGGGGGTCGGCTGTCCGTCCAACCGCGCCGGTTCATACTTCCACTGCCGCAGTGCTTCTATTGCGGCGTCGCGCAAGAGCAGCGGGCCGGCGACGACCTTGACGTCCAACACGTTGCCGGACTCATCGACAAGCGCATCCAGGGTGACATCGCCCGCCACGCGATTGGTTCTCGCGATCGGCGGGTAGGTTGGCAACACCGCGTGAATCAGGCGCGCCGGGTGAACCTCGCCGCCTACAGTCGGCGCTGCGGCCGCGCCGGGCATGGCTGGGCTTGGCAGATTCTGCAACGGCGCCGGCGCACCAAGCGAAGCCGGTGCCTGGGTTGCCAATGCCGGCGCCTCGAGCGCTGAATTTGCACCCGCTGCAGAGGTGACCGCGTGGGGAGCGATCAGGGTGAAATCGCGGGACGCGTCTCGCTTTGCTGCCGACGTTTTCCCGTCTTGCCTGGGCTCCTGTACCGCCATTACCGAAGTTTCTGACAGGGAACCATCTTGAGCAACGCGGCCGGACTTACCCGGATGAGCTTCGGCCGAGAACACGATGACCGACCGGCGGTTGTTGGCGTCCAACACCTCGACAAGGAACGGGCTAACCTCGCGAGGAGCGCCGGCTTCCGCTCTGCTGGAGGCCACAGTGCTGTCGGAAGGACGGGAAACCTCGGTAGCTTCCGCTCGCTCGTTGAACTTGGAGGTGAATCTAATGATTCCGGCAAGCGCGCCTACCGTCGCCAGAAAACCTACTACGGCAATAACTCCCACACGCGCCCGACGCTGCTTCAGTTCCAGGGTCTGTCCGCGCCTTTGGCGTTCGTCGTGGTGCATCATGCCCGGAACTTCAAAATCGAGCGGCTGAGGACCAAGGGAAGGCTTGGATCCCCAGAAACCTCGTCGCTCAGAAGGTACCGGGTCGAACTCCTCGGGGGCAGGCGCAGGCTCGGATCTCGTTTCCCACTTCCTCGGACGCGCCACGGGCTCGTCCAGACCTGGGGCCATGGCGGAATCCTCCGGCTCGGACTCCAAAGGACTCTTCCCGTGGGAAAGGGCGTCAAGTTTTTCTCGAAGTTCGACAGCCGTAGCCTCATCGAGAGCGGGCGGGAGGAAGGAAGGCTCGGGTTCGGGTTCGGCAGGCCATTCACGGTCCAAGAGCCGAGGCTCGTCCAAATCTGTAGGAGCAAACGGGGACTCGGGTTCGGCCTCCAGAGGCCATTTCCGGCTAGGCGCTGCGGGCTCCTCGAGCGCCGGCGACGTAAAGGAGTTCTCGGGCTCGGCCTCCTCAGACCACTTTCGATCGGAGATCGCAGGCTCGTCGAGCGTGGGCGCAACAGAAGGCTCCGGTTCCCAGACCACTTCGAGATCGGACCCGCCGTTTCCGAGATCGCTTTCGAAAACCTCCTTGCGAGGTTCGAACAATGCCTTAGCCGCGGATGGCGCCGGTTCCGGCAGGGCGTGTGGCGCCGCTGCGAGCGAGGGGGAGGCAAAAGGCGCCGGTTTCCGGTCCGCCTTTTTGCTCCGTTTCTTGTTCGATTCTTGATGCAATTCCGGGGTCGCGGAGGCCAGCTCCTGCGAGGCTCCCGAGGAGATCCAATAGCGAATCTGGTCCCTGCTTCTCGGTGAGAGTTCGAGGAACTCCACGCCGGCGGTTCTCTCAAACTCCCGGGTCCACTTCACCCGGCCGGTGGCCTGAATGGAATCGCCGAAAACACTTCCTTCATGCCCCTCGGTAGGAATGGCCATGCATCCCATGGCCTCGAAGGTAAAGTTGATCGACTGGCGTAGAGTCGGGGGATGCTGGAATTGAAAGCACATGCCCCTTTCGCTCAGGTCGACGAGCTTGCCCCACTGGTCCCCGCCAAAGAAGACCAGCACCACCCATTGGAGAGTTGTCCTGCGGCAGGAGCGCCGCTCGTCTTCGTGTTTGTGAACTGCTTCTGCTCTTAACATGATTTGATACCCCGTTGTCTTCGATCGCTTTTCTGCGGGCTGGCGCAAGGAAAAACTTTCCTACAAAGGCTCGTCAGGCCATTTCCTTCGCATCAGCCTCCCGGTTCGGCCTGAGGCGTTTCTTGGAAATCCGGCCAGGCTGCGGGCAGGTCGATCTGGCTGTGGCTGTTCTCATCAAACAGGACAAATCCCCGCACGGTCGCAAGTGTTTGCCTCACGAATTCCTTGAGCTTTTCGTCGTGGTGGGAATCGTCCTTGGGCCAGGCGAACTCTTTCGTAATTTCAACCGCCAGGTGTGCGCGTTGTCCCGCCGGCAGGAAGACCGGGTAGCTCAGGTGGATTGCTTGCTCCTGGCTAAGGCTTCCGTCCGACTTTACCCGGCTCATAATCACCAGGCCCGAGCCATCACTCAGCCGGTAATCGACGTTTGTCAGATTGTCCAAGTCGTACGAGAGGATCAGCGACGCGTGGGTTTTGTCCACTTCGCGGAGTTGCGTGGCCATGTACAGGGCTTTAACCCCGTTGCGATTCCAGCTCGCAGACTCTCTCGGTTGTGGGTTGGAAGACGTTCCGGTGAACGCCCGGAGTGTGAGTGGAAGTGCCAGTCCAGCCGCTCCCGCCATGACGAGCCAGTGTTTCTTAGACACCTAAGTCTTCTCCATCGTCTGCGAAAACATCCGCTGTAAGCGGTTTCAAGTTCCCCTGATGCACTCGGGTTGGGACAGCCTCAACGCTGGCGCACCGTGAATGGAAAAGCCCTAACGAGGGATGTAGAACGCTCCCCGGGGATGTTGTTGTATCCCCTACAAGTTAAGGATGGCTGGGACGTACTGGGAAGACTATGGCTGGCCCCTGGGCTTGTCAACCTGGCCTGACGGACAGGTTGTTCATTCGGGTACTGGAACCGCCTGTTGGGCACCGCCGGAATCCGGGCAGAAGCATCGGTCGAGGCTCAGGAAAGCCAAGCACCTTCGAGCCGTGAGACCAAACGCCCAAGCTCGCGGACCGAGTTGCGAAGAAAAACGGAGAACGAGAAACTGACTACAAAGCAAAAGGGCGGCTACACCAGCCGCCCAAATCCAATTCGCGATGGAATCTTTGCCGCAGTTGTCGCTTACTTTTTTTCTTCCGAAGGCGGTTGCGCGGGCGCCGCGGGCGGAGTGGTTTGCGCCGGAGGCGCAGGCGTCTGCGAAGAGCCGGACATGCCTTCCTTGAAACTGCGGATGCCTTCGCCGAGCCCCTTCATCACTTCGGGAATGCGCCTTCCGCCAAAGAAAATCAAGACAACTGCGAGAACAATCAGCCAATGAAAAATACTGAACTCACCCATGGAACCTCCACGCGCCCCCCGACTGGGTCGGGACGCGCCTTGCCAACCTATCCACCCTAGCGCAGTCTTTCACCTGCGGCAAGACTGTGCTATTGCTGACCCCTATAGGATAACACGCTCGTCGCCCGCGCGGCGCGTGACCCGCTCGCGGTCCAGATATTCGAGCAAGGGGATAGCGTATTTCCTGGTAATTCCGGTTAGTTCCTTGAAGGCGGGCACCGAAATGCGCTCGCCCTTGGATTTTTTGTAGCTCCAGAGCTTTTCTTTGAGCTCGGCCAGCGCCCGGCGGTGAAAAATCAATTCCGGCGAGACGCGCACGAGGTTTTTTTCGCGCAACAGAATCTGCAACAGCCGCTCGGCGCGTTTGGCTTCAATGGCCAGTTTGGCCAGCACTTCTTTCACCGAAGGAACTTCGAGCCCGGCCGCCGAAAAAGCTGCTTCGATCTGATCCTTGGCCTTTATTTCTTCCGGCTGCAGGGTGATTTCCGAGCCGGCCTTCTTGACCAGTTCGCCGGGCGTATCCAGCTTCTTTTGCGCGATCAGCTCTTCCAGTGCGGCGCGGAAGGTTTCTGCTCGCACACGCTTTCCGAGGCTCGCGCGCAAATCCTCTCGCAATATTCCCGGCAGCAGCGGGTTTTCCTTTTGAAATTTCTCGACCTTCTCTAAAATCTTTCTGCGAACTTCCGCAAAGAGTTTCTCCGCAACCAACACCAGAGGCTCTGTCGAAACCGCTTTCACACGGCCGGCAGCGGAAAGTTTCCCGGCCACGTCGCGGATTTCGTCATCCATCCAAGCCGTGCGCGCGACAATTTCCTCGTAACCCAAGCCGAGGACCGCGCGTCCCACGAGCGCCGCCAGAATGTCTTCGCGACTCCCTCGTTCGAGGGTTTCGAGAAATGCGACGCGCCCGGTGTCACGCAGCATCGGCCGCCGTGCCAGCGGATCGAGTACCATCCCGCCGCCAATCGTCACGACCGGTGAAAACTGCCGCACGATGAAGCGATCGCCTTCGAGTACGAGAATGTCGTCCTGAAATTTCAGGTTCGCAAAGGCGCTGGCCCCCGGCGGCAGTTCCTTCTGTCCGTGGAAGAACACTTCCGCGATGGTCTCCGCCGTTCCCGCGTGAAAATGCACGCGAGCACCGTGCTTTATTTTCCTTGCCGAGGCTAGCAACTCCAGGCGCGCATCGATGCGGCGCGTCTTCCGGAATTTTCCCGGCGTTAGGAGCACCATGCCGCGTTGTAGCGCGGTGTGCTCGACGCCCGCCAAATTTACCGCCGTGCGCTGCCCCGGCACGGCGCGCTCGACCGCTTTCCCACCGGATTGCACACCGCGCACGCGAAGCTGTTTCCCGACAGGAAGCAATTCCACTTCATCCCCCGCGCCAACGGTCCCCGAGATCAGCGTGCCGGTGACCACCGATCCAAATCCCTTCATCGCGAACGCGCGGTCGATCGGCAGACGAAAATAGCGCGAGGCGTCTCGCGGGGTAACGCTTGACGCCGCATCCCTCAAAGCCTTCTTCAAATCGTCGAGCCCGGCGCGGGTCTTGGCGCTTACCGCAATCATCCGGGCATCGGCCAGAAACGATCCGCGCAGATATTCTTCGGCTTCCAGCCTTGCCAATTCGAGCGTGTCCTTGTCGACCAGATCGCTCTTGGTCACCGCCACCACGCCGCGCTCGACGCCGAGCAGGCGGCAAATG
>Ga0306920_100009535_pt1 | contig 12964 bp, 12 predicted proteins | sample flu12Cox44000170_FD_204666 | JGI IMG/M metagenome (GOLD analysis project Ga0306920, IMG submission 204666) | Lab enrichment of tropical soil microbial communities from Luquillo Experimental Forest, Puerto Rico - flux4day.12C.oxic.44.000.170 (v2)... | ecosystem: Environmental > Terrestrial >...
GCTTACGCAACAGTCGGCGAGATCTGCGATGCGCTGCGCGAAGTGTACGGAACGTACGAGGAAAGTGCATTCGCGTGAGTTGAACCGCTCTTCGCCCTTCCCTTCTCACTTTCCCGGTGGAGCATCCCGGTTTGAAGGATTCCCGATAGCCCCGGAGGCGAATCGTGCTGCTACGCGGCTCGCCGTTCAAGGTTGACACATCCGGTACTCACTCTTCCCCGCCGCGTTGCGGCTGGAACGATGGAGAAGTCGCGTGTCGTCCAACCAGGCATTCATGTTGTAGCCAGGGGGAAAGAAATGAACCGAGCTGCAGCCGGCACAGGAGAGCGGTTTGCGGAGAATCAAAACGCACGCCCCTCGATTAGGATCGCTTCACCAGAAGGGTCTTGCTCGGAATAACAAAAGGAGACAAATATGCCGCGCCGGAGTTGAAAGGCAGCCTTCCCAAGACCGACTGCGGTCACCTCGATCGCCGAAAACCGTTGTGTAATGGGTGACGGTGCGAACGCCCTGAAGAATCTTGTCCTCGGCGATTGGAGTTCCTGGTTGAGAGACCACTCTGCCCTCGCTGGCTGCTGGAGAAACTCAAACGCAACAGTAGCAGACTGATGTTGCCGAACCGGCAGCAGAGAGGCCGAGTTGACGAACCGGAGAGACTTCACGTCCAACGTGTCGCCGTGCAATGGTCATTGAAAATCCGAAGAACAGGGCTGGCAGCGATCTGGCTGGTGCCTTGTTGGTTGCCAGTTGCCCTATGCGCGGCTGATCTCAATATCACCTATCTCGCCAATGAAGGCGTGATGATCGATTGCCGCGGCCAGAAGGTGCTTGTCGATGCGCTCTTCCGCGACAGCCTCGATTCCTACACTCGGCATTCTCCTGAGGTGCAGGAGAAGATGGAGACCGGCAAGCCGCCGTTCGACAGCGTGGACCTCGCATTAGCCACGCACTTCCACCTCGATCATTGGGATGCCGGGGCAATCACGCGCTTCCTGGGCAGCAATCCGCACGCGGTGTTTGCATCGACACCAACAGCTACGGCGATGCTGCCCTGGTCGCAACACGAGCGCGAGCATGCCTTATGGCCGGCCGAAGGACAGCGCGAGCGGTTGCAAGTCGGAAGCGTTTCCGTCCAGGCGTTTCGTCTTACGCATGGCAATACGCAGAACCTTGGCTATCGCATCGCAATGTGCGGAGAGACGTTGGTTCACCTAGGCGATGCAGAAGTATCTGACGCGGATATGACGGTGCTGCTGCAACTCGGCGCGCCTGACGTGGCAATGGTCCCGTACTGGTGGCTGCTTGATCCGAGAGGCACGGATTTCATTAGCCGGAAGTGGAAGCCTCGTTACCTGGTGGTTTTGCACTTCGGATCAACCGACATCGACTCAGCCAAAGAAATTCAGGCAAAGTGGCCGCAGGCATGGATGGCCACCAAGCAGGGCGAGACCCGGACCTTCTGACGGAGCGTCTGAAGGCCCCACATGGGAACCAGCCTGTAAACTGTTGGCGCATGACTTCAGGACCAACGGCCCGGCCGGGATGTGCTTTCGTATTAGTGGCGTTCGCTTTCTTCGCAGCAACGCCGTGGGTGATATCGCAAGAAAGACCCTTCGACACTAATGCCTGCGCTCTCAGCCTCCATCCTGAGAAGTACAACGAAGGCTTGGTTAGCGTGGACGGGCTGGTCACAGTTGGGGCAAACGAGTTCATGCTGCATGATGCCAGTTGCGGTGACCAGTACGGCAAGATATGGCTGGAATTCGGTGGCGACGTCGGAAGTCCGGCGACAGGCGTGACTCCTCATCAGGCAGCTGGCAAGCCGCGCACCTTCGAGGGCCTGGAGTTGCCGATTACCAAAGACCGCGACTTTGACGCGATGCAGAAGCTGCTGCAGTCGGTGCAGAAATCAGAAGCCCCGAAGATGCTGCGCGCCACCCTCATCGGTAAATATTTCGCCGGGCGCCCCACGAAGCTGGGAAGTGGCGAAACCATCCATGGCGGGTACGGACACATGGGTTGCTGCTCTCTGTTTGTGATTGAAGAAGTAGTGAAGGTCAGCGCAGAGTTGGAAGAGATTGTGGACTTCTCGCCGTTGCCGGCAACTCCGCCGAAGGCGTTGCCGAAGGGCTGCATAGTTACGGAGACCTCCGTCCCACCCCGCGAAGACGAAGATCAACTCGAGCTCAAGAGCCTCGAGGCAGAGTTCCAGTACCTTCATAATCCGAAGAAGGTGGCGGCGCGTGCGATCGCGGTACAACAAGATATTGATGCTGAGGACATCGAGAAGCACCTTCGAACGGAGTCCAGCAGTCTGGCGCTCGTCTCGTATGCCTGGGAAACGTCGGATGGGCTGACGTCTTACAGCATCGTCGTTAACAAGCCCTATTGGCTGTTACCCACTGCACAGACCGGGGACGCAGTAATCTGGGTGCCAAAGAAGATCATAAGGACCGAATGCCGGAAGCCGGAGGTCAAGCCCAATATCCCGATCAAGCACTGACCGCAACCAGAAAGTGATAGCGGTCACTGACGCCGTGCGGTGGTGAGGGTTTATCATGCAAGATTGCCGGTTAGAGGTATGCTTGGGGGTAGCTGGAGGTCCTCAACCCGGGGCGCTATGTCCTCGGTGGGGATCGCAAGCTCGCGGGAAGCAACCGCAGTCCTGTTAGGGCAGCACGAGGATGAACCTCGGCTGAAAACTCGCGGCTCCTGGCTGAGATCTAAGAAGCTACTTTATGTCCGTCGACCACAAGATTCGTGTGCTCGTCGCTAAGCCGGGCCTCGATGGCCATGACCGCGGCGCCAAAGTCATTGCCCGCGCCCTGCGCGACGCAGGCATGGAGGTCATCTACACCGGGCTGCGTCAGACTCCCGAGATGGTGGTAAATGCCGCGTTGCAGGAAGATGTCGACGTGATCGGTCTCAGTATTCTTTCCGGAGCGCACAACGCTATCGTCCCTCGCGTAACTGAGTTGCTGCGGCAGAACCAGATGGACGATGTGTTGCTGCTGGTGGGTGGCATCATTCCCGACCAGGACGTCGAGGCTCTGAAGAGAGCAGGCGTGGCAGCGGTGTTCCAGCCTGGTACGCCAATGGACTCCATCATCGAATTCATTCGCACCAACGTGAAGCCGCGCGGGGTCACCGCCGGCTAATCCGCGTTTCTAGTCTGTTGTGCGATACTGCAGGGTTAACTCCGAGACCCGGGTAATCACATCATCGGGGAAGAACCGTGTCTAACCTTTGGGTATATCTCGAATTAAATCACCACCTTGGACGTATTCACATTTGGGGTGGACATACCGGAAAAGGCATGCCGCCGGCAAAATAAAGTTGTTCTTGTCCACGGCGCGCGTCATTCTAGGCTCCAGCTGCCTCACATCATGATAGTGCTTGCTCATTCACCGAGCACCCACTCTCCTGGGCGCCCGACGGCGATTTTGCATCATTCAACCAGAGCAGGACGAGGCATCGCCAGGGCGATTCGTCGAAGCCAGTGTGCCTCCTTACCGAGGAGAGCGCATTCAGCTTTGCTACCCTGTCTTGTGTGATTAGCGACATTGCAGGTGAGAGTCTATACCGCATAGAACGGCAGAACCATGCTGCGATCCTGCAACTCACTTCTGCTGACGGCACCAACCGTCTTACCCGCGCTCGCGTCATGGCACTCGCGGCGGCTGTCCAGAAAATGGCAGAAAACCCGCCGTCGTGCCTCATTGTCACTGGCAACGAGAGGTTTTTTTCTGCCGGTGCTGACCTTGCCGAAATCAGCACACTCACCGGCGCGGAGGCTTTTGGCTTCGCACAGATGGGACAGTCGTTGATGAATGCTATCGCTAAGTTTCCCGCTCCGACGATTGCGGCGATTCACGGCTACTGCATGGGCGGAGGACTCGACTTGGCGCTGGCATGCTCGTGGCGCATCGCCGGGGCGCATGCCATCTTCGGGCATCGGGGCGCTGCCCTGGGCCTGATCACCGGGTGGGGTGGAACACAGCGGCTGCCGCGACTCGTTGGAAAGGCACGAGCTATGCAAATGTTTCTCGCAGCCGATAAGGTGCATGCGCTGCAAGCGCTACATGCCGGATTGGTGGACACAATCGCGGACGATCCGGTCGTGGAGGCGTTAAGGCAAGTTTTGGCACGACCGACTGCTGACCCACGCTGATTCCGATTCACCCTATTCTCTATAGATCCATCCTCCGGCAAGCGAACCCAGAATTGATTCCGCCGCTCCGGCGAGCGCAGATCAGCGAACGTGGAGACTGAATTTGTCCCAAGGCTTTCAGGACAGCCTGCCACTGACTGCCGAGAATCCATCCATTCACGCGAAAATCGATAGCGAGAATAATGGCCCCGGCTACGAGGCCGCCAAGCAGCACGCGGGCCCAATTGATATTTCCCATTGCGGCCCCGCAGAATAGGGATGGTCCGCTTGGCTCAGAATGATTGTGCGCGATGCTACGAGGCGTCGCGAGAGAAGTCAAGCTGTTGCCTTTACCGTTCGCAGTTTGCCTGCGAAAATCGAATCCAGCATGAGCGAGAAGACCAAGCACTCCGGACCACCCACCCCGGTTCATTCGAAGGCCAGAATGGATCCGCCGCGGTTCCAGCGCAATCAGGCTGCTATGGCCGAGCTGGTTACCACTGTTCGCAACGAAGAAGAGATGATCCGGCAGGGAGGCGGCGAGAAGGCCAGCGAGACCCAGCACAAAAAAGGACGGCTCACCGCACGCGAGCGCATTGCGCTGCTTATCGATCCAGGCACGGACCTGTTTGAGCTCGGCAGTTATGCGGCGTGGCGCATGTATGAAGAATGGGGCGGAGCGCCAGCGGCGGGAGTAGTGACCGGCGTGGCACGCATGCATGGCCGCATGGTCATGCTCATCGTGAACGATGCCACGGTCAAAGCCGGCGCTTTCTTTCCAATGACTGCGAAGAAGGTGATCCGGGCGCAAAATATTGCCATCGAGAACCACATCCCGACGATTTATCTTGTCGATTCGGCCGGGGTTTTTCTGCCATTACAAGAGGATGTCTTTCCCGACACGGATGACTTCGGCCGCGTCTTCCGCAACAATGCGGTGATGTCGGCGATGGGCATTCCGCAGATCGCTGCCATCATGGGGATGTGCGTTGCGGGCGGGGCATATTTGCCGCTCATGTGCGACCACATTCTGATGACCGATGGCAGCGGGCTGTTTCTTGCGGGGCCGGCGCTGGTGCAGGCTGCGATTGGAGCAAAATATTCGGCGGAGGAGCTGGGCGGAGCCAAGATGCACGCCCAGATCAGCGGCAGCGTGGATTATCGCGAGCCTAACGACGAATCGTGCATCGCGCGGATCCGCTCGCTGGTTGAGAAGATGGGCAACCGGCAACTTGGCGTCTTCGATCGCAAAACGCCCGCGGAGCCGCTCTATCCGGCCGAGGAGATCTACGGGATATTCGATGATGATCCTGCACGCCAGTATGACATGAAGGAGATCATCGTACGCATCGTGGATGGTAGCCGCTTCGATGAGTATCGATCCGAGTATGGCGAGACGGTGCTGTGCGGTTTTGCGCGCATCGGCGGTTTTGCAGTCGGCATCGTTGCCAATCAGAAGCTGCACGTGCAGCAGGTAGACCATAGCGGCAACAAGCGAATGGAATTCGGCGGCGTAGTCTACACCGAATCGGCAGAGAAGGCAGCGCGCTTCATCATGGACTGCAACCAGAACCTCGTTCCGTTGATTTTTCTGCATGATGTCAACGGTTTCATGGTTGGTCGTGATGCCGAGTGGAGTGGCATTATCCGCGCAGGGGCGAAGATGGTGAATGCTGTGTCGAACTCGGTGGTGCCAAAGATCACCGTGATCGTGGGCGGCTCGTTTGGCGCGGGCCACTACGCCATGTGCGGCAAGGCGTACGATCCGCGCTTTGTGTTTGCCTGGCCGACGGCGAAGTACGCTGTGATGAGTGGGGCGTCGGCTGCGGGAACCCTGGTGGAGATCAAAATCAAGCAACTCGAACGCGGCGGAAAGAAGCTGAGTGAGGAACAGAAGAAGAAGCTCTACGACGAAGTGAAAGCTACCTACGACGAGCAGATGGATCCGCGCTACGGAGCGGCCCGTCTATGGATCGATAGAATCATCGATCCAGCGGAGACGCGAGAGGCGATTATTACCGCACTGGAGGCGGCATCATTAAATCCCGACGTGCCTAAGTTCAGCGTGGGTGTGCTGCAGACGTGAGAACCCGCTGTACACCGTTTGCTTTTCGCGAGGAGCTTGGCAGCGGGTATTTGCCATGGGCTGTTAGGCGTTGATCTTGGCTTCCGCTTACCACCCGTATGCGCTATCCGTGATATGACCGAAGAATCCGCCGCGAGACGACGGCTCCTGGGTCAGGAGAGTTAGGTTACAGATGCCACGCTTAAACGGGAAGCGGTGGCGTGGGTGGGCCAATAAATCCACGGTGACGGTTGTATGCAGGTGCAGGAACCGGAAACGCGCAGCTGCGATGATGTTCAAGAAGACAGTGCTCTCCGCCATTCTGTTTGTTACGTCCGCCGTCGGCTTCGTGCTGCGTGAACGTTTCGAGATGCTGGAGCACGCCGAACTAAACATGCAAACCGGCGTGGAGTTGCCGTACCAACCGTCCCTGCTGGTAAAGGGGTTGGCGATCGCCAGTGTGATTCTGCTGGCGGCAGCGCTATCGTTTTTCGGCAAGGAGTGGTTCGGGTATTGCCTACACAAACGAAGGAAGTCGATACAGGCGTGAAGTGTGGTATCAGTGCACCGCTAACGCGGCTCCGCAGAGGTTCACAATTTTCCGCAAGCGTACCAACGGGCCCGGATCGCCCCTCCGCGATGCGGTCTATGTATCGTTGTGCGACGTCCATTCGCGGATCATCCGCAGGTCCCTTTCAACCGCTCAGTGCAGGTTGCTCGACTGGGTGGCCGCGGCGATCTCACTCGGGAAAAACGGCAGATTGGACGGCACAGCCAAATCTGCAACCCCCTTCAATCTGGCAGAGCATTTTTTCGCGACCCGCGGTCCTTGCTCGGGATAAGGATCAGAGGGACGGGGTGCGAGGAAAAGGAAATCGCTCGAGTTTTGTCTGATAACCAATGGCGGGCTACGAACTCCCTCGAAATGATGTCCTCGAAATGATGTCTAATTAGCGAATGCCAAATGGCTGAACTCATCAAACTGATCGAATGCCCCCGTGACGCGTGGCAAGGATTGCCGGGGCACCTGCCAACCGCGCTCAAAGTCGAGTACCTGAAGGCCCTGGTTGCGGCGGGTTTTAAGCACATCGATGCAGTTTCGTTCGTTTCCCCCAAGGTGGTGCCACAGATGGCCGACTCCGAGATCGTGCTCAGCGAACTCGATCCGCCGGACGATGTCGAAATCATCGGCATCGTGGTCAATGAACGCGGAGCCGAGCGCGCCATCGCCACCGATGCCGTACGCATACTCGGCTTCCCTTATTCTCTGTCACCCACCTTCCTTAAGAACAATCAGAATCAGACGCTGGAAGAGAATCTGGACATCCTGGAAAGGCTGAAACAAAAGGCTGACGATAGCGCACTCGACACCGTCGCGTATGTCTCGATGGCGTTCGGTAATCCTTATGGGGATTTGTGGAACGCCGACGAATTAGTCGAAGGCATCAGCCTCCTCGCCGACATGGATCTGCAGGCGATTTCGCTGGCCGATACCGTTGGCTTGGCGACGCCTACCCAGATTGCGGATCTGCTCGGTCCGGTGCTGGAAAAATTCGATGGGGTAGAGATTGGAGTGCATCTCCACAGCCGTCCTGACGACGCTGTGAACAAGGTGCTGGCGGCTTACAACGCGGGCTGCCGCCGGTTTGACTCGGCGATCGGCGGATTAGGTGGATGTCCCTTTGCGCAAGATGTATTGGTCGGCAATATTCCGACCGAGCGGGTGCTCGAGGCACTCAAACTGCGAGGTGCAACGGTGCCGGTCACGCGACCGCTCAACGAGCTGATCAAACAGTCAGCCACGATTGCAGACCGTTTCAGCGGACCGAAAATGTGACGGCGGCAGTTCGGGGCTGTGGATAGCGAATAGAAAAAACGCTGAGTCAGCCTCGGGATGTTGTCCCTGAGGGAAGAGTGAGGTTGTACAGCTCTGGCTATCCGAGATTGGACCATTGCCTCATACACAACGCCGTACAACCAATCCGGACCCCAATTGCGGGTCTCCTACTAAAAGAGCATTGCTTCCGGCACTAAAGTTGGGTAAGTTGCTCTTAGAAGCAATTTGTCGAGGAATAGTCCTGCGTTGCCAGCTCTCAAGCCTGGAGCCGTGCCGACGCTAGCGATCCATGACCCAGTGTTCCTACAGTACGCTTACGCTCAACTTTGACGGGCCCCTGGCAACCCTCACACTGAACCGACCCGAAAAACGAAATGCCATCAGCTATCAGCTGATTGACGAAATCCTGCGGGTTTTTGAGGAAATACAAGGCTCGGCCACGGCGCAAGTGCTCATCCTCACGGGCGCTGGCAGGGCCTTTTGCTCAGGCATGGACCTCGACAACTTACGCTCCATCACTGGGCGCAGTGAAGAAGAGAGCCTCGGTGATTCGCGAACTATGGCGCGGATGTTTCGCACGCTGTACGAATTTCCCAAGGTAACGATTGCCGCGGTAAATGGTCCGGCAATCGCCGGAGGCTGTGGGCTGGCGACTCTATGTGACTTTACTCTGGCCTCCAGCGAGGCGAAGTTCGGTTACACGGAGGTTCGCATCGGGTTTGTTCCAGCAATCGTGTCGGCGTTTCTACTTCGGCAGGTGGGGGAAAAACAAGCCCGCGACCTGCTGCTGACCGGAAGGATCATCAGCGCTGACGAAGCCTTCCGTTTGGGACTAGTCAATGAGGTGGTCGCCCCAGACCACTTGGCGCAGCGCGCTCGAGAGTTAGCGAACTCGCTTCTCGAGAACAGTCCCGCATCGTTACTTGCCACCAAGCAGTTGCTAAGGTGCCATGTCGCGCCCGAGATGGACCGGCGAATCGCGGTAGCGGTTGTGGAGAATGCACACATTCGAGCCACAGCCGATTTCCGCGAAGGTGTAACCGCATTTCTAGAAAAACGAAAACCGCAGTGGAGAAGGGAGTAAATTATGTTGTTACTTCGTCTAAGTGTTGCAGTTGCATTATTGATATTTTCGTCCCTGGCGCTTGCCCAAGCGGCAACAGCCCCGATTGAACCTGTGCCGGCCGCCGTGCCGGCCAGCCACGTACCGTATCCTGTGAACAGCCCGGTGGCCGTCGCACGGGCCCGGCAGATCGCGCAATGGTTTATCTCCGGAAATAGTGCTCAGTTGTGGGCCCTGTTCTCGCCCGAGTTGCAAAAGCAGTGGCAGAGCTCGGTGAAAATGGTGCAGGCCAGCAAGCGCATGGCCACCGCGATGGGAAGCGAAAAGAAAATTGCTCTGGAGAGCGCCGTGCCCGACCTCCTGCGGCCAACCACCGACTACTCCCGGCTTTCGCAATTCACCAAGAGCTCAACCCAGCTGGTGACTCTGGTGGCTTTGACCGAGCAGGGGACGATTGCGGCGCTGGTAGTTCATCCCGTACCGGATGCGCCAACCGGACAGTTCTCCGGATACAAAGATCAGGCCAGGTTCAGGCTTCCGTTTTCAGGGCAGTGGATGGTTTACCAGGGTGGACGCTCGTTCATTCAGAACGCATATTTAGGGGGCGAAGAAGAACGCTACACGATGGACTTCGTTTTGCTCAAGGATGGGCGGCCGTATTCCGGCGATGGCACCAAGAATGAGCAGTATTACTGCTTTGGGCAGCCAGTACTGGCTCCGGCAGATGGGACGGTCGTGCGGGTACGCAATACGTCCGCTGATAATGAGCCTGGTAAAGCTACCCAGGAGCAGGGTATGGGCAATGTAGTGATCATTGCCCAGGGCAACAACGAGTACTCCGTGCTGTCAGAACTCAAGCAGAACAGCATCACGGTGAAGCGGGGGGACAAGGTAAAGCAAGGTGATCCGGTAGCAGCCTGCGGGAATAGTGGCGCTTCACCTGCACCCCATATCCAATTTCGACTGCAGAACTCGCATGGCTACCCGCTTCCCCTGTCGTTGCCGATACAGTTCGTGGACTACATTGTGGATGGGAAGCCGGTCGAATCGGGCGAGCCGGTACGGGGGCAGATGGTCAGCAATGCAGGCCAAGCTACGGCTGCAGTGGGCCAACTTGCCCCGTCGAAATAGTTGCCAACGACGCAGGCACGCTTTCGCGATACGGGGGCGGGCATGGTTTAACCTGTAGGCATGGCCAGTTTGAAAAGCGAAAGCATGCGCCGGGGAGAAGCTCGTGCTCCCTCCCGCATCTTCGAATCTAAGCTGCGCGTGCGCTACGCCGAAACCGACCAGATGGGCGTGGTCTACCATTCGAACTACATGGTGTGGTTCGAGGTGGGTCGTGTCGAGATGCTCCGGCAGCTCGGATTCAGCTACCATAACATGGAGAAGCTGGACGACACGCACATCGCAGTCGTCGATGTCCGCTGCCGCTACAAGGCGCCTGCTCGCTACGACGACCTCGTTGCAGTACGAACCTGGCTGGTGCATGTGGGCGAATCGGTTCTTCACTTTCGCTATGAGATCTTACGGGATGGCGATAATACGCTGCTGGCGGAAGGTGAGAGCATCCACGTCGTGGTGAACGCCCAGTTCAAGCGTATTCACCTGCCGCGGAAGTATTTCGCCAGCCTTAAGGCTGCGATGGCTCATGACACTTAGAGTCCAGCGATCTTGAGTGCGACCGGATTTTCTCAGCGCCCATATTGCGAGCGCACCTCACGCCAAGCGCTGACGCTGCGCCGCTCGGCTTCTTCCGCCAATCCCTCCGTCAGTTTCTGCAACGTGGAAAAGATTCGCATACCCTTCTGCAGATACTCGGGAGCACGGTCGAAGACCGACTCGAACTTTTCCGGGTATTCCGAAGCCAACACTGCCAGACCCGCAGCGGCAAAAGCCATTCCAACAGGACGGCGGCGAATAATGATGAACACAGCGCCAGCACCTATCGAGCCGAATACGACCGCCTTCTTCCAGTTCTGCATAACTCACCTCATGAATCGGAACTGCGGGCTGCTTGCCAGATTAGTTTAGAACAAGTCCGGCCTCTCGATGTTTTATGGGATAGGGATGCTGGGTGGGAATTCCATAGATCGACACCAGTCTTGTGACCCCTTCGCCCGAGACTTGGCCTGCAGTGAAGGCTGAACCAGGGTTTTACTTCGAATCGACGCAGGTAGAGATCCGCTCTTTTCCAGGGGCTCCTTTCGCGATACCATGACCGCGACAAGTCATGTGGGACACCACAAGAACGGCAGTCATCGAAGCATTCGTGGCCGTGAGCTCAACGCCCCGCTCTTGTTTAGCCACGCCATGATATGTCGGAAGCACTTCCCGACGCAGGAAGGTGTCAGCAGATCCTCCAGATCCGTAACTGCCTTAGCACGGAGGCAACATGTCAGGTATCGATCCCACCGCGGACTTGGGTTGCCGTCCGTTCGGGCAACGGCAAGGCGCCGGGCGCGTGCTACTCATACGCACCGCCTTTCTTTTCCTTGGTTGCCTTTTATCAGCCGGGAGCACTGCGGCGGAGCGGCTGCGAGGCGACAACTCAGGGCAGCTTCCCCTGAACCAAAGAGTATTGATCGTCTACAACACGGCGAACAGTGATTCGGTCTCGGTTGCCAACTACTATGCGACGCGGCGGAATATTCCACCCGCCAATCTTTGCCCCATTACTCCGCCGTCGACCACACTGCTGACCTGGACTCAATACGTCTCGTCGGTAAAAACACCAGTGCAAGACTGCCTGACAAGCGTCGGTCCCGGCAATATTCTGTACATCGTCCTGATCTATCAGACACCTTACATGGTTAAAGCGGCGAGTGGCACGGGGTACTACGCCTTGGATCAGTACGTCGGTGACATCTGGGATCAGTACGCCAATGAGGATTTTTATCCCTATCCGTCGCGGCTCCAGCCGTACTACGAGGACGCCCAGAGTGAAGGAAATGTGTACCAGAACTTCGTCTCCTTCGCCGACTACCGTGCGCAGAACGGCGCCTTGCTGATTTATTCCGTCTGGAGGCTGGATGGGGCAAGCGCTGCACTGGCCGAGGGCCTGGTGGACAAAGCGATTACGGCGGAATCGTCCGGCCTGCTTGGGCAAGCCTGCCTCGACCGGGAACATGGGCCCATCTCCGGAGTCAATGATTCCGACTATGGAGAAGGAGAATGGGACCTGCACCAGGCTGCAGCATTTGCCCGCCTAGTGGGGTTCACGGTGATAGAAGACGGCCATCCTCAGGAATTCGGAACGCCACCCGCGCCGGATTGTCCCAACGCCGCTATGTATTCGGGCTGGTACTCCCTGAATCACTACAACGATGCATTTACCTGGAATACGGGGGCCATCGGATTTCACCTGGACAGCGCCTCCGCCGTCAATCCTCGTGGAGGAACAAACTGGTCGGCTAACGCGATCATCAAGGGCATCACCGTCACCAGCGGCTCGGTTGCCGAGCCCTACCTTCAGGGCCTGGCGCGGCCCGGTGGGACATTTCGTGACCTGTACCAGGGAGCCAATGTCGGAGATGCCTTCCTGCGCAACACACGATGGCTCAAGTGGATGATTCTCTACCTTGGCGACCCTTTGTACCTGCCTTTTCCGAACGGACTCCCTCCCCTCAATCCGCCACCACCGCAGTACTCGCTTGGCCTCTCGCCCCGCTACATCGTGAACGGAGCCACCTCAACCGGCATCGTCACCCTGGCCACTCCGGCACCTGCCGGCGGTACTTTGGTCAACCTGACCAGCAGCAACACCGCCTTGATCCAGGTACCTGCGAGTGTCACAGTCCTTCAGGGTCAGCGTAGTGCTACATTCACGGCAACTGCTGCTGCAAGCCC
>Ga0306920_100009536_pt1 | contig 12964 bp, 8 predicted proteins | sample flu12Cox44000170_FD_204666 | JGI IMG/M metagenome (GOLD analysis project Ga0306920, IMG submission 204666) | Lab enrichment of tropical soil microbial communities from Luquillo Experimental Forest, Puerto Rico - flux4day.12C.oxic.44.000.170 (v2)... | ecosystem: Environmental > Terrestrial >...
TTACCAGGACCGCGTCATTCACGTGGCGTCGTGGGCCGCCAGGTTTCTATTCAGCAGTGAACAACTCAGCCAGCCGGTGTCGAGCCTTTCTGGTGGCGAGAGGGCACGCGTCCTCATCGCCAAGCTCATGTTGCAGCCCGCTGACATATTGCTGCTCGATGAACCCACCAACGACCTCGACATTGCCACCTTGGAGATCCTGGAAGAAAGCCTCCTGCAGTACCGCGGTGCATTGGTCCTCGTTACCCATGATCGTTACATGCTTGACCGGGTTTCGAACGTAGTCATTGGTCTCGATGGACTGGGCCATGCCGGACGATTCGCTGATTACTTGCAGTGGGAGGAGTGGCAGGCAGAGCAAATCGAAAAGTCGAAGCTTGCAGCCTCCTCCGCAGGCGAGAAGGACCATCGGATGGTTCCGTCGCCCCTAAAGAAAAAGCTCTCGTACCTGGAGGCCCGCGAGTACGCGACGATCGAACAGCGTGTCGCCGAGGCCGAAGAAGTGCTCCGCGCCAAGCAGGTTGCGTTGGAAGATCCCGCAATTGTGACCGATGCAGCCCAGATCATATCGGCGCAAGCTGCTTATGACGCGGCGAAAAGCGTGGTCGACGAACTGTATGCCCGGTGGACCGAGTTAGAGGCCAAGATCAGCTAACTTCCGGTCCAACGCCGTAGGTGGCTCCTTGTTTCCGCCGAGCCCTTCGTCCATCGTCTGTATATCCACGGGCCCCGAGCAGCCATCGACAGCCGGCAGAACCCGTTCCGCCGGGTTCCGCCGCCCTAACTCCGCCACCTTTTCTGTGCCCGCGCGATACGCCGGCAGGTACATCCGGCCCAGCAGGCGATGCCTTCCCCACGCACCCGACAGTTTGTCCGCCCCGCTGCTCGCTCACCAGGAAGTCACGGCGCAACATCCCCGCCACCTCATCTTTCGCTTTTTCCTCCCCACGTCAGATACGACGACTGGCCTCTGGAACCTACATCGATGTCGCTGGCAACTCGCGGTTCCTTGCCGCCAGCGATTTCAGCATGCAGCCCCGCGCCGCCACCTATGCCAGTTTCGCCACTCACGCCACCTATCCGATTCAGTGGTACGTAACCGTTCCGTCGCTGAGGCTGGAGCTCGACATCCACACGCCGCTGCCCTCACCGGAGTTGGTGAGTCGGGCTAGCAAGCGACTGACCTATTGGGAGGGGCAATTGTAATCCGCGGTACCCGCGAAGGCGCGCCTTCATCGGGCGTGGGATATCTGGAGGTGACTGGACACAGCGGTGCGGCATTCCTCGGCGATTCAACCGCCGATTGCTTGGGTTATGAACCGGTTCTAGTCGCCAGCCGGCGACTTACTGCACCAGGTGCTCGAGCAGTCGGTGAATACCACTGAGGCTTTCCGGCCACAGCAGCACAGTGGCGGTCACTCCGCCAACGATTAGAGCAGCGTTGCGAGCAATCACCGCTATCGGCTGTAACGGCTTCTCAGCATACGCTGGCTTCCGCAGCAGCCGGTCCACTCTCGTCGCCAGATCGCTATCCTCATCCACCAGGGATAACAACAGATACGACGGAGCCGGATGCACCCCTAGTTTGGCTACCTGAACCAATGCCGACGCCAGCGATAGCGCTCGCTCCGGATCCCCGCTCGTTGCCTCGTCGTCGGCAGCCCACTCCGTAAACTTCGCCCAGCCACGCTCCAGCGCCGACATACCCGAAATTCCGGGCAGCGCATCCGGCGACAGCAGGAACAGCAGTCTCTTCAGGTTGTCACGCGATGCGCGATGCGCCGCCTCATGCCGGAAGGCCGCGTCTCTCTGCTCCGGGCTTAGCGCGTGCATCACCGACTGCGACACCACCAGGCGTGGATGCAACGCACCCGCTACTGCCATGACCGTCGCGTCGTCGTTCACCACGAGCACTTCCATCGATTTCCGTCCCAAGCTGGTTTCCGATCCATTGCGCTGGCACGCCCGCAGGTAGCCTGCTGTCCGCACCACCGACGCGAAAGCGCGCAGCAGCGAGACCACCCACACCATCACGCCGAGCGCGGCTGCCAGCAGGCAGGCATAGCCGACTCGCTCACTCGCGATGTCCGGCTCCAGCCATAGGTAGCTGGGCACGCAGAATGCAATCACGATGAACAGGGTCACAGCAGAAGGGGCCATTCGTAATGCGAAGAGCAGCTGCGAAGACCGTCGCGGCCGCACCGTCCCCGCTAGTCTCACAGCCGCTGGGGCGATGCTGCGGATGACCAGCCACCCCAGTGCGTGCGCCACGAAAAACGTGGCAAAGCACAGGCAAAGCAATCGTAAATAGTAGGGAAGAACCATTAACGGCCTTTGCCTGCCAGCTCCTCACGCTTGCGCTGGATCTTCTTCTCCAGCTCATCAAGCAGCATGGCGTCGTGGGTCCCAACGGCATCGACCAGGCACGACAGCAGCAAGCTACGCGACTCCTCGGGTCCCGCCAGGAGCCCAGCCATCATTTCCCCGGCCCGGCTGCGGTCCCACTCCTCCCGGGTAAGCCTCGGCGAATACACAAACGCGCGATCGGCCATCTCGCGGCTGAGCAGGCGCTTCTTATATAACCGGTCAAGGGTTGTCATTACGGTGGTGTAGGCAAGTTTCCGTTCCAACCGTTCCACCACGTCCCGCACATTGCACATCCCCAATCTCCAAACCGTCTCCATGACGTCGGCTTCCAGCGGGCCCAAATGCACTCGCCGCAACGAACTGGCCTCGGTGACGAAGGGTTGTCTGACTTCGTGATCCATCGACACGACTCCTCTAGACAAAAAGGCAATGGAGGAATTTTACCGTTTGCCTCACTCCCCAAGCCACATGAATTTTGAGTCGCTGCGATCACCTCAACCCCATCGCGAGATGAGATCTTCAGCCTCAATTTCCGAGATTTGAATCGGGCGCAATCCGGCTTTCTCCACCGCCCGGTTGAATTCCACCAGCTCTCCGGTTTTGAGTTTCTTCCACTCCTCAATCCGGCTCTTTGCTGCCTCGTCGGTAAGGTGATAGACCTCGATGGCCTGTTGCGGCGTTGCCCGATCTCCACCTTCCACTACCCTCAAAACCGATTGCAGGCCGTTCTTCGCCGCCTCCAATGCCATCGCCTCCGGTGTCGTTGTGCTTCCCTTCTCGATCATGTCAATCGCGGCTTCCAGTTTCTCGGCCCGGGCCAGCAACTCTGGCTGCCCCTTCAGTTGATCCTTCAGCTTTGCGAGGCTGCTCTTCGCGCCCGTTATCTCCGCCAGCGCCCGCCGGCTCTGCCGCACCTCGCTAAAAATCTCGAGGCCCAGGGTCTGCTGCGCCGCCAGCTCTGCCCTAGTTGCTTTGGCCCGCGGGTCCATTTCCACCTGCAAGGGCTCAGATAAGGTCGTCCCGTCAATCGTCAGTTTCACCTGGTACTCGCCCGGAGCGACCCGCGGTCCTCGCGGCGCGCTGTATCCCTCGTCTTCCAACTCTTCGCTTGTCCCTGAACTATCCCACCGCAGGTCCCACACAAAGCGGTGCATGCCAGCGCTGCTTTCCAGCGCCACCGGGTTGGGTAGCCATCGCTCCGCAATCGGCAGCGGAGTCAATTTCTCCGTTTTCTTCTCCCCGCTCACGTACCGGCGCACCAGCGTTCCCTCAGCATTCAAGATCTCGAGCTCCACGGCCCCGGACTTTGCCGGCAAATAGTAATCAATAACCGCGCCATCCGTTGGATTCTTGGCCATCGGCTCTTCCGGCGGGAATGGGCTTCCCAGGAACACGTCGTTGTCCACACGAAACGCCGTTGCTGGACGAAACAGCCGCGCCTTCTCCGGTTCTGCGGCGACCGCAATCTGCCGTAGTGGGGTGATGTTATCGAGGATCCAGAACCCCCGCCCGTGGGTTGCAATAATCAGGTCATCTCCGTGGATCGTCATGTCCCGCACCGACGTGACCGGCAGATTCAACTGTAGCGGCTGCCAATGGTCCCCGTCATCGAATGAGAGGTATACGCCCAGCTCTGTTCCCGCCAGCAATAACCCTTGTTGCTTCGTATCTTCGCGAATCGCATTTACGAACGAAGTCGCGCCCATTCCCGTCGTGATCGACTGCCATGTCCTCCCATAATCGCGGGTGCGATATAAATACGGCGCTTGATCGTCCAGCCGATGCCGGTCCACGGCCGCATACGCCGCAGCTGGGTCAAATCGCGATGCCTCGATCATTGCAATCTTGCTCCAGTCGCTCAGCCCCTTCGGCGTCACATCGCTCCACGTCGTGCCGCCATCGGTCGTGAGATGAATCAGCCCGGTATCGCTTCCCGCCCAAATCACCTCCGCCTTCTTGGGCGAGGGCGCAATGGAATACACCACGCCAAAACCGCGCTCCTTTGCGTTCTGCAGCATCGTCGGCGTTGTGCCCTTCTCGGTCGCCGCACTCGCCGCACCGGTCAGGTCAGGACTGATCTTTTTCCAGTGCAGTCCCCCGTCGGTCGTCTTCATCACGTATTGCGTTCCCAGGAAGAGCGCCTCTCTCTCGCTCGGCGACATCACCAGCATCGGCGTCCACGGCGCGCGATACTTCCGCTCATTGATCTCCGTTCCCCAGCTCTGCACCGGCCACGGACTAATGTCCTGGCTCAACGACGTCCGTCGGTCATAGCGAACCACGCCTCCGTAGGCGCCTGTCGCATAGAGGATGTTTTGATCGTCGGGATCAACCACGATCCACCCACTCTCGCCGCCACCGATCAGGAACCAGTCGGTCGCCGTGATGTGTCCGTGGTCGGTGCGGCTCATCACTCCGGCGCTGCCGCTGTCCTGTTGCGCCCCGAACACAGCGTAGGAAAAATTGTTGTCCGTCGCAACGTGATAAAACTGCCCAATCGGTTGGTTGAACCACGACGACCAGGTCTGCCCGCGGTCCAGACTCACGCTCGTTCCCTGATCCGTACCCAGCACCATGCGCGACGAGTTCGTGGGATCGATCCACAATTGATGGTAGTCGTCGCCGCCCGGCGCTCCGCGCACGATGCTGAACGTCCTGCCGGCATCTTCCGACCGATAAAGCGCCACGTTGGGCAGGTAGACCACCTCCGGATTATTCGGATCAATCGTCGGCTGGTTGAAGTACCACCCCCGACTGGTCAGCCGTGAATCAGAATTGACCAGCGTCCAAGTGTTTCCGCCATCATCCGAGCGGTAGAGCCCTGACTTCTTGCCCGCATCGATCAACGCGTACACTCGCTTTCCATCCGCCGATACTGTAACTCCGACACGTCCCCATTCCCCCTCCGGCAACCCGTTGCCTTTGAGCTCCGTCCAGTTCGCGCCGCCATCGGTTGTGCGGAACAGCCCGCTCTTGGTTCCCTGTAGCGGCGCATACGTGCTCCATGGAGGCCGGTGGGCCTGCCACGTGCCCGCAAACAGCGTGCCGGGAGTTCCCGCGGCCATCGCCAGATCGCTGACGCCGACCTCCGGTCCCTGGTTCAGCACCTGCTGCCAGGTCTTTCCGCCGTCAGTGGACCTATACACACCTCGCTCGGCACTTGGACCGTAGGCATGCCCCAGCACTCCTACGTAGACCACGCCCGGATTCTTCGGATCGACCACGATGCGGCTAATCTGCCGCGACTCGCGCAGTCCCATGTTTGTCCACGTCTTTCCTCCATCGTTGGACTTGTACACTCCATCGCCCGAAGACAGATCGCTGCGAATGTCCGATTCGCCCGTGCCTGCATAGATCACCGCCGGATTCGACGGCGCCACCGCCAGCGCTCCGATCGAAGCAATCGGCTGGCCGTCAAACAACGGGTCCCACGTCACCCCGGCATTGTTTGTCTTCCACACTCCCCCATCGACCGACCCAAAAAAGTAGGTCGCGCCGTCGCCGGGGGCTCCCGACACGGCCACCACGCGCCCGCCGCGAAACGGGCCAATCAACCGCCACTGCATGTGGTTGAACATTTCAGGCGATATGGTCTGCGCTGCCACAGGCGCGCATAAGGCAAAAACCAAGAAAAGCGTCGGGACCAAGACAGAAGAGCGCCGCAAAATCGAATCTATCAAATCGAAGTTTCCTCGCACCTGCAAATTGGATTTGATTCAATTAGACTACACTTCGCCATACCGAAGCACGACTTGAGCACACCAGTCTGCTCACATTTCAACTTGTGGATGCCAATGCGCGCAAAATTTGCTTTTCTTCTCCTTCTTTTGTTTACCGTTCCGTTCGTCAGCCACGCTCAAACCCAGCAAGTCGACGCCAAGGCGCTCACCGAAATGCGCTGGCGCAACGTTGGCCCCTTCCGTGGCGGGCGCACCCGCGCTGCTTCTGGCGTCCCCACCCAGCCCAACGTCTTTTACGTCGGAGCGGTTAACGGCGGGGTCTGGAAGACCAGCGACTACGGCCGCACCTGGCAGCCCATTTTCGATCAGCAGCCCACCGGATCGATTGGCGCCATCGTCGTCGCACCCTCCGACCCGCACATCGTTTACGTCGGCAGCGGTGAGGGTTTGCATCGCCCCGACCTCTCCGTCGGCGATGGCATCTACAAGTCAACTGACGCCGGCGTGACCTGGACGCACCTTAGCCTGCGCGATGGCCAGCAGATTTCCCAGATGGCCGTTGACCCCCGCGATCCCAACCGCCTGTTCGTGGCGGTCGCCGGACATCCCTACGGCCCCAATCCGGAGCGCGGCATCTACCGCTCCACCGACGGCGCCAATACGTTCGAGAAAGTGCTCTTCCAAGATGAAAACATCGGCGCCGCCGGCGTCGTAATCGAGCCCTCTGCCCCCAACGTCGTATATGCCACATTGTGGGAGGCGCGCGAAGGTCCTTGGGAGAACGCCTCCTGGGAAGGTACCGGCGGCGGCATCTTCAAATCCAGCGATGGCGGCCAGACCTGGAAGCAACTCGCCGGCGGCCTGCCCACCGGCATTGTGCAAGCCTACGTCAACGTCGCAGCCAGCGATCCCAAGCGGCTGTTCGCTTCGGTCGCGACAAGCGACACCGTTGAACTCTATGCCTCATCCGACGCCGGCGACACGTGGCACACCGTCACCACCGACCCGCGACCCAAGAGTCGCATCGGGGGTGGCGACTTGCCGGTTCCCATGCAGGACCCCAAGAATCCTGACGTGGTTTACATGACATCCACCGTCACCTGGAAATCGATAGACGGCGGCAAGACCTGGACGGGATTTCGCGGTGCTCCCGGCGGCGACGATTACCAGAACATCTGGATCAATCCCAACGATCCCAACATAATTCTGATCGTCAGCGATCAAGGAGCGATCGTCAGCGTGAATGGCGGCGAATCCTGGAGCTCCTGGTACAACCAGCCCACCGCGCAGGTTTACCACGTTTCTGCCGACAACGCGTTCCCTTACCGCCTTTGTGGCGGGCAGCAGGAGAGCGGCTCGGTCTGTATCGCCGGCCGCGGCAACGACGGCCAGATCACCTTTCGCGAGTGGCGTCCCGTCGCCGCCGAAGAGTACGGCTACGTCGCGCCTGACCCGCTTGATCCCGACATCGTGTACGGCGGCAAACTTACCCGCTTCGACCGCCGTACCACGCAAGCGCAATACATCATGCCGGTCGCGCTGCGCAAATCGGACTTTCGCGTCGTCCGCACCCAGCCAGTAATGTTCTCGCCCATTGACCCGCATCTCCTTTATTTTGCCGCCAACACCCTCTGGACCACACGCGACGGTGGCCACAACTGGAAGCAGATCAGTCCCGACCTCGCCCGCAAAACCTGGGATGTCCCCGCGAACGTCGGCATCTTTGCCTCCGATCCGTCGGCCAAACCGACGCAGCGCGGTGTCATCTACGCCCTCGCGCCCTCGCCTCTCGACATCAATCGCATCTGGGCCGGAACCGACGATGGCCTGCTTTGGCTTACCACCGATGGCGGTGCGAACTGGAACAATGTCACCCCGCCAACCCTCACCGCCTGGCAAAAGGTATCGATCCTGGAAGCCAGCCACTTCGATCCCGACACCGCCTACGCTGCCATTAACACCCTGAGACTCAACGACCTGCGGCCTCGCATTCTGCGCACTCGCGACTCCGGCAAAACTTGGTCGGAGATCAACACGGGTATTCCCGACAACGAAAACACCAACGCGATTCGGGAAGATCCCAAGCGCAAAGGGTTGCTCTTCGCCGGAACCGAACGCACCGTTTACGTTGCCTTCGACGACGGAGATCACTGGCAATCGCTGCGCCTCAACTTGCCGGCGACTTCGGTTCGCGACCTCACCATCAAGAACGACGATCTCGCCATCGCGACCCATGGCCGGGGCTTCTGGATTCTCGATGACATCACCCCGTTGCGCCAGCTCGACGACAAGGTCGTCGCCAGCAACGCGCACTTGTTCGAGCCACAACTCACCTACCGCGTACGTTGGAACACCAATACCGACACGCCCCTGCCGCCCGACGTGCCCGCCGGACAGAATCCGCCCGATGGCGCGGTCTTGAATTACTATCTCGGCTCGGCTGCTTCGGGTGACGTCACGCTCGAGATTTTCGACAGCACGGGCAAACTGGTGCGTCACTACTCCAGCGCCGATCCCGTGCCTCCCTCCGATCCTAAACTCCCCATTCCCGCCTATTGGGTGCGTCCTTGGCAGAAACTCGCCAACCAGCCCGGCTTCCATCGTTTCCTCTGGGACCTGCGCTATCCGCCGGTTCCCGGCATCAAGCGCGAATATCCCATCGCCGCGGTCTACCAGGACACCGCACCTGCATCGACTTCTCCCTGGGTGATGCCCGGCAAGTATAAGGTTGTGTTAGCGGCGAACGGCCAGAAGTACACCCGAGAATTGGCCGTCGAGATGGATCCGCGCGTGAAGACTCCCCTTCCCGGCCTTCAGCAACAATTCAATCTTTCGCAACAGATTTACCAGGACGTGCTTGCCTTGCAGCCTATCAACGATCAGGTGGAGAAGCTGCGCGCCCAACTGAAAGCCCAGCGCGCCAAGTCGCCCTCACCCGCCGATGCCGCCAAGCTGGACGCCTTCTCCCAGAAACTCGAGGCATTCGCGGGCGTCGAAGACCGACGCCGCCGTGGGAGCCAGCAGGCTCCGACACTTTCCTCCGTGCGCGGTAGCTTGTTTGAATTGTTCTCGGTGCTGCAGGATGTCGACGCTGCGCCCACCATGCAAACCACGGAAGCCGTTCCCGTGCTGCACAGCTCGACCCAAGGCCTGCTCCAACAGTGGGCAGAAATCCAGAAGACCGATCTGCCGCAACTGAAGTCCGAGCTCGGAATCTCCCAATTAGCGTCTCCGTCCGAAGCATCGCTCGCGCCGTCTCAGGGCATTACCATCAACCGCGACGAGGAATAGGGGCGGCACAACCGCAAATGCAGACGCTCCGGTCCAGCAAGATAACAATTCTGCCGTGTCGATGGCCTCGCTGCCACGAAACGCACAAAGGGCCCGGACGTTCCGGGCCTGCTCTATGAACTTGACTTGTATGTCAACCTACGTCCCCGCGTGCCTCAGCAGCCAACTGACAATCGCCTCCCACTCTTTCGGAAAATCACCGTACGCCACTGCTCGGTCTGCTCTTCGATACCAATACTTTGCGTTCGCCAGGTCACCCTCTTTGCGATGCAGATAGGCATGCACCCAGGAACCGTCCGGACCCTCGTCACGTTGGGCTGATTCGTGGGCCTTCGTCCAATCTCCCTTACCGTCCCACCACAACCCCTCCAGAGCAGGACTTAGTCCTGCAGGCGGCGCGGCACTCTTCAATGACTCCCGAAACTCGGTGATGTCCATGCAACCTCGTGGCACAATTCTTCTTTTCTTAGCTAACGGCACGACTCGCGTTTTCACAAGGTCACCTCGCACCTTCATCGGTGCTCTACATCACCATGGCCACGTACATCGTTCTCGCTGACAACTCCCATTCCCGATGTTATGTTCTGGAAATGCTGCGCAACGCCAATCGATTCGCCCTCGCGCTGTTCTTACTTTCCGCCTTCGCCTTCGGACAACAAACCGCTGGCGACACAGTTAAGGCCATTCAAAATCTCGAACAATACCGTGAGACTCTGATCCCGCTTTGGATGAATGACTTCGGGAACCTGGCTCGCTATCGCGACGCCAACGCCAAGCTTGCGCTTCTATCGGCAAACCAAGACCGCGTCGTCTTCATGGGCGACTCCATAACCGACATCTGGAACCTCGCCAAGTACTTTCCCGGCAAGCCCTACCTGAACCGCGGCATTGGCGGGCAAACCACGCCACAAATGCTGATTCGCTTCCGCCCCGATGTCATCGACTTGGAGCCCAGGGTCGTCGTCATCCTCGCCGGCACCAACGACATCGCCGGCAATACTGGTTCCATGTCGCTGGCTGAAATTGAAGCCAACTTGAAGACCATGACCGAACTCGCGCGCATTCACGGAATTCGCGTCGTGCTCTCCTCGATAACCCCGGTGAATGACTACACGGAGCGCTCCAGGCTGTTCTTCGCGCTTCGCCCGCCCGAGCAGATACTCGAACTCAATCGTTGGATGAAGGAATACGCCACGCGGAATGGCTGCGTCTATCTTGATTACTTCAGTGCGATGGTGGATGAGAAGGGATTGCTGAAGCGCGATCTCTCGGAAGACGGCCTGCACCCCAACGATCACGGCTTTGCCATCATGGCTCCGCTGGCACAGAAGGCCATCGATCAGGTACTCGCCTTGCACTGACGACTCTATAGCTTGTTCAACCCGTCCAGCGCCGCCACCTTGAAGGCTTCTGCCAGCGTCGGGTAGTTGAACACGGCATCGCGGAAGTACTCGATCGTGCCGCCCAACGCCAGTGCTACCTGCCCGATATGCACGATCTCTGCCGCCCGGTCTCCGATGATGTGCACGCCCAGCAACTTCAACGTCGACGGATCGAAAATCAGCTTCAGAAACCCCTGATCGTCCCCCAACATCTGGCCTTTTGCCAGTTCTGCGTAGCGCGCAATGCCCACCTCGTACGGAACCTTCTCCCGGGTCAGTTGCTCTTCCGTCGCACCCACCATTGAAATCTCAGGAATCGTGTACACGCCGTACGGAATCAGGTTCGCTGGCATCTTCTTTGCGACGCCAAAAATGTGGCAACTTGCCAGGCGGCCCTGCTCCATCGACGTGCTTGCCAGGGCGGGAAAGCCGATGACGTCCCCCGCGGCGTAGATGTACGGCACCTCGGTCTGGAAGTGCTCGTCTACTACCAGCTTCCCCCGCCCATCCGGATGCAGCCCTATCGCCTCCAGGTTCAACTGGTCGCTATTGGCGCTTCGCCCAACCGCGTACATCAGCGCCTGTCCATGAACGGTCTTGCCGCTTTCAAGCTTGGCAAACACCTGATCGCGTTCTTCATCGAACCACACCCCGACCACTTTCTCCCCCAGCCGAAAAACCGTTCCCAACTGCCGAAGTTGGAAGCACAGGCTCTCCACAATTTCACGGTCAGCGAAGTCCAGCACCAGCGGACGCTGGTCCAGCAACGTGACCTTCACACCCAGCGCCGCGAACATCGATGCGTATTCCAACCCGATGATCCCCGCGCCCACCACGATCAACTCACGCGGCAACTCCTGCAGTTCGTGCACCTGGTCGGAATCAAAAATCCGCTTCCCGTCGATGGGAATCTGGGCATCGTGCGCCGGCCGCGTCCCACACGCGACCACGAAGTAGTCGCCGTGAACCACTGCCGATCCCATATCGCTTACGACCTCAACCGTGTGATCGCCTATGAACCGCGCACTGCCTTCCAGCACCGTGACCCGGTTGCGCCGTAGCTGCGCTTTGATCACTTCGATCTCGCGCGCCATCACCGCGTCTGCGCGGAACACCAGGTCCTGCATCGAGATCTGGTCTTTCACGGCGTAGCCGCGGCCGTAAAACGACCTTTGCCGTAAGCCGCTCAGGTACAGCACCGCCTCGCGAAATGTCTTGCTGGGAATGGTCCCCGTGTTGACGCACACCCCGCCGATCGAGCGTCTGCGCTCGATCACGGCCACCTTTTTGCGCATCTTGGCGGCGCAAATGGCAGCCTTCTGACCGGCCGGACCGCTGCCAACGACCACCAAATCGTAGGCATTGTTGCCACTCACTGCCATAGGGATCGCAGGGGCGCCTGTCCCTTCGTAATTACCAGCTCTGTTTTGACCTGTCGGAGGAAAGTAGTTTTTGTGACTTGAAACTACCATCATTCCGCGCCAAACGGAAGCCGTTTACCAGTTCGGTAGCGAGTTAGTTTCCGGATTGCCGGGACTCAGCCGCGGTTCGGCTTGGGCTTGGAGGTCGGAAATGCTGAATTCCAGTCGGGCCGACTGGAATTGAATTGAACGAATCTCCAATGAGTACAGCAAGTGACACCCTGGTGGGTAAGGCGATCACTGAGCTTGTCATCATTTTTTGACTCTATCGTTATCTTCCCTTGATGTACGGAGATTATGAAGGTTCGGCGCTCTCTCGTTCGTTTGTGAAAGGAAAAAGAATATGCGTCGGATCCTCGCAGCTACTCTGATGGTGGCCATGACGTTTGGGCCGCTGATGACGCCGGGGCTTGCCAGTGCCGCGTTCAACTCGGCGGCAGCACCCACCGGACACCCTTCGACTCCGATCAAACACCTGGTGATCATTTTCCAGGAAAACGTCTCGTTTGATCACTACTTCGGAACCTATCCAACGGCGCTGAACCCGTTGGGCCAACCGCCCTTCCATCCGTTCCCCAATACACCGAGTGTGAACGGGCTGTCGACCGCACTCAGGACGGCAAATCCAAACCTGAATCCCGCCAATGGTACTGGCGCGACGAACCCATTCCGACTCGACCGCTCGCAAGCCGTAACTTCCGACCAGGACCACGATTACGGTCCAGAGCAGGCCGCCTTCGACGGTGGAGTGATGGATCTTTTTCCGCTCCACGTAGGCACACCCGGGCCTCTGCCGACTCCGCCCCCGGCCGTGGTCGCTACC
>Ga0306920_100009537_pt1 | contig 12963 bp, 9 predicted proteins | sample flu12Cox44000170_FD_204666 | JGI IMG/M metagenome (GOLD analysis project Ga0306920, IMG submission 204666) | Lab enrichment of tropical soil microbial communities from Luquillo Experimental Forest, Puerto Rico - flux4day.12C.oxic.44.000.170 (v2)... | ecosystem: Environmental > Terrestrial >...
GGCTGCTCGGTCCATGGCTGAGTGGCCGTGTGGTCGGCCTTGACTCTCATGGTATCTACCTCTAGTATACTGAGTATGTACTACGGGAAACTCCGGTGAGCGTCCGGCACGCCCTGCTGGCCTTGTTGAGCGAGGGCCCCAAATATGGGATGCAGCTCAAGGAGGAGTACGAGGGGGCGACCGGCGACGCGTGGCCTCTTAACGTCGGGCAGGTGTACACCACCCTGCAACGCCTGGAGCGTGATGGCCTCGTCGAGTCGAACGACGCCGGCGAGGACCGGCAGAAGGCCTACCGGGTCACCGCCCGGGGCCGGGCCGAGCTCGGGAACTGGCTCACCACGCCACCGGGCGCGGAACCGCCGCCCCGCGACGAGCTCACCACCAAGGTGCTCGTGGCGCTGCGCGTACCGGGCGTCGACGTCCACGACGTGATCCAGGCGCACCGCCGTCAGGTCGTCGAGCTCATGCAGCAATGGACCAGTTTCAAGCAAGAGGAGGCCGGGCCCGACCTCCCCTTCGCCTTGATGGTGGAAGCCGAGCTGTCCCGGCTCGGAGCAATCGTGAACTGGCTGGACATCGCCGACCGGCAGGCGAGGCGGGCGGCCACAGAGCCGGCCCGGTCCCCGGGCCCCAAACTCCGGCGGCGCGTGGTGGTCCGGTCGTGAGCCTCCGCGAAGCACGCCAGGTCCCCAAGCGCTCCGGCGGGGGGGCAACCGAGGCCCATGCCGTCCAAGGCATCGGCCTCCCGGTCGGCGCTGGCGCCGGGATCCGGAGGATCCTCACGGTGGGGCGTGGTCAGTCCGCCGTCCGATGTGCCGGCGCCGTCTGACTGCCGATGGTGCTGCCATGATCTGCCGGACGCGCCTCCTTCTCGCCAGTGCCGCGGCGCTCTGCCTGCTCGCCGCCGCTTGCAGCGCCGCGCCGGCCGGCTCCTCCAGCGCCAGGAGGCCTCAAGCAGGCCCGGCGCGCGGGACCGGTGAGTGTACGTCGGTGACCAGGTGCTACACGCCCCGGCAGCTCGAGGTCGCCTACGGCGTCGGGCCGCTCCTCCACCGGGGGATCGACGGCCGGGGCGAGACCGTGGTGCTGCCCGAGCTGGCCGAGTCGCAGCTGTCCCCGCCGCTGGTCACCGACCTGCGCCAGGACTTCGTGTACTTCGACCGGCTGTTCCACTTGCCGGCACCGCGCCTTAAGGTGGTCAGCACCTTCCCCGGCCCGGCGCACCCCTGGCTCGCCTTCGGGGAGGAAGTCTTGGACGCCGAGGTGGTCCACACGATCGCTCCTCGCGCCGCGCTCACCATCTTGTTGGTCAAAGGGACCTCCCTGGACAGCGCCGGCCAGGCGGTGGCGGCCTCGGTCGCCGCCTTGCGGCGGGGCGCCACCGAGGGCGGCATCATCTCCCTCAGCCCGGCCGGGCAGATCGGCGGTGAGCACTGCGTCGACCACGCCCAGCTCACCCAGCTGAACGCCGCGCTCCACGCCGATGCCGGCCACCGCGTGACCGTCGTCGCCGCCTCGGCCGACACCGGGGCGGCGGGGGAGCCGTGCGCCCTCATTCACGCGCTCTCCGGCGGCATCAGCCGCGGCTTCACCCCGAGAAAGGAAGTGGGACTCGTCACCTCCGACCCGCTCGTCCTCAGCGCCGGGGGCACGACCCTCGATGCGAGCCACACCACCGGCGCCTGGATCGGCGAGACCACCTGGGCCCTGCCCGGCGGCACCCCCGGCACCGGCTTCCAGGCATCGGGCGGCGGCTTCAGCCATCTCTTCGGCCGGCCCTCCTACCAACACGGCGTGGCGGGCATCGGCGCCTACCGTGGCGTGCCCGATGTAGCCGCCGACGCCAACCCGGCTACCGGGTTTCCGGTCGTCACGGCCAAGGCCGGCGGGGGTTACGCGATCAGCGTGCACGGCGGCACGAGTGCCAGCGCCCCCCTGTGGGCCGGGGTCATCGCCCTCGCCGACCAGTACGCCGGCCGCCACCTCGGCTTCGTCAACCCAGCGATCTACCTGATCGCCCGCAGTCCGCACTACCACCAGGCCTTCCACGACATCACCGCCGGTAACGCCAACACGGCCGAGTTCCCCCACCGGACGATCACCGGCTACCGGGCGGGCCCGGGGTGGGACCCCGTCACCGGCTGGGGCAGCCCGAACGCCAAGACGCTCGTGCCCTTGCTTGCCTCCTACGCAAGCCGCTGACGAAACCACACATCCAGATCGATCCTTCGGTACGTGTCCACCGACCTGCCTGTCGACCACTAACAGCGTGCAGATCGGCGGGAGTGCGCGCTGATCACGGACCAGCGGAGCTACTGAGTGTGATCCGATCGCCCGGACCCCACGCGACCGGATCGCCAGCTCGGTGCTGGTGGCGGTCGCGCTTGATGCGTTATGCAGCGCCCGCATGTTGTCAGTTAGGGACGCCGGTGGTGGTTTGGTTTCAGCTGTCGCCGTGGCGGCCGTTGTGCGGGCGCCCGGGCGTGCTTGCAGCGAGGATCGAGTTCGCGCCTCACACCTCGCGATTGCGCGGAAGTTTGAGCTGATGGTTAACAGCGGGGGTTTCTGGTCATGGCAGGGTGGCCTGGACGGACTGCCATGCCGGGCCGCTGAGCAAGTTCTTCCACGCGGTGAACACGCGGAGGAGTCCCGGTCCGGCCCGGGCGCGAAAATCGGGGCTGGCTGCTGCGATGTCCAGCTCATTGGCTGCGGTCAGCTCCGCGAAGTCCCGCCGCAGCGCTAGCGGGAGGTGCAGCACGGTGCCGGTGAAGCGATCCTTGAACGGCCCTGCGCTTTCGGCGAGGCGGGGGTAGGAGAAGCGCCGATCGCAGCTCGCGTAGAGGTAGACGAGCCGTTCGGCCTCTTGGCCGATGACCGCGGCCAACTCGTCCCGGCGGGATGAGTCACCTAGTGCCGCGGCGAAGCCATCGGTGCCGTAGAAAGCGTGACACAGCCCGGCAAGCTGCATCGCGGGTCGCGCGCCCCACTGGGCCAGCAGCGCGTGGACATGCTGAAGATGGGCCAGCAAGGTGCCGCCCGGATGGGAGATCCCGGCCGCACCGCGCGCGGCCAGCAACTCGGTCATGGCCGCGATCGCAGGCTCCTGGTGAGGGTCACGGGCCACGAGATGCCTCCTAACACCAGAAGTGGTCGGCACCCGCCCGCGATGCGTCCAGGAGTGTCAGCGCCGTACGGCCCGGGCCGCCGGATGACACAGTCCGGGCGTCGCGGGCGGGTTGCCGCCGGCGCGGAACGTGGTGTTCCGAGCGCTGACCCCCATCGTGGGAGCCGGCAGTAGCCCAAGTCAATTCCTGGGTTTCCTGCTAAAGGCCCTAGAGATAGCTTAGATGTTGTGACCCTCGACGACCTGCGCGTGTTCATCACCGTGTATGAGACCGGGAACCTCAGCGCCGTCGCCCGGACACTGCGCTGCACCCAGTCGGCAGTCAGCCAGCACATCAAGCGCCTGGAAACACAGACCGGCCTGGCCCTGATCGAGCGCCAGCCCCGCGGTGTCGCGCCGACGCAGGCCGGGCGAATTCTCTACCAGGCGGCGCTCGGCGGCATCGCCTCCCTCGACGCCGCGTTCCGCCAGCTTGGCGAGCTCCGCGACGGCCATAGCGGCACGGTCAGCGTCACCACCGGCGGCGTCTCGGTCCGCCACTTCATGGCCGAGACGATCGTCGCCTTCCGCCGCCGGCACCCGGACGTCACCTTGGAGTTCCGCTCCGCCTACTCCACCCGGCAATGCCTCGAACTGCTGCACGGCGGGCAGGTGGACCTGGCCTGGATCACCCTCGGCCAGCCGCAGCCCGGCATCCAGCAGCGGCCCATCATCCGCCTCCCCTGGGTACTGGCCGTCCATCCCGGCGACCCGTTAGCCACCCGGGACTCCATCGGCCCCGCCGACCTGGCCACGATCCGCTATATCGCCTACCCCGAAACGTCCGCCTCCCGGCAGCAGCTAGAGCAAGGCCTCGCGCGCCTGGGCATCACCCCGCCTGCCCCCGCCGGGATCGCCGACTGGGACACCGCGGCCCTGCTCGCCGAACTCGGCGTCGGCCACGCCATCCTGCCCGCCCTGCCCAGGATCTCCGATCCCGCCGATAGCCCAATCCGCACCATCCCCATCCCAGCCCTAGACCCCCTCACCGTCGGCTGGGCCGCCCGCCAATGGAACGCGCTCACCCCCCTCGCCGCCGAGTTCGCCGAACTCCTCGCCAGCAAATGGCGCCACTAGGCTGCCACGCCGCATGCCATCGGCGCTCCCATAGCGTGCAAGAAACTCCATTCTGCGTGCCAGCCACCGCCAAGCGCCGGAGAAGCCCTGCCGCCAGAACGGCGGGTAGGCGCGCGTTCTCCCCAGGCAATTTCCATCACTTACAGTGACGGATCCTGCAGCCCCGGTGTGGCTGCCGTGGGACGGCTCGTGGGACGAGCACCCGGGCCGCATCTCCGTGCAATGCGTGCTTTCCGGCATCCACCTGCGTGTGTCATCTGCGCAGGTAGAACGCCTGGCGTGGCCGGGCAGGCCGCTTTTACTCCGTGGTTCGGGGACGAGTTCCGCCCGAGCGGGGCCTAATGACGGTTGCACCGGTCCAGCCAGCGGTGGTTGAGAGCGCCCGCAAGACCGTCCGCTCGACGTTGCAGGGCGGCGGGGCTGCCGGACGGCGCCGGCCGGGGCTGCCATCGTGTCGGCTAGGTCCCCGGCTGGTGTTGCCCAGAACCAGCGTTGACGGCCGGAGGTGAACCGGCGGCCTTTTGACCCGGGCTCACGTGTCCCATCGCTGAGCAGCGGTAACGCGGCCGGTGGTCGCGATGTGGTCGCATCCGAACACGCTCACCATTACCTCCATGAGGAATTCGATCCCCAGCAGGTTGCCATGAGACCCAACCCGAACCGAGGCCGCGTATACCGCCGCTGCGGCTGCCGCGACGAGCACGGCCGCCAACTCGGTGCCCACTGCCCGCAGCTGGCCAACCCGCGGCATGGCAGGTGGGCGTTCGCCGTCGACATGCCTTCACCCGACCGTAAGCGCAAGACGATGCGCCGCAGCGGTTGTGAGACCCGATCCGACGCCCGTGCCGCGCTGGCCCGGGTGCTGGAATGCGAACGGGCCGGCGTCTACGTCGGCGACGCGCAGACCGTCGCGGACTATCTGGTCGGCTGGCTGGATGCTAAGGCCCGGCGGCTCAAGCCGACCACCGTGGCCCGATACCACGACTACCTGCACAACGATCTGCTGCCGGCCTTCGGCGCGGTCCGGCTGGAACGCCTCACCCACCAACACGTCTACCAGTTCGTCCGCACCCAGCTGGCCAGTGGCCGGGGCCCGGTCACCGTGCGCCGGTGCATCGCCACGCTGTCCAGCGCCCTGAACGACGCGATCCGCCAACGCCGGCTGACCCACAATGCGGCCCGCTACACGGCCATCCCGCTGCCGCGCCGCAGCGAGCGCCCATGTTGGACAGTCGAAGAGGCAGCCGCGTTCCTGCGCCACTGCCATCAGATCGGAGACCCACTTACCGAACTCTTCGAGGTACTCATCTGCACGGGCATGCGCAAAGGCGAACCGCTCGGCCTGCACTGGGCCGACGTCGACCTCGACGCCCGGCTGCTGTCCGTCCGCCACACCCTCATCACCGTTGACAACAGCCGCCTGGTCTTCAACTCGCCGAAGACCACCGGCAGCCGCGACTGGATCGCCCTGTCCGCGCGAGCGGTCGACGCGCTACGCCAACGGGCGCGACGGCACCGCCGGGAGGCGCTCACCGGCGCGGCGTACCACGACCGCGGCCTCGTCTTCTGCCGGCCGGACGGGCAGCCGCTCCGACCCGAGTACGTGCTCCACCACTTCTACGACCTGACCGAGGCGGCGGGCCTGCCGCGCATTCGGGTCCACGATCTCCGTCACCTGGCCGCCACCATCATGATCACAGCCGGGGTACCGCTGGCTATGGTGTCCAAGACACTACGGCACTCCACCCTGTCGACCACTGTCGACATCTACGGCCACCTCACCCGCCAAGCCGCCCAGGACGCTGTGGACGCCACCGCCACGGCCCTCGACAACGCCGAACACAAGGCTAGGAAACCGCCATCAGGAAGACGCTCGCCCGCGACCACAGTGCGACCACAACCGGCCTAATGAACCGCTGCTGATATGCCGCGCGAGGCATATCAGCAGACCAGACTACGTCGGGACGGCCGGATTTGAACCGGCGACCCCTTGACCCCCAGCCAGGTCATTTCCACATTTCCGCAGATCAAGCGCGCGCACAGGTGAGCAGAACAGAGCGGCACCGCGCACTGGTGAGCGCCCGTGATTCCCACTTCGTTCCCAGCCACCACCGCCGCTGCTTCTGCCCCGGGCACCGGGCATGGCGCCGCCGCTTCCAGGCCTGCGGGGCGCAGGAGCGTTCAGCTACCTTCTCGCGCGCGCCCGTCAGGGTGCCACGGCATACCCGGGTGGCGGGGTAGCTTCGATCACGACCATGGCCGGGGAAGTGGCTGCAGCCAGCATCCGAGCCGCCCCCGTCCGGCGATCTGGTGTTGTGTCCTTACTCATAAACTCACGGCGTTCCCAGAACACTGGTGCGGGGCAGGCGATTGTTACTCAACGTGGGCAAATGACCAGGTCACAGTTGGAAACTTCGAGCGCCCTGCCGACTATGCATGCCTAGTAGTGTAGTAGGAATTTGTGAGCCCATACGTGCAGTCCCGATCTGCGCGTCCACGTCGATGACCGATGACACCACGCTGGCCGCGTATATCGGCTACGCAGGCTTGCTCGAGCCGCCCCCGGGGTCGGCAAGGTAGCGCTGCGCCGGGTGGCTGGCCTGGATGGGCAGATCGCGGTCCGGCTGATCCGGTTGTCCAACTCGGCGGCTATCACGTCTTGGCCGCCTCCGGCGTCGTTGCGCGATCGGCTCCCGCACCCTAGTCCCGGCGACCACCCGTTTCCTCGTCGGCGAGGTCCGTCGCGAATGCCGCCCCGTGCCGCCTTGCTCCTTGATCTCGTTCACCGTCGCGTCGGCAAGGTCGATGCTGCCCACGTTGGCTACGGCGACGTCGAACCCGTCCGCGGCTAGCTTGGCGGCTATGACCCGGCCCCTGCCGCCGGTCCCTCTGGTCACCAGGGCAGTCCGTGTGCGGCCTCCCGCGTCGTTGCCTGGAGCCATGAGTCCCCGCCTCTCTGCGGCCGCTCATCAGCCCCTGATTGCGCGAGAGCCAATGGTGCCGCGTGATGCGCGCCGCACATCGTCAGGTCAGGTAATTGCATCAGCACCGCCCAAGGTCCGGATCGCAGGCTAAGGAGGCGGCACGAAAACCACCGCCCGTTCCGGAAATCAAGCGACCGTACAGCGTGATCTTCAGTGACATCGGGAACATCCTCAGGCTGCCCACCGGGCTCAATGGAGCTCGCCGGCCGAGGCATGATCAAAGGAGCGGGTCACCCTGCAATTCATCGGTGTCGATGTCGGCATGCCATGAGCCGTGCACAGCTCGTCCATGCACTTAGCGTGCGCCGTATCGGCGAGCGTCGTCTCCGTTGTGCCGGCTAGCTGGTCCGGTCCGGCCGCGCGAGGCGCTGCTGCTTTCTGCGGTCGGATAAGGATGGGGACGGCGGCCAGGATCACGAGGCCAACGGCCACGGCGAAGATCAGCAGCGTCACTCGAGGGCTGAGGTGCTGCAGTATGATCCCGACCCCGACAACGGGCACTGACACGCCGGCGTAGCCGACGGTGAAGAACGTCGCCAGGGCGCCGGCCCGATCGTCCGGGCTGGCGGTGGAGATCACCACGGTTAGGCTGCCGCGAATGATCGCGCCAATACCGGTGCCGGCGACGATTCCGCCGCCAAGGAACAACGCGAGGCTGGGCGGCGATGTCCATGCTGAGACGACCAGCAGGCACAGGCCGACGATCATCGGCACGATCCCGGCGGCAAGCAGGCGGCGGGCCGGCCAGCTTGTGGTCGTGGTCTGCACGAGCACGCCGGCGCCGAAGGCCAGGAAGATCGTCAATCCGGTCAGCGCGGGCGAAGGCTGGTGCAAGGGCCCTGCCAGGAATGTTCCCGCGAGCCCGGCGAACAGTCCGCCGACGGCGAATGCCGTGCACACTCCGGTCGTGGCCGCCAGGAACTGGCTGCGCCCGTTCGCCGGCGCCTTGAGCCGCTGCGGGCGGTACTTCGGCCGCGGGTGAATGGCCGCGTGGCCCTCCGGGGCCACGATGACCAGGCCCACCGCGGCTAGGAGGAGGGCGAGAAAGACGATGAACGGGAGCGTGAGGCCGTGACCCGCGTAGCGGGCGAGCAGTCCTGCGATCAGCGGCCCCAGTGCCAGGCCGCCGATGTTCGCGATCGTGGCGACGATCCCGGCCCGGCGCGTAGCCACCCCGTCGGGGCCCGCGTCCAGGTCGGTGACGAAAGCGGTGGCCGTGGCTACGGCGGCGCCGAGAGCGAGGCCTGTGAGCACCCGCGCGACAATAATGCCGGCGAGAGATCTCCAGGTCAGGAAGATAACGGCCGCGACAACGGCGACGGCGAGGGCTGGCAGCAGCACCGCACGCCGGCCATACCAGTCAGATACGTGCCCGGCGAGCAGGAGGCTCACTACGATCCCTAGCGCGTAGACCGCGTAGACGATCGTGATGGTGAGCGACGACAGATGTTCTTGTTGCTCGTAGAGACCGTAAAGGCTGCTTGGGGCGGTCGAGAACGCCGCAACGGCCAGGAATGAGAAAGCGATCGCCCAGAAGCCGGTGCGACGCGACAGTCGCGGCAGCGTCCCTCCGGTCACCAGGGCAGTGCGTGTGCGGCCTGCCGCGTCATTGCCCGGAGTCATGAGTCCTCACCTCCCTGCGGCCGCTCATCGGCCTACTGATGGCGCGAGAGCCCAGTGTTGCCGCGTGATCCGCGCCGCACATCGTCAAGTCAGGTAATTGCATCGGCACCGCCCAGGGTCCGGATCGCAGGCTTAGGAGGCGAAGCGAAACCACCGCCCGTTCCGGAAGTCAAGATTCCTCTTCGGAACGGACCGTGGGGTTTGTTCCCGCGAGCCGGTCAGCCCAGCGCAGCGACCGCCCTGGCGGACGGGAGCCGGGTCGTCTGTGGGCGGTGCAGAAGGTTAGATCAGGCCCCCTTCACGCGCGGATCACCGCCTCATCCCGGGATTCGGCGCCGAGCTTGCGATAGATCGCCCGTAGATGGGGTCTTCAGGGTATTGGGCGTGACGAACAGATCTGCCGCAAGCTCGCCGGCGTCGGTGACGGCCTTCGTCATCGCCAGCGTGGCCCGAGCTGCCGCTGCCCACCCGGAGGTCCGCGCCTACCGGAACTGGCGGTGACAGCTAGCGACGCACGGGCACGTCGATGTCACCGCGATCGTCGAGATCTCGACCGCGCAGTGCCCGTTCCCGCTGGCGCATATTCCGCACGACGCGGACGCCCGGACGCGCCCGATCTGAGCGCCGAGCTGCACCGCGTCAAGCGCGAACCCGCCGCGACGAGCAGCACCGAAAGGTGGCTCCAGCGGGCGATGCCGGTCGCCACCCACGTCTCCGGTGCCCTTCCGGCGATGTACGCCGTGCTGGCCCGGTCGGTAGCGCTCTGGCAACGCAGCGACACCGTCGCGGTGAGCACGGCGGGGATGTTCGGCGGCGGATGGGATTCGGGATCACGCCCCCTGGACCTGTTCGCGCTCGCGGTGGTGGTACCTGAACCTGATGGCGGCTGTTTCCTGGTGGAGGAGCCAGCAGCGGCCGCGACATAAGGGTTTAGGCATGACCGGCGGGCCCGCTCTCGCGGGCCCGCCGGGTGCTTCAGGTGCCGGGCCGTCCGCCTGCCTGGGCAGAGCGTGCGGCGGCGGCTTGCCAGCTATCTTGGTGGGAACTGGGAGTTGGGCGCGGGGGGCGCGAGGTTGGCCGTGGGGGCCTTGGCGGTGTAGCCGATGACCGCGCAGTTGATGTCGACCCCGACCGAGCCGTAGGGCTGGGGCTGGCCGGTGGCGGGGTTGACCCCGGTTAGCAGGTCGGGCCGCTGGTCGGCGAGGTTGAACACGACGTTCTCGTCGATCTGCCGCTTGTTGAGCCCTTCCTGGACGGCTTTGGGGGTCCACAGACCGAGCTGGGCGTCCCACAGCGGGCTATAGGCCTGAGCGTGGCGGGGGTCTTTCAGGGTGGGGAAGTCGCCGAACACGTTGAGCAGGTCGCCGCCGAAGCGCAGGGCGTTGATGAACGCCGTGTCGCCCAGCGAGGCGTCCTTGCTCACCATGCCGTCCAGGGCCAGGTGCTGGAACCCCTGGGCCTGCGGGTTGTTCACGCCGGTCTGCCCGTTGATGAAGGCGAACAGCCGCTCGCGGGCCGAGCCGAGGAAGTCGTCGCCGCCGTTGAAGGAGGCGTCGTTCAGCGCGGGCACGTACGTGGACCGTTCCAGCACCGCGGTCAGCGGCTGGCCGGCGTCGGTGGACAGGTAGACGATCGGCTGGCCGGCGTCGAAGCCCTTGACGAACAGCATGTCAGCCCAGGACTCGTTGAACTGGCCGGGCGCGGAGGGGCCGGCGATGTGGATGCCCAGCGCGCGGTCAGATGTACTGGTGTGGTGGGTCACATCGAATGGGCCGTTGCCGGTGGCCACGATCGGCGCGTTGTACACGACGTCGGAGCCGGCGATCCGGATGAACGGGCTGTACCCCGGGCCGGCCACCGCGCCGGGCTGGAACTGGGCCAGCGGGAACCCGTCCGGCCCGGGAGTGGCGATGCGGGTAGGGCTGAAGTCCGGCGCGCCGGCGAAGTTGATGACCGCTGGGCCGAACGGGTTCCGCTGCGGCGTCGGGTTGCTGAGCGTGACGGTCTGCACGCACGCCGGGCAGCTGATGCCGATGTCGGCCAGCTTGGGCGCGTAGTTGATCCCCAGATCGTGCGCCAGCCCTGGGTCGGAGGCGTCCATCAGGATGTACCAGACCTTCTCCGCGTGCGGGGTGCCCGCGTACGCGGTCCCGGGGTACAGCGGCAGCCGTACCGTCTCGTTGCTGAGGTTGACCTGAATGGCGCTTTCCAGGGTCAGCTTGTCCCTGGGCAGCAGGCCACTGAGCTGCCCCAGCCCCTTGGACTCACCCGGGGGCTTGCCCGCTTGGGCGGCGGGCGCGGCGGTCCCGGCCGAAGCAGCCGCGCCGCACGCGGCCAGGCCCAGCGACGCGGCTACGGCCAGCACCGCGAGCGCCGCAGTCGGTCTGCGTTTCCTTGCGAGCAAGGGTTTGAAGATATGACGATTCATGTTCTGCTCCTTTTCCACCCTTGACATTTGTTGTCGACACGCTGGCCGCCGCGGTGGCTAGCGGAGTGACGGCCATGGGGTGGGTCATCCGCGATCCGCTTCACGATGCCGTGCATGCCTTCGATAAGCGCCGGCCATGAGGTCACGCCTGTTTGACGTCAGATCCGTGCGCTTGCCTCTTTTCGACAGCTCTGTGCATGCAGGCTCGCTTTAACCTCCGCAGCCGCACATCCTCAAGCCTGACGATTCTTCATAGCGGCCACTCGAGGTTGATCGGCTCGCGGGAAACAAGCACCACAATCCGTTCGGGGAAGAGATCCTCTCTACCCGACGGACAGTGGTTTCTGGACAGCGTCGTCGCCTTGCGATTGGGATCATGAGCCTTCGCTGAATGCTTGGCTGTGACGCATCATCCTCGCGGCCATACCTGCGCCTCATATCGGCCGATACGGCTTCCCGCGCGTTCGCCCACGCTTCCCGCCTGGGCCTGCGGGCCCGGTCAAGGCCAGGACCTGCTGGTTCCCGGACGACAGGTGAGCGATGATGGTCGTGCGCCGCCCTGTGGGCTGGGCCGGGCCGAGATGGCTGGCCCGTCGCAGCCGCGGCCGGAGGGCTGAGCGATTAGCGAGCTGCTGGACCGGGCCACGGAAACCGCCGCGCTAGAGGAAGCGCTGGCGGCGGTCCAGGACGGGCTGAGCGGGGTGCTGGTGCTGCGGGGGGATGCGGGCATCGGCAAGACGGTGCTGCTTGAGTGGGCGGCCGGGCAGGCACATGACATGCAGGTGGCCCGGGTGGCCGGGATCCAGGCGGAGACGGGGATGGGGTTCGCCGGGCTGCACCAGTTGCTGGTGCCGTTCCTGGGCGGGCTAGACGGGCTGCCTGGGCCGCAGCGGCAGGCGCTGGGGTCGGCGTTCGGGCTTGTGGCCGGGCCGGCGCCGGACCGGTTCCTGGTCGGGCTGGCGGCGCTGACGCTGCTGACGGATGCGGCGGCCGGGCGGCCGGTGCTGTGCCTGGTTGATGACGCGCAGTGGCTGGATCAGGTGTCGGTGGAGGTGCTCGGGTTCGTCGCCCGTCGCCTGTATGCCGACCGGGTGGGCATGCTGTTCACCGTCCGGGAGGGGCAGGCGGCCGCGCTGGCCGGGCTGCCGGAGGTGGTGCTCGGCGGGCTGCCGACGGGGGCGGCAGGTGAGCTGCTGGCCATCTCGGCCGGCGCCCGGGTGGACGGGCGGGTGAGCGCTCAGGTGGTGGCCGGGGTGGCCGGGAATCCGCTCGCGCTGGTGGAACTGGCCGGGGAACTGACCGCGGAGGAGTTGTCAGGGGCGGTGCCGCTGAGCTGGCCGCTGCGGTTCGGGGGCCAGCTGGAGGAGTTGTACCTGGCCCGGGTGCGGGCCCTGCCACTAGACACTCAGACACTGCTGGCGGTGGCGGCGGCCGACCCGACCGGGGATCCTGCGCTGGTGGCGAAGGCGGCCAGGCAGCTGGGGACCGGTCCGGAGGGGTGCGAGGCCGCAGAGATCCAGCGGCTGGTGTCGTGGCAGCCGCGGGTGCGGTTCCGGCATCCGCTGATCCGCTCGGCGGCCTATTACGCGGCCCCGGAGCGGACGCGGCGGCGCGCACATGCCGCGCTGGCCGGGGTCACCGACCCGGACGCTGACCCGGACCGGCGGGCCTGGCACCTGGCCGAGGCC
>Ga0306920_100009538_pt1 | contig 12963 bp, 14 predicted proteins | sample flu12Cox44000170_FD_204666 | JGI IMG/M metagenome (GOLD analysis project Ga0306920, IMG submission 204666) | Lab enrichment of tropical soil microbial communities from Luquillo Experimental Forest, Puerto Rico - flux4day.12C.oxic.44.000.170 (v2)... | ecosystem: Environmental > Terrestrial >...
GCAAAAGGGCTGGACCCGCTCGCCGCGGCTGCCGTGTTTGGATCGGCAAATGCCAGCATTTTTTCCAAAGGATTGAACACCGCGATCACATTGCCGGCGTTGTACTGCAGTTCGAGCGCGAGCAAGGCCAGCGCCGCGCCGACCGCGACCGCGGATAACGAAGCCAGCGTCTCGGTCGCGCTGACGTGCCAGATGGCCGCATAAACAATCATGCAGGTCGCGATCAGGAGCACAAGCGCGGTCTGATAGATGCCGTAGTGGCCGAGCACGAGCGGGCGAAGTTGTGCGGCCTCGAGGAGTGTGCGATCGAAGCCTGTCGTGACAAGCGGCCAGGCTGCCCAACCCGCAGCTATTGCTGCTGCGAAAGCGATCATCGCCGCCGGAAGGCTCGATCGCGCATCGCGCCAAAAGGAAACGCTGGCGCTGTCGGCACCTCCGAAAGGCAACACCAGTATCGGCAGAGTGCCGATCAGCAGGATGGCTTGCACCTTGTTTTCAAGACCGAGTACGCAAAGCGCGGCCGCAAGCGCCATCCAAAGCGGGCGGATGACGCTCGCGCGGCGGCCGATCACGATCAGGATCATCAGAGCGAAGATGACCGGGCACGCAGCCACGAGCTCGCTGCGCAAGATGCGTGAGTGCACCGCAATCCCGCCTGAAAATGCAAAAGCGAAAGTCGCGATCAGAGCGATGCGCCAATCGCGCACGATGACACGGATGAGACCCGCAAAAACCAGGACGCTCGCGGTCGCAATCAACCAGGCGAGAACGCGGCCAGCACGAACGGCGCTGGTCATTGCGGCATCGAAGGCTTTGGGGTCAGCCGCTGACGGCATCGTCGACAGTGAATAACCATCAAGCAGGCCGAGGCCGTGCAGCAACCCAAACCATGTCTTCACAGAAAGGATGGTGATGTAAGCGGTGTGATCGAAGAAGGCTTGTGGTCTGCCATCGTTGAGGACAAGCGCATTATAGATCACCATGAAATCCATGTCGGCGTTGCGCCAATAGACCAGCGCGTAGCCGTACAGGAAAAAAGAGGCAGTTAGCCCGGCGAGGATCGCCACCAATCCGCCGTGCCAGCCGAGAGCGGTCAGTCCGGCGAGCCCATCTCGCGTCGCGTGCAGCGGCGGTCGGGCTGCCGAGGTCAGGGTGGGAGCTTGGTCCATGCCGGCGGTCTTTTAGCCCAGCCTCCGCCCCAAAGCGACCGGCGGTCTGCGCCGCCGGCGGCTCTGCCGAGGGCCTAACGCAGCCTGACGATAAAATCCGTTCCTTCGCCGGTCTCGCCGGCGGCAATCCCCTGGTCGGAAACGATGATCGAGCCGCCGGTCGAAAGCGCCTCGGCGATTCTCGCCATGGCATCGGCGGGCAGCTTGAGCCGATTCAGCGCTTCGGTGGGGCTGTCCTGCTCTGGTGAGGCCTTTACCTCGACCGGCGCTGTGCCTGTGACCCTGCGCCGGCGCCCGCCGCGCTCATCCTCGCTTCGCCGCTCGGCATGCCTGATTGAGGCGGGGAGGGATATCGCCGACCAGTGCAGGACATTGGCATCGTCCTTATCGATCTGCGCGGTGAATACGTGTGTTCCCAGCGGGCGGTCGTCGGGGGAAATCGAGACCGGGACCTCAAATAGCGGCGCAAAATTCTGCCGGACGTAAAGTTTTGAGTCCTTGCGGCTGACGAACGCGGCAATCTGGCCAGCGCGCTTGGAGGCTGCAGCCGGATCGGTTTTTGCGGCAGCCGCCCGCATCGGATCGATCGGTCGGTTCTGATCCCTGTTCGGCTCGGGCATCGCGACCGTAGGCGCCGCTGCCGCCTTGGCATCTCCGGCGGGCTTCTCGCTTGATCTGCTGGCCTCAATTTTTGCCGGCTCGGCTTTGGGCGCGTCTGCCCCCGCCGCGTCCGCTTTGGTTTCGGCTTCGGGTTTTGCTTCGCTCTTCGAGGAATCGCCAATCGTTTCGGAAAGCTTTTGTTCGGCTGCCGAGCTCTCGCCGTGATCGCCGCGCGCCACGTCGGACATCGTCACCGATGGCCTGGTGGCCGGCGACGTGCTGCCGGCATCCGCGGTTCGCGTCTGGGGTGCAGAAGACGAAACCTCCCCGGCCGCGGGCTTTGCGCCATCATCGTGGGTATCTGCCTTCGGCTCCCCCGTCGATATCGGTTGGGGCGGGACCTTCAGGGTCGCGAGAAGCGGATGCGAGAAGTTGGCTGGCGTGACCTCGCCGGGAGTGATGATCACGCGCGCGCCCATCTTGGTCCAGTTCCACATCTTGACGGCAAAGGCCATCGGCATGCGGATGCAACCGTGCGAAGCTGGATAGCCGGGCAGGACGCCTGCGTGGATCGCAACGCCGGACCAGGTGATCCGCTGCATAAAGGGCATCGGCGCGCCGCTATAGATGTTGGAATGATGAAATTTATGCTTCTGGATGACGCTGAAAACGCCCATCGGCGTCGGATGACCTGGCATGCCGGTGGAGACCGGTGATTCCGCGAACCATCCGTTCGAATCGTAGACTCTCAACTTTTGCTGGGAAATCGAGATCGAAATAATCAGCGGCCCCTGAGGTTTGGTCGCCTCCTTCTCCGCAGTTTCGATCTTCTTGTCCGGATGACGGCGAACGCGCTGGCGTCGCTGCGGAACAAAAGTCGGCGCTGGCTGCCAAAAGCCGGAGCCGGTGTCCGACCAATAATAGATTGCCGCTTCAGCCTGCGAGTCGATGCCGATCGCTCCCGCCACTGTGAAGAGGGCAATCCGCCAAAACCGCGCCCCCCCGATGCTCAGTTCAAGCCCACTCACGCGCATTATTTCGATTCCAGGCCACTCAAGACTTATTTGTTGCAGACGAGTTACGCGTTCACCAGCATAGCACTTCAATACTGGCGATTTTGGCCCCTAGCGTAACAAAAAAGCCTCACAATCGGTTAAATCCCAGGCGGTACTCCGGCCTTCCCGTAGGGCTGGCCAGCGTCTACATCCCTTCGAACCCGATCACGGAGGGATTGATGACACGGCAAGCCATAAGCCATTATGACACGCCTTGGGGTTGTTTGGTCTTGCTGGTGTTGGCACTGATCGCATGGCCTGGCTCGCCTGCCTTTGCGGCCGACGAACCCGACCTGATTTTCCGCCGCTCGACGGTATTCAAGTGGCTCAGTCCCAACGACAAGCTTGCGACCTATGGCATCGACGATCCGGAAGTCGAGGGCGTAGCCTGTCACTTCACCGTGCCCGAACGGGGCGGCATCAAGGGATGGCTCGGGATCGCCGAGGAAGTATCGGACATTTCGCTCGCATGCCGCCAAATCGGTCCGATCCATTTCAAGAACAAGATGGGACAGGGCGACGACATGTTTCGGCAGCGCCGCTCGCTATTCTTCAAGAAGATGCAGATCGTGCGCGGCTGCGACGCCAAGCGGAACGTGCTGGTCTATATGGTCTATTCCGACAAGCTGATCGAGGGCTCTCCAAAGAACTCGACATCGTCGGTGCCGATCATGCCCTGGGGTTCGGCCGACGCGGTCGTTCAGAAATGCGGTGAATTCATCGAGTAGGTCACCGGCGCTCCGCGGCTACGGCTTGCGGAGAACAGGTCGCGGACGCGCTGCGGGTCGAGCGCGCGCGTTAATGTCGCGGCAGCCGACCAGATGCACGAATTTTTGCGGCGCCGATTCGTTGCTGCGGCAGCCTTGCCCATGCTGCTCCGACATCGCCCCACAAATTTCGCCAGCGTCGGCCTTCGCCGGAGTCTTGCCGTCGATTTCCATCCCTGGAGAGCGGTCTGGCCGGGTCGCGCTTCGAATCGTCGGTCCAGCCCGAGTGAGATTCGTGCGTTGTTTTCCCGGATCGAAGTGGCCCTTGCCCACGACCGGTCCCCCCGGTTGAGATTGGATGGCGAGGTGCAATCCCACAGCAATTGCGCGCCATCAGGAGAGTCGGCCGAGGCGAGATTCGGTTCATCGAATTCCACAGCTTTTGCGTTCGGACGCGGTCTTCCATCGGCCAATGGACGATCAAGCTGGTTCAATAGACGCTGTATATGACTGAAATCGTTTGATTTTTGATTCTGTTTCGTGTGTGACGCGGCGACGAAACAATTTTCTTGTGCGACGAAACCATTTTCTTTTTTGACGTAGAACTCCGGAAACGGCACAAAGGTAGCCAAGGGTGGAGGGGTGGAGCCGGCTGGGCTTTGTATATGTTCTTTCGAATCCGTGCATTGGTAATCTTTGCGTCCATTGCCCTTTGCGCTTCAGCGCAGGCGGAAATCCGGTCTCAGATCAGATTGCCCGATCCGCGCGGAGAGTTCGTGCGCCAGTGCGCGCCTCACATGCTCGGCCGCTGGGAGCATCCTGAATCGATCTGTGGCTGTCTTCATGACTATGCGGTCTCCGTCGTCGAAGATGCCGATCTTCGCTCGGCGTTGCTGCGCGGGATCAGCGAGACCGGCGTACCAACCATCGAGAACGACTGGGTGCCGGCGTCGAAGCGATCCCTGATCGGGGCAACTTTCACCAAGGTTGCAAAACCGACCATGCAGTGCATGTTCGATCCCGCCAAATAGGCTCACTATTCCCAAGCCACTATTTTTATTTTTGTTTGGGCCCCAGACGCGGGATGCACTTTTGCGACCGGAGGATTCCGCCAGACGTCATCCTGGTGCCCGAGATTTCCTTGATCTGACCGGCTGGACAGGTTCCGTCGTCCACCTTGACGCGCTGCCCGAGCCGCAGCTCGCCAACATCCTGCTCGCGTGACACCTGTTGGGCGAGGGCGGGTGGCGCGAGCACCAGGAATGCCAGGGCCAAAACGATCAGCTTCGCCCGCGGCCGACTCATCGATGGCTCCTCCACTGACCCCTGTTTGCCACGGTCCAATCGCCGCCGCTTATAATTGTCTCTGCCGCCAAGCCAGTCTGGCGGTGGGCGATCATCCGGCCGCTTCCTTCCGTCTGGGGCTCGCGGCAAAGTTTATTGGGGCGATGGCGATTCTGAAAGCGGTCGAGGGATGATATTGAGGCGCGCGCCTTTATGTTTCATTCTTGGCGACGATAAGAAAGTGCAAGGCCATGAACGCCGATGATATGAGACGAGGAATCCTCGACGCGGTCGACGAAAATTTCGACGCGCAGCTTGCCACCACCGCCGCTTTTGTCGCGATCCCCTCGATACGAGGCGCGGAGGGGCCGTGCCAGGACATGATCGGCGATCTCTTGCGAGAGCGGGATTACGAAGTCGACGACTGGCATATCAATATCGACGATCTCAGGGATCTGCGAGGCTACGGACCAATCGAGCGTGATTTCTCAAAGGCCCGCACCGTGGTCGGCACCTATCGGCCGAACTATAATTTTGGCAAATCGCTGATCCTGCAGGGCCATTGCGACGTCGTGCCGGCCGGGCCGCTCGAAATGTGGGAGACGCCGCCGTTTTCACCCGTGGTTCGCGACGGCAGGATGTACGGCCGCGGCGCCTGCGACATGAAGTCGGGCACCATCGCGGCGCTTTATGCGCTGGATGCTGTCAAGGCTGCCGGATTGAGGCCGACGGCACGGATCCACTTTCAGTCAGTAATCGAGGAGGAAAGCACCGGCGTCGGCGCGCTCTCCACGTTGCAGCGCGGCTATCGTGCGGACGCCTGTTTCATTCCCGAGCCGACTTCGGGACGGATGGTGCGCTCGCAGGTCGGCGTGATCTGGTTTCGCCTGAAAGTACGCGGCCATCCCGTGCATGTGTTCGAGGCGGGCAGCGGTTCGAACGCGATCACCGCAGCCTATCATCTCATCCAGTCATTGGAGAGGCTCGAGGACGACTGGAACGAGCGCGCGAAAAGCGATCGTCACTTCAAAAACGTAACGCATCCGATCAACTTCAATCCCGGCATTATCAAGGGCGGCGATTGGGCTTCCAGCGTTCCTGCCTGGTGCGACGTCGATTGTCGGATCGCGATCCTGCCAGGCTGGTCGGTTGCCGAGTGTCAGGCCGAAATACTTCGTCACGTCGCGGCTGCATCGCGCGAGCATCGTTTCCTGGCCAACAATCCGCCTGAGGTGGAATGGTCGGGCTTTCTGTCGGAAGGCTATGAACTGAAGGATTCTGCTGATGCGGAAGCCGCATTCGCGAGAGCCTATGATGCGGTCTATGGAGGTGCGGTTGCTGACCTTGTTTTCACCGCGCTCACCGACACGCGCTTCTACGGCCTGAACTACGGCATCCCAAGCCTCTGCTTCGGCGCGAGCGGGGCCGCGATGCACGGCTTCAATGAATATGTCGATCTCGGCTCTCTGCGGAAATCGACCAAGACCATGGCGCTCTTCATCGCCGAGTGGTGTGGTGTGGAGAAGTTGTGAAAGCGGGCCAGAGCGCCGTAAACTGCTTCGAGCGAATTTTGATGACTGCGTGGACCAGGCCCGCGCGTGGCGAAGCAACGGGAGCATCGCGAGATGACGCCGCTTGAGAAAGTCCATTCGATGAGAATGCCATTCGCCGAGTTGAAAGGTGTCACCTTCACCGAGGCCGAAAAAGACCGCGTGGTGGCGCGGATGCTTGTTCGTCCCGACCTCTGTACGCTGAACCACACCGTTCATGGCGGCGCCTTGATGGCGCTGGCGGACTCGGTCGGCGCCGCGGCAACGGTGATCAATCTGCCCGAGGATGCCAGCGGCACGACGACTATCGAAAGCAAGACCAATTTCATCGGCGGGGCGAAGGTGGGAACCACCGTGATCGCGACCGCCACCCCAGTGCATCGAGGCCGGCGCACGCAGGTCTGGCAGACCCGGCTGGAGACCGAAGAGGGGAAGCTTGTCGCCTTGGTGACCCAAACGCAGATGGTCCTCTGAAGGCGCCATAACGGTCCAAAATCCAGTAAACCAGCGGGTTCACGCCGTTTTAAGGCCAAAAGCGGGCCTTGAATTCTATGTTGCAATGCACAAGATAGATGGTCTAGGGATTCGACGCCTCCTCGAGGGCTTCCAAGAGGAGTTTTGACTTGAGCTACCATGACGTTCTCAGTTCAGGGGTCGCCAGAGGCACCGTTCGGACGCTAAGTCAGCAGGAAGAACTGCCCCTGTTGCGCGATCATCTGTTGCGGCTTGATAGGGAAAGCCGCCATGACCGCTTCCACGGCTTCATGGACGACAGCTTCATCGAGCGTTACGCCGAGAAATGCGCAAATGACGGCACGATCGTCGTTGCTTATTTCGAAGACGGCGTGGTTCGGGGTGCCGCCGAACTGCATCCGCCGGATCACTCCCCGGATTCGCAGCCCGAGATCGCGTTCAGCGTCGAATCAGGCCTGCGCCGGCAGGGCGTCGGCAGCATCTTGTTTCGCAAGTTGATCGCAGAAGCCCGCGCGAAGGATTACCGTTCCTTGCGGATCACAACCGGTGCGCAAAATGAGGCCATGCGCGCGCTTGCTCACAAATTCGGAGCGCGCCTGACATTTCGCCATGGTGAATCCACCGGCAGCATCGATCTCGTCAAGCGGTCGCAGCCTGAACTGGCCAAGCTTCGAACGCCCACACCGTTCGACGCGATGCGCGCGATGATCAATTTCAATCGCGCCTACTGGAAATTCCTGCTGGGAATGTACGGTTGGCGGCGAGCCGCCCGATAAAGGGCTCGCCTACTCTTCTTCCAGAAGGCAGCTTCTGCGGCGGGCAGTCAAGAGCGAGCGCGCCGGCTAGGTGCCGGTGCGCTTGTCGTTGCCAAATCGTCGCACGACGCGGCGCTCGACCACGACTGAACGTTGCGCGCCCTGTTCGCCAGCGATTACACGGGTCGAGGAGCGGGCCATGGTGCGGCTCGCCTTTTTCACTTCGGCAGCAACGGATTCGATCGGCAATCCCATGAGGGCGGCTGCGATTTCGGCCTGCTCATCCTGATCGTCGGTCAGGCCTGCCGCCGCGAAAATCGCCTCTTCCAGAGTAGGCGGGTCGTGCCGGACACGCCGCGGTCCATATTTCGTGTTCCAGTCCTGGCTCATCTCGGCCCCCTTTTCGAAGCCAATCATCTAAGTCCGGTTATGTTGCATTGCAATATGAAATTGATATGGCAGTTCAGCTATGCATCGTCCGATTTCCAAATTTTTTGAATCGCCTTCCTCGGCTGTGTGCCGTTTGCGTTTCACGGAATTGATTCTGCGGCCCCTCCCAACTCAATCGGCTGTTGCGGCCAGCGCTTTAACGCGGCGCGTCCGGCATCGGTCAGCAGATAAATGCCGCGCTCGGCGCGGTCGAACCAGCCGTACACGTTGTGCAGCAGAATCTTCGGAGCGTCGGGGATGTTCGGTTTGAGATCGCGCACCCGTCGGGGTCCATCCGACAAGGCCAATGCGCAAGCCAATGCCTGCTGGCGGTATGCCGTCATGATCGGCGCGCGCGTACTGCCGCCGAGCGCCGGGTCGCCTCGACGTCGTCGATGTTCGGCAACAAGCCGCGAGCGCTTCTTCGAATCGCGGCGAACGATGCTTGTCGGCGAGACGATCACTTCGACATCACCCGATCTGGTGACTGCGAGCATGCCAAATCCAAGACGGCGGCAGAGATTGCGATAACGCGCATCGCTCTCACGTCCTTTGCCACGCTCCGATAGTCTGGCGGCAAGCCAGACCTCATCGCAGGCGGCCGCGCGATCCACCGCCTGCAAGAGCAGTTCCAGATTGAACGAAAGCTTCAATTCGCCGACGACCACGATCGGCGGATCGTCGCCGCTCAAGGCGACGAGGTCGCAGCCGCCGATCTCGCCTTTGACCGTGAAGCCAAGCTTCTCGAGGAAACGTTTGACAGGTAAGTAAAGCGCGGTTTCCAAAGGGGGCTCCGACGAGGTGATTCGGCGACTCACCATTGGTCACGATTCTAGCATTCGCATCCCGTGGCCGCAGGCATGTTTAGGAATATTGGAATCGGGGAAAGCCCGCGTCTGCGACCGTAATGTGGATCTGGCGGGGTGGGCTCGCAGCGCGGCGGGGACTCGCTCTTTGCGGCTGCCGATTCCCGATTAGATTTTCGGGCACTGACTAGACCCGGCCGGGGACCGGAATCAACGCGCCGGTGATGCCACTCGCCGCGTCGCTTGCGAGAAACAGGATGACGCTAGCCAGCTCTTCCGGCGTCACCCATTTTGCGAAATCCCCATCCGGCATGCCGGCGCGGTTGGCTGCGGTATCGATGATCGACGGCAGCACGGCATTGACGGTGATTTTGCCTTTCCATTCGGCGGCAAGCGCTTCGGTGAGGCGATGCACGCCGGCCTTCGAGGCCGCGTAAGCGCCCATTCCGGAGCCAGCCTGGAGCGCACCCGTCGCACCGATATTGACGATCCGCCCTGCACCCGAGGCGGCAAGATAGGGGATCGCCGACCGCGAGGCGTTCAGCGCCGTGGTAACGTTGAGGGCAAACATGCGTTGCCACGTTTTTGGATCGCCCTCGGCAACGGTTTCGAATGCGAAGGCGCCCGCTACATTGATCAGTGCGTCGAGTTTGCCGAAATGCGCGTGCGCTGCGTCCATCGCCTTCCTGGCCTGCGCGGCGTCCGTCAAGTCGACATGGCCGAGTTCTATCCGATTGGCGGCTGCGGCAGCCTGGGGTGTCGCCTGGCCCAGACTCGCAACACGCGCACCCTGCAGCAGCGCCGCGGCAACGACGACACTGCCGAGTGCTCCCGAGGCCCCGGTTACGACAACGACTTTTCCGTCCATGATGGATCTCCGGGCTGACGCGAATGACCAACTACCGCGAGACGAAAATCATTTGCAATGCTACCGATTTTTGCGGCCAAATAAGGGTTCAAGCGTCGCACTGTTTTCGCAAAAGGAGGGTCCCCCATGCCCGACACCGCGCCCGAGGTGGATTTCCCCAGCGAGCTCACCAGCCTGAAAAATCCGCTCCCCCACCTGATGAAGGCATTGGTCGGCGAAGCGCCGGTCAGGATCGTCGCGATGGGATCGTCTTCGACAGCAGGGAGAGCCGACGTAGTGCCTTACCCGCACCGACTGGAGATGTATCTGCGAGCCGGTTTTGGCGAGGAGCGATTTCCCAATTTGAAGATCGATGTGCTCAACAGGGGTAGGGGCGGCGAGGAGGCGATCGAAGAGCTGCGTCGTTTCGATGGCGATATTTTCGCCGAAGAACCCTCTCTGGTGATCTGGCAGGTCGGCACGAACGCGGTCTTTCACAATTACAAACTCGATGAGGTGGCCGCGAGCATCGCTCAAGGGCTGCAACGGTTGAGTGGAGAACGGATGGATGTGCTTTTGATCGATCCGCAATACACCCCGGCGATGCTTTTCGACGACAAGATCGAGGCTTCGGAGCGCATGGTGTCGCTGATATCGGCTGCGGCCGAGAAGGCAAACATCAATCTGTTTCGGCGTTGGGCGCTGATGCGACACTGGCACGTTCACAACAATGTCAGTTTGGACAGATTTTTCGACCCGACCGATCCCGACAAGCTCCATCAGAGCGACTGGAGTACGCTCCTGGTTGCTAAAGCGCTCTGCGGAGCGATCACAAGGGCACCTCCACCTCCAGCGGGGACGTAGCGTTCCGTTTGGCCGTGGCTTCGCCAAAATATTGATAAAATTTGCAGGAGTTTTGTAAGCGAAATTCAGAATGATCAGGCTATATCCCCCTATCGTTCAATTTCGGGGCTGATACGGCCATGATGAGACATCTACCTGACCACGGTTTGCCGCTTGTTCAGCTCAAGGAGCAGCGGCGGGATTTGGTCGTCGCGCTGCAAAACCGCAATGGTCCGGTCAGCGGCTGGGAATTGATGCAGATCGCCGCTGTTCAGCAGGCGATCTCCGCCTTCGAGGACGTCATCGCCGATCTGGATGCAGAAATGGAAATAGATGCAGCGGCGTAAGTGGTGCCCTGTTGAATTCGAACTACCCGGCCCGCGCGGTCGACCGTCTACCTTCTGAAAGCTGTACACCAGCCGCGCGTGGGGGTATTGCATTTCCCGATTTAACCACGGGGAATCTCCGAGGGGCGCGGACATGGCCGGGCATCGAGGCGCCGTTTACGTTGTGGCCATTCTCGTTACCGGCCTCTTCACCTGTCCATTGCCTGCGGCGGCCCAGACTTTCGAAAGCTATCGCTGTGCCGACGGCACGAGCTTCATCGTTGGATTTTACCAATACGATTCCCGGGCATTTTTGCAGGTCGACGGAAGGGCTATCACGCTGAAGAAGCGGATGGGCCTGTCCGGCGCGCGCTATTCGGGCAGCGGCGTGACCTTGGTGATCGGCAAGGCGCGCACCACGATCAGGCACGTCAAACGCCCGGCGACTGCGTGCGAACTGACTTGAGAACGACCTGAAACGAAAAAAGGGTCGAAGCGCTTTCGCTCGACCCTTTCTATTCCTTGATCCCCGGACTCAAAGAAGCGGCGCATCTGGAGTCGAATAGCATTCAGTGCTCGCCTGCTTGTCTTGATTCCTGAATCGCAGCCTCGTGATACCAGCCGCCGCTGTAAACGGCCTCGCTGAGATTCGACCAAGCTGGATCGGCGACGGCCTTCACTTCCGTTGCCCGAGCCTTGCCGAGAGCCGCGCGGCCCCCGGCCGGGAATTGGTAGATCGTGGCTGACCTTTGATTCGAATTCGTAGTCATCGGTGTCTCCATCGGTCGCGGCGCCGAACTCATCGTGCGCCCGACTCATTCGCGAGTGGTTACTGAAAATCCGATATCGGTCCTGCATGCCGGCCGTGCAACCTGATCAAGAAAAAATCACTCCATGAATAAAATGTAGGCATTTTTGATTTTGCCTCCCGCGCAGCCATCGGCTTTCCGGTCACACGCGGACCACCGCCAACGTTGCGGACCGCGTTCGCCTTCTTGCGGAAAATTGCGGGTCGATGCCGCGACATTCATCGGCGTCGCCGGCAGGCCCGCTTGCTGCCGCGGAAAGAGGCGCCAACCGGCACCTATGCGACGCGGCCGGCTCTGATGGCCGCGGGACTTTGCCGCACCTCAAGGCGGACTGAACCGGCAGCGATCCAGGGATCCATCCTGCGGACTGGCTCTTTTTGCACCGCAGCGATCTGGCACTTTTATTGCTTAGCAGCCCTTGGCCGATGGGGGCCGGGTACACGTGTGAACCGACATTTTCGGTCTCACGCCTTCGCATCATCAACTCATGAGAGAGGCAATGACCAAGTACAAACTCGAGTACATCTGGCTCGACGGATACACGCCGACACCGAATTTGCGCGGCAAGACACAGATCAAGGAATACGAGGCTTTCCCGAAGCTTGAACAGCTTCCGCTTTGGGGCTTCGATGGAAGTTCGACGATGCAGGCTGAGGGCCACAGTTCGGATTGCGTGCTCAAGCCTGTCGCGCTGTATCCCGACGCCGCGCGCACCAATGGCGTGCTCGTCATGTGCGAAGTCATGATGCCCGACGGCAAGACGCCGCATCCTTCCAACAAGCGCGCCACGATTGTCGACGATGAAGGCGCATGGTTCGGCTTCGAACAGGAATATTTCTTCTACAAGGACGGCCGTCCGCTCGGCTTCCCGTCCAGCGGCTATCCGGCGCCGCAGGGGCCGTATTACACGGGCGTCGGCTACAAGAATGTCGGCGACGTCGCGCGCAAGATGGTCGAAGAGCATCTCGACCTCTGCCTTGCTGCCGGCATCAACCACGAGGGCATCAACGCGGAAGTCGCCAAGGGCCAGTGGGAATTCCAGATCTTCGGCAAAGGCTCCAGGACCGCTGCTGACCAGATGTGGATGGCCCGTTACCTGATGCTGCGCCTGACGGAGAAGTATGGCGTCGATATCGAATTCCACTGCAAGCCGCTCGGTGACACCGATTGGAACGGTTCGGGCATGCACTGCAACTTCTCCACCAAGTACTTGCGCGAAGTCGGCGGCAAGGAGTATTTCGATAAACTCATGGAAGCCTTCAAGGGCGCGCGCCAGGACCACATCGCTGTATACGGTCCCGACAACCAC
>Ga0306920_100009539_pt1 | contig 12962 bp, 11 predicted proteins | sample flu12Cox44000170_FD_204666 | JGI IMG/M metagenome (GOLD analysis project Ga0306920, IMG submission 204666) | Lab enrichment of tropical soil microbial communities from Luquillo Experimental Forest, Puerto Rico - flux4day.12C.oxic.44.000.170 (v2)... | ecosystem: Environmental > Terrestrial >...
CCACACCTGGCATGGCCGGTTCATCGCCATCAACGAACACCACACCAACACCGCGGGCGGAGCGCGATAAGCCGCAAGGTGCTGTCCGGGCCCTAAATCGCAGGCGGCAGTGTTGATCAATGGGCCGGAACACGGGTCGCGGCCAGTTGCAGTGTGGTCTCTTGGTTTTGGGACGCCATCGCGTCCGTCCGGCTCGAGCAATCCGGCCCGTGCGATGTGCGCCGCTTTTAGCCTTCTTCCATGACGCTTCGCGCTAACCCGTACGTGCTTCACCCGCACGAGGGTGCACTACTCGATGTCGGCTACACGCGCTTGCGGCTGCTGCTCTCCGCTGACGACACGAACGGTGCATTCGCACTGACCGAACAACCGCTCGAGGCTCGTGCACTCGCGGGTCCGTTGCACACGCATGCCAACGAGGACGGTTTCATTTACGTCCTGTCCGGTCGGCTCGGTGCGCAGGTCGGCGAAATGACGATCGAGGTTGAGCCCGCCGGGCTGGTGCTCATTCCGCGCGGCACTAAGCACACTTTCTGGAACCCCACGGCGAAAGAGGCCGTCGCCCTGGAGTTCTTTGCTCCCGCCGGCCTGGAGCGCTGGTTTGGCGAGCTTGCCGAGCTGGTCACGGAATCGGTTCCCGACGTTGATGCCATCATCGCGAGCGCGCGCCGCCACGGCACCGAGCTTGACCTCGAATCGCTCCCCGACCTGCTTGAGCAGCATGGGCTTCACTTGCCGGGGTTGTAGTTGCCAAGCGCCTTCCAGCCGCCGCTCTCGACAAGTTGATCAGTGATTCTTCATCGAATGGGAGCCGACTTGGCTGTTGCGACCACGCGCGCGGCACCTATTGATTGGGCGATGTTGTGGCGGCGACACCTGTTGTGCTGCGACCATCCAGTCCGTACCTGAATGTTGTTGCAGACCAATCGATTTTCGTGTGCGGGGGTTATGGGGCGACGGGTTGGGCGGTGGCGGCTTCCACCTGGGGTTCAATGTCCGGGGGTTGGGCCGTGGGTAGCGGTTCGACGCGGTAGCGGCGCAGCCGGTTGGCGTTGCCGACCACCGACAGCGATGACAGCGCCATGGCGGCGGCGGCGATCATCGGCGAGAGTCGCAGCCCCAGCAGTGGGTAGAGCACCCCGGCGGCGACCGGGATCCCAATCGCGTTGTAGATCAAGGCGAAGAACAGGTTCTGACGGATGTTGCGCATGGTGGCCCGGGAGAGTCGAATGGCCGTCACGACACCGGCCAGTGAGCCGGATATGAGCGTGATGTCGGCGGCTTCGATCGCCACATCGGTGCCGGTGCCGATCGCCAGCCCGACGTCGGCCTGGGCGAGCGCGGGGGCGTCGTTGATGCCGTCGCCGACCATGCCGACCCGCCGTCCTTCGGCTTGAAGCCGGCGGATTTCGCCGGCCTTGTGTTCAGGCAACACCTCGGCGAGCACGCGGGGAATGCCAACTTGGCCGGCGATCGCCGCGGCGGTGCGAGCGTTATCGCCGGTGATCATTACGACCTGCAGGCCGAGTTTGCGCAGCGCCGCAATCGCGGCCACCGAGTCCTCCTTGACGGTGTCAGCCACGGCGAGCACCCCGGCCGGTTGCCCGTCGATTGCGGCCAGGATCGGCGTTTTCCCCTCCGCCGCAAGGCCGGTGGCGATCGACTCCAGCTCAGCAGTGCCGATTCCAGCTTGGGCCAACAGCTTTGCGGTACCGACCAGGACAGTGCGGTCGCCAACGGTGGCACGCACGCCCTTGCCGGTGATGGAATCGAACCGCTCGGCCGCTGCGATGGTGTGTCCGCGCTCGCGGGCACCGGCCACGATCGCGCCCGCGAGCGGGTGCTCGCTATCAGCCTCGGCGGCAGCCGTCAGCGCAAGCAGCTCATCGTCTGTCGCCGTCCCAACCGAATGGACATCAGTGAGGGCCGGCTTGCCAGCGGTGATGGTGCCGGTCTTATCCAGCACGATGGTGTCGAGCTTGTGTGCGGTCTCCAAGGCTTCGGCCGAGCGGATCAGGATGCCTGCGCGAGCACCCTTGCCGGTGCCGACCATGATCGACAGCGGCGTGGCCAGCCCCAGTGCGCACGGGCAGGCAATGATCAGCACCGCCACCGCCGACACCAAAGCCAGCGTCAACGCCGGCGGCGGGGCGGCGATAAACCACACGGCGAAGGTGGCAATGGCGATCGCGATCACCACCGGCACAAAGTAGGCCGAGATCGCGTCAGCCAAACGCTGGATGGGCGCCCTGGAGGCTTGCGCCTGCTGCACCATGCGGATAATTTGCGCCAACATGGTGTCAGCACCGACCTTGGCCGCGCGCACACGTAACGAGCCGGTGGTGTTGACCGTCGCTCCGATGACGGTATCCCCGGCGTGTTTGGTCACCGGTATCGGCTCGCCGGTCACCATCGACTCATCCACCGCGGACTGTCCCGACAACACGGTGGCGTCGACGGGGATCTTCTCGCCGGGCCGGATCACAACCTCGTCGCCGACCACGACCTCGTCGACCGCGATCTCGGATTCGGCGCCGTCGCGCAGCACGCGAGCGGTGCGGGCCTGCAGGCCGAGCAGAGCGCGGATCGCCTCGCCGGTGCCGGCCTTGGCCCGGGCTTCCAAGAGTCGCCCCAGCATGATCAGCGTCAGGATCACGCCAACGGCCTCGAAATACACATCGCGGGCTTCGGTCGGTAGCAACGTAGGCGCAACCGTCGCCAACAGGCTGTAGCCGTAAGCCGCGACAGTGCCCAGCGTGATGAGGCTATTCATGTCCGCGTTGCGATGGGCCAACGCCAGCCAGCCGATGCGGTGGATAGGCCAACCCACGTAGAACATGACCGGGGTGATCAACGCCAGCTGCACCCAATGGTCGAGCAACACGGCCGGCACCCAGCGGCCCCCAAGCGGTTCGGCCATCACCGCATACAGCACCGGCGCAGTGAGGACCGCGCCGATCGCAACCCGGCGAGTCAGATCACTGATCTCGGCGCGGCGTTCCTCGGCCTGCGCGGCTTCAACATCGGCAGCGGCCGGCTCGACGGCGCTATCCGCCGGCGCCGTCGCCGAGGCGGGCTCGGTGTGGTCGCCCGCCGAGGCGGCATCCCCGTTCGCAGTGACCACCAGCGTGCCGTGGATCATGTTCATCCCACAGGCAAATCCGAAAGACCCAGCCTGCTGCGGGGTGAACCGCACGGTCGTGTGCTCGTTGGCGGGCAACGCAGCCGAGAGCCGCAGATCGGGAAAGACCACACGGGATGTGCAGTCCCCGCTTTCCTGGCGATCGAACTCGATTTCCACCGGAACTCCCTGACGCACCTGCAGCACAGTAGGGATGTAGCCGCCGCGCACCGTTACGCGCAGCCGCTGCACCCCGCCACTCAGCTCGGCCGAGCGGGCGCGTCGCGTGGCGAAGAAATACCACCCCAGCGCGGCGATGGCCGCTGCCGCGGCCACTACGACGACAACGTCAACGACGGACATGAGCAGCTCCTCGGTTGGCGAGTGGGACCCGACGCGGTTGCGGCGGGTGTGCTAGCGCCGAGCACCAGACGCAAGGTCCTTCATCCGCGCCTGATAGGTGGCGGCATCAATGCGGCCGGAGACTCGCTCGCGGACGACGAGGGCCTCCGCGATAAGCAGACGACACCGCGCGTGCGCCCGCGCCTCCTCCGCCGTGGTCCCGCCGGGTCGATTTGTGACGGCGACGGTCGCGGTGCTGGCGCGTCGACGACGTACCCGCACCAGGGCGGTAACCGTCGACCACATTAAGACGACGACCAGTACCCCGCCGATGACAATCCCCGCCCAATAACCCGTGGAGACCTCGCCATAGCGTGCGGTCATCGCACTCACCCTTTCCCGGAATCCACGAGCCCAATGGGACGCTCTCAGGTGCGCCATATATTCTTCTACACATACCCTCGGGGGGTAGTGACTTGAGGCCTTTCGGCCAGAGGCAAGAAGACCCTAAGTTCGGGAGGACCTGGCCCGGATCGTGCCGAGTTGTTGGTGATGACGAAGTGACCGCTACCGAGTGATCTTGAGGAAGGAATGCGGCGATGAGGAACCCGACCCTGCCAATCTGTTTGGCCATCTTCGCGTTGCTGGCGCTGGCTGCCTGTAGCAACTCCACCAGTAACCAGCGCGGTCAGACGGCATCGACCACATCGACGTCGGCATCGCCGGCGCAGGCACATAACCAGCAAGACGTCATGTTCGCCCAGCACATGATTCCCCATCATCAGCAAGCCATCCAGATGAGCGACATGGTGTTGAGCAAGCAGGGCATCGATCCGCGGGTCGTGCAGTTAGCCAACCAGATCAAGGCGGCGCAAGGGCCCGAGATCCAGCAGATGCAGGGTTGGCTCACCGCGTGGGGGCAGCCGACCATGCCGATGACGCCAGGGATGATGCCCGGCCAAAGCATGATGCCCAGCGAAAGCATGATGCCCAGCGAAAGCATGATGCCTAGCCAAAGCATGATGCCTAGCCAAAGCATGATGCCCAGCCAAAGCGTGATGCCCAGCCAGAGCATTGCGCCGCATCCCAGCGGGATGGCGACGCCGAGCGGCACACCGAGCCCAAGCGGCATGCCAGGGATGCCCGGGATGCCCAGCCAGAGCGCAATGCCCGGCATGCAAGGGATGGAGGGGATGATGTCGCAGGCTGACATGGATGCACTGCAGAACGCCGCGGGAGTCGACGCCAGCAAGCTGTTCTTGACACAGATGATCCAGCACCATCAGGGCGCTATCACCATGGCGCAGCACGAGATCGACGCCGGCCAATATCCGCCGGCGGTCGCGTTGGCCCACTCGATCGTTACCAGCCAGCAGCAGGAGATCAACACCATGCAAGGCATCCTGGCCACGCTGTAGGCATCCACCCCGTTCGACGATCGACGCTGGCGTCTCGACGAGGCCGGTGCTTGCAAGCCCGGGTGCGTAGTGCCAAAGGTCCCTGCGGTTGCGGTCCGACTGACTCTGCCTTACGGGTGTCGTGCGCGCCAGGCTGAACCTCTCTCGTCGTCGACGTCAAAATTTGAACGGAGAGATATACCGTGATGGTTTGGTACGACCACGACATGAACTGGTGGCGATGCGCGTCGATGGGTGTCGGAATGGTGTTGTTCTATGCGCTGTTGATCACCGGAATCGTCGTGCTGATCAAGTACGCGAGCACCGATCGGGCAACTCAGCCGCCGCCGGAAGCGCCGTCGCCGGAGCAGGTGTTGGCCGCGCGGTTCGCCCGCGGCGAGATCAGCGAAAGCGAATACCGGGATCGGCTGGCGGTCCTGCGCGACCACGCGCATCGGTGATCGGGGTCGCGAGCGCGCACCGATCCCACGCCAGTAGTCCAGCTCCCCACTGCGATAATCGATCGAGGAGACCGGCGATGTGCACCGAACCGCATCACCATCCGGGCGCAGCATCTGTCGCGGCGATACGTCCCGAACCCGTTGTCGCGCCGACGGATCCGGTCACGCTCACGCCGGTCGACGCAGTCACACTGACGACGCTGGTCGACAACAGCACAGACTTGCTGCTGCCCGATCAGGGCCCGGTCCACCGCCATGGACTGTTGGCCGCCGGCGCGGCACAGCGACTGGCCACCAATGTGCTCGACACCGGCGAAACCTACGACATCCCAATGGCCGAGCACGGATTCTCCATGCTGGTCACCGTGACTCGCTTGGGCCACGACCACCACCTGCTCTTCGATGCCGGCATGACCCCCAACGGTCTGCGCGACAACATGCGCCGACTCGGGCTGTCACCATTCGAGATCGAGCTGGTGGTGCTCAGCCATGGCCACTCCGACCACGTCACCGGCCTGGACGGGTTCATCCGCGCCGTCGGCCCGTCGAATCTGCCGCTAGTCGTGCACCCGGGAGCATTCGCCAAGCGCCGCATCGCCATCCCGGGCCTATTGGAACTCGAACTTCCCTCCCCCAGCCGCACCGCGCTGGCCGAGGCCGGCCTGCAGATCGTCGAGCGGCCTCAGCCGTCGTTACTGTTCGACGATTCGGTGCTCATCACCGGCGAGGTCGACCGGACCACCGACTTCGAACACGGCATGCCCTTTCATGAAGCACTCACCGACGGAGCTTGGGCACCCGACCCGCTGATCGTCGACGACCAGGCACTCATCGTGCATGTCGCCGGGCACGGGCTGGTGGTGCTGACCGGCTGCGGGCACGCCGGGATCGTCAACATCGTCCGCTACGCGCGCCGGCTGACCGGCATCGAGACCGTGGCCGCGGTCGTCGGCGGATTCCACCTCAGTGGACCGGCGTTCGAACCCATCATCAAACCCACCGTCGCCGCATTGGCCGAGATCGGCGCCGAGGCGATCATCCCCGCCCACTGCACCGGGTGGCGCGCCGCCCAGGCCCTCGCCGAGGCGATGCCGCACGCCTACATTCCCAACAGCGTCGGCTCGCGGCTGGAACTGCGAAACGCACAACCCGCCTAACAGCCGGCCGCACCGACAGGGCGACCCGGCCCGCCCATCGACGTTTTGCCCACTGTCTGTCGATCGGGTGGATCCTCACTTTGCCACATATACCCGGCAGGGGTATACCGAACCTATAGGTGAAAACCGGACAACACGGACCGAGACACGATGGGGGCCCTATGGGACTCGCACAGAAACTCCTGGTAGGACACCACGATCACGGCGCCGGGGGGGTCATCACACACCCGCGAGCATACGAACTGTTCGCAAACGCCTGGTTTCTCGGACAGCGCGCCCGCGTCTTCGACCGGCTCGTGGCCACATCGGGGGCAAAGCCCGGTGACAAGGTACTCGACATCGGTTGCGGCAGCGGCTATTTCACCCGCCGGGTCGCGCCTGTGGTGAGCCCGGACGGGACGGTGGTCGGCATCGATCCCTCCGAGCCGATGCTGGAGTATGCCAGCGGGCACACACCAGGAAACTGCAGATTCCAAACCGCCGCCGCTGAGGATCTGCCCTTCGATGATGCGTCATTCGATTTGATCGTCTCCAGTCTGGCCTTCCACCACATCCCGACCGAGCATCGCGCCGACGCGGTGCGCGAAATGTTTCGCGTGCTGCGCTCCGGGGGCCGGCTGTTCATCGCCGACGTTCGCCCGCCCAACACCCCGATCCTCAAGACCCTCATCGCCGGCGCGATCGGACACGCGATGGCACAACACATTTCGGGTCAGCTACGAGACTTGATCATCGACGCCGGCTTCGCCGTCACCGGCAATGGCGATGTGCCACTGCTGCACTACATCACGGCCGAACGGCCGAGCGGGTGAGCCTCGTGACCACCGCGATCGGACATGCACTGGCGCTGGGGCGATGACCTCAACGCCGGTCCTCGTGAGGTCAGGAGCCGGCACGCCGTTGCGCGCAATCAAGCTAGGGCCGCGGCGGGGTCGGGACAACCGATGTCGTCGGACCGGCCGGCGCCGGCATCTAACCCGGGCCCATCATCCCGCCGGGGCCCATCATCCCGCCGGGGCCCATCCCGCCGAGACTCATGATGTGCCAGACCACGATCTCTCGCGGCCCGCGGTCGTAGTGGCGGCCGGAAACACCCCCGATGACAAACCCGGAAAAGAAGACCACCGCACCACGAATACGACTCCGGCAACGATGCCAACCCACGCCGCGGCCTGGCTGAGCCGGCCCGGACCCTGCGCCGGAGTGTCGGCTGCAGCCCTCCATTCGCTCTGGGACGAAGTTGTTTCAGTCATGAGTCGATGATGCGAGCGCGCACGCCATCACATGAAGGGACTTCCAGCCAATCCGTCCGGGACTTCCGGCCCTCGCCGAGTGCGCCCATCCGGCAGCAACGTGGCGTCGGCACGATTAACAAGGAGCCGTCGTGACAGACCCAGCCTTGACGCGCACCCAGCTCAACCGCCGGGCGTTTCTGGCGGCCAGCCTCGCCGGTGGAGCCTATCTCGCCGGCTGCAGCCGATCCGCACCCCCACGAACACCAGCGCCAGTCACCAGCAGACCGGACACCGCGATCGCCGCCACCGAGGCAGCCCGACCCCACACCGGCCGCACCGTCACCGCCACCCTGATACCGCAGCCGGCCACGATCGACCTCGGCGGCACCAACGCCCGCACGCTCGCCTACGGCAACGCCATCCCGGGTCCGCTGATCCGCGCCAACGTCGGCGACGAACTGGCCGTGACCGTCACCAATCGGCTCAACCACCCGACTTCGGTGCACTGGCACGGCATCGCATTACGCAACGATATGGACGGCGCTGACCCTGCAACCCCGAGCATCGACGCAGGCCGTGACTTCACCTATCGGTTCTCCGTGCCCCATCCCGGCACCTACTGGGCGCATCCGCACACCGAGCTGGACGCGGACTTCGGGCTGTATCTGCCGGTAATCGTCGACGACCCCCGCGAGCCGGGCAAATATGACGCCGAATGGATCGTCGTGCTCGACGACTGGACCAACGGCATCGGAAAGACCCCCCAACAGCTCTTCGACGACCTGCGCGGCCAACAAATGGGCAGCATGCCCGGCATGGGCAACATGCCTGGCATGGGCGGCATGCCGATGATGAGCGGGGTGGGCAAGAGTGACCTACTGGGCGGAGACGCCGGCGACATCAACTACCCGTATTACCTCGTCAACGGCCGTATCCCGGCCGCCGCCACCACGTTTGCCGCCAAACCCGGCCAGCGCGTGCGCATCCGCATAATCAACGCCGGTTCCGACACCGCCTTCCGCGTCGCGCTGGCCGGGCATCGCATGACCGTCACCCACACCGACGGCTACCCGGTGATCCCCACTGAGGTCGACGCCGTGCTGATCGGCATGGGCGAACGCTACGACGTCATCGTCACCACGGGCGACGGGGTATTCCCGCTCGTCGCCGCCGCGGAAGGCAAGAACGCCGTGGCCCGCGCCCTGCTCTCGACCGGCGCCGGCAGCCCACCCGACCCCGGATTTCAACCGCCCGAACTCACCAAGCGAGTCGGAACTATCGACATGTTCACCGCCACACCCGACGTCGCCCTGCCACCGGCCAACGCCGACATCAACCCGTTGGCCAATCTGTCGGGCGGAATGATGCGCTACGACTGGGCCATCAACGGCGCACCCTACGGCAAGAACCAGCCGATCCAGATCAAGCAAGGGCAGCGCGCCAGCCTCACCTTCGCCAACACGACGATGATGTGGCATCCCATGCACCTGCACGGACACACCTTCCAAATCATCAAACCCGACGGCAGCCTCGGAGCCCGCAAAGACACCACGATCGTCCTACCGATGCGAAACGTCGGGGTCGCGCTGATCGCTGACAACCCAGGCATCTGGATGATGCACTGCCACAACACCTATCACCAAGCAGCCGGCATGATGACCAGCCTCAACTACACCATTTGATCCCGCAGGTCACGTAGGACGTCGTCGGAAACCCGGCTACCTGCAAACTGTCACCCTCAACGACGAATCCGGCTAAAGAGCCCGCGCCTCTCCCCCATGCGTGTGGTGATGGTGCCGATGCCGGTCTGGGGCCAGCGCCTGCCAGGCAAGCAGAACGAGTTCCAGATAGCCTTTCGAATGCATCTGGGCTCCTACCGGGCGGCGGCGACAACGAGCTCAGACGGCACTCCCCAGGACTCGATCACGGCGTCCTCATCGATATCCCAGTGGTCCGGGTCGAACAGGTGCCGCAGGTCGATGGGCCGACATCCGCCGACCAGGCGCGGGGCTACTCGCCAAATCCTGTGCCGGCTGCGCGAGATGAGGCGTGCCCGCGTCGACCGTCCATGGGTGAGGCTTACCAGACAGGCCAGACCGCCCGGCCTGAGGAGGCGGTGAGCCTCGTCGATGACCTGTGCGGCGTAATCGGGTGGAAGCAGATCGAAGACGTAGGCCGCTATGAACCTGTCGGCTGAGCGGTCAGGGGCGGGCAGCGGCAGCGTGCCGTCGATGTGCACGACCCTGGCCCGATCGGCGCAGGCGGCGATGCGTCGGCGGGCAAGCTCGACCATCCGCTTGCTGACATCCACACCGAGGTATGTGCTCTGTGGCCCAATGTGATCACGTAGGAGGCGGTGGGCCAAAGCGCCGGTGCCGCAGCCGAACTCGAAGACCGACGTGGCGGCCTCGAAGCGGCGGGCGGCGATTAGCCGATCGACGGCGGGTCGTTCAAACGGGCTTTGGGTGTCTTGCAGCCGCCCGATTCTGTCATAGACACGCGCGGCGATCTCCGGGGAAAGTCCGCCGTCGTCAAGATATATCGGACCGTTGTCCATTAACGCCTCCCGGGCTTGGCGTGAGGTTGCAACTTGAGCATCGCTATCGAGGTTTCGTGTGCGTTGGATGGTGAGGATCTGGACCGCGCCAAACCGCGGCAGCATGGCGCCGATGGTTTCGCTGAGCGGGCCAAGCCATCGCAGCAGCGGGAGATGTTCGGCGGCAAACAGCACCCCACGGATCTGGGCGGCTCCATGTTTGCGCCCGAGCGCGAGGAGCTCGCTACGGGCAAGGAAACGCCCATCGCGATAGGGGGCGCGGCGGCGCACCCGACCGATCCAGCCCCACGGGCTCATCGGGTTGAGCACCGCCGCGACCAGCCGTCCCCCGGGGCGGGTGATGCGCGCCATCTCGGCCAGCACGCCGGCGGGGTCGCGGGTGAACTCGAGAGTGGCCACCACGACCGCGACATCAACGCTGGCGTCGCGCAGCGGCAATTGGGCGGCGTCAGCACGCACCAGCCGACCTGATAGTCGGCCCGCGGCGACGGCCAGCATCGCTGAATCCAGGTCAATCCCCACCACGCTCGCGCCGCGGGCGGCCAGCATCGTGGTCAGTCGGGCGGTACCGCAGCCAACGTCGGCGGACCCACCGCCCAGACATTGGCCCAACAGCGCGCAACACAGCAGTCGATTCGATACGCCACGCGTAGTGGCCCCAATGTTGGTCAAACCAGTTGTCATAACGGCATGCCGCCTGCAGGTCTGCCTCGGGGTCGGGCACTTTCCGCACCGCCGGCTCCACGCCTCAAGTATCGACTCCGCAGCAGCGCCGGGGACTAGCGCGGCGTAAGCGGGTGACCATTGGCCCTACGTGCCGGCACACGGCGAGCACATCCTAAAAGCCATGTCGCAACGGGTCAGCGCGGCGATTCACGCGGTGAGGGTGCTGGGGCCACCCGCCAGCACCCGGGCGCGAGAGCCGTGGGCCGCGCCAGGATCTTCGCCGCGTCCGCGGGCCCGTTGCCAATCGATCGGGCCGAAACCTGTAGCGACCAGCCGTATGTGCGCTGCGATGCGCAGACCACGCCGCTGCTTGGGGGTGTTCGACCTTCTTAGCGCCCCGGCAGGAGCGCAGGCGTGAACTGCTGCGGACGTCTGCCGATGTGGCGATCCGTCCTTGCCGTCGTGCCCCACCCCGACGACGAATCGTTCGGGTTGGGCGCGATCCTGTCGGCGTTCGCCGACCAGGGGGCCGAGCTGGCCGTGCTGTGCCTGACCCGCGGCGAGGCGTCGACACTACACGGTGTCGCCGGAGACCTGGGTAGCATCCGCGGGGGCGAGCTGATCGCCGCGGCCGAGGTGCTCGGCGTGTCAACCGTGCAGCTGCTGGACTATCCCGATGGGCAGCTGGCCGACGCGGCCACCCAACAGCTGGTCCTGCCCGTCATTGAGCTGGCGGAACGGTCCGGCGCACACGGCCTGCTGGTGTTCGACCCCAGTGGTGTCACCGGGCATCCGGACCACCGGCAGGCGACTGCCGCGGCCCGGTTCGCCGCAACCAAAATGGGCCTACCGGTGCTGGGCTGGACGCTGCCCGCCACCGTCGCCGACGCCCTCAACAGCGAGTACGGCACCTCGTTTATCGGACACCGACCCGCAGACATCGACCTGGTCGTGCTGGTCGACCGGCGACGCCAGTGCGACGCCGTGGGCCACCACCCCAGCCAAGCGCTGCCCGCCAGCGTGCTGTGGCGCCGCCTAGAGCTGCTGGGACCCAATGAGCACTTGCGCTGGCTGCAAACGTCAGGCTTCCGCTGCCGCGTTTTGGCCACCGGTGGTTGGGAGCGGTTGTGGCGGAGGAGATTTGGTTATGACGACGGTCTCTGTGACATCATCGACCACGACGACCCCGCCACGAGTCGATGGTGATCGGCACTTGGGTAGGGCCGGTTGAGGGCGCACGTCCGCGGCCCGACAGCAGCGGGAGGGGGCGGTGTTCATGGATGACCCACGCCGTGGTGCCGCGGTGGGGGCCGACGATATCGTGGCTCACCAACACCTGGGAATCGACACCTCACCATGCCGGCCGTTTTGGCCTCGCTGTTGCAGTCGCGCCCGCACTCAGCCGTAGAGTGCGCGCAACCGCTCGATTGTTGTTGCCCCGGCAATGAGTTGATTGAGTGGTTGCGCGCCGGTGACCGCCATCCTCAAGCACTGCCCTGCCTCAAGCGCTGCCTGACCTGCGTCGTATACGAGCCCGTCCAGACCGATATTCGTTCATCAGGCCCTTGCCAAACGGCGGCGATCTGACGTAGAAGACTTTCATGGCTGGTGGCGAGTCCCTGGATATCGCTCGCAATCTCGACCGCTACTACCGCGAGCATGAAAAGTTCTATGCGCGGCGGCCGTTGCAGGAGGCTGCGGTGCTCGAGCAGACCTCTGCGGCTCTAAGAGCACTTGCCGAGCACTGGTCGACCGCCAAACCCGACCCAGCGCCCGCGGCCAACGCATTCGCGGGTGCTGAGGACCTCACTGACGAGCGTGCGACCGAGCTCGCTGGGATCGTGTTCACGGACGGCGGGCAGGAGCCCGCCGATATCACCCGGATCAAGAACGAACTGAAGATGGCGGCGGAAGATAACCAGCGGGGCGGAGCATGGCTGGCCGCTGCCATGGACGCGAGTTGGACCACCGCCGAGGCGTTGCTGAGCCATCCCGAGCTGGCAGATGTGTTATCCGAACGCCACCG
>Ga0306920_100009540_pt1 | contig 12961 bp, 13 predicted proteins | sample flu12Cox44000170_FD_204666 | JGI IMG/M metagenome (GOLD analysis project Ga0306920, IMG submission 204666) | Lab enrichment of tropical soil microbial communities from Luquillo Experimental Forest, Puerto Rico - flux4day.12C.oxic.44.000.170 (v2)... | ecosystem: Environmental > Terrestrial >...
TGTTTAACAAAGTGACCAAGGGTGCCTTGTCCGGCAAGGCCGGCGAGAAAGCGACCGAGGACTTCAAAGTCAACGGCCAATATGTGAACACGCCCGAAAAAGGAGTCGTTGGCATTCCGTTCTTCGATGAGTACGTGGAGAAGGCCGCGGTCGAATATCTCGACAGGGCAGCTAAGTCTGACAAACCGTTCTTCATGAGCATCAACTTCATGAAGGTGCACCAGCCTAACTTGCCGCACCCCGACTTCGTTTACAAGTCACTCTCAAAGAGTAAATATGCAGACTCGGTGGTGGAGAACGACACCCGGATCGGCAGAGTTCTGAACAAGGTTCGCGAACTGAGCCTCGAGAAAGACACCTACGTATTCTGGACAACCGACAATGGGGCCTGGCAGGACGTATACCCTGACGCGGGGTACACACCCTTCCGTGGCACCAAGGGCACAGTGCGCGAGGGTGGAAGCCGAGTCCCGGCAATTGCCTGGGGCCCTGGAATCAAAGCCGGTTCCAAGAATTACGATATCTGCGGGGGCCTGGATTTGATGGCAACCTTCGCCGCCCTTGCTGGTGTGAAGCTGCCGGAGAAGGACCGGGAAGGGAAACCGATGGTCTTTGACAGCTATGACATGTCCCCGCTTCTTTTCGGCACCGGAAAATGGGCACGCAATAGTTGGTTCTACTTCACAGAAGACGAACTGACCCCCGGCGCCGCCCGTGTCGGAAATTACAAAGCGGTGTTCAATCTGCGCGGCGACGATGGACAGGCCACGGGCGGGCTCGCGGTAGATACCAACCTTGGCTGGAAGGGGCAAGCGAAATACGTCGCAACCGTGCCACAGATCTTTGACCTTTGGCAGGATCCACAGGAACGCTACGACATCTTCATGAACAACTATACCGAGCGCACCTGGACCCTAGTGACCATCAGCCAAGCGATCAAGGACCTCATGAAGACGTACATACAATATCCACCGCGGAAGCCGCAGAGCGCCGCCTACACAGGACCTATTACCCTATCGGGCTTTGAAAAGTTCCAGTGGATTAGGGAACAACTTCAGAAGGAAGGCGTTAGCATTCCGTTGCCAACTGGGAATTAGCGCCCCACTTCCTATCGTGCCACCTGATGAGGACCTCGTTCCAGGTGATCTCGTTTTTTCTCCGCCGAATCAGGTGGCATACTCCCGACCTAGCGGCTCCGCCTTTGATAAGGAGTGAACTTGAACCCCTTGAAAGCCGGGGACCTGACGACCCAAGCTCGAAGAATATTCGAGAGATGGATACTTCTTGCGTGTTTCGCGTGCCTTCCCGTTCACGCACAAGATACGCAATTCCTGCCGGAAATTGATGCGCATCTCACTTTCAATCGCTATGTTCGAGGCTACGTTCAAGCCAAGGACGATCGAGAAGGCGGCGACCCGACGCAATTTACGTTTGGCCCAAGCATCGAGTTTTATCTAAAACCCTTAATAAAGCTTAAATCCGTAACCCAATTCGACTTGGATGACGCAAAATCGAGACCGCTGGTTCTTGAGAGCGGATACCGTCTCATCACCGCTCCGAATACTCCAAACGAAAATCGCTTACAGGAGGCGGCTACCTTTCGCTTTCCGCTTTTTGTCCAGATCCTGCTCTCGGACCGGAACCGGTTTGACCTCGATTGGAAGAATGGCAGTTTCACCTGGCGTTACCGGAACAAATTGACACTGGAGCGCACTTTTGCGATTCGCTCTTACCATTTAATTCCGTACGTCGCGGCCGAGCCCTTTTACGAGAGTCAGTACAAGAAATGGAGCACTACCGATCTTTATGCGGGTTCCTTATTCCCGGTAGGAAAGCACGTCGAATTCAATCTCTACTATGAGTTCGAGAACGACACAGGCAAAAAGCCAAATCGGCAGAATTACTATGTGGGTCTGGCTCTGTACCTTTACTTTTCTCTGGAAAAATAATTCGTGGTCAGCTTAACCCGCCTGCAAAAGGCGGACTCAGAATCCAGTTGGGATAGAGCGAATGAATCGGATTTTTGTGCCCGAACCTTCCCCAAGTCCTGGTAAACGAGGTTACCGGTGACTTGGCCACTAACCGTCAATTGTGACCGGTCGCCATAATGTTTAGGATGGGCGCGGGAGAATACGATGAGTTTTGCGGTGAAGGCGATTGATCACGTGGAGGTGTTTGTCGGCGATATCGAGGTGGCTGCGAAGTGGTATGAGGATGTGCTGGGGCTCAAGGAGACGATGCGGTGGGAGCCTGAGCCTGTGATGATTGGCGCTGGCGCGACGAAGTTGGCGCTCTTTCGCAGGAATTCAGCAAGAGCGCCGAGCGCAGGGTCTCTGCGAATCAGCGAAGGTTGGCGACGGGTGGCCTGGCTAACAGACGAGGCGGGGTTTGAAGCGGCGAAGAAGCATCTCGAGTCGCGGGGAATTCAGTTTGGCCAGCAGGACCACGGGATGTCACGGTCGATGTATTTCACCGATCCGGATGGGAACCCGCTCGAGATCACGTATTACGTCTGACTGCCCGATTAAGGGTAAATCGTATCGTTACTCGGCGGAGATTAATGAAACCACCGGCGCCTCGGAATCGTGAATACGATGCTATTCGCTTGCTTCGCAGTCAGCTCCAGATAGCGTTGGTACTTCTGCGTGTTGCCCGGAATGGCCTGGATGATGCGCTGCATCTCGACCTCCCGCGGAATGCCTTGCTCGCTCGCGTAGCTCATGACACCGTAGCGGAACGCCTCGCACACGTCGAGGAACAGATCGTTGCCCTCTTTCGCGGCGTCCTCGATGTTCTTCTCGTCCCGCATCAGCTTCGGGATGGAATCGATCACGTCCGGACAATTGTCGAGCACCGCCAGGCCGTCGGTATCGATCAGCGTGTAGCACAGGCGCCAGCCGTCGACGCGACGGTTGTTTGCACGCTCCGGACGGGGCAGATCGTACTGAACGAAGATGTCGCCCATCTTGTCAGCGATCGAGTGAAACTGATCGATCTTGGAAAAACGATCCGGCGAGAGGTAGACGTGCTGGATCGGATCGGACTTGTCGCCCGTGTGATTCGCCGTGGCAATCCTTTCCGCCACCAGCTGCTCGTTCATCTGCCGCATGACCAGCTGCCGGTAACAGAGCAGCACGGTGCGCTCGGCTTTCTGATCAAGATCAGTTTTGATGCGGACACGGGTCCACCACAGCACCACCGTCGAGTGCTCGAAGCCCCAGTCAATCGATATCCATCGCGGCTGCCAGGATTCGAAGACGCACTGACTGAAGCTTTTGACATGCCGCTGCGGGTCCCAGTTCTGAAAAAACTGACCGGCGAGAATATCCCACGAGCCCGGGATCCAAGCCTGCCGCAGCACCGGATCGACGATGCTCTGGAGCGACGCGATATAGTTCGCGTCGTCGCGGTAAACAAGGTTGTCTTCGTAGGTCGAGTGAATCGCTTCGTATTCCGTCGGATCGTACTTCGCGGCCATCTCGCCGGCCGGCTTCTTCGTGATCCACAGTGCTTTCACCCAGCCGCTGCCTTTTCCATTGGGGTTAGTGCCACCGGCCATACGCGGCCTGGCGGCGTACATGCGGCCTTTGTGTTCGTAAGTCTTGATGGGACAGCGATTCGAGCCTTTGAGGAAATCCCACTGCGAATACGTGAACTGCGTGAGCTCCTCCCAGCCGATGAAGAGAAACTCGGCGCCCTGGTACTGTAGCAAATCCGCGTCTGTCTTCACGTGCCCGAAGAAAAGATTCGAGCCGTTGTAGAAGGTGATGACGTGCTTGGTCGCGTTGTACCTGCGATAAAGCGACCGGGGAACTTGTTTCTTGAAGAGGTCCTCGATGCCCCCTTTCTCCATTGCAGTGAGTGTGCGACGAAGCAGAAGGCAGTTCGCACCTGGCACAAGCAGGCATTGCGAGATTGCTTCCCAGAGCAAGGCAGTGGACTTGCCGCCGCCGCGGCCGCCCTCGAGCAGCGGGTAGCGGGCTTCTGACGCGTGGAATTTCCGCTGCACGGGCTGCGGCGTGTAGAAGCGGCCGATGTCGATATCAGTTGGGGCGGACCGGGACATGCCGCGTCGGGATCGCGCTCAGATCGACCTGAGGCGACTCCCGCTCCTCCGTCACGCGAATCGCGGCCTTGCCCTCGATCGCTTCGCGGACCTCACGCGTCGCGGCGATGTCGCCTTCGAGGGCAGCCTGAAACGTCCGCAATGCGATGGCATCGCCATAGGTTGCGCCTGGCCCGAGCTTCAGTTTTTTCCGGATATTCTCGGGCAGCTTCTCTTCGGCAATGTGGGCGTAGCGATCAGAGATCGGCTGCGTGCGCGGCCGGCCCGACGGGTTGCCGCTATGACCGGGTTTCCACGGTATGAGGCCCTTCGTGTTCGGGCTGCGGTTAGCCATTGTGTGTTTCTTTCAGTGTTAGCACAGATAGATCATCGATCTATTCTCAATGGAGTTCAAGCCGATCCGAGGGGGTTCGAGGGGGTTGCGCTGTATATTCCCTTCGCTCACAATTGCTTGGTATCAGCCGATCCGCAGACGTGGAGAGAGCTACGTGGGAGGTAGCAAGACATGACCAAACCCACTCGCGTTAAGTCCGCCTTCTCAGCCATCAAGACCGGCGAGGACGGAGATTCGTACATTTACACCATTACCTTTACCGGCAAACTTACAAAGGTGCAAGCCGACTCGGCCAGCCCATCAGTCGCCGACGCAATCAGCAAATGGTGTCAGCGCAAATTTCCCCAACGCGAAGGCAAAGTCATCATAGACCTGCGCTGATTTGTCCGGAAATCGGGCACTGACTTCCTTGAAGCGAACAGACGATAATCCGATAGGCCAACGGCCGGTGTCTAATCTCAGGTACGGCATGCAGATGACCCCACACCAAAGGACTGCAACATAACCGGAGAAAACAGCGGGTTTTGGGACTCACACTCTCGGGCCTTTTCCTCCGTGGACGCCCGGTTCGCCCTCACAACCCGAAAATCCCGCCAGCGTCACGTGCCTTTTTAACTGGGTATAATCCTCACCAACTATGGCCCTCGCTCCAGGTTCAAAGCTCGGTCCCTATGTAATCCAATCACCTCTCGGTGCTGGGGGGATGGGAGAGGTGTACCGGGCGCGAGATACAAGCCTGGGACGCGACGTGGCTGTGAAGGTTCTGGCGTCATTCGTTGCCCTTGACCCGGAGCGTCTGCGACGATTTGAGCAGGAGGCGCGGGCCGCCGCTGCGCTGAACCTAAACCGTTACTTCGGGAGTGCCGCGGTCCAATTGGTTATAAGGGTAATGTTCGAAGTCGGCTGGTCTTCAGCGTCTCTAAAAACCAAAAACTGCTTCCCGTCGTGTGAAACATCGAAGATGCCGCCCGCGCGGATCATATTCGGGTCCTCAATCTTAAACAAAGACTCCGTTTTGCTTACCGCCCATCCATATTTTCCCGCCTGCAGCGTCGCGACCATTAGCGTTTGATCTCCACCTCGGTAATATAACTGTCTTCCGTCTGATGACCATGCGGGACTGATACCACCAGCCGAGGAGACGGCAACTTTTCGGTTTACTTCCGGGAACGGCACCACGTATACCTCGTCTCGGCCGGATTCGTCGGAAGAATATGCGAGCCATTTGCCATCAGGAGAGAATTTTGCTCCTTCTACACTGGGTCCAAGCAAGGAATAGGCGCTCTTGTCCCCAAGCGTTGGAGCAATCCAGAGACTCCTTTTGTTGGGTTCATTGATCGGATTGCGGACAAAAGCAATATATCCTCCATCTGGAGACCATGCGATTGGACTATGAGAAAACCCCTCCGCATGTAGGAAGAGCTTTGCTTCGCCTACTCCAGATGCGGGAATTCTGTAAATACTCGTGACACCTAGCCGATTCGTCGAGAAGAGAATTTCATTTCCTTTGGGCGACCAAACCGGAAAAGTGCCCGCCGAAGATTCAAACGTAAGTCGCGTTTTCTGGTGCCCTTTTAAATCGAGGATCCAAGTATTAGCACTGCCGTCCTGAGGATCAAAAATCACTAGGGCTGCCTTCTGTCCATCTGGGGACACAGTCAGTTCGCTGTACATCGCTGGCTCGCCGAGTCTTTCGAGGACTTTTCCCGTGTGATCTACCCACACTGGTTCCACCAGTTTTCCAACCTTGGGCTGAATCGAGAGAACACCATTGTTTGAAGCCGAGAAGAGAGCGTGCTGAGTGATTCCATCTGTGGGAACGTTTTCCGCTATGGAAACCGCCGTGCCCGTGACTTGCATCTGCTTAGTATCAAAGGGCTGAGCCATTAGATTGCCGTTTTGCACAAATAACAAATAACCCGGAGACGCGTATATCGCATTGGAGTCGTTGTTTAAGACTAGTTTTCGGCCCGTAGAACCCAGAGCACCAACATAGACGGAGTTTTGGGAGCCGCGACTGAAAAAAAGAAAATGCTTTCCGTCTGGAAGAAAAGCAGGCCATCGGTGCGTGATCTCTTGCCGCGACTTGTCCAATTGCGTAACAGCAGTTGGCGTGCCCCCAGTCGCGGGAACAGAGTAAACGGGAATGCCAATGCCCGGCACGAGTAGTATGGTTCCATCAGGTCCCCACGACCCGCCCCTCCCCTGCGAAGCGTTGCAAATTACAATGGCGCCGCCTCCGTCGACTGATACTTTTTTCAGTTTTCCACCCGCGAAGAACGCAATCCACTGACTGTCTGGAGACCAGAAGGCACCGTACCCTCCTTCCGTTCCAGAGAGCGGCCGCGCCGTTAGCGAGTCAATCGGCCTAAGCCACAATAGATCGTTTTCGGATGGAGCGAAAGCACGCAATACCAAATAACGTCCATCAGGGGATAGAACGGCCAAGGCTGATCGCCCGAACGAGTGTTTGTCTGGCGGAAGAATTGAGGCCCGGAAGGCTTTTTGTTGGCGTTCTGACGGGCGATGCGAAACTAAGAAATATCCCGTGGTGATAAAGAACACCGCTGCCAGACCCCATGCCAGCCATTCGCGCAGATTTCGCCGACTCATGGCGCGGCCAGCAACTTCCTTGATGGGCGAAGGTGCCGACTCAGGTTGCGAAATTGAGCCCAATTCGAGTGCGACGTCACGAGCTGTTTGCCAACGGTTGTCCGGATCTTTTGCCATACAGCGACGGATGACATGGTCTAAGGCTGAAGGCGAAAGGGGCTTGATGGTGCTGACGGGAGCTGGTTCCTTTTCCAAGATGGCCGAGGCAACGCTGAACTGGCTTTTCCCCGAAAATGCGGGTTGACCGGTCACCATCTCGTAGAGAACAGCGCCAAAAGAGAAGAGGTCCGAACGTCCATCGAGTTCCTTTCCTTCAAGCTGTTCGGGAGACATGTATTGGAAGGTGCCAACGATGGCGCCGTCCTCGGTGACAGGAGAATGTTTGGCTGCGGTTATGGTGATCGCAGAGTCAGGAGTGACTGGCCGCGCTAGGCCAAAGTCCAGCAATTTCGCTCCGGATTTTGTAAGCATGACGTTGGCGGGTTTGAGATCGCGATGGATAATCCCGTTCCGATGAGCCTTCGCGAGAGCGTCCGCAATTTCCGGTCCAATTTTAAGGATCTGGTCGATAGGAAGTGCCCCTCGTTCTAAACGCTGAGCTAGGGATTCACCCTCAACACACTCCATCACAAGGTAGTCGATGCCATCCTGTGAGCCAATATCATAGAGGGTACAGATGTTTGGATGGTTCAGTCCGGAGATAGACTTGGCCTCGCGCTCGAAGCGTTGCTTCCTGATCGGATCAGCCGATAGATGCGATGGAAGAATTTTGATTGCAACGATGCGATCCAGCCGCGTATCTCTTGCTCGATACACCTCTCCCATGCCGCCTGCGCCGAGAGGCGAGACAACCTCATATGGACCGAGCTTTTGACCTGGAGTTAGAGACATAATTGACGCGATTATAGCCCTAGAACAGCGCTTTGACACTTCTTCGGTCAATTAGTCCTAACGAGGAATATCGGAAACTTGGGTACTGGCCGGGCTCCTCTTCTCGCGTCCAACTAGAAGTTTGAGGCGAATTTCGCGTCCATCTGCGTCCAAAATCGGCGATTCTATAGGCTATTTTGGAGGTGTGACCAGTAAAGCCAACTGCATCAACAGGGTTTCTGGAGCGGGCGATGGGAATCGAACCCACGTCCGAAATTTGGGTTCATGCCGCCACCTCGCGGCTATGCCGAAACGGCAGAACCAAGGTGGCGGCTTCGGTGCATTGCAGGCCCCCGCAACCATCCGAATGCGCTTTCTCGAAGCCTGTGCATTCGTTGCGCGGAGACTGGTTTGCCAAGTTTGCCAACTTAAAGGGTGGTTGAGACTCCAAACCGAAGGTTGCTAAGGTTGCTATTTGAGGGGTATGGCGAAAAAGCTAAGTGATTGAGACACCGCATCTTAGCTTAGATTTTTCCCCGTTCGCAACGAGGCGCTACCAAGCTAAAGTGCACCGCTGCAATCACTTGGTTCGCCGAACATGGCCAAAACGACGAATACACGATTTCCAATATTGTGTAAGCCCTTTGGAATGTGGTGGACGAGGGGGGATGCTATAGGCCCTGGCGGCCCATTGGCCATGTGTATGCCCACCGGCTACTGTAGATATATGAGGCGGACAGCTCTCTTCCTCAAAGAGGCGCAACTCAAAAAGCTGCTGGCACTGTCCGAGAAGCTCCCGTTGGAACTCGTCCGGCGGGCGGTTGATGCGTAGAGTCGTGTACGGCGGAGTCGAGTCGCATGACCGCGACAGAATTAGGAAGGCACTGCCGGACTACTGTGGGCAGGACACGAGGAAGGATCGGCAAGGCTGAGAAGAAGTCCTCAGTTTTTGGTTTCAGTGGACAGTTTCGAACAGCGTAGAGTTACAGGGAGCGACTCTCTTCGTAATTTTTGATCGGGATTTGGGACAGAAATCAGAAAAAGCTCGACTGGGCGTGCGTGGCGCAAACTTCGTGATTCCCGTATAATTGTAGGGTTCTCTTCTACTCAACTGTGGCGCTATGGTGCAACGGTTAGCACGCGGCCCTTTCAAGGTCTTTCAGGGCAATGTCGATAGGGCACCATGGTATCAAAACCCGAAAAAACACCTAATTTCGCGGCCGCATGGCTTGTCTTGACACGTAATCCCAACAGCTCGACCCAACGTGTTCCCGCAGGCGCAACTGCTTCGGAGGTGAATGCCGCAGAAGACGCGCGCATCGGCGATTTCCGCTATCGCTTCGGAAAAACTCGCATAGGAACGAGTAGTACGTGGACGTATCTCGGACGTGACGCTGAAGGCGGTGTTCTCTCCAAAGGCAGCAGCCAGGATGAACGCGGCGGCGCCACTGTAGGTGGAATGCGCAGACGGATACTCCGGATGCGGTTCTCTGCTCCTCAGTCGGACAATAAACGGGCTGACCAACATCTGGAAGTACGACTTGAGGAACCGCGGGTTGACGCAGATTACCTTCGGACCGGGGACGGATCACTCGCCCATGGCAGACCCGAGCGGGAAGGGAATTTACTTTGTAAATGGCAAATTCTCCGGATCCCTCACCTCCTATAACGTTCAAGCAAGGAGATCGACAGATATCGCATCGGAGGAGGCAACTCAACCCGAAATCTCCCGCGATGGGAAGCGGGTGATGTACGTTACGATCCCTGCATCGCGGAGGACCGAACTTTGGGTATCGGACATCGACGGTAGTAACAAACTGAAGATTGCCACCGGGGAAAACCTGTTTAGTGGAACTTGGGCGCCGGACAATACTTGGCTGTCTTATTTCGAGTGGGAGGCAGCGCCGAGGCAAAGGCCTACATTGTTCAGGCTGACGGTAGCGGCCTTCGTCAGGTTCCCGGGATCGGACATACGCCCACTGTGAAACCGGTGTGGAGCCCCGACCAGAAATCCGTTTACTTGAGCAGTCATGAGCCTACGGAACCGCTACCGAAGATTTGGAAATGGAGGCTAAATAGTGCGAGACCGCACGAGTTAGTCGACAAATGCGCCGTCGTTTTTGATGTTGACCCAGGCGAGCGGTATCTGCTTGGCGCCTTCCCAGGGGGAGAAAGTGCTGGAATCTATGAGGTATCCATACCCGACAGGAAATGCATCCCGCTGGTTCCCGGCGTCGAAACAATCGATGTTATGTTCGCTCGTGACGGCAAATCGTTCTTATATGCAGGTGCTTCCCGAGGAGAGGTTTATATTTACCGTCAAGGCTGGAAAGACGGCAAACTCATCGGCACGGCCCAGGTCGCGTTGACAGTTCCCTTTGCCTTTCCGCTATGGGACCAGGGTCGCGCCTACGATTTCTCCAGAGACCTTTCTACTATCGTCTACGCCCGCCCCGGCGGTCACGCCGACCTCTACCTTCTGAGCCAGAAATAGGTCGGTCTCTCGTCGCTGCCTATCAGAACTTCCTCACCCTTTGGAAAACGCCGAGCCCGACATCCCTTATGGTGAAAAAACTCGTCCCGGTGAGTGCCCTGAGCAACAACTCATTGCGCAGCGCCCGTCGATGATAAATGAGGCGCGGGAGGTCCTTTGTCAGGGGAGATTCCCGGCATCCTTAATATAGGTGCTCATTGTGAGCCCATCGCCCGCTGTCCCGTAGACTTTTTATGCCGCTTCCCTCTCGTAATATTTCAGCAGGCCGCCCAGTCGTTCCCGGCACCGCACTGCTCCCTCTTTCCTTCTTGCCTCCGTCTGAAAAGGAAACAATATGCGATTTTCCTTGCCCTGATGGTTCCGCTCTTCATGGTAATGCAGCAAATATTGCTGCAAGGCTCGCCGCAGCGAGGACTCTCCAAATAGGATGAGCTTTGCCAGGCATTCCTCTTTGACTGATCTCACCCAGCGTTCTGCATACGAGTTCAAATTCGGGCTTCTTGCCGGCAAGCGAAGCGGATTCACGCTTCCCGATTCGATCAGTTCACGAAAGGATTCGCAGAACTTCGTATCTCGGTCATGCAGTAGATAGCAGCAGCCTCTCAGGCATCCCCACTGCTCCATGCCGCCAAAGAGCCTGCTGCAACTTTGGTACGATCGCGGTTATCACGGCTCCTACGAGCACAACAGTCGTGCCGTGATTCAGCGGTACTTTGGATACTGGGATTTGAACCCAGCTACGCTCGTGCCGCTGTCACCAGAAGACTCGGCTCCGTTGTACGTCGAAATGATGGGCGGAGCAAAGAAAATCATGGCAAAGTCCAAAGAACTTTACGACCAAGGCGAATACCGATATGCCATGGAGATTCTGAACAAGCTCGTCTACGCAGAACCTGACAACCAAGCGGCGAAGGATCTTCTCGCGGATACTTACGAACAGCTTGGGTACCAAAATGAGAGTCCGAGTCTTCGCAATAGCTACCTTGCGGGGGCAAAAGAGCTTCGAGACGGCGTCGTCCCGGTTAAGGCTGCTAAAGCAGGTAGCCCTGACTTCGTGCGCGGCACCACGACTGAGCTGTTCCTTGGATACCTTGGCATCCAGATGGATAGTCGCAAAGCTGAAGGAATGAAATTCAAAATTAATCTTGTGACACCAGACAACGGGGAGAAGTTTGTGATGGAAATGAGCAACTCCACACTGACAACGCTTGCTGGTTATCAGGCGAAGGACGCGGACCTCACGATCACGATCGATGCCGTGACCTTGAGGATGTGATGGTTGGTACGTCCAAACTTGCGGAAAAAGTGGCCGCTGGCAAAGCTAAGATGGATGGTAATCCACAAGTGCTTGCCCAGCTTGCCTCAACGATGGTGCAATTCGACAACTGGTTCGAGGTGCTGCCCGGAACCAAGAAAAAAACCGTTGAGCAACCAAAAGGCGAAGTCTTTTTGGACGACGATCCAGTCGTGATACGGCCTGAGAATTGACATCCAACAATTGCCCTAACCGTCCCGGCATACAAACCGCAACTTGCTAGCAGTCGACGATCAAAACTACCAGGGCCTGCATGCACTTACCCATAATCTCGTCGGACAGTTGGCGAATCATGCAGGAACGATTCATCAACGAGAAATCCTGTTAGATGCGGGTGCCAGTTCACTTCTTTGTCTTAGCCGGGCGGCTTCGCGCCTACATAAAGGGTGAACGAACCATCCTCGCTGTTCCAGTGCCAACTTCTCCGGCGATTGTTAAATCGGACGTTCAGCGGAAACTCGAACTAAGACAGGCAGGGACCTGTCGCTTCCGACAGTTGTGCGCCTGCGAGGCTAGCGTATACCTTGCGTGAAGTTAACGGTCCCAATGCAGGTACTCAGGTCACCTCGACCTTGCGGTCGACGCTTTAACGGTTAAAGGTAATCTCATGCTCCGGGTTACGCAACTATCCCAACAGCTTCTGGCGCAACCGCCGAAGCCCATTTTGACAGCCGGGGATGTGGAATTTGGTTGGTAACGAATTGAAATTGATTCAGCCGAAAAACACGACCACTGCGAGAGAGTGAAATTTGTTGCGGAGCTCCTAGTGGCCAACGAGGCGCTCCTAAGGTAAAGAAGGGGGGAGGGAATTGGCCGTGACAGTGTGGGATTCTAACCAACGACGAAACGAATAAGTTTCTGTCTCTCGATCGCTTACCAGTGGCGAGCCAAAAGGCTCTCTGAGGAGTTTTTTTCTTTGCATTCGTTGCTAGCAGTGCTATCATTGCTGGCATGGCGACTCTTACCATTCGGCAGTTGGACGAAAAAACAAAGGCCCGCTTAAGAGTTCGCGCTGCTCATCACGGGCGTTCGATGGAAGAGGAGGCGCGCGAGATTTTGCGTTCTGCTTTGACGGCCTCTTCCCCGACTCCAGAAAATTTGGTGGAAGCAATTCAAAGGCGATTTGCCCGATTCGGTGGGGTCGAGCTCCCGGTGGTCAAGCGTGACCCTCTCCGCGACATCCCTGCTTTTGAAGAATGATCATCCTCGATACCAATGTGCTGTCTGAACTCATGAAGCCCACTCCCTCTGCTCGCGTGGTTGCTTGGG
>Ga0306920_100009541_pt1 | contig 12961 bp, 15 predicted proteins | sample flu12Cox44000170_FD_204666 | JGI IMG/M metagenome (GOLD analysis project Ga0306920, IMG submission 204666) | Lab enrichment of tropical soil microbial communities from Luquillo Experimental Forest, Puerto Rico - flux4day.12C.oxic.44.000.170 (v2)... | ecosystem: Environmental > Terrestrial >...
ATGGTGGCATGCCGGTGCATACGGTACTTGCGAGTGCGCGATTTTGCCGGGTTAGCTCAGCGGTAGAGCAGCGGTTTTGTAAACCGTTGGTCGGGAGTTCAATCCTCTCACCCGGCACCACCTTGCCGCGACTGGCTTTGCCGGCGCGCCATTGCCAGCAGCAGATCGCAGTTTCCAGGAGGGAGACCGTCAAAAATGACGAGGCTCGGTCAAGACGCGCATCCGCCAATGAGCGTGGCCGGCCGGAAAGCGGCACCCACGAGGCGAACGAGGCGCGCCGCTCCCGGCCGGCCGTCCCTGCGGGGGATCCACTCCGCAGGGAACAGCTCGTCCCTAGAGCATGATCCCGAAAAGTGGGTACCGGTTTTCGGAAAAGATCATGCTCCACCAATAATGTAGAGCGGGATGACGATTCGAAGATAAGTCATCCTGCTCTACAGAAGGCCTATCCGGGCCCAAGAACTGGACGGTGGTGCGCGAGTGTGCGCATTGGACCGATTCTGCCGTCAAGGTTGATTGTTATCGTTACTGATCAATTGGAGGACGGCCGCCTTTTTCAGTTCCATCCGCGCGCGCTATGCTAAGCCTGCGATGCCCAAGCTACGACCGATCAAACAACAAACGAAAACGCAATCCTGGGCCGTGTACCACATCAAGGAAACGGCCGCGAAGCTCGTCGGCATCGTCGGAGCCCCGGACGAGCAGACAGCCATCGCGCGCGCGATCGAGGAATATCAGGTCCCGCCAAACGAGCGTAGCCGGCTGATCGCGCGGCGGCGGGATTGACCGAGCCCCCCCTCCCTACCTGTCGAGGTCCTGTCGGACCGCCGCTTGAAGGCGGACGATTGCTTGCAGCGACGGCCGCCGCTTCAAAACCTTCGGAGAATCGTTTTGTCTACGGCGTCGGTACGCAGAGCCTCGATCACGAGCTGACACGTCACCGCGGGGGCAATGCGGTCGGCGCGCCAGCGGGCGGCGCCTTTTCCTCGCGTTGTTGCGGTTGTCGGCGCTTGGCGACGTGGTGTACGGGCGCCGGCCGGTGCGCCCTTTCGTAGCGTTGCGTCGGTGGCTCGACGCCGACCATGGGCACGGGCGGGCGACAGACAAAATAGATTCCGACTTGGCCACAGACCCACGCTTGGGCGGGGAGTGTGGTGGCGGAGGTCGCGAGCACGAGGGCTCCAAGACTCGAGATCATTTTCACCGCGCGGGTCCTTCTGCGACAGCCCCACACTCGCTCAATTTAGGCCAGCGCAGACCATTCGGATAGCGACAACACACAGAGATCGGACGCTCTGCGCGATCCTCTTACCCGGCACCACCTCCCCGCGACCGGCTTCGCCGGCGCGCCATCGCCAGCAGCGGATCCATTGCGGATATGCGGGGCAGATCGTTGATCGCGGGGATCGGTGTTCAGGTAGAGACGGACCCCATCGCCGCATGAGGAGAAAGGAACTTTGCGGCTCGACTGTGAGTTTCATCGGCGCGGAAGTTTAGGCCAGGGAAGCCTAGGCCAGGGAAGCTTAAGCCATGAGTGGACCAGTCATCACCCTCATCGTCGGCCCGACCGCACTCATCGAAGCAAACGGCCTCCGCTTGCTGACTGATCCGACTTTCGATGCTCCAGGCGAATACAAGCTGCCGCATGCCACGTGAAGAAGCTTGTCGGACCGGCGCGCACGGCGGAAGAGTTCCAATCCTTTGCGACGGTTGGGCGCATTTTTCGCAAAGCGGCGAGGACCTCGAGGACTCCTTCAAAGCTCTTGGCATCGCCTCTCGGCTGTGGCTGCTCGAACCGGGCGTGCCGACGACCGTTGCACCTCGTCGCGCTTAACCTTACGCGGACTCGACAATGGACAGTGTCGATCGCTCGCAAGACCTGACAGTCCATCTGATGGAGCCAGACATGGAAGGCGGATGCACGTGCCGGCAGGTCCGATATCGTCTGATCGGCACGCCATTGATTGTCCATGCCTGCCATTGCCGTTGGTGCCAGCGTGAGACCGGCACCGCGCATGCGCTCAACGCTCTCTATGAGGCCGATCGTGTCGTACATACGGCCGGTGAGCCCGAGCTCGTCTGGACGCCCTCGGCAAGCGGCAAGGGTCAGAAGATTGCTCGCTGCCCGACGTGCCGGGTTGCCATTTGGAGTAACTACCCGCAAGCCGGTCCCGCCGTTCGCTTCGTTCGCGTCGGCACCATGGACAACCCTGATCTCTGTCCGCCCGACATTCACATTTTCACGTCCTCCAAGCAGCCTTGGGTGCCGCTGCCGCCCGGCGCAAAGGTAGTTCCTGAATTCTACGACATCGCCGAAGTCTGGCGAGCCGAGAGCTTGGAGCGCCTCCGGCTCATGCGGGCAAAATCATAGCAAATGCGGTCCAGGCTGCGGACATTTCGCTGCAGTGCATGAGTCCGAAAGGGCGCGTCGTTACCGGTTCGATGGCCAGAGCAGCGGTGGCCGCGTTGGCTCATGGCGCGGCGGCGGGACTGGCGGCAAGGTCGTCCGCGAGCGGCGGGATCACAAAGGAAGGCCCGGCTCGCAGGGTGCTGAGTGCCCCGACGTGCATTGCACCAATGGCCAACCGGCAAAGCATCCGCAGCCCAGATAGGCTATCGAGGGCCTCGGTGTTCCTCATGGACTTTCTCCCCGAGGCGGCGCTCGGCTGTAGCATTTGCCGGCAACACTTGCCGCGCCGAGCCCTTTCGCCCCTTGCCGAGTTGCTGGCCGGAGGAAGAACAATGTCACCGAAGGTCTACGAGAAGGAGCTCAAAACAGAGGACCAGGTAGCACGCGAAAAGCTTGGTCCGAGGGGAGTGCCTGGCGAGCCTGATCGGCCCAAATTATCGCCGGAGGAACTTAAAAAAGAGGTCTCCGAGGGTGGGGCGTTCGACGGACACGTCGCCTGATCGCGGGCAACTGCTGGGCCTCTCTATCGCCACCGCGGGCCGGTTTACAGCGCCGGGCGCGTGCTGGTAGGGAAACCGCAGCGGCTTCGCAGGATACTTTTGTTTTGGCCAAGTTAGCTCAGCGGTAGACCAGCTGTCTTGTAAACCGTCGGTCGGTAGCTCAATCCTCTCACTCGGCACCATCTTGCCGCGACTGGCTTCGCCGGCGCGCCATCGCCAGCAGCAGATCCCACGCATTGCGCATGTTGACGGTGAGCAACAGGAGGACGGCGGCTGCGAGGACGTCGGCGGCCCTCTCCGGGCGCTCCTGGAAAAGAAGCGAGGCCGCGAGCACTCCTCCGTACGCGACCAGCGGCGCAAGCCCATAGGCGAGGCGGTCGGGCAGATCGGCGATGTTGTCGGTCAATAGCCGCCTGATGATGAATGCGGCGTAGACGATGCCGACGACGGCGGCGCCGCCGAGCAGGAGGCCGAGCGAGGCGGGCGTATGCGAGGGAACAAGCGCGACCGCGGCGACGAACAGCACGGCCGCGAAATGAAACGCGACCGGGCTCATATAGGTGCGGGTCGGACCATGTCTCTCGCGCGATAGAACACCCACGCCGATAGATACCGCAACGAAGAGCAAAGCAATGAGAGCCGCCGCCGCGGTGCCGATGAGCGCGTAGAATTCGTGCCAACGCTCCAGCATCCTTTAGAAACCCGGACAAACAGCAAGCTCAATCGCGCGCGCGATGCACCTTGTTATCAGAAGAGGGGTCCCATTCGAGCTTGCCAAAAAGATCGAGCAAGCGCTGCTGCTGCCTGCGTGCGATGAATTCCTGCAGCGCGATGGTGACCGCAGCCTTCTTGGTGCGCTCCCCGCTGAGCTCCAGCGCCCTCTTGATGAGCTCGGGATCTACTGACAAGCCGTCTATCCGCTTGGTTGAAGTCTGCGTGCCCGTATATCTTGACACAAAGCGCAGAACCGCGCCAATCGGGCCTGCTACGGAAAGCACGTGTCAGCCTTTGCGCTGGCGCTCCGGAACACCGATCAGCGGAACACCGATCACATGATCAAGATCGCATTCGTCATCGGCGATTACCCACCACAGGAGCGCCGGCGGCGCGAGGAGGTGGCGCGAAGCTATTCGTCGGCCGACGTCGAGGTGGGCATCGTGTCGGTGGCGGCGCGGCCTTTCGACGGGCTCGGACCGGCGGAGATCCAGGCGGCGGCGCCGCTCTTCCATGAAGCGTTTCGGCAGGCGGAGCGCTCGGGCTATGACGCGGTGGTGCCGCTCGGCATGCTCGACCTCGGGGTCGAAGGCGGACGCTCGGCGGTCGACATTCCGGTTGTGGCGCCGCTGCAGGCGACGCTGCATGTGGCGGCGCAGGTGGGCGAGCAGTTCGGCGTCGTCTGCTATCACCCCTCCGCCATCGCTCGGCACCGGGCACAGACCCGCGCCTTACGGGATGGAACCCTTCATCGCCGGCCGGCGCGCGAGCGGTTTCTACCTGCAGCACATCGCCGACAATCGCGAGCGGATGATCGAATCGTTTCTCGCGGCGGCACGCGCCTTGATCAGCGAGGACGGCGCCGACGTCATCATTGCGCAAGGCATCACCCAATGCCCCATCGAGATGAAGCCGCGCTGGCTCATGGACGAGCTCGGCGTTCCGGTGGTGGAAGGCATCGGCGCGCCGATCAAGATGGCCGCCACGCTGGTGGGGCTGGGGCTCACGCAAAGCCGCATCCGCTGGCAGAAGGCGGGCGCGCAGCCGCGCTAGCGCATGTTCCGGAAAAGCATGCCCTTGCGAAAGCGAGGGCGGATACCGGTTTTCCGATAAGGCTTGCCCCCGCGCAGGCGGGAACATGCGCTAACGCAAGAGAAGCAGAGCGTATTCCGATCCATTCGATCGGGATACGCTCTGAGGCCTCACGAGCCTTTGCGCAGGAACACGTAGTCCGCCGAATAGGGCGCGCTGGAGAAGCTGCCCGCCTTGTCGCAGGTCCCACTCACGACGCCGCCACGCGTATTGATGCGCTGCACCGTGGTGACGCCCGACAGCACGCCATTGCCGCGCCGCGCCACGACATCGAGCTTGAGCCAAGGTATGTCGGCGGGCGTCGTGCCCGGCGCATTGGCGGCCGCCTTGCCGGTGACGACACTGCCGTCGCTCGCCTCCCAATTCGGCCCCGCATAGTGGCGGCCGACGGTCGAGCCATCGCGCAGCAGGGTGGCAATCGGCTCGCGGAATTGCCACGCAAGCTTGCCGCTCGCATCGGCCTTGCAGTCGTAGACCTGCGCGCCCTCGGCGTGAAAAGTCGCCACAACGGCTTCGCCTGGAGCCGCGATCGCAGCTGGCACCTGGGCGACGGCGGGGCTCGCCAACAATGCGGCCGCAGCGAGCACGGGAATGACAGAAAGCCGTTGAATCATCTGGAACATAATGTATCTACCTCGAGTTGAGTCGCGGAAGAGCGTTTCTCATCTTTGCGCGGAACAATCAAGCCCGCTCGGCCCCTCGCAAGCCTGCGTTTGCCGGAGAGCCCTCGAGTGAAAAGCGCGCCTCACCACAGCCGCGCGCCCTGGGTCTGCACATAGAGCGAATAGAGCGAGCGGCCCGCCGCCATGAACAAGCGATTGCGCTTGGCGCCGCCGAAGCAGACATTGGCGCAGACCTCCGGCAGGCGGATGCGCAGGACCGGCCTGCCCACGGGCGAGAAGACCATGATGCCGTCGAGCTCTTCGCGTCCGGTGCCCCACCCGCACCACAGATTGCCCGCGACGTCGCAGCGGAAACCGTCGGGCGTACCGGGGCCGGCATCGACGAAGACGCGACCGTTGGCGAGCTTGCGCCCGCCGTCGACCACGTCATAGACCTTGATCAGGCGGTTGGGATTGCCGCGCGACTCGACGATATAGATGCGTCTCTCGTCGGGCGAGAAGCAAATGCCGTTCGGCCGCACGAAGTCGTCGGCCACCACGCTCACCTGCCCTGCGGCGTCGACCCGATAGACGTAAGGCGGCAATTCCTGCTTCTGCTCGTCGCCGATATAGTTGCCGGCAATGCCGAAAGGCGGATCGGTGAACCAGACCGAGCCGTCCGAATGCGTGGTCACGTCGTTGGGCGAGTTGAGCCGCTTGCCGTCGTAGCGGTCGCACACCACGGTGATGCTGCCGTCGTATTCGGTGCGGGTCACACGCCGCGTGCCGTGCTCGCAGGTGATGAGCCGCCCCTGCCGATCGCGGCAATTGCCGTTGGCATAGTTCGAAGGCTGGCGAAACTCGCTGATCTGCCCGGTCGCCTCCTCCCATTTCATGATCCGGTTGTTGGGGATGTCACTCCAGAGAAGGTAGCGCCCCTCGCCGAACCAGACCGGCCCCTCGGACCAGCGCATGCCGGCGGCGAGCCGCTCGACGCCGGCGCTGAAGATGCGCAATCGCTCGAATTTGGGATCAAGCACCTCGATTGCCGGGTCGGGATAACGCTGGCTCGGCTCCCAGTCCGCGCGCCCGGGAGTCGCTGCCGCCGCGCCTGCAGCCGCCAGCAGCGCGCGTCGCGACATGATCGCTTTATCCATCATGGGCACATCTCCCCTGTTGTCGTCGCCGCCGGCGCGAAGCTGATCGGCGTGTCGGCGAATCCCTGGTAGGACTGCGACTTCGGCTTCGCCTTGTCTTCGGCATTGAGATATTCGATCGAGCTCTTGCCCAAGAGAGCGCGCGGCAGGATCATCATGCGGATGAAGCGGGTCGGACGGTCGCGCGCGCCTTGCGCAAAGACCGGGTCCGGGCCGCTTTCGTACCACGCGCCGCCGGGACCGTAGCTCGTCGACGTGCCGCGCGTGTCGATGCGGATGCCGCCTTCGATGAGGCAGCGGATGCCGGGGCCCTGATGGCGGTGCAGATAGGCGCAGCCGCCGGGCGGAAACGCAACGCTGTCGCCGCGCAACAACAGCTCGCCTGCCGGTAACGCTTCGACCGCCGCCGCAAGCTTCAATCGCGAGGCGATGCCAGCTGCGAGCGCACTGCCGTCGCCGTCGGCAAGGCCGGCCAGCTCGAAGCGCCAGCAGGTGACGCCGGCGCTGCCGGGTGCGAGCGTAACGGCGCCCTCTCCGTGCCAAGCCTCGCCATCGCTCAGCGCGCGACCCGCGATCGCGACCTCGCCGTGCACCACAAGCGCCGGGAGCCTCACGCGCAGCGCAGCGTCGCCCGGCACCACATCCTCATAGAGCCGCATGATCGCGGGCATGGCATCTCTCTCCGCTGCGGCCATTCGAAAGCGCGGTGCAATCGCCTTATAGCTTGGGTATGCCGGCGCGCTCGATAACCGCTGCCCATTTGCCGATGTCGCTCTGCAGGCGCGACTTGAGCTCCTCGGGCGTGCTGGCTTGGGCAGAGATGCCGAGATTGGCGAAGCGCGCCTTGATGTCGGGTAGCGCCAGGATTTCCCGCAGCGCCCGATTGAGCTGCTCGATGATGGCCGGCGGGGTGCCCTTGGGTGCGAACAAACCGTTCCAGGCCGTCACCTCGTAGCCCGGCACGCCCGCCTCGGCGACCGTAGGTACGGCGGACAGGTATTCGGTGCGCATGCCGCCTGAGGTGGCGACGGCGCGGATCCGGTTCTGCTCCAGCGCCGATTCCATCGGCGCATAGAAGTCGACCATGAGCTGAACGTCGTTGCGGATGAGCCCGACGATGACGTCGGGCGTGGTGCGGTAAGGCACGATCTGGACGTTGAGCTTGGCCGAGGCCCGAAACAGCTCGGCGGCGAGCTCCTGGGTGCTGCCGACCGCGATGGTCCCGATGTTGAGCTGCCCGGGGTGCTGGCGCGCCCCGGCCGTGAAATCGCCCAAGGTCGGATAAGTTGCATCTGAGCCGGTGGCGAAGACGAGGTCGAAGTAGCCGATCGACGAGATGGTGACGAAGTCCTTCACCGGATCGAACGGCAAGGCGTTGTAGATAGCCACGCTGATCGAGGTGCCGTTGGTGGCAAGCCCGAGCGTATAGCCGTCGGGGGCGGCGGAGAGCACCGAACGCGCCGCTACGATTCCGCCCGGCCCCGGCTGGTTCTCGATCACGAAGCGCTGACCGAGCTTCTCGCTCAACCTCTCGGTCACCAGGCGCGAGGTGATGTCGGCTTGCCCGCCGGCCGCGAACGGCAGGATCACGCGCACCGGGCGGGTCGGATAGCTCGGCTGGGCGCGCGCGGCGCCCGCCAGCGCCGCGGCAAGCGCGGCCTGCGAGAATGCCCTGCGCGTCAACTGGTGGATCATGCACGCTCCGTCGGCCGGCGTTTGGGCGCGGGCCGGATCGGGCCCGCCGCGCGCGGCGCGGAGGTTATCACATCCCGCCTGGCGTGCCGCCCCGATCCTCACATATCGGTCCGACATCACCACCCGTCGAGCGACGATAGAGAAACCCGCGTAAATCGAGGGCTTTTTGATGTGTCGGCTTCCCCGGACAGATCGACCCCACCTCCTGGGGCGGCACTGGCAGCGGCTAGCACTAAAAAGGCAGAAATTGACAGGACGGGGCCTTCGAGCTGACCGGCTACAAGAGCCACGGCACCGCTGACACGGCCAAGGCCGCGTTCAGCTCCGAATAAGAGCGAGGGCTAAAGAGACTGGACAATCAGTGACCCCGAGGGTTTGGTTCACGTCAGGGGTCGTGACGACCGCAGGCTCAAGATAGCATCTATCGCTCTTGTTCCAACCGAGATGGCGACGGGCCAATATCCGGCAGCTTTCCGCTGTCGAGAGCGCCAGCTTTGTACCGATATTCCAAGGCCATGCGCCACAGCGCGCGAGCGACTTCACGATCCCTCGTAAAGCGAGCCTGCTGCGAGCATGTCTTGGCAAGTTCAACGAGATCGGCATAGGTCTGCATGGAACACCTTCTATGCGAGACCATACTGTGATTCCCTGAACGCGTTTTGCGCTGGGTCAATTCCTCATGACTAAGGTTGCCAAGCCAGAACGAAACGTAGCGTCTGTTGGTGGTCGCGAACAATTCACGTCTTCTATAACGTGAAATAGCGTTTGAATCTCCTCAACCTGCCGGCCTCTTCGGTCAGTTCCTTGCGTTCGCCAGCGCTATCCATATGTCGCTGAGCTACTTGAAGGTCTGCTTTACACCGGATCGGAGGACAATTCGTCAGGCGCCAGCACTTGGCGGCCCGCCTCAAACAGAAGCGCCAGCCAGAGGGAAGTTTGACTAATCGGCAGCGAAATTGAGCCTCGAGGCGACGCAGCGTCACGAATACACCTTGCGGATTAATCCGTCCTCGCCGCACCCGCTACGGCCTGCCTGCTTTAAGATTCCAAACCGGGTGGATGGGCGAAGGCCGGTCGGCAGCGGCACGTTACGTCCCCGTTAGCGACCGCTTTCCGGCCGGCCACCATCATGGCGAAGCGACCAACAATAACACGTAGACCAGTTCGCCGCCTCTTCCGCGCCCGCTTTCCCAATGGCACCAGCATTCAACGCGCCTATCTCGACCGCCTTTTCACCCACGCATATCTGATTCTTTACGAGCGTCCAGATGCCAAGGATGGATTTCAGCGCGGCTTCAGTTCCTCACTGGACGAAGCCGAGGCGACAGTTGAGGCGGAGACACGCTGGTTATCCAGGCACAGCTACACCTTGATCGAGGCGTGCATCGTTGAGGTGGAGGACATTACCGGCAAGATCAAGAACAAGAAGCGCGGTCGAGTGATGGCGGGAGACCCGCGAGGAAAATAACACCTCGCTAGAGCACAGGGCTCATCAGTGGAGCTGACCGTAACCTTAACTGATAAGGTTGACAATGAAATCGGCCAGCATCGCACACGACAACATCTCCCACCGACCTTTCGAGACCGATAGCCTACTCAGGCCCTGCGGAGTGCTCCCGATCGCCGCACGATGGGGCCCCGCAGGGACGGCCGGTCGGGAGCGGTGCACGGCGTGCCTCGTAGGTGCCGCTTTCCGGCCGGCCAACGTCAGTCCCGCCACCGCGTCATGAGCCTGCCGCGCTCGTTCCGCGGCGCCTCGTATTCCTCTATGCGGGCGATGGCTGAGACCTCACAAAGAAAAAAGGCCCCAGCAGAGTTCGGGGCGACGCAAGCCGCTGTGGCCGTTCTTCGGGCTCATCGAAGAAGCTGCGCGGTAATTTCGCGCACATCCCGAAATCCGTTCATGACCTGATAACTCAAGAGAAATGCGCACATGTAAAAGATCGCTGCGGAACTGCGCTCCCAGCTAACGAACCAAGAGCCAAGTGCGTGGCCCCACTGCATTTGCGCGAGCAACACCAGCAAAGCAGCCAAGGAAAGGCTCCCGATAATGTTTGTCGGATAGTGAAGGCGAAGATAAATGCGGGAAATCTCTGCTGCCACCGTGCAACCAAGAGCAAGCAACCTAATATCGAGTCGAACCGGTAGAATCGCAATCGCCAAGCTGGCGAACATAGTCGCACGGGCGCTCGGAAACGTATGAGCGCCCGAGAAGGCCGTAGCCCTGAGGCTTTCAATATCGCCAAGGATAGCAGGCAAATGAAGTTGAAGTGCGGGGTCAAAAACAGGCTTCGGCGATGTCGGCAATATCCGTTGCACGAAATGGGAGATCACAACAGCACAAGCACCCGCGAAGGCGCCGCTAACGATCTGCGCCCGCAGCTCTGCCTCGATGCCGGAGAACCAGCAAGACCAGACGCAAGATACAACGATCGCGCTTTCCAGCGTCGGATATGAAAGTACGAAGGCAAGGACATTTGTGAATTGCCAGTCCGTTGTAAAACGGCTGATCCTCTTGACGACTGGTCGGTCAAACCAATCCGGATTGAGCGCCAGTACGGCTGTCGCGACAAACAATAGTGAAAACAGCACAGCAAGGGAATAAGACAGCTCTCGCGGCACAGCGGCATCCTTCTGTCATGCGCCGACCCGACAAACTGATACCGCCGAGGATGGGGCTGAAAAAGGTGGGCCGCCTGCGAAACCATCGTAACCATAACAAACAACCTTGACGGCGGAGTGACCGGCCATCAGTGATGACAGCGATAAAAGAGTTCCCGAGGGCTAGGCCCGCTGCTGCGCATGACCTGACGTGATCTTGAGCGCGGCCAGAGGGATAGGAGCGCGTGCGGTCCTTAGAGACGATCCCTTCGAGGCCAAGCCGGTCGGCGTCAGCAACGATCGCCGCGCCATGGCGGCCCATATGCTCAGCGAATTGAATTTCAACAGGCGCACTCCGCAGGAGCCCACGCAGTGCACCCTCGCGGGCAAACAGCGGACTCGGGCGCGGGTCAACACCATTCAGATCAGATCGAATGCCCGCAGGAGCGCCTCCCCATCGTGCTCCCGACCGTGTAGGCGCTCCGGTTTATCCGGATGTTGCCGGGTCAGTGCCGGGGACCGCGCTATTCGGCGGGGCAGGCAGACCCTAGTGCGCGCTCGATAGCGTCAAGCAATTCGTCCTTGGAGACCGGCTTTTTAAGGAAGTCCTCTGTGCCGCCCTCTATCCGCTCTACGCTGCCGGTCATAAACACAATCGGCAATGCCGAGCCAACCTGTTTCAGGCGTTCCCGTACCGCAAGCCCGTTGATACCTGGCATCAGCATGTCGAGCAGAATGCAACCTTGCTCTGTTTTCTCCGGCAACTGATCTAGCAACTGCTCGGCTGATTCATAGAGCGCAACGTCATAGCCGATTGTGAGCAACAATCGGCCAACTGCCTTCCGAACTGAAGACTCGTCGTCAACGATATGAACCATCGGCAAATCGGGCACTCCTACAGCAACCCGCCAACTGCCCCAAATTGCAATGCCGCGCTACCGTCCACGAATCCTTGATCGAAATGTGGAAGCCGTACGACAGAATGCCTACGCCGCCACCCAGGCCCGATCGATCCCCGCCTCGCTCAGCAAGTCGGCCAGACGGTTCCTGGCGTAGTGCAGGCGGGTTTTGACAGTGGCGGCGGGCGTCCCGCTCGATCGCGCGACCTCCTCGATCTTCTTTCCCTGGTAGTAGATCAGGTTGATCACGTCGCGGTGGCTCGGCGTCAGCTTTCCCAGGCATCGTTGCAGGATGTCGCTTCTTTGACGCTTTTCGATGCAGATTGCGGGATCGTCGGTTGGATCCTCAATCGATGCTGCAGCGCGCTCGTCCAGCGGCACTTCAGAGCGGCGCCGACTTTCTGTGAGGACTTTGAAGCGGGCGATCGCCAGCAGCCAAGTCGCGACCTGCGATTTTGCTTCGAACTTTCCCGCGCTACGCCAGACCGCGAGGAACACGTCGTTGACTGCCTCGTCAGCCATCGAGTCCGAGCCGCTCAGGCGCACGACAAAGCGATATACCCGCTCGCGATGACGCATATAGAGCAGCTTGAAGGCAGCCTTGTCGCCGTCGGCAATGGACTGGATGAGCGCCGCGTCCGAAGCCTCCGAGTTCACGCTGATGCCGGATGCGCGCGTATTCGACTGAGTGCTCCCGAACATGTCCGCCTCCCCGCTGGCGTTACGCACTTGTTAACTACGCGAAGGCTAGGGCGATCGGGGTCTGCGTCTCCATTCTACGGAGGTTTGCGCGAACCATCTGAAGAGATGCAGCGACTATACTTTCATTTGGGGTGGGCCAGGCGGCGTTGGGGCGCCCACGCCAGGAGGGCGGGCGCGGGTCTCTGCCGGGACGGGCGCAGGACGCGGTAATGCAATACGATGTATCAGGTCCGCGGGCGTCAGCTCGAGCTTTTCGAACGGTGGAGCGCCACAGCCTTGTCAAGACAGGCAATTAGGCTTTCTTCGCGGAACGGCTTGCTCAGAAATCCGACGGCTCCTGCATGTAGCACGCGCTCCCGCAAGCCGCATTCCGGAAACGCGGTCATGACGATCACCGGAGTGCAGTCGCCTTTGGCTATCAGGTGATTCTGCAGGTCGGCACCGTTCATCCCTCCTGGCATCTGCACATCGGTGATGAGACAGGCGGTCTTGTGCAACTGACCGGATTCCAGGAATTCCTCCGCCGACGCAAAGGTGGCGGCCGAGTAACCGTGGGACCTGACAAGGGTTTTCAGCGCTTCACGAATGG
>Ga0306920_100009542_pt1 | contig 12960 bp, 8 predicted proteins | sample flu12Cox44000170_FD_204666 | JGI IMG/M metagenome (GOLD analysis project Ga0306920, IMG submission 204666) | Lab enrichment of tropical soil microbial communities from Luquillo Experimental Forest, Puerto Rico - flux4day.12C.oxic.44.000.170 (v2)... | ecosystem: Environmental > Terrestrial >...
CGAGGTAGATGACGGCCGCGAGCAGATCCTGAACCAACTTTGCTTCGCGCGGGCTGCGCTGAAAGACGATGACAGCGCGCATCACGCCGACCACGAACCAGCCGGCCAACACCCACCAGGCGATCTTCAGGATCGCGTGAACCGCATCGCGGAACGGCGAGCCCGTCAACTCGAGCGGCTGATACGGCACAACATTTGCGTGCACGAGAGCGACCGTGAGCACGATCAGGGTGATTACCCTGACGACCGCGTGCCCGATCGGATGTCTCTTGAAGAAAAAGAACGTGGCCAGACCGCCGAGCACGAACAGCCCCAGCACGACCACCAGCGGGTCGCGAGCAGCCGCCTCACACGCGTTTAAAAAATCGATCATCCAGGTTTCCGAATTTGCCGCTCCGCGAAGCCCGGATGATGCGGGACGAGCCTCCCGCGATGCAACGGGACCGCGACTGCGATTCTTCCCAGGCCGGCTGCCAGATGGGTAACTATCTGAGCTAGGGTTGAGTAGACGCCCCATCAGACGGCTTCCGTCCAAGTTTCTGCACCACTCGTAATGCGATAAGTGCGCCTATGGGCTGGCGAACCAAGATTGCCGCTCCGTTCGTCCGCGCGAAGAGGCTCAAGCCTCCGCCGATTGAGAATATTACCTCGGTTGCCGTTTAGATTGAGCGCGAGGTCTGAGCCGTGAGCGCCGAGCGGTCCTGCCGCCGAAGGCGGGAGCTATCTCTTCTTCGATCCGGAACACGAGGCGCCCGCCGATCCCGTCCGCTTCGACAAGTCGTACGGCAACCTCTTCGCCGAGCCGATAGACCCGGCCGGTACTGCGCCCGATCAGTCGCTGCGCTCTCTCGTCGCGGACATAATAATCGCCGGGCAAGGTCGATATCGGGACCAGCCCGTCGGCGCCGTTGTCCCGCAATCGCACGAACAGCCCGAAGCTGGCGACCCCGCTGATTTCGGCGGTAAACAGGCTGCCTACCGCTTGGGCGAGGAGGATCGCCCGGTATCTGTCGATGGCGGCCCTCTCGGCTTCCGCCGCGCGGCGCTCGGTTGCCGAGATGTGGTCGGCGATAGCCGCCAGCCCGCCCCGATGCATGTCCGCTCCGGCCTCGCCAAGCAATGTGCGATGCACCAGCAGGTCGGCGTAGCGGCGGATCGGCGACGTAAAATGAGCGTAGCGGCGCAGCGCCAGACCGAAATGTCCGATGTTATTCGGGCTATAGGCGGCCTGTGCCTGGCAACGCAGGATCAATTGGTTGACCAGCGCGGCGTCCGCCGTGCCGGCGACACGGCGCAGCACCCGGTTGAACAGTTCCGGCTTTAGCGCGTGGCCCTTGGCCAGGACCAGATCGGGAATACCGGCCTCCTCCAGAAAAACGCGCAACGCTTCGACTTTCTCCGGGTCGGGCGCGTCGTGGACCCGGTACATGCAGGGTTGCCGGCGGGCCTCAAGTTCTTCCGCTGCGGCAACGTTGGCCAGGATCATGAATTCTTCGATTAGCCGATGGCTGTCGAGCCGCTCGGCCCGCAAAATTCTCGCCGGCCGTCCCTTGTCATTGAGCACGACCCGGTCCTCGCTGAGGTCCAGCTCGAGCGCTCCGCGCGCCGCCCGAGCTTGGGCGAGCGCCGCGTAGGCGCCATAGAGCGCGGAGAGCGCTTCCGCGGCCAGCGCACACTCCTGCCGACCGTCGCGCACCGCCTGCACTTCTTCATAGGTAAGGCGCGCGGCTGAACGCATGACGCCGCGCTCGAATTGATGACGCCGTTTGCGGCCGGTCGCGTCGATCCAGAGGTTCACGGCGAGGCACGCCCGGTCCACACCCGGCTTCAGCGAGCACAGCTCGTTCGACAGTGCCTCGGGCAGCATCGGGACCACGCGGTCGGGAAAATAGACCGAATTGCCGCGCCGCTCGGCCTCGCGGTCGAGCGCGCCTCCCGGCCGCACGTACCAGGCCACGTCGGCTATTGCGACGACGAGGTGCCAGCCTCCGCGGTTCTGCGGATCGCGGTCCGGCGCGGCCCACACCGCGTCATCGAAATCGCGCGCGTCGCCGCCGTCGATCGTCACCAATGGGATATCCCGCAGATCGGTGCGCCCGGCGGGAATCATCGGCCGCGCCGCGTCGGCTTCGGCAAGCGCAGCGGCAGGAAATTCGGTCGGGATGTCGTAGGCGGCAATCGCCAGCAGGCTTATCGCGCCCCGGTTCGAGGCGGGACCCAACCGCTCGACGACACGCGCCCGAGGCGTCCCGAGCCTTGCGGCCGAAACGAGCTCGGCGACGACCAATTCGCCGTTGTCGGCACCGCCGGCATCTCGCGCCGCGACCCGGTATTCATTGCGGTTGCGGCGGTCGGCAGGCACCAGTCGGCCACCCTCGCCGCTGCTTTGGAAAGTACCGACAATGCGCTCGCCGGCGCTCTCGAGTTTGCGGATGATCCGCGCCTCGATCTCGCCGGTTTCTAGCGGAACCAGCCGCGCCGCGGCCCGTTCGCCAAGCTTCAGGGCCTCGTCCGCCCCGGTCTCGATGATTCGGAAAAGTGGAGCCTGCCCCATTCTCGGCCACGCGACTGGCCGAGCGAATCCCAGCCCGTCCTCGTCGCTGCCGATCAGCTCAATGATGGTGATCTCCGGAAGCGGCTTGCTTACTACTGCCGTTTGTCTGCGGCGGCCGCGCCCCCTCCCCGAAATGATCGCACGCGATCTCGCCACTTATCGAGGCGCAGGCCCGGGCCGAGCTCGCGGCGTCTTCGGCGTTGACCGGTTAACGCTGGTCTTTGCTGACGCGATCTTCCTGCGTGCCCCTGTTTTCTTCGCTGTTGCAGAACTCTTCGCGGCAGCGCGCTCCTTGCCGGCACCGTTCGCCGCCCTTGCTCTGGACGACGCGGATTTGGCGACCTTGCGGCCGCGCTTCTTGCCCTTGTCGCGCTGTGCAGAAAGCAGCGGCAATGCATCGGGCAAGGAAAAGGTGGTGGGATCGGCATTGCGCGGGAGCGAGGCGATCACGCCGTCATGGCTGACATAGGGACCGTAGCGGCCGCGGTATAGGCCGACCGTGCCGCCTTCGGGGTGAGCCCCGAGTTCGCGCAACAATTGCGGTCCTCGGCGCTGCGCCGAAGACGGTTCGGCCAGCAGCACGACGGCGCGGTTCAATCCGATCGTCAGCACATCATCGTCAGTGGCCAGCGATTTGAAGGTCGTCCCGTGTTTAATGTAGGCGCCGAAGCGGCCGATGCCTGCGATGATAGCCTCGCCGGTTTCCGGATGACGGCCGAGCTCGCGCGGTAGTGCGAGCAGCCGCAACGCGGTTTCGAGATCGATCTCCGCCGGTCTCAGTGAACGCGGTAGCGCCACGCGCTTGGGCTTGAACTCGCCATTGCCTTCGCCGAGCTGGACATAGTGGCCGTACGGCCCCTTCTTGAGCGTGACCGGCAGCCCGGTGCCGGGATCGGTGCCGAGCGGGGCTTCGGGTACCGTGCTCTCGGTGTCGGCCTCCACGGCAAGCGGCCTCGTGTAGCGGCAATTCGGGTAATTGGAGCAGCCGATGAAAGCCCCGAACCTGCCTAGCTTGAGGCTGAGCCTGCCGGAGCCGCAATTCGGGCAGAGGCGCGGGTCGTTGCCGGAGCCGTCATTGGGAAAGAAATGCCGCCCGAGCGCTTCGTCGAGCGCGGTCAGCACCTGGCTGATCGTCAAGTCCTTGGTGCCGTCGACCGCGGCGGAGAAATCGCGCCAGAAATTCCGCAACACCTCCTTCCAGTCGATGCGCCCGCCGGAGATGTCGTCGAGCTGGTTTTCGAGGTCGGCCGTGAAATTGTACTCAACATAACGCTCGAAGAAATTCGTCAGAAATGCCGTGACGAGGCGCCCGCGATCTTCCGGAACAAACCGCCGTTTTTCGAGCCGCACATAGTCGCGGTCCTGCAGGACCTGAAGGATCGAGGCGTAGGTCGAGGGCCGGCCGATGCCGAGTTCTTCGAGCTTTTTGACGAGGCTCGCTTCGGTATAGCGGGGCGGTGGCTGTGTGAAATGCTGGTTCGGCGTGACCTCACCCCGCGCGAGCCCTTCCGCTTTTTGCATCGCCGGCAGCCGCCCGCCTTCGCCCTCCTCCTCGGCAGTGTCGTCGCGGTCCTCCTGGTAAAGCACGAGAAACCCGTCGAACAGGATGACCGACCCATTCGCCCGCAGGCGGAGCCGCCCTGTGGCGTCGGCGATGTCGACCGCGACCTGCTCCAGGAGCGCGGAAGCCATCTGGCTCGCCACCGTCCGCTTCCAGATTAGCTCGTAGAGCCGGAGTTGCTCGCGGTCGAGATGGGAGGCGACATCGGCGGGCTTGCGCGCGAGATCGGTCGGTCGGATTGCTTCATGCGCTTCTTGCGCGTTCTTCGCAGGGCTGCGATAGACGCGGGGCGCGTCGGGCACATAGCGGGCGCCAAAGTCGCTGCCGATCAGCTGGCGGGCCGCGGCGATCGCCTCGGCCGAGATGGCCACGCCATCCGTCCGCATATACGTGATCAAGCCCACCGTCTCGCCGGCAAGATCGATGCCTTCATAGAGCCGCTGCGCGATCTGCATCGTCCGGTTGGCCGACAGCCCGAGCTTGCGCGAAGCTTCTTGCTGCAGGGTCGAAGTCGTAAACGGCGGGAACGGGTTGCGGCGGACCTGTCGGCTGTCGATCTCGGCGACGGCGAAACCGGAGGCGCGCAAAATCGCGGCGGCGGCGGCGCGCGCCTTGGCCTCGGTGTCGAGATCGAAGCGGTCGAGCCGCTTGCCGTCGAGATGGGTCAGCCTCGCGGTAAAAGTCTGCCCGGCCTCGGTCCGGAACTCGACCTCAATCGTCCAGTATTCGCGCGCCTTGAAAACCTCAATCTCGGCTTCCCGCTCACAAATGAGGCGTAGCGCGACGGATTGGACGCGGCCCGCCGAGCGGCTGCCCGGAAGCTTGCGCCATAGCACCGGCGACAATGTGAAGCCGACCAGGTAGTCAAGCGCCCGCCGGGCCAGATAGGCCTCGACCAGTTCGCGGTCGATGTCGCGCGGACGAGTAAACGCGTCGAGCACCGCGTTCTTCGTGACCTCGTTAAAGACGACGCGTTTGATGTCGAGACCTTTGAGCCCGCGGCGGGAATTGAGGACTTCGCGTACATGCCAGGAGATCGCTTCGCCTTCCCGGTCTGGATCGGTAGCAAGAAAAAGCCGGTCTGCGCCGCGCGCCGCTTCGAGAATTGTCTTCAGATGCTTTTCGGACTTGCCGTCGACCTCCCATGACATCGCAAAATCATCATCCGGGAGAACCGAGCCATCCTTCGCCGGCAGATCGCGAACATGGCCGTAGCTGGCGACTACCTTGTAATCGCCGCCCAGATATTTGTTGATGGTCTTCGCCTTCGCAGGCGATTCGACGACAACGACTTTCATTAATACCAGCGACTCAAATATTCAGCGCAAGGAAACAAGATTCCCGGGATGACGTTCTACCCGGCCGGCGAGTTCCAGCTCGAGGAGGAGGGTGGCCACCGCGGCGGCTGACAAGTGGCATTGGCGCACCAGTTCGTCAACCGCGACCGGGGTCGGTCCCAATCTTTCCGCAAGCAGCTCGATCGCGGCGTCATCTGCTCCGGGCGCGTGCGCCCCGACCTGCGGCCAATCCACTACTGCCGGCCGCGGGAACCCAGGCGGTTCCCGGCGCGGCTCCGGGTGTCTCAGCTGCGGCCCGAGATGCGAGAGCACGTCTTCAGCGCTTTCGGTCAGAATCGCGCCGTGCCGCAGTAGATCGTTGGAGCCGCGGCAGCGCGGGTCGAGCGGCGAGCCGGGCACCGCGAACACGTCACGGCCTTGGTCCAGTGCGAAACGGGCGGTGATCAGCGAACCGGAGCGTGCGGCGGCCTCGACCACGACCACCCCGAGCGCCATCCCCGAAATGATCCGGTTGCGGCGCGGAAAACGCCGCGCCTGGGGCTCGGTTCCGAGCGACAGCTCGGCGACGATCGCCCCCTGGGAGGCCAGCGCCTCGTGCAGTCCGCGGTTTTCTTCGGGGTAGACAACGTCGACGCCGCCCGCGACGACGGCGAGGCTGCCGGTTTCGAGGGCACCCAAATGGGCGGCAGCGTCGATACCGCGCGCCAGCCCGGAGGCGACGACGATACCGCCTTGCCCGAGCGCGGCAGCGAGATCCCTACTGAACCGCCTGCCATTGGCTGAGGCGTTGCGCGCTCCGACCACCGCCACGGTCGGGCTGCCGAGCAATTCGGTCCGCCCGAGCACTGTCAGAATCGGCGGCGCGTCCTCGATCGCCGCAAGGCCGCTCGGATACGTCGGTTCACCCCAGCAGACGAGCTGCGCTCCGAGCCGCTGCAATGCAGCGAGTTCCGCTTCCCCCTCAGTGCGAGTCACTGGAGTCACCGTCTTGGTGCGCTCGCCGCGGCGAGCGAGCTGCGGCACCATCTCCAGCGCCGCCCGCGCCGAGCCGAAGCGGCGCAGCAAGGCATAGAAGGTGACCGGGCCGATGGTCTCGGTACGGCACAACCGCAGCCAGTCGAGGCGCTCCTGCGGATCGAGTTCGCGTGCGGCCAGTGCGTACCTCAGCCTTTACCGAGAGAGATCCGGGTCTCCGTGCCCGTCAGCAGGCGTCGGATGTTCTCATGGTGCCGCGCGATGATTAACAACGCGATACCAGCGATCAGCAGTGCCGTCCCTTTATCGGCGACGACGGCGGCGAGCGTGGCCCCAGCGACCGCAGCAACCAGCGCGGCCAGGGAGGAATAGTGAAAAAGCAGCGCGGTAGACAGCCAGAGGAGCGCAGTGACGAGCGCCACCGGCCAAGCGAGCGGGATCAGCACTCCGAGCGCGGTGGCCACACCCTTGCCGCCGCGGAATCCCAGCCAGACCGGAAACATGTGGCCGAGGATCACACCACCCGCCGCGACCAGCGCTGCGGTGTGCCCCCAATTCTGCGCAATCACCACCGCGGCCGCACCCTTAGCCAGGTCGAGCAGCACGGTCAACGCTGCCAGCCCCTTGCTGCCGGTCCGCAGGACGTTGGTGGCGCCGATATTGCCGGAGCCGATCCTGCGGATATCGCCGTGCCCGGCGAGCCAGGTCAGCAACAGGCCGAACGGGATCGAACCGAGAAGATAGCCCAGTATAGCCGCGAAGAAGACGATCCTCTCACCCTCCTGCCGTCTCGCGACGAGCCTCCCAGCCACTGCGCGGGCAGAGCGGCCCGAAACCAGCCGCCGAGCTTGGCGGGAGAGGGCAAGCCCGCAACACCTAAGCCCCCGCTTGGAAGATCGTGCGGCCGTCGACGATGGTGCGCCGCACCCGGCCCCGCACAGGGCGCCCGTCGAAAGGCGCGTTTTTGGATTTCGAGCGGAAATCATCGGTCGCGATGCGCCACGACTGATCCGGATCGAACAGCACGAGATCGGCCGGAGCTCCGGGTGTGAGACGGCCGACCGGTAGGCGCAGCAGCCCGGCCGGATTGGCGGTCAGGCGCCGGACCAGCTCGAGAAGGCTGAGATGGCCGTTATGGTAGAGCTCGAGCGACAATGGGAGCAGGGTCTCCAGCCCAACGATTCCGTAGGCGGCCGAACTGAACGGTAGACGTTTCGAATCCTGGTCCCACGGTGCATGGTCGCTGGCAATCGCGTCGATCGTGCCGTCACGCAAGCCTTCGATAACCGCGCGCCGGTCCCATTCGCTGCGCAATGGCGGGGAGAGCTTGGCGAAAGTGCGGTAATCGCCGATTGCCGTCTCGTTCAGCGCGAAGTAGGGCGGGGCGGTATCGCACGTCACCGGCAATCCTTGCGCCTTGGCCCGACGCACCGCCTCGACGCCGGCGGCGGTCGAGACATGGGCGACGTGGTAACGAGCACCAGTGATCTCGATCAGCCGCAGATCGCGCTCAATCATGATGACTTCCGCCATCGGCGTGATCGCCGGGAGTCCAAGCCGCGTGGCAGTCTCGCCCTCGTTGACTTCGCCGGCCCGGGCAAGGCTCAGCTCTTCGGGGTGCTGCAATACCAGAAGATCGAAGGTGCGTGCATAGGCGAGCACCCGCCGCATGACGAGCGCATCGGCGACGGCTTTGACGCCATCGGTGAAGCCGAGCACGCCGTTGGCGGACAGGAGCCCCATTTCGGTCAGGTCGTGTCCGGCGAGCGCCTTCGTCGCCGCGGCATATGTGTGGATCTTGGCGAGCCTGACCTCGCGCGCCCGGCGGGCCAGAAACTCGACGACCGAGACATCGTCGACCGGGGGGTCGGTGTTCGGCAACGCCACCATCGTCGTGACCCCGCCGGCCGCGGCAGCCTCCCCGGCGGTCTCTATAGATTCCATATGCTCGGCGCCGGGCTCGCGCAATTGGACGCGCATATCGACGAGCCCTGGCGCCAGGCACAACCCCTCGGCATGCACGATTTCGGCATCGGCCGAGGAAATATCGCCGCAAACCGCGGCGATGCGGCCGTTTTCGACGAGCAGATCGCCCGCAGCGTCGAGCCCGCTCTCGGGGTCGAGTAACCGGGCATGGCGGAACAGGAGGCGGTTCACGTCAGTATCCGGCCGTCGGGGGCGGCCCGTTGCCGAGATCGTGGGTCAGGATCTCGAGACAGGCCATGCGGACAGCGACACCCATCTCGACCTGCTGGCGGATGAGGCTGCGGTCGATATCATCTGCGATCTCGCTGCCGATCTCGACGCCGCGGTTCATCGGCCCAGGATGCATGATCAGCGCGTCGGGCTTGGCGCCGCGCAATTTGTCGTAATCGAGGCCGAAGAAATGGAAGTATTCACGCGTCGACGGCACAAACGCGCCGTGCATGCGCTCGCTCTGCAGGCGCAGCATCATCACGATGTCGACCTCGGCGAGCCCCTCGGCCATGTCATGAAACACCTCGACGCCGAGCCGTTCGATTTCGGCCGGCAACAGGGTCCGCGGCGCGACGACCCGTACTCGCGCCCCCATCGTGTTCAACAGCGCAATGTTCGAGCGGGCGACGCGGCTGTGCAGAACATCGCCGCAAATCGCCACGGTGAGCCCGCCGAGCCGGCCCTTGCGGCGCCGGATCGTCAATGCGTCAAGCAAAGCCTGGGTCGGGTGCTCGTGGCTGCCGTCGCCAGCATTGATGACCGCGCAGTCAAGCTTTTCCGACAACAATTGCACCGCGCCCGATTCAGGGTGGCGGACGATCAGTACGTCGGGATGCATCGCGTTCAACGTCATCGCCGTGTCGATCAGGGTCTCACCCTTATGCATCGAGCTGGCGGCGACGGACATGTTGATGACGTCGCCGCCAAGCCGCTTGCCGGCGACCTCGAACGAGGTGCGCGTGCGCGTCGAATTCTCGAAGAAGCAGTTGATGATCGTGCGCCCGCGCAGCAATGCGCGCTTCTTCTCAGCCTGCCGGTTGAGCTCGACATAGCCGTCGGAAAGATCGAGGACATGCTGTATGTCCTCGGGCGACAGGCCCTCGATCCCGAGCAGATGCCGGTGCCGGAATGCCGTCTCGCGCGCCGCTCCCTGCATTAGCCAGGGACTATATGGGGAGTGTCCCCGGCCGGCAAGGCCAGCCGGGGTCTCTTAGCGGCGCTCTGGTACGCTCGTGAACGGCCGCAATGCCTCCGGCATCCGCATATCTCGTGGCGGAGTGAAGTCCTCCCGAGCGGCGCCACGCATCTCTTCCGGCGGCCGCGGCATTCCTCGGCGGCCACGGCGAGCGGCTTTGCCGCCCCATGCGGTCTACGGTTTGTTCTGGATCAGAAGAAAGTTACGATAGAGAGAGGGAAGTCCTCGCGCTAGTTGGGTAAGATCGTCGGGAGAGCGGGGACTGGGTCTAGGTCCGCTGAATGCCGATTAGCCGCGCCGCCAGCGCCGTCATCACCAGCGACAATCCGAAAAACAGCATGTTGATGCCGACCAGGAGGCCGATCGCCCAGTCGGCCGAGCTCGGCCATCCCGCCCAGATCAGATAGGCGAGAAGCAGGTCGACAATCCCGCTGAACAGCACCCAGCCCCAACTGCGCAGATGCTGGCGGTGCTGGATGGCGCCCAGGATCGAAGCAATGCCCTCGACTATGAAGAACGCAACCAGCACCATTGTCAGGGTCAGCACGCCCGTCAATGGGCGCACGATCAGTATCAGGCCAAGCACAACCGACAGCACGGCTGTCAGCATCGACCAGGCGAAACCCGGCATACTTCGCGAATGCCACGCCAGGACCGCTCGAAAAATTCCCGCAATAAAAAACAGCCATCCGACAAAGAGCGTTACCGCCAATGTCGCCACGTTGGGTTCGACAACCGCCAAGAACCCAAGCACCATCATGACGATGCCCTGGGCCAGGAACAGCTTCCAGTGCGCGTGGATCGTCAGCGACAACTGATGGCGCAGCCCGTCGATATCCATTTGATTGCTCATGCCCGTCTCATCCTCAGGGTTGCGCTGGCAAACGAACGCCGCCCGGCCCGATCAGGCCGGCGTGAGGCGCTTTGAAGCGCCAGAACGTCCCGCTGGTCGCACCCTCCAAATAGATATCCTGATTGTCGGCTCCGCCAAATGCGAAGTTGGTGGTTGCGGCGTCATTGTTCGGTATCGGGACAAATCCGAGGACGACTCCGCGCGGGTTGATCTGGATAATGCCGCCAAGACCGGCCAATGCAGCCCAGAGGTTGCCCCGCACGTCGTAATGCATGCCGTCCGGCCCGCCATTTCCGGGTATGAAGGTTCCTGCCTTCACCGAGCTGAACGTCGAATGGGAGGGATCCTTCGGGCATTGCGGGCAGCCCATGGTTGGGCCATTTTGGAAGGTGCTGTACCAGATCCGGCCGCCTCTAAAATCTCCGACGGCGAGCAGCGCGTCGTCGGGCGACACCGCAATGCCGTTCGGGAACAAACCGCTGTCCATTACCTTGCGCAGCATGCCGTCGCGCGAGTACAGGTAAACGGCGCCCGTTTGGTCGGTCGAGTTGGGGCCGGGGCCGGTACCCCAGGGATCGGTGAAAAATAAGTTGCCCTCGGCATCGAAATCGAGGTCGTTGGGGCCTTTGAACAGCTGGTTGCGGTAGGTGTAGACCAGTGTCTTGACCTCTTTGGTCTGCGGGTCGAAGACCAGGATACCGCGGTGCCGGGTCGTCAAGTAGAGCTTGCCTTCGAACCAACGGGTGCCCTGCGGCTCGCAGGTTTGGCCCAGCTCGGACGGCGGGTTGCAGTTGAACACCGGGACCAATTTGCCGTCCGGTGTCAGATACGACACCCAGCCGCTGCCGATCGCCACGAACCACAAATTGCCCTGCGTGTCAAACGCGCCGCCTTCGAGAAACTGCCCTTGTGGCGTGCCACTGACATCGGCGAATTTTTCTATCGGGCCGACCCCGGCGGGCAACGGCGGCAGCCCCCACGGCTGGACAGGGCCGGTGGTCTGGGCTTCGGTCTTGGCGACAGGGCCAATAAAAGCACACAGAAACCCGAGCAATAGGCTTGCGATACCCGGTACCACACTGGGGCTGATGCGCATGATCTCGTCCCTCCTCAAACAATTTCTTTAGCAATCAATCCCGGGAATAAGACCACCTTTTCGGCCCGAATACGATAGCTCACCTGCAGATCAGAAATCCGCGCGCAATCTTCAACCCGATCTTGATGATCAGGCGCCCCGACGGGTTTGGCCGGCAGAACATATCGTAGACGTGCGGCAAGCTCCCGCAGCGAATTTGCTGGGTCGATCTGTGAAGCAGCTCACACATTCGAGCCTATGCCAACGGTTAAGTTAACCACGTCCCGCGCGATGTGCCGAAGCAACCCTAGCGGGAACTCATGCCATTGATAACGGAGTTTGGAAATGACTGACGTCGCGCCTGCAGCGCTGTCAAACGCAATTATGGGCAAGCTGTATGATGTACTTACCAACGGTGACGACACCGTGCCGAAGTCGACGAATACCTTCTTCAGCTGGCTGACCCCAGGCATGCCCTTTCAGGAGGATGATTTCGATTTCCTGACACAAGGCCTGACCGGGGTGGTGAAGCGGAGCGACGCCGAGCAGCTTGTGGTTCCAGGCACCCCCGCAGCGCCGGCGCCGAGCACGACCAGCTCAGCCAGTACGGGCAGCCCAGCCAGTGCGGGCAGCCCAGCCAGTGCGGGCAGCCCAGCCAGTGCGGGCAGCCCAGCCAGTGCGGGCAGCCCAGCCAGTGCGGGCAGCCCAGCCAGTGCGGGCAGCGGCAACGGCCAGCCCGCCGCCGGCCAGGTCTTGACACCTGAACTCATCAATCAGCTGCGCGCCCAGGATGCCGGGCGAATGATGATGCAGGCTGAGCAATTGGCCCGGTTGTGCGATTTTGTGCCCGACGTCACGACGATCAACAACAAGCAGTTCTCGCAATTCACGGTGGCCAATAACGAGGGCAGCCTGTCAGACCGCTACGAATACATCCTGCGCATGAGCCAGGTGATGGAGACCGTCCTGCCGGACGACGTGAAGCAGAAGATTGCCAAATTCCGCGGTCTGCTGCAAACCACGACTACAAAGAAGGATCTCGTCACGGACGAAGAAAAGGAGATCACCGGGCCGAGCCCAATGGTCATCGCCTACAATGACCGGATGGCGAATTACATCAATACCGCGCTCGAATACAACCAGCACAGGATCGACGCGTTGGCCGGCAACGATCCCAAGGACGTGCAGTACTGGGCCATCAACGCCAACCTGCTGCGCGCCAAAGTGCGGGCGGCGATGGATGATTGGATCGCCAACGGTTACAAAGACGATTACGAAGAGATCGGCGCCTTTATCGATCAGGTGCAGGCGCGCGATATGTCGATGTTGAAGGCGCAGTACAAGGACGACCTCGAAAAGGCAAGGTTGACCGGGCTCAGCTCGGGCAGCGACTTTTTTTACACCGCGCTGGTACCGGGTGACTTCATGAAGTCGGACGGCTGGAGTACCTACACTTTCGACAGCTCGGACTT
>Ga0306920_100009543_pt1 | contig 12960 bp, 11 predicted proteins | sample flu12Cox44000170_FD_204666 | JGI IMG/M metagenome (GOLD analysis project Ga0306920, IMG submission 204666) | Lab enrichment of tropical soil microbial communities from Luquillo Experimental Forest, Puerto Rico - flux4day.12C.oxic.44.000.170 (v2)... | ecosystem: Environmental > Terrestrial >...
ATTTTTGAAACAAGCCCCTTCTGCCGAAACCCGGAAGATTTGGTTGTTTCTCCTACCAAGGCGCCGTCGATGAGCACGACCATGTCGCCCGATTACCGTCTTTTGGCAGAAGGCGTGCGTTCCTTTGTGCTGACCGAGCTGCGTCCGCATGAGGAGATGGTCGACAGGCTCGGCGAGGTGCCAGATGAGCTATTCCGCGAGCTCCAACAGCGAGCGATCAAGGCCGGCTTCTACGCCCTGAACATGCCCGCCGAGCATGGAGGCGGCGGCCTTTGCCAGGAAGAGCGTGCAGTCTGCGAGATCGAGTTCGGGCATACGAGCCGCGCGCTGCATATGGCCTGCAACCGCCCGGCTCCGATCCTCAAGGCTTGCGAAGGCGATCAGATCGCCACTTATCTCCTGCCCACAATCCGCGGCGAGCGTTGGGAGTGTTTTGCATTGACCGAGCCTGGTGCCGGCTCGGATGCACGCGCCATCACCACGCGCGCATCCGTCGATGGTGATGACTACGTCATCAACGGCACGAAGCAGTTCATCACCATGGCCATGAGGGCGGATTTCATCATCGTCTTCGCGGTCACGGGCGTCGACGAGACGCCGAAAGGCCCGCGCAAGCGCATCACCGCCTTCCTCGTCGACAAGGCGACGCCGGGCGTCAGTGTCGTACCGCTGCGGATCGTCTCGAACCGGGGCATGACCTCAACCATCATTACGCTGTCGGATGTGCGCGTTCCGAAGCGCAACATCCTCGGCGGCGAGGGCCAGGGCTTTGCCATGGCCAAGGCCTGGATCTTCTCGGGCCGCGTCATGCTGGCGGCGAACTGCGTCGGCCTCGCCGAGCGAGCCATGGGCATGGCGGCGCAATGGGCAAACCAGCGCGTCGCCTTCGGCCAGAAGATCGCAGCTTTCCAGGGCACCTCCTTCAAGCTCGCGGATATTGCGACGGAAAGCCATGCAGCGCGCCTCATGGTGTTCGACGCCGCTCGCAAGATGGACGAGGCTACGCTCACCCAGCGCGAGGCCGCGCAAGTGAACCTCTTCGCTTCCGAGATGGTCGGTCGCGCCACTGACAATGCGCTGCAGATTTATGGCGGGCTCGGCCTCACTCAGGACTTGCCGCTCGAACGCTTCTGGCGCGATGCGCGTGTCGAGCGCATCTGGGAAGGAACTTCGGAGATCCATCGCGACGTCATCGCCAAGGACGTTCTGCGGGAGTTCCCGGCGTGAACGTGAAAGCGGACTGCGCCCAACACGCCGCGCCCGTCGACCTCCCGCTTCGCTTCGTCCAACGTCGCCCGCTCTGTGACGTGGGCGGGGGATTGAGCCTCGGGCTTCCTCGCGAAATCTCAACGTAAGGTGTCCGTCATCATGACCTCATCCTCGCGCATCAAGGTCGAGACGAACGGCCCGATTCTCGAGATCACGCTCGAGCATCCGCCGGCGAACGCTATCGACCAGCAGGCGAGCCGGGATCTTGATGCTGCGCTGAACCTTTTGCGCGACGAGAAGGCGCTGCGGGTCGGTATTGTCACAGCGGCGGGCGATCGCATGTTCTCCGCGGGCTGGGATTTGAAGGCGGTCGCGGCCGGCGAGACGGGCGAAGAGTTCGGAGCGCATGGCTTCATGTCGCTCGAACGCCACGATCTCGACAAGCCGGTGATCTGTGCGGTGAACGGGCTCGCGGTCGGCGGCGGTTTTGAGTTTGCGCTCAACTGCCAGATCGTCATCGCTGCTCCGCATGCCGAGTTCGGCTTGCCGGAGCTCACGCGCGGCTTCCTGCCGGAGGCTGGAGGCCTGTGGCGGGCGATGCGGCGCTTGCCGCGCAGCATCGCCTATGAGCTTCTTTTGACCGGTCGTCGCATGGTTGCCGAGGAGGCGTACCGGCTGGGCTTCGTCAATCACATTGTGCCGCGCGCCGAGCTGCTTTCTCGAGCGCGCGAAATCGCCGAGCGCATCTGCGCCTGCGCGCCGCTCGCCGTCGAGGCCGTGATGGAGATGACGCGCGAGGTGGAGATGCTGCCCGACAAGGACGCCTTCGATCGCATGCGCGCCTTGCCGGGGCGTGCACGCATGCGTGCCTCGGACGACTTCTACGAAGGCCCGCGCGCCTTCGCCGAGAAGCGCTCGCCGCGTTGGAAGGGAGCGTGATGGGCGCCTCAGGGCCAGCGCTCGTGTCGCGGAAGCGTCCTTAGTGCGCCGCGGAACGCAGCGGCGTGTCCGACAAGACACAGAGCCTGGAACGATTTGACCGGACAGCCTGAGACATAGTGGAGCAGCGAATGGATTTCGACCTCTCAGAGCAGCAGATCGCCACGCGCGACGCCCTGCGGAGCTTTCTCAAGAAGGAATGTCCGATCGAGTATGTTCGCCGCTGCGACGAGGAAGAAGTTTTTCCCTTCGAGCTCTACCAGAAGCTTGCCGCGCAAGGCTGGCTTGGCATCCCAATCGCCGAGGAATATGGCGGCACCGGAGGCTCCTGCTTCGACCTCGTGCTATTCCTCGAGGAGTTCGCGAATCATTTCGAGGCGGCCGCCAATATCTATTATACGAGCATCGTGATCGCGGCGGACGCCATCGGCCATTTTGGCTCGAAGGAACAGAAGCGCGAACTCTTGCCGAAGCTGGCGAAGGGCGAATTGCGTTTCGCCTTCTCGCTCTCGGAGCCGAATTCGGGATCGGACGCTGCCTCCTTGCGCACCCGCGCTATTCGCGACGGGGATCATTTCGTCGTCAATGGCCAGAAGATGTTCTGCTCCTGCGCCCAGGTCGCGGACTACATCCTCCTGATGGCGCGCACCGATCCCGATGCGCCCAAGCATGACGGCATCACCATGTTCCTCCTCGACCCCAAGACACCGGGCGTCGAGGTGAGGCGGTTGAAGAAGCTTGGCCTGAAGCCGATGGACCTGAACGAGATCTTCCTCACCGATGTGCGCATCCCTGCGGACCGCGTGATCGGCGAGGTCAACAAGGGTTGGCGCAATGTGCTAAAGACGCTCGACTATGAGCGCTGTTGTCTGTCGGGCGTGAATGTCGGCGCGGCGCAGTCAGTGCTCGACAAGGTGCTTGCCTATACGCAAGAGCGTGAGCAGTTCGGCCAGAAGATCGCCTCCTTCCAGCTCACGAGGGCCAAGCTCGCCGACATGGAGATGGAGATCGACGCCGCGCGCCTGCTGCTCTACCGCAGCGCGCTGCTTGTCGACAAAGGCATCCCCAACAACAAGGAATCGGCGATCGCCAACCTCGCCTCATCCGAGACCTATGTGCGCGCCGCGCTGAACGGCATGCGCCTGATGGGCGGCTGGGGCTATCTCATGGAATTCGACATGCAGCGCCATTTCCGCGACAGCAAGCTTGCCGAAATCGGGGGCGGGACCTCGGAGATCCTGCGCATCGTCATCTCCCGCGAGATGATGCGCTAGCGCGTAGGGTCTCGTCGCGTGAGCAGGAGGAGTTGAGAACGGGGATGCCTGTCGATCTCGTCATCGCGCGCGGCCATGTGGCCCGGCCGGAGGGGGCCGCCGAAGCAGATATTCTCGTCAGCGATGGCAAGATCGTCGATATCGTCGATCCGGGTTCCGGACGCGGCGGGCGCGTCATCGATGCGAGCGGCAGGCTGGTGCTTCCGGGCGGCATCGACGCCCATGTGCACTTCCTGATCGGCTTCATGGGCCAGCGCAGCGTCTACGACTTCTTCGGGGGCACCGTCGCGGCGCTGCGCGGCGGCGTCACCACCGTGATCGACTTCGCGCTCCAGAGGCGAGGCCGCTCGCTGATGGACGGGCTCAAGCATCGCCGCGTCCAGGCCGATCGCCACGTGGCGACGGACTACGCGCTGCATCTTATCGCGACGGACGTGAACGCAAATGTGCTTGCCGAGGTGCCGGCCGTGGTGGAGGCTGGAGCTAGCTCGTTCAAGGTCTACACCGTCTACGAGAAAGAGCAGCTCAAGGTCGATGACGGTCCGCTTTTCGACTTGATGCGAGCGCTCGGCAAGGCTCGCGGCCTCATGGGGCTCCATGCCGAGAACGCATCGATCATCGACAACGAGATCGGCAAGCGCCTCGCCGCGGGCGAGACAGCGCCACGCTACCATGCGCTGACGCGTCCAGCTCTCGCTGAGACGGAGGCCGTGCGGCGCGGCCTCACCCTGGCACATGCGGCGGGTTGTCCGCTGCACATCTTCCACTTGAACTCGGGCCCAGCCCTCGACAGCATCACGGCAGCGCGTGACGGCGGCCAGAATGCCTCGGCCGAGACCTGCACGCATTATCTCGCCTTGACCGACGAGATCTATGACCGTGAGAACGGGCATCTCTACGTCATGAGCCCGCCGTTGCGCGATTCGCAGACCCAGCAGCGCTTGTGGCAAGGCCTCGCCAAGGGTGAGTTTTGCGCCGTCACCTCGGACGATGCGTCCTACAGTGCTGAGGCCAAGGGGGTCGGCAAGGAGAGCTTCGAACGTATCGCCAACGGCGTGCCGGGTGTCGAGGTGCGCCTGCCGCTGCTCTATACGCTCGGCATCGCGGAAGGACGCCTCAGCTTGCCGCAATTCCTCGAGCAGTGGAGCATCGGGCCTGCTCGCCGCTTCGGGCTTGCGCCGCAAAAGGGCCTGATCGCTCCGGGCACCGATGCCGATCTCGTTGTCGTCGACACGCAGACGCGACGGACGATCACGGCCGCCTCGCATTCGGGACCGATCGGCTATTCGCCTTTCGAGGGCATGGAGTTTGCCGGCTGGCCGGTCTTGACGCTTCGCCGTGGCGCGGTCGCGGTCGAAGACGGCAAGTTCCTGGGCAAGGCCGGAGACGGGCGCTTCCTCGTGCGGGGAAGGCCGGGCCCAGCTGGATGATCACGTGCATCCGCCAATTACAACCCGCCCCATCCCGCTCGCGATCGTCACGGGCTTCCTTGGCAGCGGCAAGACGACCCTCATCAAGCATCTCCTGACACAGCCGGGCCTTGGGGGCACGCTCGTCATCGTCAACGAGTTCGGCGAGGTCGGCATCGATCATGTGCTGCTCGAAGCGTCGAGCGACGACACCATCCTGCTCGCCAATGGCTGCCTGTGCTGCACCATAAGGGGCAATCTCGTCGACACGCTGATCGATGTGTTGAAGCAGCGCGAGGAGGGCCGCATCGGCGCCTTCGATCGCGTGGTTGTCGAAACCTCAGGCGTCGCGGACCCTGCGCCGCTCCTCGCCTTCCTGCTCAGTGAGGAGAAGGTGACGGCGCGCTATCGGCTCGATACGCTCGTCACCACCTGCGACCTCGTCAACGGCGAGGCCACTCTCGAGCGCCAGGCGGAGGCACGAAGCCAGCTCCGACTCGCGGATCGCATCCTCTTCACGAAGCGCGACCTCGTCGACGCCGACCGTCTGGCTCAGATGACGGCGCTGGTGCGCGGCCTCAATCCGACGGCCGAGATGATCGCGCTCGCGCATGGCGAGGCGGATCCCGCGCTCATTCTGGAGCCGTTGACGCGCGACCGGCCCGTCATGGCCAGTGCAGACTCGGCTTGCGGGTCGCATCACGGTCATGAGCATCCGCACGACCACCATCCTTACGCAGACAGCGATCACACTCGACGCTTCATGCACTCGACCTTTTCGCCAAATGCTCCCCTGACAAGCGCGCAGATCGCCAAACTGATCGCGGCATTGCGCGAGCATGCGAGCCCAGTGCTCTTGCGGATCAAGGGGGTTCTGCCCGTCGAATATGATCCGCGCCCCCTCATCGTGCAGGGCGCCTTGATGGTGGTGCACGAACCCTACTTCCTCGCGCGCGAAGGCGCCGTAGGGAGGCTCGTCGTGATCAGCGAGGGACCCCTTCCGGAGGATCTCGCCACCGACTTGATGGGACTCGGGCTGGCTCCTGGCGCGTGATCGCGAGCGACGCCACTCTTCGGGATCACGCTCTTCCTGAATCCCAGGAGCTCCGACACCTGCCGCGCGGCCTCGACGCAACGCCGCCTCAACGGCTCGAGCCCGTCGGGCACGAGGCGCGATGTCGGCCCGGTGATGCAAAACGAGGCGACGACGCGGCCGGCAGCGTCGCGGATCGGCGAGGCGACCGCAGCGACTCCGGCTTGCCACTCGTCATAAGAGCTCGAGCAATCCGTCTTGCGAATGCGCGCAAGCTCCTGCTGCAGCTCCGCCAAGGTGGCGACGCTGTGATCTGTCAGTGGCTTCAGCTCGCTTCCTATGTCGACGATGAAATCGGAGGGTTGGTGGGCGAGCAGTGCGCGGCCAATGGCGCAGCTATGCAAAGGCACACGCGATCCGACCGCAGAAAAGATGCGCAGCACCTGGCTCGAATCGACCTTGTCAATGATCAAGGCCTCGCGCTCCTGGACGATGCCGAGCATCGTCGTCTCGTCGGTGCTGCGGGCCACGCTTTCCAGCAGCGGGCGCGCAATCTGCCGCAAGCCGAGCCCCTCGATGACGCCGCTGCCAAGCTCCCAGAGCTTCGGCGTGAGCAGGTAGCGCCCTGTATCGGGTTCTTGTCGCGCATAGCCGTGACGGCACAGCGTATCCACCAGGCGATAGACCGTGCTCTTGTTGAGCTTGAGCTCGCGTCCAAGCTGGCTGATCCCGACGGATCCGCCGGCGCGCGACAGCGCTTCCAGAAGCTGCAGGGCCTTTTCGACAGTTGCTGACACTTTTGACAAGCCGGGCTGAGAATTTCTGTCCTAGAGTATCTTCTGACAAAGCGGTTACCAGTTCGACACAGAAAACGGAAAATCCATCTCCTGACACCGCCGATGCATCGATACCATGCAATGGTGTCGTTTCAAATATCGGCACGGCGTTGCAAAATCGTGCAGTTGAGAGCATCCTGGCGATCTTTGGTATCGCTCCGAAGACAAGCTGAGAAGACAAGAACGAGATGAAGCTCGATCCGCAAAGGCTGATGGGCCTTTCCATTCCGCCCCGTTCTATCGCCTACGACACGCGAGAGCCCATGCTCTATGCGCTGAGCGTCGGCCTTGCGGCCGATCCGCTGAACGAGGATGAACTCGCTTTCGCTTATGAGGCGAACCAGCGGGTCGTGCCGAGCTTCGCCAATACGCTCGCCTTCGACGATAGCTGGCTTAGCCAAGGCGGCATCGACCTCACGCGGGTCGTGCACGGCTCTCTCAAGTTGATCTTTCACTCGCTGCTTCCCGCATCCGGCAAGGCCGAAATGACGACCCGCATTGCGGGCCTGTCGGACAAGGGCGAAGGGCGTGGCGGCATCCTGCTCCAGGAGACCGTGATTAAGGATATTGACGGTCGTACTCTGTGCACGAGCCTTTCGAGCCTGTTTGTTCGGGGCGCAGGAGGCTTCGGCGGCCCGGTCGGAGAGCAGCCTTCCTCGCATGACATTCCGGCCCGTGGCCCGGACCTGGAGGCCCTTGTGGCAACTCTTTCCAACCAGGCCCTGCTCTTTCGCCTGCTGGGCGACCGCAACCCGCTGCATGCCGATCCGGAGACAGCGAAGCGCGTGGGCTTCGACCGCCCGATCCTTCATGGCGCTTGCACCTTTGGGATCGCCTGCGCCACGGTGCTGCGCCAGTTTTGCGGGCTCGAGCCGAAGCGGCTCGCAAGCCTGGAGGCGCGCTTCGCGGGCCCCCTCTTTCCTGGCGAAACATTGAGTTTCACCTTTTGGCGAGAGGGCGGTGCGACCGCTTTTCGTGCCGCCGCCAAAGAGCGCGGCGCGCCCGTCCTCGATAACGGCTACGCGACCTTCACAGACCAGCCGTGACCAAGCCCAAGATCATGCCAGAGCCTGACCTCGCCGCTCCGATCCTCTTCACCCATATGGGCGCCTATCGCGCTGAGCGGGCAGGGGACCGGATTGCGACGCTCGTCCCTTTCGAAGAGGATCGCGACCCCTCGCTGATCGGCACCTCGATCGCCAGCGCCCTCACCGATCATCTGCGCATTCCGCAGCCCATGGTGCGAGCGGGCTTCCTGCACGAGGGCGCGGCCAGCCGGGAGCGGCGCGGGCGTGAGCCCTTCATTCCCGTCTCCTGGGACGAGGCCAATGCGCTCGTCGCGAGCGAGATGCGGCGCGTCATCGCTGCCTCCGGAAACGAGGCGATCTTCGGCGGCTCCTATGGCTGGGCAAGCGCCGGGCGCTTCAATCATGCGCAGAGCCAGCTTCACCGCTTCCTCAATTGCGCAGGAGGCTATGTGCGCTCGGTCAATACGCATAGCTATGCCGCGGCCGAGGTGCTGCTGCCGCATGTCATCGGCGGGCTCGACGGGCTGGCGGTGCATCATTCGCCCTGGTCGGACATCGTCGCCAACACGAGATTGCTGGTGATGTTTGGCGGGATGCCGCTCAAGAACACGCAAGTGTCCGCGGGCGGTGTCGCGCGTCACATCATCCGCGAGGAGCTACGGCGTTGCCGCGAGGCGGGTATCGCCTGCGTCAATATCAGCCCGATCCGCAGCGATGCCGAGGAATTCCTCGACGCCGAATGGCTGCGCGCTCTGCCCAATACCGATACGGCGCTGATGCTTGGCCTCACGCACACGATCTACAGCGAAGGGCTTCACGACGCCGATTTCCTGGCGCGCTGCTGCACGGGCTTCGAGCGCTTCTTGCCCTATTTGCTTGGCGAGCGCGACGGCCAGCCCAAGAACGCTGATTGGGCGGCGTCGATCTGCGGCTTGCCGGCCGACCAGATCCGCGCGCTCGCACGGCGGATGGCGGCGACCCGCACAATGATCACGGTGAATTGGTCGCTGCAGCGTGCCGACCATGGCGAACAGCCGCTTTGGGCTGCGATCACGCTTGCTTGCGTGCTCGGTCAGATCGGGCTTTCCGGAGGCGGTTTCGGCTTCGGCTATGGCGGCAGCAACCGTATCGGCCAGACGGCACGTGATTTCGCGTGGCCCGCCCTGCCGCAGGGCGTGAACAAGGTGTGCGCCTTCATTCCTGTGGCGCGGCTCGCGGACATGTTGCTTAATCCTGGCCAACCTTTCGACTATGACGGCAAGCGCCACGCCTATCCGCATATCCGCCTCGTCTGGTGGGCCGGCGGCAATCCCTTCCATCACCAGCAGGACCTGAACAAGCTCGCGGAGGCTTGGCGCCGGCCGGAAGTCATCATTGTCCAAGAACCGTGGTGGAACCCGCTTGCCCGTCACGCCGATATCGTGCTGCCGGTCGCGACTTCGGCTGAGCGGAATGATCTCGGCGTGTCGACGGCCGAATCGCACGTCTTCGCGATGCGCCAGATCATGCCGCCAGTCGCGAAGTCGCGCTCCGACTACGCCATATTCTGCGGCATCGCCGAGGAGATGGGGATCGGCGAAGCCTTCACTGAAGGGCGTGACGAGATGGGCTGGATACGCTGGCTGTACACCCTTGCACGTCAGCGCGCTGCCGGAGAGGATATCGAGCTGCCAGAGTTCGAAAGCTTTTGGCGCGAGGGGCATTTCCGCTTTCCCGAGCCGCCGCGGGCGCGGCCGCTGTTTTCGGCCTTCCGTGCTGACCCGCACGCGAACAAGCTGCGCACCCCCTCTGGCAGGATCGAGATTTTCTCAGAGCTTATCGCCGGTTTCGGCTATGCCGATTGTCCGGGGCATGCGCTGTGGCTCGAGCCCGTCGAATGGCTTGGCGCTAAGGCCGCCAGGCGCTTTCCGCTGCATCTCATCTCGAACCAGCCGCGCACGCGCCTGCACAGCCAGTACGACAATGGCCAGGCAAGCCTCGCCTCGAAGATCGCCGGCCGCGAGCCGATCTTGCTCAATCCGGAGGATGCCGCTACGCGCGGCATTGGGGCCGGCGATGTGGTGCGCGTCTTCAACGAGCGCGGCGCCTGCCTGGCCGGCGCGGTATTGACCACTGAGGTGATGACGGGCGTCGTCCAACTCGCCACGGGAGCTTGGTATGATCCCGCAGACCCGAACGAGAGACAGCCGCTCGATCGGCATGGCAATGCCAATGTGCTCACCGTCGATAAGGGAAGCTCCTCTTTGGCGCAGGCGCCTATCGCCCACAGCGCTCTCGTCGAGGTTGAGCTCTTCGCCGGCGAGCCGCCTCCCGTCGGCATCACCTCGCCGCCCAAAATTCTAGAGAACGACGCCAGGCGGAGACGACCATCATGATCGAGAGCATCGAGAGTCTCGTCGGCCAGATCGCGGATGGCGCGAAGATCGTCGTGCCACCGGACTATAGCGGCGTCGCGGTCGCCGCGACCCGGGCGCTCATCGCGCGCGGGGTGCGCAAGCTGCACCTCGTCGCGAGCCCCTCTTCCGGCATCCAGGCGGACATGCTGATCGCGGCGGGTTGCGTCGCGACCGTGGAGGCGGCCGCGATCACTCTGGGCGAGTTCGGCATCGCGCCGGCCTTCAATCGCGCGGTGCGCGACGGAACGATCCGGATGCTCGATGCCACCTGTCCAGCGCTCCATGCGGCCTTGCAGGCGGCCGAGAAGGGGCTGCCCTTCACGCCGCTACGCGGCATCATCGGCAGCGATCTCCTGCGCTACCGCACAGACTGGAAGGTGATCCAGAATCCCTTCTCGGAGATAACGGACCCCGTCGTGCTGCTGCCGGCAATCATTCCCGATGTGGCGCTGTTCCATGCTGCTGCCGCCGACCGCAACGGCAATGTCTGGATCGGCCGACGCCGCGAGTTGATGGTGATGGCGCATGCTTCCCGCCGCACATTGGTGACGGTGGAACGTATCGTCGACGAGGATTTCTTCGACCGCGAGGAGCGCGTCGCGGGGGTCTTGCCGTCACTCTATGTCGACGTCATCGCGATCGCGGAAAAAGGCGCCTGGCCGCTGGCGGTGGACGGCGAATACGAGCGCGACGACGCAGCGCTCGCGAGCTACGCGGCTGGCGAGCTCTTCGCTGCCGCCTAGAGCCGAACAGGTGCCGCACCAGATGGATACCGCACTCCTCATCGATCAGATCGCCGGATTGATCGGCGATGCCCATCACGTGGCGACTGGCGCGCTTTCGCCAATTCCCGCAGCGGCCGCCATGCTGGCGCGTCGTCGCAACGGCGGGCGCACTCGCGTCACGCTGCTCGGTTCGCGCAAATTCAGCCACTACACCGACGGCGCGCGCGAGCTGTTCGACAGCGCAGCCCAAGGCCGCATGGACGTCTTCTTCCTCTCGGGCGCCCAGATCGACGGCGAGGCCAATGTCAACCTCGTCAGCATCGGCGATTATGAGAAGCCGAAAGCACGTTTCTCCGGCTCCTTCGGCGCGCCCTATCTCTATATGCTCGTGCCGCGCGTCATCCTGTTCCGGTTGGAGCACACGCCGCGCACGCTGGTGCGCAAGGTGGATTTCATCAGCGCGCCGGGCTGGAGCCCACCGGAGGTCTATCGACCGGGAGGCCCGGCGGCACTGATCACCGAGCGGTGCCTGTTCGATTGGGACAAGGCGATGCGTAGATTTCGCTTGCGAAGCGTGCATCCGGGGGAGACGCCAGACAGCGTGCGCGCCGAGACCGGCTTCGATTACGACGCGCCCGAAGAGGTGCCGACGACGGCCTCGCCGGCACCCGAGACGCGCGACCTGATCCGCACTGTGATCCGCGACGACATTGCCGAGAGCTATCCGCGCTTTGCGGCGGAATATGACCGTTGATTGTTTTCCTCCTCCAACAACGAGCCTTACATGGCAGATAGCGACTATTGGAAAGACAAGCGCGTCCTCATCACGGCCGGTGCCGCGGGCATCGGCCGGGTCGTTGCGGCCGCCTTCCACGAGAAGGGCGCCAAGGTCGCGCTCTGCGACATCGTCGAGGAGCAGCTGTCGGAGACGGCCAAAGCGCTGCCAGGCGCAATGACGGCGAACTGCGACGTCGCCGACGCCGATGCTGTCGATCGCTTCGTCGAAAAAGCTGTCGCCGATCTCGGTGGGCTCGATATCGTGATCAATAATGCGGGAATTGCGGGTCCGGCCGCTCCCGTCGAGGACATCGCGCCTCAGGATTGGAAGCGCGTGATGGACGTCAACGTCAATGGCCAGTTCCATGTGGCACGCTCGACCGTCCCGCATCTCAAGCAGAATGGCTGGGGCGCGATGGTCTGCATGGCGTCGGTCGCCGGCAAATACGCCTTCCCCCTGCGCTCGCCTTACGCGGCATCGAAGGCCGCGGTGATCTCCTTTGCTCGATCCCTCTCGGTCGAGCTCGGGCCGCACAAGATCCGTGTGAACGCCATCGCGCCAGGCGTCGTGGCTGGAGAGCGCATCCGGCGCGTCTTCTCCGATCGCTCCAAGACACGCGGCATCACCTATGAGGATATGGAAGAGATCGCGCTCAGGGCCGTGTCGCTCAAGACCATGGTCGAGCCCGAGGAGATCGCCGAGCTCGTGCTCTTCCTGTGCGCGCCGACCGGGCGCGCCATCACCGGGCAAGTACACAGCATCTGCGGCGGCCTGGAATACACCGAGTGAAGCGCTTTCCATGGATGACCGAGCCGGCCCGGATCATGACGTCGAGGGGTTAGGAGGATCTGCACCAGATGGCCAAAACGCAAAAGACCATCATCACCTGCGCCATTACCGGCGCAACGCACACGCCGACGATGTCACCCTATCTGCCGGTGACTCCCTCGCAGATCATCGAGCAGGCCGCTGAGGCCGCCGATGCCGGCGCAGCCATTCTGCATCTGCATGCGCGCAGCGAAGAGGATTCAAAACCGACGGGCGATCTCGACACCTGGTTCCACATCCTGCGCGGTCTCAAGCAGCGCACCGGCGCTGTGCTCAACATGACGACGGGCGGCTCGACCTTCATGTCGATCGAAGATCGACTCAAGGCTCCGCTGGCGGCGAGACCCGAGCTCACATCGTGCAATATGGGCTCGATGAATTTCGGCACCTACACGATGATCGAAAAATTCAAGGGAAAGTGGAAGTACGACTGGGAAGAGGACTATCTCGAGGCGAGCCGCGGCGCGATCTTCCGCAACACCTTCGCCGATATCGAAGCGATCCT
>Ga0306920_100009544_pt1 | contig 12959 bp, 11 predicted proteins | sample flu12Cox44000170_FD_204666 | JGI IMG/M metagenome (GOLD analysis project Ga0306920, IMG submission 204666) | Lab enrichment of tropical soil microbial communities from Luquillo Experimental Forest, Puerto Rico - flux4day.12C.oxic.44.000.170 (v2)... | ecosystem: Environmental > Terrestrial >...
GTGAGGGGTGAGTGTGAGTTGTAGGGCGCCCGGGCCAGGCGCCGAGTGAGAGGTGGAAAAGTTAGAAGCGCGAAGTAGGCCCAAAACCTTGGCCATGCTGACCTGACCTGCATTGCTCACCGGCCGCGGCGCATGATGCGATGCCGGCTAAAGAAACTTGCCCGGATTCAGGATATTTTGCGGATCCAGGGCACGTTTGATCCTCTGATGCAGGGCCAGATTTTCTGGTGACACCGCGTCGGGCCACCACTTTTTTTTGGCCAGCCCGATACCGTGCTCCCCTGTGATCGCCCCACCCCAGCTGATCACCCGGCGAAACAATTCGTCCAAGGCTGCATCGGTTTTTGCAGACACACCCGGTTCCTGAGGATCGGCCACCATGATGTTCGTATGGATGTTGCCGTCACCGGCATGGCCGAAGCAGGCGACTGGAAATCCGAACTTGCTTTGAAGATCAGCGGCAAACTTGACCAGATCAACCAGGCGGCCACGCGGTACAACGACATCCTGATTCAGTTTCGTCAATCCAGTCGCTTTCAAGGATTCGGAAAAGCCGCGGCGCAGCTCCCAGAGCTGTTCACAGGCTTCCTCGCCCAGCGCGGTCTGGAGATGGAGAGCGCCGAGCGATCGCATTCTTGCGGAAAGATTTTCCAACTCGATCCGGACAGATGACGTCTGGCCGTCCAGGTCAATCAGAAGATGCGCATCGCCTGCCGGAACAATCTCGTGTGCCAGGTGCTCGCGAGCGGCCTCGAGAGTGAAGCGATCCGCTATCTCAAGGGCCGACGGCAGGTAGCCGCCAAGGAGCACCTTCTGAACTGCGGCGGCAGCCTCTTCGATCGTGGCAAAGCTCACGGACAGGGACCCTCTGGCCGGCGGCAACGGCAGGAGCCGCAGCGTCGCCTCGGTCACTATGCCAAGCAGCCCTTCCGACCCTACGAATAGCCCAACCAGGTCAAACCCGGTCTTGTTCTTCAGAGTCCGCCCGCCGGCGCGGACAACGGTTCCATCAGCCAGCACGACCTCCAGCCCGAGGACGTAGTGACGAGTGACACCGTACTTCAGACAACGCGGCCCGCCCGCATTGGTTGCAATATTGCCGCCAATCGAAGTATGTTTCAGACTGGCCGGGTCGGGCGGATAGAACAATCCCTTCGCTCTCACTTCTCTCTGTAATTGGCCGGTGATGACGCCGGGTTCCACCACTGCCACGCCATCGGCCACAGCGATCTCCTTGATCCGATTCATCCGGGTGAGCGAAACGACAATCCCTCCCTGCTCCGGAACACAGCCCCCGACATACCCATATCCAGCACCTCGAGCCGTGACGGGGATGGCGTGGGTTGAGGCAAAGGAAAGCAACTTTGCCACCTCGCCAGTTGAACGTGGTTCGACAACGACATCTGGAAGATGATTGGCAAACCATTTGTCCTGACTATTTTCCCGGAGTTTATCCGGATCGACGGAGACGACGTCCGGACCGAGCAATTCAGTGAGAGAGCGATAATTTTCGTTTCTGGTGTCTCGTTTCACGTTTCTCGTGTCTCGTTTTACGTTTGGCGTTTGGCGTTCCGAGTCCCGACTTCGGCGAAAATGATCCTGAATATCCTTGCAGCGCGGTCCGGCGCCCCGCCGGATCGCCGCCGGTTTTCAGTAGCCCGTTTCATTCGAGTCGACGTTAATACGATCAGCCGTAAGGCGGCTCTAATCAATTCTCGCCCGGAAACTCGGAACACCGAACTCGGAACGCCAAACGTGGAACGTCTCCTCACATCCCCATAATCTGGTACCCGCCATCGACATAGATAACCTGGCCAGTAATTGCGGCGGCGCCATCGCTGGCCAGAAAGACCCCCGTTTGACCAAGCTCCGCTGGATCGCAACTTCGTTGCAGCGGGGCATGTTCCTGGTAGTGCTTGAGCATCGCGGTGAACCCGGCAATCCCCCGAGCAGCCAGGGTCTGCACCGGACCTGCACTGATGCAATTGACTCGAATCTTCTTCGGCCCCAGATCGTAAGCCAGGTATCGGGTCGTCGCTTCCAAGCAAGCCTTCGCGACTCCCATGACATTGTAGTGGGGGACGACTTTGGTGGAGCCGTAATAGGTCATCGAGAGAATACTGCCCCCGCCTGACATCAGCGGTACTGCTTCCCTAGCCAGCCCGAGCAAAGAATAGGCGCTGACGTTGTGAGCAGTCAGGAAGGCGTCTCGGGTGGTACTAAGAAAATCGCCCTCCAACGCTTCGCGGGGCGCGTAGGCGACCGAATGCAGAAGTAAATCCACCCTGTCGCTATGGCTGCGGACCTGTCGGAAGAATTCTGAGATTTCCTGATCGCTGGTTACGTCACAAGGGTAGATGGGCACGTCAGGCCCGAACGTTCCGGCCAGTTCCTCTACGTTCTCTCTTAGCCGTTCGCCCTGATAATTGAAAATCAGCTTGGCGCCGGCAGCAGCCCAGGCTTGGGCGATGGCCCAGGCGATGCTGCGCTTGTTTGCTACGCCGAATACGACACCGACCTTACCTTCGAGGATCCGAGCTGTCATTTGAGCAAGTTACGGTAGGGTCGGTTCTCCGCAACCGACCGATTCCCGGGATACGGCAAAATCGGACCCGGATAATCGGTCGCGTTGGAAACGCGCCCCTACCTACACTTTCCCTTTGCTTGGGCAGAGGGCGCCAAGCTCGCAATTCGGGCAATCGGGGTTTCGCGCGTAACAGCGGCGCCGCCCGTGCCAGATCAACCAGTTGCTGAAGTCGGTCCACTGGGCTTGCGGAACGATTTTCATGAGTGCCGCCTCAATCTTTTCCGGATCGCTCTGGGAGGTGAGTTTCAGCCGGCGGGTGAGTCTCGAGACATGGGTGTCGACGACAATGCCCTCATTTATGTGATAGCCGTTTCCAAGGACAACATTGGCGGTCTTTCTTCCCACACCGGCCAGGGCGGTCAGTTCCGCCATGGAACGAGGCACCTGGGCCGCGTGCTTCTCGACCAGATCCCTGGCCATTGCCCGCAGGCTCCTGGCTTTGTTTCGATAAAACCCGGTCGTCTTGATCTCCGCCTCCAGTACGGGCTGCGAGACATCCATGAAGTCCTGCGCGGTCCGGTACTTCTTGAATAATTCGCGAGTGACCTGGTTGACTCGCTTGTCGGTGCACTGGGCCGACAAAATGGTTGCCACCAGGAGCTGGATAGGGCTCTCGAACTCCAGTTCGCAATGGGCTGTTGGATACGCCTGGCGCAGTTTCTCGATGATCAGGGGAATGCGTTCTTTCGTTTTCATGGCTTGGCCGCCTTCGTTGGAGACTGCTTGGGCGCCGGAGTCAATAACCCAACCTGTTTCAGTTCCTGATCAAAAAAGGCGCACTGCGCGTCGGGGTAATACTTACGGGCATTGGTCAGATATTGCCGCGCCTCTATCTGCTTGGCCCTTTTCAATAACGCAGCCGCCCTGGCATAATAATACGCTGGCGTTTCTCCGGGGAATGTCATCGTATCGATCAGCGTGGAAGCTTGGTCCGCTTGCCCTTTAAGGACCGTGCAGAGCACGACTTTGAACTGGAGCAGTTCTGACTTTGGATCGACCGCCTGCAGATCCTGGAATCTTGCCTGGGCATCGTCGAACTTATTCTGCAGCAGGAAGACCTGTGCCAGGTTGAACTCTGCGGCATAGAATTTCGAATCGAGCTGGAGCGCTTTGGCAAATTGTTCCGCCGCATCATCCAGGCGCCGTTGCTTTAGAAAGATCGCGCCGCGCAGATTCCACACTTCGGGCTTGTCGGGATACAGTTTCTGCGCCGCATCTACCTGCTTTTCGGCTTCGTTTAATTTTCCCTGATTCAGTTCCCGATTGGCCCGTTCAACCGCGGCTTCCAACCCTTTCGTTTCCGCCAGTCCATTGACGGCCGAAAAAGCTAGAGACAGAAGAATAAGCGCGGCGACCGCCGGAACTGGAAAGCGCTGCGGCAGCGGTGGTCTGCAACTCGCGGTCCGTCTCTTCCGCTCCTTCAGAGCGGGGGCCAATATTGATACCGATATCCAGGGTTCCGCTACGCTCCACCCTGGGCTAAGATCTCGCGCGTCGTTGGCGCTGGGCTTTGACGGATCGTTCGCAAGGAGAGTCATTTGGCAGCTGCACGGTTGGTCGCCGGGCCGGCCATATGTGCGATACGCCCACACACTGGTAGATCCTTTCACACGCTCCGCCCGACTGCCTCCGCTACAGTGCGAATGCGTTGAACGAGGTCCTCGAACGCTTCGGGCAGGAGGGACTGTTCACCGTCGCTCTTAGCCTGTTCCGGAGCATTGTGAACCTCCACCATGATCGAGTCCGCTCCGGCCGCAACTGCAGCCAGAGCCATGGCAGGGATATACTGGCGCACTCCGACGCCATGGGTCGGATCAACTACGACCGGAAGATGCGTCTCCGATTTCAGGACGGGAACTGCATTGAGATCCAAAGTGTTGCGCGTCGTGGTTTCAAACGTACGAATGCCGCGCTCACAGAGCAGTACGTTAAAGTTTCCTTCACTCAGGATGTACTCCGCACTCATCAACAGATCTTTAACCGTCGCGGACATCCCGCGTTTCAGCATTACTGGCAGCTTGGCCCGCCCGACCTCGCGAAGGAGCGAGAAGTTCTGCATGTTCCGTGCGCCAACCTGCAGACAATCGGCGTAGCCAGCGACAAGCTCGAGATCCTTGGTGTCCATGACCTCGGTGATCACCGGCATACCGGTCAGATTCCTTGCCTCGGCCAGTAATTGAAGCCCGACCTTGCCGAGTCCCTGGAAGCTGTAGGGCGAAGTCCGCGGCTTGAAAGCGCCTCCGCGCAGAATCTTTGCTCCGGCTCTCTGCACGGACCGGGCAATGGTGGTAATCTGCTCTTCGCTCTCGACCGAACAAGGGCCGGCCATGATCACCACCTCCTTTGTACCGATCATCACGTTACCGACCTTGATCTGGGAAGGGGTCCCGCGAAATTCATAACACACCAGCTTGTAAGGCTTTAGTACGGGTGTGACAGATTCTACCCCGGGGAAGGCGGCAAGCGGTTTCTCGCGGATCTTGTCTTCGGGTCCAATGACGCCGATCACGACGCGCATCTCGCCCCGGCTGACTTCGGCCTTAAGGCCCCAGGAACGAATCCGGGACACGATATGTTCTATCTGTTCCTCGGAAGCATCCGGACGGGTAATAATGATCATTGCTAATGAGTTGGCTGTTAAATGAGGAGTGGGTTGCCCGCAACTTCTTTTCTGATCGGCGCACCCCGGTGGGGGGAGACCTGAAGCGGGTGGGAGAACGGGATGGAGAGTCGTCTGCATCGTTGGGAGGAGATCCAAGATCTGACCTGAAACACGTCCGAAGCGTAAGCGGAAGGTCAGACGCTTAGATTGAGCGCCAATAACCGAAAAAGTACGCCACAAACCCTGTAAAAGACGCAACGCCTGAGTGGCTGCTAGCGGAGAGTTTCATGGCCTAAAGTTGGCAGCATGATTCAAATCGCGTCCGAATGCAAGGAGGTAAAAACTCTGCTTTTGCGCGCGTCGTGCCCTGTAGGTTGGACTTCGACGAGCTCAATCGAGTCGCTGGGTCAGCCGCCGCGGGTAATAACGCGGTTTCCCTGGCGCCTGACCCAGGCGCCCTACAGAGGCCTCGCCAAACGCGGAACGTTTACAGCCCCAGCAACTCGCGCTGCCAGGACATGAATACCGTCCCGGCCGATTCGGGAGCACGCACGGCTCGCTCCAGGGCTTGCCGCGGCGCGATGACACTCGGGTCGAGCTCCAGTTCCGTGGCAATTCGATCGCGCCGCGCTTTCAGTTCCTCGAAACGCTTTTCCTGCTCCAGAGACGGCCGGACGCGCTTCGAACGAACTCGTTGCGGCCACTCGGACTCGGGCAGGCCCAAGGCTTTCTCCAGGGCTGCCTGCAATCTCGCCCGTCGCCCGTTCGGGAGGTTGGGCGGAAGCCGGGAGTTGGCGGCCCCAGCGTTTTTTGCCATTCTGATCAACTCCTCGTTTCGCAAGATCTGGAACGTAGGGCGATCGATCTGCTGGGCCTCGGATTCGCGCCAGTGCCAGAGTGCGCGCAAGATTGCCAAGGCCTGCCCCTGGAGACTGGCGCTCCCAGAGATCTGCCAGGCTCGCTCCGGATCTCGTTCCCGATCCTCAGCCGCCGCAGCAACGGCTCGCTGGCAGGCTTCCTCGAACCAACTCCAGCGTCCTTTTGCCCGCAGCGTCGCTGCGAACTGGTCCGCCAGACCGAGGAGGTACTTTGTATCATTCACAGCGTAGGCAACCATTCCCGAAGTCAGTGGCCGCCGGGCCCAATTCGCTTTCTGGGATGTCTTCGGCAGATCTATGCCGAAGAAATGCTTTACCAGGGAGGCCAGCCCGACTTCTTTAAAACCAGCGATGCGGGCGGCCAGATACGTGTCGAACATGGGTCCGGAGATAAAGCCGATACCTCGCCGGAGCATCCGAAGATCATAGTCGCAGCCATGGAAGACGGTACTCCTCTGGTGCAACAGTTGATTCAAGCCCGAAAAATCCAGCCGCTGGAGCGGATCGATAAGAATGTCGTGGCCAGGCACTGCAAGCTGGATCAAGCAAAGCTTCTCAAAGTAGCAATGAAGGCTGTCACCTTCGGTATCCACGGCGATGGAACCAAAAGGAGTCAGAGCCTCGCACCATTGGGCGAGTTCCCGATCCGTCTTCAGGATGAGAACTTCCTCCGCTGCCATCCCTAACGGAGCGCCGTGAGCAGCAACTCCGCGTTGCTCTTGGTTGCCTTCAGTGTCTGCAAAAGCACCTCCATCGCTTCAATCGCCGGCAGCTGGGCCAGTTTCTTCCGCAGAAGCGTCACTCGCTGAAATTCTTCCGGATGATACAGCAGATCGTCTCGCCGGGTCGCCGACTTCAGGACATGGATTGCGGGATAGATCCGTTTCTCCACCAGCGTGCGATCCAGATGAAGTTCCATGTTTCCGGTTCCTTTGAATTCTTCGAAAATGACCTCATCCATTCGGCTTTCGGTCTCGATCAATGCCGAGGCCAGGATGGTCAGGCTTCCGCCTTCCTCAACGTTCCGGGCCGCACCGAAGAACTTTTTCGGCTTCAGGAGCGCCTTGGCCTCTACGCCACCAGACATGATCCGGCCTTTCCCTGGCTGCAGCGCGTTGTACCCACGCGCCAGACGGGTAATACTATCGAGCAAAATCACAACATCTTTTTTCAGCTCAACCAATCGCTTGGCGCGCTCGCTTACCAGCTCGGCCACTTGCACGTGACGGGTTGGCGGTTCATCAAAGGTCGAGCTGAAAATCTCGCAGTCCAGGCACCGGCGCAGATCGGTAACCTCTTCCGGACGCTCGTCAATCAGAAGCAAGATAAGATGGATATCAGGTGAATTGGCCCTTATGGCCAGGGCGATTTCCTTCAACAGGATCGTCTTACCGGTTCTCGGCGCCGCGACGATCAGCCCGCGCTGTCCCCGGCCGAGCGGTGTGATCAGGTCCACCGCCCGGGCACTGACGCTTCTGGTCTTCTGATTTTCGAGGAGAATCCGCCGATCCGGGAAAAGGGCCGTTGATTGATCGAAATGCTTGGGCTCGATCCAGCGATCCAGCGGGATGCCCTCGATCGAGAGAACCTGCTCCAGGGCCATGAATTTTTCCTTATCGCGAGGAGCCCGGAGAACCCCGCGAACCTTATGGCCGGGTCGAAGCCCATGCCTTTTCAGAAGATTCGCCGACACATAAACATCCTCCGGGCAGGGAACGAAATTATAGAGTTCCCAGCGCAGAAAACCGTAGCTCTCGTTGGAGATTTCAACCATACCCTCGGCAACGAGCGTCACGCCGCGCGCGGCATACGCCTTGAGCAGGTCAAAGACCAGCTGATGGCGGGTCCTTTCATGCGATACCCGGAGCGAGAACTCCCTGGCTAAGTCCAACAGGTCTGGATGCTTCAGACCATGCAGCCGTTCCAGCTCCAGGGTCGCGCCGTTCTCAGACAAATATGCTGAACCGGGCAGAGGTGCCGGTTCAGTTCGCTGCTCCTCCATAACGATCGATGATTTCTCGCGCTATTTGGTTCACTTGCAACGCCGCCACGCCGGGCGGGCAATCGGTCCACACGACTCGATCGGCACGCTGGATCTTTATCTCTAAAGCAATCTGGGCATTAATTACTTGTTCCGCCAAGGCTTCAGACAGGTTCCGGCCGCTGACGAGCCGCTCTTTTTGAGATTTACGACTGCAAGCAGTTACAATTACTAAATCAAAATTCCTTTCAGCCGCTGTTTCGTACAACAGCGGTATCTCAGCAAGTAACAACTGCTCGTTGCCTAGCTGATCAATCCAGGCCCGCCGAATTCGGGGGTGCAGGATGTCCTCGAGCGTTTTCCGAGCTTTGGCCTCCTCAAACACCAGCTCTCGCAACCGATTTCGGGCGAGACTGCCATCGGGATCAAATACCCGGTCTCCGAATGCTGACCTAATCTCCTCTTGTACAGCGAAATCCGATTCCGTCAATCTCCTGGCTTCGAAATCTGCACTGAAAAAGGAAACGCGAAGTTTCCCCTGAAGGATCTCCAGCAACGCGCGAGCCACCGTCGTTTTCCCTGTTGCAACACCACCTGTTATTCCGATTGCGGGCATGGGGAGTTGGAGTTTTGGGTTTCGAGTTGCGAGTTGCGAGTTTTGAGTTTTGGTAGGGCGCGCTTCGGCGAGCCTCTTGACGGTTTGACCGAGCTCAAGTCGAAGGTCAGTCGAGCCGCTCGCTCCCGACTTCGCCGAGGCTTCCGCATCCGCTGAAGTTTCCGCCTTCGCCAAGGCTTCCGACTCCGCCAAGGCTACGTCGGACGAGTCGGCGCAGCTTAAAATCTGGGAGGGCGCGAGAGGGCGCCTGACCCCCGCCCGCAACGCTGTCGTGTAGCGACTGAGAGGCCGGGCAAGCGCCCCACGACGCAAAACGCAAATCTCGAAACCCGAAACTCAAAACTCGAAACCCGAAACCCTATTTCCCGAGCCGGCTCTTAAAATAATCGATCGTCTCCCGGATGCCATCTTCGAATGCAACCTTCGGTTCCCAGTTGAGCAATTTGCGGGCCCGGGTAATGTCCGGCTGCCGGACTTTGGGATCATCCACTGGCAGCGGCTTATAGGAAATCTCCGATTTCGCCCCGGTAATCTCGAGGATCTTTTCGGCAAACTGTCTGATGGTCATCTCTTGCGGATTCCCAATGTTTACCGGGCCATGGTAATCGCTCATCGCCAGTCGGAAAATTCCGTCGATGAGGTCCGAAACGTAGCAGAAGCTCCGGGTCTGACTTCCATCTCCGAAGACGGTAAGCGGCTCTTGATTCAGCGCCTGGCTGATGAAGGACGGAACGACGCGCCCGTCACGAAGGCGCATCCTCGGCCCATAAGTATTGAAAATGCGGACGATCCTCGTGTTCATGCGATGATAGCGGTGGTAGGCCATAGTCATCGCCTCGGCGAATCGCTTGGCTTCATCATAGACGCCCCGGGGCCCGATCGGGTTCACGTTCCCCCAGTAATCCTCGTTTTGCGGATGGACCTGAGGGTCACCATAACACTCCGAGGTCGATGCCAGGAAAAACGCAGCTCCCTTATCCTTGGCCAACCCGAGAGTGTTGTGGGTCCCGAGGGCGCCAACCTTCAGCGTGGGGATCGGATGTTCCAGGTAATCGATGGGGCTGGCCGGAGACGCAAAGTGAAACACAAAATCCACCGGGCCGGGAACAAAGATAAATTCGGAAACGTCGTGGCGGATAAACCGAAAATCGGAACTGCCCGCCAGATGCTCAATGTTGTCGGACCCGCCGGTGATAAAGTTGTCAATCGCAATGACGCGGAATCCCTCAGAAATCAAGCGATCGCACAGATGGGATCCAAGGAATCCTGCGCCCCCGGTAACAACGGCTGTTTTCTTCGGCGATTTCGATTGGAACATGGCAGAGAGCAAATCAGGTGAGGAGTGAATTCTCGCGCAGAAAGAAAGTTTAGGCTAGCGCTTATCATCCGGCCGAACCCGGTGTTTCTCACTTCTCACCTTGTCTGGTCCTTCTTCGGGGCGTAGGTGTGACGAATATCTTCCGCCTGCTCCACCCAGAAGGCGTCTTCGGCAATGTTGGTGGCATGGTCGCCGATCCGCTCGAGAGCTCGCGCGATGAAGATAATATGCATGTAAATCGCGACAGACTCTGGAACGGCAGCCATCCGCTCAGTCAGCTTTTCATTCACGTCCGCGTTGAGAGCATCCAGATGCCGATCCCGCGGCTTGAGCTGCAAGGCGAGTTCGAAATTGCCGTCGACGAACGCACGGAGGCTGTCGCGGAAAATCCCAATCGCTTCCTGATGCAACGGTTCAATCAAGGCGACCTCTGGAACTGCCACTTCCCGGTTGAGCTTTTTCGCGCGTCGCGCAATCACGACCGATTGATCAGCGATTCTCTCGAGGTTCGTGCTCAGCTTCATCGTTGAGATGACCTGGCGCATGTCTGAGGCAACGGGCTGGAATCGAATCAGGATCTCAACTCCCTCATGGTCCACCATTTTTTCAAGCAGATCTATCTCCCTGGATTGCATTTTCTAAAAGGCGTTCCGTAAGGCTCGACATCATCAGCACGTCGTTTCGAAGCGAGCCCAGTGCGTTATCAAACCCGCTGCGGATGTGCTTCCCGTGCTCGGCCATTTGGGTAATTAAGACGATCTGGGAGAGCTTTACAATTGGAGTTCCGGGCGACGGGTTTTTGCAGGGCGCCCTGCGAACTCGCAACGCAGAACCCTCCTACATCCGTTCCGGCACACCGATCCCCAGGAGTCCAAGACCTGTTTTCAGCATTCGCGAGAATACATCGCAAAGCGCGAGCCGAGTCCCGCGCAGGTGACCTTCTGCGCTCAGTACCGGACAAACCTCGTAAAACCCGTGGAACTCTGCGGCAAGTTCGTAAAGGTAATTAGCCAGAACGTTTGGCCTGAATCCGTCCAGAATGGCCGGAACCGCCTCGCCAAATTGCAAAAGCCTCTTGGCCAGCGCCAGCTCGGCTTCCTCCCGGAGAGTTAATTGTTCCGGCAGGGCGAACGGCTCGTTCAGTCTTCTGAAAATCGACCGGCTGCGAACGTAAGCATTCTGCAGGTAGGGCGCAGTGTTTCCCTGCAGGGAAAGCAACTTGTCCCAGGCGAAAACATAATCCGTAAGCCGGTGCTGAGATAACTCGGCGTACTTGACCGCCCCAATGCCAACTACACGACCAATGGCCGTTTGGTCGTTGGCCGAAAGCTGCGGATTTTTTTCGCGAACCAACGTTGCGGCCCGGACGATCGCTTCCTCAAGGAGTTCTTTTAAAGGAACTGAGTCTCCCGAGCGCGTTCGCATCAGCTTCCGGTCCTCGGCCAGAATGCTGCCGAATGCGATATGCTCGAGGCGAACAGTGTATCCCAGTCTTCTGGCAATACTGAACAGTTCCTGGAAATGCAACTTTTGCGGCGCCCCGACAACATACCAGATAGCGTCTGGATGCCAGCGCTCGGCTCGGAACTGAAGTGTGGCAATATCCGTGGCGGCATAACCAAATCCCCCGTCCGACTTCCGCAGAATCATGGGGTCTCCGGAGAGTGACATGTCCCAAGCTACGATTGCACCCTGACTTTCCTCGGCGATACCGCGTTTCAATAATTCCTCGACGACACCTGGCAGGCGCGAATTGTAATAACTTTCCCCCAGTTGTTCATCGAAGCGGATATCCAGCATCTGGTAAATCCTGGAAAACTCCTGAGTGGAGAGCGCGACACTCTCTTGCCAGATTCCCAGATTGGCGGGATCGCCCTGCTGCAGCTTGACCAGTTCTTCACGGCAGGCCGACAACACCGCAGCGTCACTTTTCGACAGTGCCTCAGCTTCGCGGTAGATCCGGACCAGCTCTCCCATCGGATCCGCAGTGAGAGCAGCTCGCCCTAGAAGATTTTTCCATCCATAAACGATTTTACCAAACTGGGTTCCCCAGTCCCCGATATGATTATCTGTGATCACACGGTGACCGAGAAAACGGGAGACACGAGCCAGAGCATCCCCCAGAATCGTGGAACGGATGTGGCCCACGTGCATCGGCTTCGCGATGTTCGGCGAACTGAAATCGATCACGATCGTCTGAGGATTGGCGGAGAGGGCCACACCCAGGCGGTGGTCCAGAGCCACTTGCCGGAGACGCTCTCCGACAAATTCGCCGCTCAGGCGAAAGTTGATGAACCCCGGGCCTGCGATCTCCGGCTCCGGACCGATGTCTTCGAAGGAGATTCTCTGGACGATCTGCGAGGCAAGTGCTCGCGGATTCTGTTTTACCACTTTGGCGAGAACCATTGCCAGATTGGTCTGGTAATCGCCATGGCGCGAGTCAGTGGCAGGAACAACCTGCGGACGGTCTTCCGTTGGCAATCCGGCCGCCTGGAGCGCCTGAACCAACCGCTCTTGGAGAGTATCGACAACCGTAGCCATTCCCCGGGGACACTAGCTAGGAAGTCTGAGGTCGCGAGGCTTTGTTATCGAAGATGCCTAGAATCTGGGCTGCCGATTCTGCTTTTCCAAGCTGTTCGCGTACGTTCTTGTCGTTCAAGAATTTCGCGATCGCCGCCAATGTCCGGAGATGGACTTGAAACTGGTCCTTCGGGACAACGAACAGGACAATAAATTTCACCAGGGAGTTGTCCAGAGAGTCAAACTCGATTCCAGTGGTCGATCGCCCAAAGGCGGCCACGACATCACTGACGCAGTTGGACGAGGCGTGGGGGATGGCAATACCAAATCCGATGCCGGTGCTCATGGTCTCTTCGCGCTGACGCAAAGCGCTCAGGATCGACTCTCTATCCGCCATCCGAACCCGGCCTTTATTAACCAGCAGATCGATCAACTCCACGATGGCCGCCCACCTTTC
>Ga0306920_100009545_pt1 | contig 12957 bp, 11 predicted proteins | sample flu12Cox44000170_FD_204666 | JGI IMG/M metagenome (GOLD analysis project Ga0306920, IMG submission 204666) | Lab enrichment of tropical soil microbial communities from Luquillo Experimental Forest, Puerto Rico - flux4day.12C.oxic.44.000.170 (v2)... | ecosystem: Environmental > Terrestrial >...
CAAGACTGTTTATCTGATAGGCATCTTCCTGGGCATCACGCTGGTCTTCATCGGCAACGGCCCGGTCAACGCGGTGCTGGTCAATCTTGTCCCGGCCAACCTGCGCACGACGGCGCTGGGCCTGGTCGTCGTCATCATTCATGTGCTCGGCGACGGCATCTCGCTCCCGCTGGTCGGCTCGATCTCGACCGCGCTGACGCGGACGAAAGACGCGCTGCCGGGTTCGATCATCACGCTCGGCAACGTCTTCAACATTGACCCGCACACGCAGACGCTTTCGGTCGCGCTGTTATTGATGCCGGTGGCGATGGTCGTCAGCGGTGTGTTGTATGCTATCGGCTTGAAAACCCCGGAAGGCAAAAGAACGTAAGCGAAACCGAAGCGCGCGAAGTGGTGATCTATCAACGCGCGCCGACCAATTCAACAAGACGCCCATGGCGTGCTGGCGCCCAACGCCAAGTTGCGCAGTAAAATCGTTCCCGCTCCGGCACAGCGCGCCACCGAGCCACCAACCGATCACGTCCCTGCCCAGGGAGAAACGCCGCGCATGAGCTGGGCCCGGCTGCTCAAACGGGTCTTCGACATCGACATCGAACATTGCCGCAACTGCGGCGGCGCCTTGAAGATCATCGCCTGTCCTGAGACTTGTATGATGGATGTCAGCTCCTGACCGCGAGTGCTCTGCTACAATGCCCGGAACCCAAAGGCGTTGTGCAAGGAGGCACTCAGCATGGGACAGAAAGCGTTTATACCACAAGAGTACGACGTGTTTGCAGGCTTGGACGTCGACAAGAAAAGCATCTCGGTGACTTTTAGCAACCATCAGCAAGGATTCGTGCGATCGTTGCATATGCCGTACAGTGTGGAGCGCTTGCTCAAGCACGTGCGCAAGCATTTTCCCGCGCAGAAGGTTGCGTTCGTATATGAGGCTGGACCGACGGGATATGGATTGTATGATGGGCTGGCGGCCCAGGGGTATAACTGCTTGGTGGCGGCACCGTCGATGATCCCTCGCGCTCCCGGGCAAAGAGTCAAAACCAACCGCCTCGACAGCCGAGCCCTGTCGGAGAGCTTGCGCGGCGGACAGTTGAAGAGCATTCACGTGCCTTCGTCCATTTATCGAGAGCTTCGCCATCTTACCCAGCTGCGCGACGTGTTGGTGAGCGAACTGGCGGGGATGAAGCAGCGGATTCAATCGTTGTTGCTGTTCGAAGGGATCGCTTTCCCAGCGTCTCCCGCTGGGAGCCGCTGGTCTTTGAAAGTGAAGAGCCAGCTGAGAAAACTTCCGTGCTCCAGGAGTGTGCGCTTCAAACTGGATCAGTTGCTGGACAACGTGGAGTTTTCTGAGAAGCAGGTTATGAAGGTGACCAAAGAGATTCGAAAGCTCTGCCAGAACGATTGTGAACTGGCGCAGTGCATCGAGTATATGATGAGCGTTTGTGGCATCGGCTGGATTGTGGCGAGCCAGCTCCTGGCTCGGATCGGCGACTGGCGGGAGCTTAAAAACGTGCGTCAGCTTGCAGGGTTTTTGGGCGTGGTTCCCATCGAGAGTTCCACCGGAGAGAGAACCGATCGGGGCTCGATCACCCGCACGGGCGATGGCCGGCTGAGGAGTAAACTCATCCAGGCGGCCTGGTCGGCGATTCGCCAAGACGCTGAACTTCGGGAATTTTACAGCTCGGTATGCCGCAGACACCCGCGGCATGTCGGACCGCGGGTCGCCATTGTCGCGGTGGCGCGCAAGCTCAGCGCCCGGATTGCTGCGGTATTGATGGAACAACGACCTTATCTGGTGAGACAAAAAGTTCATTTGGCTCCTTTGACCCAAGAGGAGACTTCGCCCCAGGGAACGACTCGACGACGTTGAGAACCGGGAGAAAAAAACTCCTGACGGTTCGATCCTTGAGACAGAGATCCCGGGGCTTTGTGCCTTAGAGGACGCATTTTAAGTCAGTGTGACGGCCGGGCGCCGTGCCACGCATAGCAGCAAGTCTCTCTTGGGCGGGAAGGCAAAGAGGCATAAGAAAAGAGGACTCGTGGTCTTCGTGACTTGACATCCACATAGCAGCGACGTCGAAGGGCGTCTCCGCAGTGCGATCTCCGAATCCTGTCTTCACAGGAAAGTGTTGATAATGCCTCTGCCTCACAGTAATAATGCGCCGCGCCTATCGACGAACTCACTTGGCCGGGAGCTTCAATGGCCGAGCTGTTCCACAAGATTCCGCCAGAGCGTGTTCGCCTCCCGGATGCCCGGATCGCGGGGCTGTTTCTGGACTGCCGTGTGTACCATGACAAGGTGGCTCCTCGGATCGACGAAGATCGCCTGCCCACGTATGCCCCGAAGCACAAACATCCGCCGCTCGCCCGGCAATATCCAGACCTGATAGCCATAGCCGCCGGTAGCGGGCTGCGGCTGGCCTGGATGCACAATCGTAGCCTCCTTGATCCAGGCCGCAGGAATAATTTGTCGGCCGCGCCAGTACCCGTCGTGAGCGAGCAGCAATCCCAGACGTGCATAGTCGCGAAGCACCGCATTAAGGCAACAGTACGTCGCCTCTTGGCCTGCGCGGTCGATGAGCCAGGTCGCATCAGCTTCGGCCCCCATCGGCTCCCAGATCTTCGCCTGCAGATAGTCGGCAACCGGCCGGCCAACCGCATTACGGAGCACGAGACCAAGGACTTGGGTCTCGACCGAAGCGTAGTAGAACCTAGTGCCGCTGGGCGCGATCCGTACATTGAACGAAGTCACCGCTTCGACGCCGCCGGAACCAATCTGCTGAAATGTATCGGCAACGAGCCGCGACACGTCGTCCTTTCCCGTGTACTCCTCGATGAAGCGTACGCCCGAGGACATCTGAAGCAAATGTCGCAGTGAGGTGCGCCCGTACTCGGTATCGGCGAGCGCGGGTACGTAGGCGCCGGCCAGATCGTCAACCGAGCGGATGCGGCGCTCCCCGACGGCGATACCGATAAGCATCGCGGTGACCGTCTTGGCCATCGACCATGAGGTGAAGCGGTGCCGGTCGTGCCGCGCGTACTGGTAACGTTCGACAAGGATGGTATCGCCCTGGGCGACCAGGAGCCCGGTGGTCGGATTGCGCGCGAGGTAATCGTCCAGGGTGAATGTTTGCCCCTGATATTCGTAGCGAATCGCCGGTTCTGAGGCTGCCCGCGCCAAGGGCGATGGCGTCGTGGCGCGGCGCACCAGCCGATCCTCATAGACCTGATCGAAATGGCTCTGGCAACCGACAAGAAAAAGTATACGCTGACACGCTCCGCGCTCGGCGATCGGGTAGCCATCGCTCGCGCCGTAATCCGCGGCATCAGGGCCGGCTTGGGCGAACCGAGGCCCAGTCGCCGCTGACGGCTCGGCGAGGGACGACCCGGACGCGGCAACGCCGCGGTTTTTTGCCACCGGTGATGCACAGGCAGCGATGGTGGCAGCAAGCACGCATGCAGCCGCGAGGGACTCGACGATTCCCAGCAGCCTGAGGAATTGCGAGGGCAACACCCGCTCCGCTCGCATCGTTGGATCGGATTCCGTCGCTCGGCTGAGCACGTCGCAATCAACCGAAGAGCCGGTCTTCTTCAAAACCGAGACGCGCTTCTCGTCCACGGGAGTAGCCTCCATTTCATATGGCTATCGGGCTAGCTTCTCGTAATCGATACTCTCCTTTGGGCAGTCAGCTCAAGCGGCGAGAAACGCTGGAATCATTGTCATCATATTTCCCGCCTAGCAAAGGTTAGGACTTAAAGAGCCGACCACCTCCTCTATTGACCTATCACGGTGTGCGAGATCGGCTATCGGGTGCACACGATATACTGCCGCGCGGCGGGGCTCGGGCGGCTCGTGCCCATGCTCAAGATTGTGCACACTGTTCAGCAACCGGCGCCTGAGCGCAATCACGCCGGCGTCGCTCGTGCCCAGGTGTTCCTTCGTGCGATCCGCGATCGGCCCACCGAACTGATTCTCCTGGACCGCGATGTCTTCCTCACGAATCCCGCGCATGCCCGTAAAGTTCTCGCTTCGTTGTTTCTCACGATCGAGGAGGTAGTCGTTTGCTTGGTTGGCGACCGACTCGAAGGTGCGCGGATCGACCTCAGCGTACGCACCCGTCCAGGACTCGATTGTGCGCCTATCGTCTTCGTCCATCGGACGATCTGGTCGCCAAGTAACGGTGAAGCCCACCATGTTGGTATCATCCACCGGCACCGCGGCAGTGAAGTTTATCGGTGAACCGGCCTCGCTCGGAATCAGCGTGAATGACGGCATTAGGAATTGCGTCACCCGCCAATAGTATTGGGCTGCGTCCCAATTGCGGCGCGCTCCGATCGCCAGTCCGTAGTCTGTATCTTTGACCAAGAATTTCGGTGCCGAATCCTTCGCGCGAGTGAGCAACACCTGGCCCGCGATGGCCGCGTTGAATTTTTCAGCCTTGAACTCGCGATGAAGAAATGACACATGGCTGGAGTCCACCTCGCCTTCGACATTTTGTAAATAATTACAGTGCTGAAAACGTTTGTGCACATAGACATGAGTTTCTGGCACCAGTGTCCACTCTAGCTTCGGTAGTTCCGGCATCGTTGCTGGCGGACCCACGTAGGCCCAGATCACGCCGCCTGCTTCACGGGTAGAGTAGGCTGTCTGCCGAATCTTGTTTTTAAAGCTGCACCCGACCGGCTCATTCGGCATATCAATGCACTCGCCGTTCACATCAAACTTCCAGCCGTGGTAAACGCAACGTAGCCCGGACTCTTCATTGCGGCCGAAAAACAGTGAAGCGCCGCGGTGTGGACAGTATCGCCCCAAAAGGCCGACTTTCCCATTGCTATCGCGAAACATGATTAGCTCCTCGGAAAGAATTCTGAGACGGACAGGCGGACAATCCGGTTTCGGCAGCTCGCGCGAGAGCGCAACCGGCAGCCAGAAACGGCGAAACAGATTTCCCATCGGCGTGCCCGGTCCGGTGCAGCAGAGTAGATTGTTTTCTTCTTCTGAAAGCATGAGAACCTCCGTTTCGAAGTACCGAACGGGGCTCGCGCAACCGATGTGCCAATCAGCGAATGGATCTTACGTTGAGCAAGATGCTAAGTTACCAAGGAAAGCGAACAAGAGGGTCGATACGATTCATTGTGGGAGAAACGAATACGTTACTTTCCCGTAATAAAAAAGTTACCGCCTGAGGATGTGCCTAAACCGCTGAGCAGCTCCAGCTTTGAAAGATGATTCGAAAAACCGCCTCACCCGCGCGGCGTCTGCCGCACAAGCTTCAAGAGTTGATTCGAAAAAGCTCCTCGCCGGCTTTGGCGGACAACAACCTTCAGCGTTTGCTTGAAGCGACGCCCCAAGATCTTGCGAAAATTCCTGCTGCGAAGATTCCAGTTTTAGTTCAGCTCTTGGGCTCGAGCAGCTTTCTAGCCGATGTTTTGGTGCGGGAAGGAATCGGCTGGCCGGATCTTTTTCTTCGCCAGATTAGCGTAGAACAAAAAACCCGCGCTGAGCATGCAAGAGAACTAGACGACCTGGTTAGACATACCGGGAGCTTCGACGAATTCTGCGCGGCCCTGCGCCGTTACAAGCAACGCGAATATCTGCGCATCGGCGCGCGCGACTTGATGGCGTCAGTGACGCTTGAAGAGACGGTGCGCGAGCTGACCGCATTGGCTGAAGCGAGCCTCGATGCCGCCTATCGGTTTTGTCGAACCGCAGTGGAGAAAGAGTACGGCGTTTTAAACTTGCCCGACTACGATCGAGAAAATCGCTTTACGATCCTTGGCATGGGCAAACTCGGCGGAGGCGAACTCAATTTCAGCTCGGATATAGACGTCATCTTTCTTTTCGAGAGCGATGAGGGGGAAAGCTCCGGAGGTTCCCGCGGCAAGCTGGCGCCGAGAGAGTTCTTCAGCGCTGTGGGCAAAAGGGTTATTCAGGCCATGGGTAATGTGACTGAAGACGGCTTTGTCTTCCGCATCGACCTCCGACTTCGGCCCATGGGGAACAGCGGCCCCCTCGTGCAATCCGTCCACTCTTCGATGCTTTACTACGAATCCTGGGGACAGTGTTGGGAGCGTGCCGCGCTCATAAAAGCCCGCCCAGTTGCAGGCGCCGTCGACTTGGGCGCTGAGTTCTTGAAGGAGATCGAACCGTTCGTTTATCGTCGTTACCTCGATTACACCACGGTGGACGAACTACGCCACATGAAATTGCGTATTGAAAATGAGCTGCTGAGCCCCGGCCAAAAAGAACGGAATCTCAAGCTCGGCTATGGCGGCATTCGGGAAATCGAATTCTTCACCCAGGCATTGCAGTTGGTGAACGGCGGGTATGTGCCGGAAGTCCGTGGACCGAGCACTTTGGTGGCTTTGGCGGAACTAACCCGCCATAAGTTCATTTCCGCCAAAGAACGAGATGCTCTGATTGATGCGTACCGGTTTCTCCGCCAGGCGGAGCACAAGGTGCAAATCGTTCAAGAGGCGCATGCCTATTCCATACCGGAGGGAAAAGAAGAAGAACAAGCGCTTGCCCGCCGCCTGGGTTCCAAGCTCAAAGGGAAATACAGCGAGCGACAGCTTTTCTGGCGCGATCACCGCCGCCATACCAACACGGTAAGAGAAACCTTCGATCGGCTTTTTTATGGCGCGCAGAAGGAAATGGAAGCGAGCGGCGCTTCTACGAGCAAATCAGTGTGGCATGATCTCGACCGGCGCGAAAACGTCACAGCAGAATTGGCGCAAGTCGGATTTAAAAATGCTGCCCGAGCTTACGACAATTTATTGGCGGTCCGCGATGGCGAAGTCTATGCGCCGCCGAGTACTAAACGCTTGAGAATAATGCGTACCCTCGGCCCCGCGCTCGTGGACGAGCTTACTCGATCGAGCGATCCCGATCAGGCGCTGTTTAACCTCGCCAAGTTCAGTCACAGTATTGGTGGGCGCACTGGATTTCTGACGCTGCTGGCGGAAAATCCGGAGACCCTGCGCGTGCTCATCACACTTTTTGCGGAGAGTCAATTTTTAACCGATCTTTTCCTGAACCGGCCGGAGCTAATCGATACTTTGATTCGCGTCGACTTGACCTACCTCCGAAAGAACAGAGATGAAATGCTCGGCGAAATACGATCCGCATTGAGCCAATGCGAAGACACCGAAAGCAAGCTCAACGCCCTGCGGCGCTATAAGAATGAAGAATTCATCCGGATCGGGCTTCACGACCTCGGCGGCGCGATTGATCTCGTCGAGACCCTCGCTCAGCTCTCCGATCTCGCGGACGCATCGGTCGAGGCTGCCTTGGATATGACGCTGGCTGAACTGACCAACCATCATGGCACCATTCCCGGTGGCTGCTTCGCAGTCATCGGCGGCGGCAAAATGGGTGGACGGGAGCTTGATTACAATTCCGATCTTGATTTGATTTTTGTTTACGATGCCGGCGAAGAAGCGCAAACCGTTGGTGGGAGGCACGGACTGCTTCCGGCCCACGATTTTTACGTCCGGCTGGGCCAGAAACTTCTTTCCTATCTGTCGGCGCCAACCGAAGAAGGCATTCTCTATAAAATCGATATGCAGCTTCGGCCTTCCGGCAAGTCTGGGCCGTTGGTCTCCTCGCTTGCAGCCTTTCGCGAATATCACAAATCGAGCTCGCAGCTCTGGGAGCGACAAGCCTTGATCAAAACTCGTCGCGTGGCGGGCGATAAAATACTTGGAGAGGAGGTCGAAAATATCACCGCCGCTTTCGCGTACGGGAAAAGTTTGGCGCCCAACGACACTGCTGAAATTCATCATTTGCGTATGCGCATGGAGCGGGAGCTGGCGGCTGAAAACGATATGCGTTTCAATCTAAAAAAAGGCCGCGGCGGACTAGTAGATATCGAATTTATCACTCAGATGTTGCAACTGGCGCATGGCCACCGTTTTCCCAAATTGCGCGAGCGCTCCACATTGGCCGCTTTGCACGCCCTCCAGGAGAAAAAGGTCCTTAAGCCGAGTGAATACCATCTGCTTTCCGAGGGGTACCTGTTCTTGCGTCGACTGGACCATCGCCTACGTCTGGAACGGGACCAGTCAATCGATGCCTTCGAAGCTAATCCCGGCAGGCTGGAGGGCATCGCTCTCGCGCTTGGCTACGGGACCGCGAATGTCTCACGGCGCCGCTCTGGGGAAAAGCTGCTCCGCGAATACCGCTCCAGGCGGGAACACATCCGGGCTTGTTATGAACACTATTTTGTTACGGCTAGGGATAGCAAAAATTAGTTAAATAGACTTTGGTTGACGAATGGAAAATTTTGCCCCTTCGTGCACTTTTTAAAATAGAATTATTGACAGTAGCACGTTCCTGAGATATCTTCGCCGCATGAAAACACAATTGCTGAAGGGCATTGCCCTGGCGTCATTGGTTACCGTAACAGCAACTCCGCTATACGCGCAGACACCACCGGCCCCGGCTCAACCGGCTACGGTTCAACCGGCCACGGCTCAACCGGCCGCCGACGGGGGTGTGGTTGAGGAAGCAGGTTATGGGGTCGGAGCGGCGCTCGCTAGCTTCTTCTATATTCCCGCTAAGGTTATGTATGCCGGACTGGGTCTAATGACCGGTGGGGTCGGCTACGTAGTCAGCGGCGGGAGAGCGGACGTAGCGAACAATATTATTTACCCCGCGGTGCGCGGCAACTATTTAGTTACGCCGAGCAACCTGAAGGGTACGGAACCGATCTACTTCGTCGGTGCGCCGCCGCCTTCGCCCCAGCCTGAACCCCGGGCTGATGCTCAGTCATCGGCTACGAGCGCGACTCGCTAGCACCGACACACACCCCGCGTTTCGAAGCTTTAATAAAATCCAGCAGGACTGATACGTCCTGATTGGCTCTGCTGGATTGTTCCAGCTCTTTCATTGCCAGTCCGAGATTTCGGCCCTTTCGGAACAATATCCGGAACGCTTCTCGGATCGCGCGGATTCTTTGCTCGTCGAAACCTGCCCTTTTTAGACCAACAGTATTGACCCCCCGCACCGTGTGCTGCCAATCGATTATGGCGTAAGGCGGTACGTCGCGGCTCGTGCCGCTCAAGCCGCGCAGAAGCGAATAGGCGCCAATGCGCACGAATTGATGCACCACACAGTTCCCGGAGATAAAGACGTTATCCCCAACCTGGACATACCCCCCCAGCAGCGCGCCATTGGCCAGGATTACGTTATCTCCAAGCTGGCAGTTGTGCCCCACGTGCGCGGTCGCCATGAGGAAGTTGTCATTGCCGATTCGCGTTTCCGAGCCGGCCGTCGTACCCCTATGAATCTGCACGCATTCTCGAATGATGTTGCGGCTGCCGATTCGCAGATAACTTTCTTCACCTGTATAAGCTCGATCTTGCGGCGCATCGCCAAGTACCGCACCAGGATGGATCTCATTTTCCTCGCCGATTTCAGTCCACCCACCAAGATAGGCATGCGCCATCACACGTGTTCCGCCTCCGATCTTCACCCGCCCTTCAATGACGACGTAGGGGCCAATCTCTGCATCTCCGTCCAGCTCGGCTTTAGCATCAATCACTGCAGTTGGGTGAATACTCATAGAGCGGTGTTAGATCGATCGGCAAATCCGAAATTTTAATGTCTGAATTCGAAACAAACAGGGTTAATCTGAAACTGGGAAATTGAAATCCCGCGGTCGTCCAGCCGAAGCTCCGTCGTATTTCTAACTTTGTTATTTGAGATTTGTTTCGAATTTCGGATTTTGCGGCGCACTACTGGCGCTTTTGGGGTTCCCCGTCTTCGTCGTCGGACGACTCGAAATCAATCTCCTCGCCCGGAATGCGATAGCGCTCCTGGGCCCAGCTACCGAGATCGATTAGCCGGCACCGCTTGGAGCAAAACGGCCGATGGGGATTGTCCTCCCACCCGGTTTCTTTCCGACAGGTGGGACATTTTACTTTGCGGTCCATGATTCTACGCTATGTGTCTATCGTGTTGAGAGCGAAAAGTTCATCCACACTCAACCTTCTTGCTAAAAGCCCTTGGTCGGTCGAATAGTCGATGAATCGTTCCAGATTCGCGCGATTCTTTTTTACTCCATTTGGCCATGGGTCATTCCCGAAGACTTTCCGCTCCTCCTCGAATAAATGCCTGCCCCAAACGAATCGCGACCAGTTAGGATCATCGTAGTATTCCATACAGCCGTGCTTGGCTCGGTTGAAGGCGTCGAGCACGCTGATCGCGAGCTGCGGCTCGCCATTCAACACTTCATTTTTAAAAGCGATCAAGTGCATGATCGGATAGTAGCCGTTCTTGCGAAAATACTTCGCCTCTTCCGCTTTCGGGTCGCCGAACAGCCGGTGAATGTTGCTGCCACCGCTCAAAGCCTCCTTTGGAGGGTGGGGCATCATCAACGCATCGATCTCGCCGTTTTTTACCATCGCCCCGATCTTCTGCCCCGGTTTCAACAACTGCATCTTGACGCCTTCGAGAGGCTTGAGCGGCACCGCCTCATCTTTGGAAATGTACCAGCCGATTTCGCGCCAGGGCACGCCATACTCGGCCTGCAAATCGCCCCTTGCCAGTACGGAAAGAGTTGTTTGAAAGGTACTGAGCCCGACTTTTCTTCCGATTAAATCCTTGGGTGAGCGGATTCCTGCGTCTTTGTTGACCCACATCTGGGACAGACTAAACAGCCGTCGTGGAAAAACGGGTATCGCGGTGAACGGCATATTGTGGCTCTTGGCGACCAAATAATTTGACAGCGACAACTCGCAGATATCGAACTCACCTTTTTGCAACATTCGCTCATGCCTGTCCTGACCGTGTCGCAGCGGATTAGACTGGCCGACTTCGAGGACTTCGATCTCCGCGCCGTCGACGCGCACGGAGCCGTCGAATAGCGGGATATGTCGATCGTAGTGCGAGAGCGCCATTGTAAGCTTCGGTTGAGCCATCGATCCCCCAGGGAAACGCGAAGTTCGCTACCTGCTTACTGTATTTTGCCGCAGGTTTCCATCCCCGAAGACTGGCGGGTTTTCCAAACAGCAGACCCGAAGGATGTGGCGCAAAACCAATGAACCGCGGCGAGAAAGCTTTCTGCTACGGAGCACCGGAGTGCAATTGTCAGAAACCGGGTTCTTCCCGATCGTGCGCATGCTCGATGGCACGCGCTAAGTTGGGTTCGAGTTTCGAAGGATCAAGCACAACTTTTCCGTCATGGGCACTTTGGATTGTATCGGCGGAAACCACGAATTCCCCAGCATTCTCAACATAGATGACAATCTCGCCGCGGCCGGACCGGCGCACGTCGCGAATACCGCCGAAGGAGTCTCCTCCTTCTTTAAGGTACACTTGGGAGCCGGGTTCTATTGCGCTCAATTCAGCATTCATGGATTGCTCCTCTTGATTTAATGGCGTTGCAAACGCACTTCTTGTCGCTTTGAGCAACCCATATGCCACAAAACGAGCTGGTCATCCGACTGGGACGTTTCGCGCGCGAGATTCGTTGAATTGGTAGCAAGAAACCTCGTCTACGACGAAATCTTCTTAGCGTCAGCGATGGAATCGAACAGCACTACGAAATCATTTATAAGCTCACACGCGTGACCGTGGCCCCACGAAGATAATCTCAATCCGAAGATGACGAGCTTCATCGCGCTTTCGCCAGACGAGCCGCGACTTTGCCGCTACCGTACTCTTCACCCGCGATGAACGCCTCGATACGAGCCCGCGCCTCATGATCGGAAAATTGCTGAGGTGGCGTTTTCATCAGATAACTGGAAGGTCCGACGAGCGCGCCGCCGATGCCGCGATCGAGCGCCAGTTTGGCGCAGCGCACCGCATCGATGACCACGCCGGCGGAGTTGGGTGAGTCCCAGACCTCGAGCTTCATCTCGCAATTGAGTGGAACGTTGCCGAACGTTGTGCCTTCCATGCGGATGTAGCACCACTTTCGATCCTGCAACCAAGGCACGTAATCGCTGGGACCGACGTGGGCGTTTTCGCCGGTCAAAGAATAGTCGATTTGGCTCAACACCGAATTGGTTTTCGAAATCTTTTTCGACTCGAGTCGGTCTCGTTCGAGCATGTTAAGAAAATCGGTATTGCCGCCGAAATTCAACTGATAGGTCCGATCGAGGCGGACGCCGCGGTCCTTGAAGAGATGAGCCATGACGCGGTGGGCGATGGTCGCTCCCAGCTGAGACTTCACGTCATCGCCGATAATCGGCAATCCGCGCTCTTTGAAGCGCTTGCGCCAGTACGGCTGTGAAGCGATAAAAACCGGAATGCAGTTGATCAGGGCGCAACCCGCTTCGAGTACCTGTTCGACATACCATTTGGTCGCCATCTCGGAACCGACCGGAAGATAGGACACCACCACGTCGGTGCGCGTGGCGCGGAGAATTCCCGTGATGTCATCGGTGGCACCGGGAGATTTGCGAACCACGTCCGCCAGATACTTTCCTATGCTGTCATGCGTCATCCCGCGCTTGACCGGGACACCGAGCGGCGGCACGTCCGCAAATTTGTAGGTGTTATTGGGCACGGTAAAAATCGCCTCGGCGAGATCTTTGCCAACTTTGTTGATATCGATGTCGAACGCCGCACTGAACTCGATATCGCGCACGTGGTAATCGGCGAGTTTGACGTGCATCAGTCCAGGAACGAATTCGTTTTCCGGCGCGTTTTTATAGAATTCAACGCCCTGCACCAAAGAGGAGGCGCAGTTACCGACGCCGATGATTGCCACCCTGACTTTCTTGCCTGTTGCCATTCTTCCTCCTTCCTCGCGCCGGTGTGTTTTCAATAATCTGCTGGAGCGCTACTTCCTCCCACCCGCTGCCTCGGCGCTTCGGCGACGCGGATCCAGTCACCAGGGAAAATATCGGTACTTCGGGGTGTCGGAACGATCTGTGTGCTCTCCGCCAAATCATATTCTGCGAACGCTGGTTCGAAAGGAAGGCTACGCGTTCGCCCAAGTGAACACCATG
>Ga0306920_100009546_pt1 | contig 12957 bp, 9 predicted proteins | sample flu12Cox44000170_FD_204666 | JGI IMG/M metagenome (GOLD analysis project Ga0306920, IMG submission 204666) | Lab enrichment of tropical soil microbial communities from Luquillo Experimental Forest, Puerto Rico - flux4day.12C.oxic.44.000.170 (v2)... | ecosystem: Environmental > Terrestrial >...
CATGGCGACCGGTCGCTGAGCTATGCCGGCGAGGTCGATTTCGGCACGGCGGCCGCGGTCGACGGCAACCTCGCCGAGGATTTCTTTGGGCTGCGCCGCAACTGGTTCGACCGCTGGCTGAGGGGCGTGGAGAACGGCGCCGACAAGGACCCCCCGGTACGGGTCTTTGTGATGGGCGGGGGATCGGGACAGCGCAACGCCGCCGGGCGTCTCGATCACGGAGGAAAATGGCGCGCTGCCGCCGATTGGCCGCTGCCGCAGACGCAATGGAGCCGCTACTACCTGCACGCCGACCGGACACTCAGGCTGGCAAAGCCTGGCGCCGGGTCGCGACCCCTCGCCTACCGCTTTGATCCGCATCATCCGGTGCCGACGGTCGGCGGCGCGTTGAGCTCGGGCGAGCCAATCATGCGCGGGGGCGCTTACGACCAGCGCGAAGGGCCGCGGATCTTCGGGGCGCATGCGCCGTATCGCCCGCTCTGCGAGCGCCCCGACGTGCTGTCCTTCGCCACCCCGCCGTTCGATCGCGAGATTGAGGTGACCGGCCCGGTCTCGGTCCGATTGTGGATCGCCTCCGACTGCCCCGACACCGACTTCACCGCCAAGCTGATCGACATGCACCCGCCGAACGAGGATTACCCGGAGGGTTTTGCAATGAACCTGACCGAGGGGCTGTTGCGGGTGCGCTATCGCGACAGCTGGGAGCGGCCGGCGCTAATGGTCCCGGGTGACGTTTATGCAATCATTATCGAATTGTTCCCCACCGGCAATTTGTTCGCCTGCCGCCACCGGCTGCGCCTTGACATTTCGAGCAGCAACTTCCCGCATTTCGACGTTAACCCGAATTCGGGCAAGCCCGAAGGGTCGACGGGCAAGCCTCGCGTCGCCGAGAACCGGGTTTTTGTCGATTCTCAGCGCCCCTCGCACATCGTGCTGCCGATCATTCCGTAAGGGCCGCGCCGTACGGTTTTTTCAGCGCGCGTTGCGGTGGTGCCCCCGTGTCGATACTCTCGGCCGCAGTTTGAGAAGGGTACAGTTTGAGAAGCGAAACGATGCTGAAGCGAGGTGCAATGTTGCTGGCGGCGGCGCTACTGATCGGCGCCCCAGGTCGCGATGCCGCGGCCGCGGGCTCGGGAAACCCGACCAACGACCGTTTGCTGGCGATGCCGGAAGCACAGCGGGCGCAAGTCCTGGGCGACAGCTTGCATCGAGGCTGCGACGGTGTTGAGGCCTTTCCGATGGGTGTAACGGCCAGCGGCCGCGCCAAAGGCGACGCATATTGGAGCGTGCGTTGTAAAAACGGAAACAGCTATGCCGTGCAGATCCCGCCGCGCGGAAAACGCGCGGTCGTGGTCGAATGCCAGGTCTTGCAGGGCACCGGCCGCGAGTGCTTCAAAAAGTTCTGAGTCTCACCGGCCGCCTCACCAGCGCAGCGAGGGGCGGCAGACCGAATACCAAAGGCCGGGGTTCTGGTCGCGCCAATGCGGGTCCGCACAGTTCTTCTCGACCATGGCAGCGGATTCGGTGTTGCCCGCCGGCGCAACCGGCGTCGAATCGGAACACGCCCCCAGAAGAGCGGCGATCAAAACCGCTATTGCCAACCTCACCGGCGCGCTCCCGCACATCGAGACCGGATCGAAACAAGGGCGCCGCGTTCCGCTTGGTATACGCGCGAGCCTAGGGCGGATTTTTGACCCGCGGTGCGGCAATTTCAAGGCGGGCGAAGCCGCGCCCTGCCGACGAGGTGGCGCTGGCGCGAGGCAGGCCATGTATAGTAGACCATTTTGGTCCGAATGGGCCGAGCCGGCGGAGAGTATCCCTATGAAGAGCGACGATAGGCCGCGTAACTACCGCAAGGATACCTTGCTGACCCATCTCGGGCGCCACCCCGAGGCGCACCATGGCGCGGTCAACCCGCCGGTCTATCATGCCTCGACGATCCTTTCGGCGAACATGGCGGAGTGGGAGGCCAAGCGCGCGTCGGGTCGCCGCTTCGACGTAATCCGCTACGGCCTCCTCGGCACGCCGACTACCTTTGCCCTTGAAGAGGCGGTGGCCGCGATCGAGGGCGGCTATCGCGCGATGCTGATGTCGTCTGGCCTTGCCGCCATCACCGCGCCACTGCAAGCATGCCTCAAATGCGGCGACCATCTGCTGATGGTCGATTCGGTCTACGGCCCCGCGCGCAATTTTTGCGAGAAGGTGCTGACCCGCTGCGGCGTGGCCACGACCTATTACGACCCGCTGATCGGCGAGGGCATCGCCAAACTGATGCGCCCGAATACCAAGGTGGTCTATACCGAATCGCCGGGCTCCTTGACCTTTGAAGTGCAGGATATCCCGGCGATCGCCGAGGCGGCGCACGCGGCCGGCGCCAAGGTGCTGATGGACAACACCTGGGCCTCGCCCTGGCTGTTCCCGTCGTTCGAGCACGGCGTCGACGTATCAATCCATGCCGCAACCAAGTACATCGTCGGCCATTCCGACGTGCTGCTGGGTGCGGTCATCACCACCGAGGAGATGTATCTGCCGGTGCGCACGATGGCGGCCGATCTCGGCCACTGCGCCGGGCCGGACGACGCCTATTACGCGTTGCGCGGTCTGCGCACTTTGAGCGTGCGGCTCGAGCGCCACCAGAAGAATGCGCTCGAAGTGGCGCGCTGGCTGCAGACCCGGCCGGAAGTGTCGCGCGTGCTCTATCCGGCCCTGCCCGAGGATCCCGGCCACGCCTTATGGAAACGCGATTTTCTCGGCGCCAGCGGACTGTTTGGCGTGGTTCTGAAACCAGCACCCAAGGAAGCGGTCTATGCGCTGATCGATGCGCTCGACCTGTTCGGCATCGGCGCCAGCTGGGGCGGGTTCGAGAGCCTGATCCAGCCGACCACCCCGGCACGCATCCGCAGCGCTACCCGCTGGCAGCCCGAAGGCCCGACCCTGCGCCTTCATATCGGCCTCGAGGACCCGCAAGACCTGATCGAAGACCTGGACCGCGGTTTCTACGCGCTCCGCACCATCGAAGCGGCGTGAAACCGGGGGCGCGCGGCGGAGGCTAGCGGACCGGCCCAGGCTGATCGGCCCCGCCCTTGTTCGCGCAAATCCGCCGGAATCGCATAACCCACCGCGGTGGCGACTAATCTGCCGGGCCGACACCGAAAGATAACCGGCACCTCGCTAGCCGCGCGATCAGATCCGCGAAATCCTTTAATACCCCGTGGGAGTTGCCGCGGTCGTGCCGGAACTCGACCCCGTAATCGGTCCCAGCGTGACCTCCGTCGGCAGCGGCGTGACTTTGTCGTCAAGGTAGCGGGCGACGGCGCTCGCCGCAGGCTTGCCAGCCGCAGCCGCTAGCGGGCGGCCATAGGTGAGATCGGCCGGGCTTGCCACCATCAGGCCGAGATTGATTGCCGCAGCGCAGCCGAAATTACTTGACGGCTGGTTGGTGAAGTCACTGCCGGCATTCATGCTCCAATTCGGGCAGGGCGGCAGGGTCACGGTGTAGCGGCCAACCATGACGATCGCGCGGTTCGGCGGCGTCCCGGCGATCGGGCGGGCATCGGCGACGATGCCCCAGCGCAGCAGCCGGCTGGAAATTGCCGCGCTGCGTGCCTGCGCCAATGCCGGCGGACCGGAGGCGGCGATCACGACTCGATCGGCCGGGCGGATCGCGCCCATGGCGACGAGCCGATAAAGCCGCGCATCCTCGCCGCGGGCGAGACGGGCCGAGCCCGGAGCGAAAGCGAGCGCCATCTCACCGGTGGTCCCTTGAACCTGCAGCGAGGTAGGCGCTTCGGTCTTGGTGTATTCGGCAACCGCAGGCACGCAGGCAGCGAGCGCCAGCAGCAGCATCACGGTAACAGCGTGACCCCCTCGGTACATGGCCGTGCTCCTGGTCAATTCAGTTGAAGACCGGCGGGCCCGATCAAACCCCTGCCGCCGGCATCGAGGGGCCCGCGCGCCGGCGCCGGCAGGCCCTGTTGCCACTTGTCACCGAACAACACCTGCTGCACGTCGTGGGGCGCCGTGAAACCTTGGGTCGGGGATGCCAGCGCCGTTGCCGTTGGTCTGACCAGGTAAGGGGTAACGATGATCACCAGCTCGCTTTCATTGTTCTGGAACTTGTTCGAGCGGAACAGCGCGCCGATGACCGGAAGGTCGCCGAGCCAGGGCACTTTCGAGATATCCTGCGAGGTGTTGTGCATCAACAGCCCAGCGAGCGCGAAGCTTTCACCGCTGCCGAGTTCGACAGAGGTTTCGGCGCGGCGCACGGTCAGCGCCGGGACGAGAAAGCCGTTCGCATTGACTGCGTTCGAGTAATCAAGCTGGCTCACTTCGGGCCGAACCTTGAGATTGAGATGGTTCGCATCGACGATCGTCGGGGTAAAGGCGAGCTGAACGCCGTATTGCTGGAACTGGACCGTGATCGTCGGCGCGGTTCCGGCCGCCACTGACTGCACGACCGGGATCGGGTATTCGCCGCCCGCCAGAAAGCTGGCGGTCTGGCCCGACATCGCGATCAAATTGGGCTCGGCTAGGATGGTGATGAACCCCTCGGTTGCCAGCGCCTCCACCGTGGCGGCGGCCTGAAAGGGGAACATGCCAATAGTCAAAAAATTCGTGCTCTGCGGAATCGCTGTCGTGATCATGTTAGCAGTAGCTGATAAGATATTCCGCGGCGATGAGTTATTTGTAGTAACGAATTGCACCTCATTGTTGGGACCAAACTTGGTCCAGTCGACGCCGATCTGCTTCAATATGTTGCGATCGACCTCGGCGATGCGGACTTGCAAACTGACCTGGTTCGGGGTCTCGACCGAGAGCCGGTTGATGACCTGACCGCCCTTGACCGCGGTCGCGACGGCTGTCGCCAGCGCGCGGGCTTTTTCCGCCTGCCCGGCGCTGCCGACCGAACCGCTCAGCACCAAATTGCTCCCCACCGAATCTGCCGCGATCGCCGCGCCCGGCGCCAGCCGCGTCAGGGATTGGCGCAATTGCGACAGATCGAGCGACACGCGAATCGGTGCGTTCAGTAGGACGTTCTCGTCGGCGCCCACGGCGTAGATCACCGTTTCGCCAGGCGCTTTTGCGGTGATGTAAATCAGTTTCGGCGACTTTACCTGGACATCGGCGATATCCGGATTGGCGACAAAGACCGTGCTCGCCGGTTGGGACAATTGGACAAGTGTACCCTTATCGACTTCGAGCTGGATCGGATGGCCATTCGCCGGCACCATGACCGTGATGCCGCGGCCCGCGGCTCCCACCGGCTGCCCTTGACCAACGCCAGAGGATCGCGACTGAGCGAGCGCGACCGTACCGGCGAGCGTCAGTAGCATCAACGATCCGGCGAAACCAACGAACGGCCGAAAACGCATCACAACCCCCTATCCGGGTCCAGCCTGGCAAAGTTGCACGATTTTCCTATAGCGCGCAATGAGGATCGGGCACCCGCGTTATAGTTTCCCGCATCGTGTTTTCCCACCCTGCAGTCGCAGGTGATTATGCGCCCATACCGTCAAAGGATAGTCATGCCGTTCGATGAGTCGCGACGGGCACTTGACCTATTGCCTGTCAGCGGTGCCGGTCGATCGGGGCGGGGCTAAATTGGCTCTGTTTCGCAAAAATGATGCAGAGGAATGAGCGAATCTGACGCTCGGCGGGAATATACTTCCTCGGCGTTCTAACGAAAGGCTGATGCGACGCCATCGCTTGAGACCCCGATTGACTTTTCCGATATTGCGATCGGGATAGGCGGTCCAGACTAAGGGTCTGGCTGTGCGGCAGTGCTCGCCGAGATAGCAGTTGATCGCCGCCCGCCAGATCGACCAGGGACGGAAAGACACAGCGTTGCAGGCGTCGGCGGGCGAGGGTAACAAATAAGTCTTCAAGCGCGTTCCACTAGATCTTGCCGGAAGTTCTTCATTCGATACCGCCCGGTACGGTCGGGGCTGCTGTCTCCTCCACACAAAGGCCCGGTCCGCGTGAATCCATGGCGAGGTTAAGCACATAAGTGTCTTTATCTCCAAGCGGAGCACAGCTTCCTTGCGAGTTCGCGATGCCCGTGCGACGGTTCTCAGTCGCCGACTCGGCATCCCGGTGCACGCCCAGCGTGCAAATATGGTTCAGTTGGTTTTTGCCTCGCGAGGCGCAGCATGAAACCCGCGCCCTTCGATTACCAAGCCCCGGGCACCATCGGTGAAGCGATCGATCTGCTTGCCTCGAATCCTGAGGCGGTTGTCATCGCTGGGGGACAGAGTCTGATGCCGGTTCTCGCCTTCCGTCTGGCGACCCCGAGCCTGCTGGTCGATCTGCGGCTCCTGCCCGGCCTCAGCAATATTACCATTGGCGATGACGGCGTCCGCCTTGGCGCGCTCGTGCGCTGGCGCGACATCGAAAACCATCAGCGGCTGGCAGCGGCGCATCCACTATTGCACGCGGCCGTTGCACAGATCGCGCATTACCAGATCCGCAACCGCGGCACCGTCGGAGGCAGTCTTGCCCATGCCGACCCAGCCGCCGAATTGCCGGGGGTGGCGGTGACCTGCGAGAGCGAAATCACCCTCTGCGGACCGGCCGGCCCGCGCACGGTACCCGCCGGCGATTTCTTCACGGGACCGCTGTCGACGCTTCGCCGGCCGGACGAGATCATCACTGAGCTGCACCTGCCTAGATGGCCGAACGGCCGGCATTGGGCCTTCCGAAAATATGCCCGGCGTGATGGCGATTTCGCGCTCGCCGGTATCCTTATGTTTTACGACCAGGACCGGAACGGGGCGCTGATCAATGCGCATGTAGGAGTGACTGGTGCGTGCCCACGTCCTCATCGGCTGACCGGCGTGGAGACGCTGCTGAACGGCCACGCCATCGACGACGGTCTGATCCGGCAAGCGGCGACGATGGCCGCAGAAGAGGTCGATCCTCCGGACGATTTGCATGGCGACGCCGCCTATCGTCGTGGCCTCGTGGCGACGCTAATCGAGCGCGGCTTGCGGGCCGCGGCCCGGCAAGGGAGCGGCTGATGCGGGTCAGTTTCGTGGTCAATGGTGATCCTGTCACGGTCGAGGTCGAGCCGCGCCTTCACCTCGCCGATTGTCTCCGCGATGTGCTGAGCCTGACCGGAACCCACCTCGGCTGCGAGCACGGAGCCTGCGGCGCATGCACGGTTATCGTCGACGGCACCGCGGTCCGCAGCTGTCTGATGTTAACGGTGCAGGCTGAAGGTGCCAGCGTCCTCACCGTCGAGGGCCTGTCGAGCGACAACGCATTGAGCCCGCTACAAACCTCCTTCCGCAAACATCACGCCTTGCAATGCGGCTTCTGCACCCCCGGCATGTTGACGACGGCACACGCGCTCTTAACGGAGGAGCCCGGCGCGGACGCCGATCGCATCCGCTCGGCGCTCTCCGGCAATTTGTGCCGCTGCACCGGCTATGTCTCGATCGTTGAGGCGGTGCTCGAAGCGCGCGCCGCGTACCGGAAGGCCGACATGCCATGATCGGGACGAACCGGTATATCGGCAGCCCGGTCGAGCGGATCGAGGATCTGCGCTTTCTCCGCGGCCGTGGCCAGTTTGTCGGCGATTTGAAACGCCAAGGCATGCTGCACGCGGCGATCCTGCGCAGCCCCATTGCACACGGCCGAATCACTGCCATCGATGCCAGCGCCGCGCTTGCCATAGCAGGTGTGCGCGCCGTCATCACGGCGAAAGACATCGGATCTGTGCCGTGCATTCCGCTGCGGCTTCTGCCCTTGCCCGGCACCGAGCGCTTCCTACAGCCCGTGATCGCGGCCGACCGCGTGCGCTATGTCGGCGAGCCAGTGGCGGTCGTGCTGGGCGACAGTCCGGCGCTGGCCGAGGATGGGGTTGGCGCGATCGCGCTCGATATCGAAGAACTGACGCCTATCCCCGATCGGCAGGCGTCCCGGCAATGCGATATCCTGCTGTTTGAAGAAGCCGGCACAAATGCGGCGATGATCTTTACCGGGGTCAAGGGCGATGCCGATGCGGCATTTCGCGATGCCGACTACGTCGGGCGCCACCGGTTCGCTGTCCAGCGCCATACGGCGCTGCCACTTGAACTGCGCGGCGTGCTTGCCGAATGGGATGAGACGCAAGGCCGGATGACGGTGCTTGGCGCGGCAAAGGTGCCATTCTTCAACCGCGATACCGTGGCGAAGATGCTGGATCTGTCGCCGGCCCAGGTCGATCTGATCGAGAACGATGTTGGCGGCGGCTTTGGCGCCCGCGGCGAGTTCTATCCCGAGGACTTCCTGATCCCGTTTGCCGCGCGGCATGTAGGCCGCCCGGTCCGCTGGCTCGAGGACCGGCGTGAGCATCTGATCGCGATGAACCATGCGCGCGAGGCGGATTGCGAGGTCGAGATCGCCTGCCGTCGCGATGGCGCGATCCTCGGCGTGCGCGGCGAAGTCTTCGTCGACCTGGGGGCCTATGTCCGCACCAATGGATTGATCCAGCCGCGGACCCTCGCGCAATGTCTCACTGGCCCCTATCGTGTGCCAAATGTGCGGATGACTTCAACGGCGCTGCTCACCAACAAGACCCCGTCCGGTACCTATCGCGCGCCCGGCCGCTACGAGGGCTCGTTCTTTTGCGAGCGGCTCATCGAGCTGGCGGCGCGTGACCTGGGCATCGATAGCGCCGAGATGCGTCGGCGCAACCTGATCGGCGCCGACGAGATGCCGTACCGGCTCCCACGGCTGGAGCCGATCGGTCCGTCCGGCGATACCGAGTGCGACAGTGGCGACTATCGTGAAACCCTCGAACGATGCCTCGCCGAGTTCGGCTGGGACGAAAAGCATGCGTTGCAAGGCCGTAAAATCGACGGGCGCTACCACGGCATCGCTGTCGCCTGCTTCATCGAAGGCGGTGGAGCCGGTCCAAAGGAGACCGCGCGGCTCGATCTCGAGGTGGATGGTACGGTTTCTGTCTATGTCGGCTCGGCCGCGGTCGGGCAGGGCCTCGAAACGGTGATTGCGCAGATCGCGGCGGACACGCTCAGCCTGCCGCTTGACCAGGTGCGAGTCTTGCACGGCTCGACGCCCTTTCTCGACGAGGGCTACGGTGCGTTCGCGTCACGCTCGACAATACTCGGCGGCTCGGCGGTCTTCCAAGCGGCAAATGCCCTGATCGTCAAGATCCGCGGCGCCTCCGGGACGCGGCTAGGATGTCCCGCCGAACAGGTCGAATTCGATGATGGATATGCCCGCGCTCCCGACGGGCGCTCCATCGCCTTCGCGGCATTGGCGGCGGACGGCCTGCGGGTCACAGCGGAATTCGGCAATGGCAACCGGCTGACCTATACCTACGGATCGGCCGCCGCGCATGTCGCGGTCGACCCGGGGACGGGCGATGTCGAATTGCTCGACTGTCTCGTCGTCGAGGATGTCGGCCGCATTGTCAACCCATTGACGCTGCACGGCCAGGCGATCGGCGGCATGGTTCAAGGGCTGGGCGGTGCCTTCTTGGAGCACTTGGTCTATGACACACACGGGCAGTTGTTGGCCGGCAGTCTCGCCGATTACCTGATCCCGACGTCGACCGATTTTCCGAAGATCCGGGCGATCGCGCTCGAAAACCACCGGTCACCGAGCAACCCGCTCGGCGTCAAGGGTGCGGGCGAGGGCCCGATCATCCCAATCGGCGGCCTGATGGCCAACGCCGTAGCCAATGCTTTGGTCTCGTTCGGGGCGATTCCGAACCAGCTGCCGCTCTCACCCAGCCGTGTCTGGCACATGATCTCGTCTAGACAATCCGCCGAGAGTTCGGAATGACCGACGACCACTCCGGCACAACCGCCCTTGCGCAACGCGTCTTGGGATGACTCTCGACCTCGCCGCGCGAGCATCGATTAAAATTCGGAGGAAATCCCCAATGCAACGGTGGTGTTTAGTTAGTGCCGTCGCTTGCTGCATGCTCGCGGGTCAAAGCGCCAACGCAGCAGGTTGTCTCAAGGGTGCCGCGTTGGGTGCCGTGGCAGGACATATGGTCCACCATACCTTTCTCGGCATTTTTGGCGGCTGCGCCGGCGGGATGATGGTGCACCATATGTACGCTAAATGGAAGAAAACCCACCCAGACGGTACCATGAATGAATTTGTCGCCGACAACAAAGACAGCCTCCCGGCGGGATGGGCCGACCGTTTAAGCACTGTGGGCGACAATAAGATCCCCGCAGGGACGCCGTGACCGCGTACTCATAGCATCTGGTGAAACCGCGACCAGATCAAGATATGAGTTCAAAACGTTGAGCCAGCCCGCCGCCTACGTCAAAGGGATAATTGCCGCCACCTGAGTGGGTTCTTGTTGTCGAGTATTTCGGTATAGTTGTCGGCGGTGATGAATTGGGTGATCGGGCTAGCTTGCGAAGCGGCGAGCGTACCAAAGAACAACGCTTTTATTGACGGCTCATCCTCCAGCGGCTACGGGTTCTGGCCACCAATTACCGGCCATACCCCAGCAAGATAGAACGAAGCGATCTTGCGTTGAACCAATCGAAAGGTCTTGGATCAGCTTCAAGATACTAGCAAAGTCCGGGTGCAGCAGGTTGTCGTCAGTCGGGATCTCCGCTGCCAGTTCCCCGACCGGTCTTTCAACCGGCGGCTTGGGCCCTGCGTTTGCCGATCCAGGACGTGACCTCGTCGTAATAGTTGGCGAGATAGTATTCTGCGATGTCGTCGGCGGTGGCAGCCCAGACACCGTCATGCCCGAGGATGTACTGCAGCGCCTCGTCGAGATGTTTGGCCGCGTTCGGTCGGCCGATATTGTGCGGATGCAGCGATAGGCACATGACCCGGCCGTTTTCCGCGCCCTCCCGGTAGAGCGTGTCGAACTGGTCCTTGATCATCTGCTGAAAGTGGTCGGCCTCCCGGTTCCAGGCGAGCATGCCGGCGTCGTTGGTCTGGCCGGTATAGGGAACGAAGATGAATTTCTGGCCGCCGCGGACATTGATCGGCCAGGGCTGGTCGTCGACGATCCAGGAGGTGTGGTAGAGACAGCCCGCCTCGGCCATCAAATCATCGGTGCGCACCGTGTAGCCGGCGCCGCCGCCGAGCCGCCCCTTGAGGCGCTTGCCGGTCATCCCCTTAAGATGCGTGATGAAATCCTGCCAGTAGGCGCGCTCCTCGTCCTCGTTCAAATCATAGATCGGGCGGCTGTTGTAGAGGCCGTGCGCCATGTAGTCCCAGTCGGCGGCGACCATCGCGTCCTTGATCTCTGGGAAATGATCAAGGATCTCGAGATTGAGGCAGCAGCAGGCCCGCAATTTATGCCGGTTCAACACATCGAGCATGCGCCAGAAGCCGACACGGTTGCCGTAATCCATGCGCGAATAGAGCGGGATGTCGGGCTGGGTCGGCCGGTTCTGCGGCAGGTACTCGAAAAACTCCATGTTCGGCGCAACCCAGAATGCGACTCGCGAATTGTTCGGCCAGCGGATGATCGGACGGTCGTTGATCGGAGCGTAATCGAAGCGTCCCGGCGGCAGACTTGCCGAGAGCGGCGCTGCTGCTACCCTTCCCTCCTCCACTCGCGCTCGCGGGGCCGGGGCTGCAACGGGAAAGGTCTGCGTCTTGAACCAGTCGATGATCTGACGCCCGGTCGCCTTCCACACACCCTGGCGGGCGCAGATGTGGCCGAGCACCTCGTCGAGGTGACGGATGCGCCAGGGCTGGCCGATGATCCACGGGTGCAGATGCAGAACCATCAACCGCCCGGTAGCTGCGCCGTCGGCATAAAGCCCGTCGAACCATTCGCGCCACAGCAGATTGACTTCGTCGATCGTGCGCCTGCCGTGCAGGTGGATATAGTTGTCGTCGAGATAGGCGTTGACGCCGAGCGAATAGAGCTCGCCCGATTTCGGCGTCATCCGGTAGGGCTGCTCGTCGTTGCCCCAATCGCAGACATAAGAGATGCCTTCGGCCGCGAGCAGGTTCGGGGTATTCGGCGTCTCCTGGAAATCCGGCCCGGACCACCCGACCGGCCGGGTGCCGGCCGCCCGCTCGACCGCCGCGATCGAGGCACGGATATAGTCGCGCTCCTCTGCTTCCGACATGCCAATGTGAATGATGCCCCGCCGCGACAGGCCGTGCGCGATGAACTCGGCGCCGCGTCTCATACCCTCGGCAACGAGCGTCGGATAGTGGTCCGCCACCGCCTTGTCCAGCGCCAGGGTCGGTACGATCCCGTATTTGTCGAGCACGGCGAGGATACGAAAAATCCCGACCCGGTTGCCGTATTCGTGGTTGCCCCAGCCGCCGATATCGGGGAATTGCGGCTGGTTGCCGCTCCACAGGCCCTCAGGACCACCCAGCGGACTTACCGCTAAGGGCGCCCCGCTCGGCACCTGCCAATCCCAATGCTCGAGGTTGACGACGACCGCCAGGGCGACACGGGCGTTGTCCGGCCACCGCAGAACCGGGCGGGTGACGATCGGCGACCAGGGATAGAAGTCCTGGTCCATGCCGTAGGCGCGCTGTGCGGGCATCGGTCGCTCCGGCTTCCTTGGTGACCGCCGACTATGACACATCCTGACCGCTCGCGGTGCCCCTGACCGTTGCTTTAGAAAGGCTCGGCACAATTGAGAGCCAGACCGACCGCAAAATATATTCTGGGAAATCAGCCTAAGCAGGTCGTCATGAAGACAGTCCTCTCTCGCGCAAACCTGATCGATTGCGTCGAGCCCAAGGTACGGCGCTTGCCCGATGTCACGGTGCCGTTGGCGACCTATACCGGGTGGAATCCGCGCCATCCGCAGATCGACGCTGCCGTTCCCGAAAACCGAGGGCGAGCGCACAGCGAAAGGCGACCCGCGCCGGTCGATCGCGGAACGCTATCCGAGCAAGGCCGCCTACCTCGATCAAGTGCGGCGCGCGACGGACGGCCTGATCGAAAACGGCTACTTGTTGCCTGAGGACGTGGAACGTATCCTCGCCCACACAGCG
>Ga0306920_100009547_pt1 | contig 12957 bp, 11 predicted proteins | sample flu12Cox44000170_FD_204666 | JGI IMG/M metagenome (GOLD analysis project Ga0306920, IMG submission 204666) | Lab enrichment of tropical soil microbial communities from Luquillo Experimental Forest, Puerto Rico - flux4day.12C.oxic.44.000.170 (v2)... | ecosystem: Environmental > Terrestrial >...
TTGCGGCGGGGATGGTCTTCGCGCCGCCGCTCCACGCCGGCCGCTTCAACCCGTACCAGAAGCTCGGCGTGTTCACCAAGGTGCTCTCGTACATCGAGGGGCACTACGTCGAGGACATCGCCGAGACCGATCTGATGTACGGGGCCGCGCGCGGGCTGACCGACGTGCTCGATCCGCACTCGCGCTTCATGGACCCCGACGAGTACGGCAAGCTGAAGAAGGAGACCGAGGGGAACGAGGAGATCGACGGCATCGGCATCGACGTCGAGAAGCGCAAGAACAAGTTCGTGATCATCTCGCCGATCGAGGGCTCGCCGGCGGCGAAGGCGGGGATCGAGCCCGGCGACGTCATCAAGCGCGTCGACGGCGTCGAGGTCTCGTCGCTCGAATTCGACGACGCCGTGGCGCGCATGCAGGGGCCCGCAGGCAGCGAGGTCGCCCTGGTGATCGATCGGCGAGGCCGCGAGCTCAGCTTCCGGATCAAGCGCGCGCGCTACGAGGTCAAGTCCGTCGAGGGGAAGCTCATCGACGACGGCGTCGCGTACATCAAGATCCGCGTGTTCTCGTCGACGACCGACGGCGCGCTCGGCGACCTGCTCGATCAGCTGTCGGCCAAGTCCAAGGGGCTCAAGGGGCTGGTGCTCGACCTCCGGCGCAACCCGGGCGGCCTCCTCGACCAGGGCGTGCGCGTCGCCGACCGCTTCATCGCCGACGGCCTCATCGTCAAGACGGTGGGGAAGGGGGGCCACGTCATGGACGAGGCCAAGGCCCACAGCCGCGGCACCTGGTCGGGCTTCCCGATGATCGTGCTCGTCGACGGCGCGACCGCCTCGGCGGCGGAGATCGTCGCCGGCGCGCTCCAGGACCACGGGCGGGCCGTCGTCCTCGGCACGCAGACCTTCGGCAAGGGCTCGGTGCAGACGGTGATCGATCTCGACGGCTGCGGCGGCAAGCCCTGCGGCCTCAAGCTGACGGTGGCCCGCTACTACACGCCCAACGGCCGCTCGATCCAGGGGCAGGGGATCACCCCCAACATCGTCGTCGACGCGACGGCGCCGCCTCCCGACCCGGGCGAGGCCGACCTGCCGCGCGAGCGCGACCTTCACAAGCGCCTGCGCAACGAGCAGGGCGAGAAGGCCGCCGAGGCGCACCGCCTCGACGACTACCAGCTGCAGATGGCGCTCGACTACCTCAAGTCCTGGTCGGTGTTCTCGCAGCAGCTGAGCCGCAAGTAGCCGGCCCGGCGCGCCAGCGCCAACGCAGCAAAGCAGCGCCCGCAATCCTTGATTTTGCCCACGAACTAGGGTCTTCTCCCGAGGCCCCGCTCGGGCGGGGCAGCCCCGCACGCGAGCAAGGAGGACACGCATGTCGCTTGGAGCACCCCCCCCGGGGATGGACGAATACCAGCGTCTCATGGCCGAGCGGGCCGGAGCCCAGAAGCGCAAGCGGACGATCTTCCTGGTGGTCGCCGTGGCCGCCGTCGCCGGCGGCGCCTATTTCTACAAGAAGGACCTCGACAAGAAGAAGTCGGCGCAGCTCATCCTCGACGCCGGCGGCCGCTTCGCCGAGCGCGACAAGGCCGACATGGGCCAGTTCTGGAACTGCGTGATGGGGACCGAGGTCGACGTCGGCATGTTCTCGAACGCCGACATGATCCAGCAGCGGGTCGAGAGCGCCTACTTCACGCAGCAGAAGACCTACTCCGAGCACCTGACCACCGAGTGCGTCCCCAAGCTCGACGCCGCGCGCGGCGCGATCTCCGGCATGGTCAACGACGTGCCGCCGGCGCTCAGGCCGCCGCTCGAGAAGTACGTGGCCGCGCTGCCGAAGATGCAGGAGGGGCTCGAGACCTACGCGGAGAAGCTCAAGACCCGCGGCGCCACCAAGGACGTCGATCAGTCGATTCAAGAGGTGGGGACCGCCTTCACCGCCGAGCCGACGGCCGAGTCGGTGGCGTTCGAGAAGTTCCTGGTCTGCGCCATCCCCGACCTCGACAAGAAGAAGGACATTCAGGAGGTGCTGCAGTTCCTCGCCGACACCTGCAAGAAGGACCCGGTCGCGTTCATGACCAAGGTCCGGTCCGACTGCGGCCCGCTGGTCCAGAACGTCGACAAGGACGCCAAGCCGGCGCCGTCGAAGAGCTTCAAGGCCAACGCCAAGAAGTTCTACGAGGAGGACCAGCGGCAGCTCCAGGCCTGGGAGTACTGCGGGCGCAAGTCGCGCAAGGGGAAGAAGGTGCTCGACCTCGAGGCCTTCCTGCTCGCGGCGGGCGACTACATGGAAGCGCGCGCCGAGCTGGTCAAGACCGCCCGCGAAGAGGCGGCGCGCATCACCGGCCAGCCGCTCCCCAAGGAGAAGGAGAAGAAGGGCGGTCCGGGCGCCGAGTAGCGGCCCGGTCCGTCGTCGGCCGGCGCCGCGGCGGCGCCGGCACCGGTGATCCGAGGCGCAGCCGGCGCGCCGCCCGCTCGTGAAGCGTTCGGCCGAGGTCGTCCGCGACGAGCCTCTTGCCGTCCAGCTTCTTGCCGTCCACCGCCGTTCCCCTCGCCGCCGTCCACCTCCAAGCTGGGGACGTGGACGGCCGAGGCCAGAGCGGGCTCTCTCGCGCGACGTGGTTACGTTTCTGTGAGTGCGGATCGCGCAGGTTTCCCCGCTGTACGAGAGCGTGCCGCCCCGGTTTTACGGCGGCACCGAGCGGGTGGTCTCCTTCCTGACCGACGCCCTCCTCGACCTCGGCCACGAGGTGACGCTGTTCGCTACGGCCGACTCCCAGACGCGCGCCAAGCTGGTTCCCTGCGCGCCGCGCGGGCTCAGGCTCGACGGCTGTCAGGATCCGGTGGCCCCCCACCTCAACATGATCGAGGAGGTCTACCGGCGCGCCGGCGAGCTCGACGTCATCCACTTCCACGTCGACTACCTCGGGTTCCCCCTGGCCCGCCGCCACGGCGTCGCCAACGTCACCACCATGCACGGCCGGCTGGACATTCCCGACTGGGCGCCGCTCTTCCGCACGTACGGTGACGCGCCGCTGGTGTCGATCTCGGATGCGCAGCGGGCGCCGCTGCCGTTCGCCAACTGGCGGGCAACCATCTACCACGGCCTGCCGCCCGCGCAGCTCGGCTTCCACCCCGCGCCGGGACGATACCTGGCCTTCCTCGGCCGGTTGTCGCGCGAGAAGCGCGTCGACCGCGCGATCGAGATCGCGCGGCGGCTGAACATGCCGCTCAAGATCGCGGCCAAGGTCGACGACCGGGACCACCGCTACCACGAGGAGATCGTCGAGCTGCTCGGAGACCCACACGTCGAGTTCGTCGGCGAGATCGACGAGGGGGGCAAGGACGAGTTCCTCGGGAACGCCGCGGCCCTCCTGTTCCCGATCGATTGGCCGGAGCCGTTCGGCCTGGTCATGATCGAAGCGATGGCCTGCGGCACGCCGGTGGTCGCCTACGCGTGCGGCTCGGTTCCGGAGGTGATGCGGGACGGCGTCTCCGGCTACGTGGTCCGCGATCTCGAGGAGGCGGTGGCCCGGACGGCCGAGGCCGTGCGGCTGCCGCGCGCGCGCTGCCGGGCCTATTTCGAGGAGCGGTTCCTGGCCCGCCGGATGGCGCGCGACTATCTCGCGGTCTACGAGGCGCTGATCGCCGAGGCCGCCGAGGCCCGGCGCCGCCCGGCGAGCGGCCGGGCCGGCGCGCCGCTCGCTGCCATCGACGACGCCGACCACGCCGAGCGCGGCGAGCTGGGCGAGGCGGCCGAGGTCGGCGGCGCCGGCGCCGACGTCGCCTGACCCGCAACTCGGATTTCCCGACCCGCAACTCGGATTTGTTGAAGGCCGACGGGGGTCTCCCCTAGCATGGCGGGATGCTGCGTCTCGTCCCCCTAGCGATGGCCGGCCTGCTGTTCGCGGCGGCGACGCCGAAGGCCCCGAGGCCGTTCGGCACCGTCCGCCAGCAGGTGCGGCGCGCAAAGCCGGAGCTCCTCGGCCAGCCCAGCCTCCCCGCGTATCACGAGTCGCCGTATCAGCCTGGGGAGATCGTCGAGCGCATCCATGCCCTCGAGTCCGCCGACGCCTGGTCAGAGCTCTGTCGCGAGCTGGCGCTCTTGCCCGACGACGAGCTCGAGCTGTTCGAGGACGCGATCCGGAAGCCCGAGCACGCACGGCGGCTCCCCTGCGCCGAGGGGCTGCTGGGCCGGATCGGCGCCTACTGGCAGGCCGCGGAGCGCAACCTGGCGACCGTCCACCACCTCGGGCCCGTCGCCCCTCTGCCGAGCCGCCGCATCGCCGTGGACACCAGCAAGGATCCCGTCTTCACCGACGGCCACCTCGCCGAGGACGAGATCGCGCTGACGTTCGACGACGGCCCCCACGCGACCCGGACGCCCCGCATCCTCCAGATCCTCGCGGCGGCGCACGTCGAGGCGATGTTCTTCGAGATCGGCCGGAACGCCTCCGCCCATCCGGACGTCGCCCGGAGCGTCCGGTCCGCCGGCCACACCATCGGCTCGCACAGCTTCAGCCACCCGAACATGACCCACATCGACGAGCGCCACGCGGAGAGCGAGGTCGAGTCCGGTGACGCCAGTGTCTCGCTGGCGCTCGGCCTGCGGCCGGGGGAGCTCCCCTTCTTCCGCTTCCCCTACGGGGCGAAGACGCCCACCGAGCAGAGCTTCGTCTCGCGCCGGGGGAACACGACGGTGTTCTGGAACATGGACTCCCAGGACTGGAGGATCCGCGATCCGCACCGCCTCTTTCTCAACGTCCTCGCCGAGCTCGATCGCGCCAAGCACGGCATCATCCTGTTCCACGACATCCACGAGCAGACGGTCATCGTCCTGCCTCACGTGCTCGCCGAGCTCGCGGCGCGCCACCTCAAGACAGTGGTCTTCGTGGCCGCGCCGACCGCCGCGCCGGCCGCCCCCGCGTGGGAGCGCTGAGCCTCGATCTCAGAACGTGACCCATTTGTCGGTGCACGGGTTCGGGGTGCTGGTGCCGGAGATGTTGTTGGTGACGGTCACGCCGGTGCCTGAGGGCATGAAGTTCACGTTGCCGGGGCCGAGGGTCACGTCGGTGTAGGAGGCGGTGACGTTGGCCGCCGAGACGCCGTCGACGACGACGTTGTCGAGGGTGACGCTGTTGAGGTGGGCGGCGTCGTAGCCCTCGAGCGTGATCTTGGGGGTGTTGGTCCCGCCGCTGACGACGTGCACGTTCTGGAGCTTGATGTTCGTGTACTGAGGGATGCTCGACCCGGTGGCGGTCGAGTACTTCGGGGTCAGGAAGATCGGGTTCGACAGGTCGCGCATGCAGATGTCGCTGTAGGTCACGTTGTTGACGAGGCCGCCGCGGCTCGCGTCCGACTTGATGCGGATGCCGTTGGAGCTGCCGCCGCTGGTGTTGGTGCCGGTGCCGTCGATCGATAGATCGTAGACGTTGATGTCCGAGACGCCGCCGGTGAACTCGCTGCCGATCGACATCCCGTGACCGGCCTCGAAGTGGTTGTGGGCGATGGTGAGGTGGCTGACGCCGCTCGAGCTCGAGCCTTTGATGGCGATGTGGTCGTCGCCGTCGCTGATCCGGCTGCAGACGATGTAGCCGTTGCTGGCCGATTCGCCCGGATCGATGCCGTCGGTGTTGTGGGCCGCGTTGTAGCTGAGCGCCGTGCCGGCGCTGTTGGTCGACGCCGACGGCGTCTTGATCGTCACCCCCCAGACCACGAAGCCGTTCGCGCTCAGCTTGACGTGGAACATGGGCGAGTTGTGCAGCGTGATGCGGTAGAGGGTGAAGTTGGTGGCGCCGCTGACCTGGATGAGCGCGGGGCTCGTCCCGCCGCCTCCGTTGACGTCCCACCACGACTGCGTCCCGCCGATCTGCGGCTCGCCCCCCTGGCCGTCGATCGTTCCGTCCCCGACGATGCCCGAGCCGGCGCCGCTCACCCGGATGAGGGCGCTCGCCGAGCCGTAGACCTTCGGGTCGCGCGTCCCGTAGAGCGTCACCCCCGCGTCCACCCAGAGCGTGACGCCCGCCGGGAGGGTGAGCGGACCGGTGATGAACCCGTCGCTCGCGCCGTTGGTCACGAGGCGCACCGCCTTCCCGCTGCCGCAGCCGCTGAGCGCGGTCTGGATTCGCGAGGTGTCCAGATTGGCCTCGGAGGGTGGCGTTCCCGCCACGGCGGTGAAGGCGGCCTGCAGCGTCGTGCAGGCGGGCGGGATCGTCGGCTCGGCGGGGAGGTTCGTGTCGCCAGCGCCGCAGGCGCCCGTGCCGCCGCTCCCCGTCCCTGCGCTCCCCGTCGTACCGGCGGCGCCGCTGACGCCGGCCGTCCCCGTCGCGCCCCCGCGTCCGCCGCCGCCGGCCGTCCCGGTCGCGCCGCCCCGGCCTGTCGCACCCGCGCTCCCCGTCGTGCCGGCCGCGCCCGTCGCCCCGGCCGTCCCGCTCGTGACGCTACCGGCCGTTCCCGTGGTGCCCGCGGCGCCCGTCGTACCAGCGCCGCCGCTCGTGCCGGCGCCGCCGTTCGAGCCTGCCGCACCCGACGTGCCGCCACCGCCGGTCGCGCCGACGTCGCCGCCGGAGCTCCCGGCGCAGCCGTAGATGAACAGGGACAGGGCCGCGATCGGCACGACACACGCGGGGCTTCGCGTGACGGGAATCAACATCAGGGACCTCCACGGTAGAGCTGTTGGCGGGGGGGGGCTTCCCACCTTATGCATGTCGCGTCCCGCGCGCGTTGATCAGGAAAACTTGCGGAAGGCGTTCGGGAGCAGCGCGCCCAGCGTGATCCTGCGCGCACCGCCGCTCGGGCCTGCCACAACGATCACAGTCCGCGCGTCGCCGAGCTCGGCCAACACCTGTCGGCAGGCGCCGCAAGGCGTGGCGGGCGGGCGTGATCCCGACACGACGGCGGCGGCGCGGATGCGGCGCGCGCCGGCCGCGACCGCCGCGGCGACCGCGTTTCGCTCGGCGCAGACCGTGAGGCCGTAGGAGACGTTCTCGACGTTGCAGCCGACGTGAATCCGGCCCCGCTCGTCGCGCACCGCCGCGCCCACGGCGAAGCGCGAGTAGGGGGCGTGCGCGCGCTCGCGGACCGCGCGCGCCGCCGCCACGAGCGGGTCGGTCGATCGGGCCTGCTGGCGCTTCCCGGCCTGCTGGCGCTTCCCGGCCTGCTGGCGGTTCGTCACGGGGATCCGGAGCCGGGGAGCGCGGCGACCACCGCGGCGATGAGGCGCCCGAGCGCCTCGGCTCCGGCCGCCGCGGCCCGCGTGACGTCCTCGTGCCGCAGCTTCCCGGGGCCGACGCCCGCGGCCGGGTTGGCGACCAGCGACAGGCCCAGCACGGCGACGCCGGCGTGGCGGGCCGTGATCACCTCGTGCACCGTCGACATGCCGACGAGCCCGGCACCGAGCGTGCGCAGGAGGCGCACCTCGGCCGGCGTCTCGTACGCCGGCCCCGGCATCCCCGCGTAGATCGCCTCCCGCAAGGGCCGGCCGATCGCGCCCGGCGCGACGCGCGCGGCGACCGCGCGCAGCGCCGGGTCGTAGGCGTCGGTCATGTCGACGAAGCGGGGGCCGAGGCGCTCGTCGTTGGGGCCGCTGAGCGGCGACAGCGAGGTGAGGTTGATCTGGTCGGAGATGGCGACGATCTCTCCGGGCGCGAACGCGGGGTCCACGCCGCCGGCCGCGTTGGTCACGATCAGCGTTCGGGCCCCGAGCGCCGCCACGACGCGCACGCCGAAGCCGACCTCGTTCGCCGGGTAGCCCTCGTAGGCGTGCACGCGGCCGCACAGCAAGAGCGCGGACCTGCCGCCCAGCTTGCCGCCGACCAGGCGCCCGGGGTGCCCGGCCACGGTGGTCTCGGGGAAGCCGGGGAGCGACGCGTAGGGGACCGTGCGCGCGCCCTCGAGCTTGTCGGCGACGCCGCCCAGGCCCGACCCGAGGACGACCGCCACCTCGGCCTCGCCCACGTCGAGCTGGGCGGCGGCGGCGCGCGCCGCCACCAGAACCCGATCGAACACCGAGGCGGGCAGCTTCACGACCCGCGGCGCTCCGCCGCGGCCAGCGCCGGGGAGGCCAGGAAGTCGGTCACCACCCGCCCGAACGCCGCCGGCGCCTCGACGTGGCTGAGGTGGCCCGCGCCCGCGAGCAGCTCGAAGCGCGCGCCGGCGATCGCCTCCGCCATGCCGCGCATTTCGGCGGCGCCCGTCACCTGGTCGCGCTAGCCGCACACGACCAGCGTCGGGCAGGCGATGGCGGCGAGCTCGGCGACCCGATCGGGCCGGTCACGCAGCGCCTCGACGCCCGCCGCCAGGCTCGGCGCGCGCGTCTCCGCTTGCGCCCGCACGGCAGCGAGGACGGTCGCCGGCGCCCCGGGCGCGAGCAGGCGGGGGAGGCTGGCGGCGAGGTAAGCGTCGGGCCCCTCGCGGCGAATCGTCTCCAGAGCCGTCGCGCGCCCGGCCTGCGCCTCGGGGCCGTCGGCGGCGGCGCGCGTGTCGGCGAGGACCAGCCCGCTGAGGCGGTCGCCGTGGCGGGCAGCGAAGGCGAGCGCGGCGTAGCCGCCCATCGACATCCCGAGCAGCGTCGCGCGCTCGAGGCCCCGCTCTGCGAGCAGCGCCGCGACGGCGTCGGCGAGATCGGCGATGGACCAGGACCCGCCGAGCGGCGATTCGCCAAAGCCGGGCGCGTCGACGGTGATCACGCGCCGGCGCGCCGCGAACGCGTCGGCGAGGCCCGCCCACGTCCCGCGCGCGAGCGGGAACGGGTGGAGGAGGACCACGGGCGGGCCGCTGCCGCGATCGTCGTAGCCGACGGGCAAGCTCCCCTCGCTTCGCATCGCTTCAAGTTACCGCAGTCAGCCGAGGGTCTCCAGCACCAGCGGGCGCGCGCGGGGGCCGGCATCTTGGATGCGGAAGGCGCCGGCGACGAGCGGCCGGGCGGCGCGCTCGCGGCTCGGATCGTCGAAGGCGACGGTGCACAGCGCGTCGCCGCGCGCGACGCGGGCGCCGATCTTCACGGCGAGGAGGATGCCGGCGCCGGGCGCGATGCGGTCGTGCTTCTGCAGGCGGCCGGCGCCGAGCAGTGTGGCGGCGCGCCCGAGCGCCCCGGCGTCGACGCCGGTCACCACGCCGGCGCGCGACGCGCGCAGCACGCGTGCGTGCCGGGCCCGCGGCAGGCGGCGGGGGTCGTCGACCGCGCGGACGTCGCCCCCCTGGAGCCGGACCGCCAGCCGGAAGCGCTCGAGCCCGGCGCCGCTGGCGATGGCCGCCTCGATGGCGCGCGCGCCCGCAGCCCGATCGCGGGACCGTCCGCCCAGGACCAGCATCTCGGCGCCGAGGTGGACGGTCAGCGCGCGGACGTCGGCGGGGCCGGCCCCGCGCAGCACGTCGATCGCCTCGCGCACCTCGACGGCGTTGCCGATGGCGAGGCCGAGGGGCTGCTCCATGTCGGTGAGCAGCGCGCGCACGCGGAGCCCGAGCCGGCCGCCGAGCCCGACCAGCGTCCGGGCCAGCGCGCGCGCCCGTGCCCGCGCCGGCAGGAACGCGCCGCTGCCCACCTTGACATCCATCACCAGCCCGTCGGCCCCCTCGGCCACCTTCTTGGAGAGGATCGACGAGGCGATGAGCGGGATCGACTCGACGGTGGCCGTCGCGTCGCGGAGCGCGTAGAGGCGGCGGTCGGCGGGGGCCAGGCGCGCGCTCTGCCCGGCGAGCACGAAGCCTGCGCGCGCCAGCACCCGCCCGAACGCCGCCGGGGCCAGCGAGGTCCTGAACCCGGGGATGGCCTCGAGCTTGTCGAGCGTCCCCCCGGTGTGGCCGAGCGCCCGACCGGCCATCATCGGCACGTAGAGCCCCGCGGCGGCCGCGAGTGGCGCCAGGGCGAGTGAGATCTTGTCGCCGACGCCGCCGGTCGAGTGCTTGTCCACCTTCGGTCCGCCGAGCTTCGGCCAGCGCAGCCGATCGCCCGAGTCGATCATCGCCAGCGTCCAGGCGACGAGCTCTCGTTCCGTCATCCCGCGCCAGACGATGGCCATGAGCAGCGCCGAGAGCTGGTAGTCGGGGATGGTGTCGCGGGCGGCCCCTTCGATGACGGCCCGGATCTCGCCGTCGGTGAGCGCGCCGCCGTCGCGCTTGCGCGCGATGAGCGTCGGCAACGCCAGCGGCGCACCGGGGCGCTTCACGGCGCCATCACGTCGAGGAAGCTCGTGCCGTGGGCCAGAGCCGGCACGCCGAGCCCGGCCGCGATGGTCTGGCCGAGGTCCGCGAACGTCGGCCGCACGCCGAGGACGGCGGGCCGGACCGCGGGGCCGAACGCGAGCAACGGTACGCGCTCGCGCGTGTGGTCCGTGCCGGGCGTGGTCGGGTCGTTGCCGTGGTCGGCGGTGATGAACGCCGCGTCGTCGGGCCCGAGCGCGGCGGTGAACGCAGGCAGCCAGGCGTCGAGCGCCCCGAGGGCTCGGGCGAAGCCGGCGACGTCGTTGCGATGGCCGTAGAGCATGTCGAAGTCGACGAAGTTCACGAACAGGAGGCCGCGGTCGAGCGCCGCGAGCGCCTCCAGCGTCAGCCGCATGCCGTCGACGTTCCCCTCGCTGTGCAGGGACTGCGAGAGCCCCCGACCGGCGAAGATGTCGGAGATCTTGCCGACGCCGACGACGGCGAGGCCCGTGTCCCGAATCCGATCGAGCAGCGTCGGCTCGGGCGGGACCAGCGAGAAATCGCGCCGGTTGTACGTGCGCCGGAAGGCGCCGGGCGTCCCGACGAACGGCCGGGCGATCACCCGCCCGATGTTGTTCCGATCGGCGATCGCCCGCGCGGCTTCGCAGATACGGTACAGCTCGGGGAGCGGCAGCACCTCCTCGTGCGCCGCGATCTGCAGCACCGAGTCGGCCGAGGTGTAGAGGATGAGATCGCCCGTGGCCAGGTGCTGGGGGCCGAGCTCGTCGATGATCGCGGTCCCCGACGCGGTCTTGTTCCCGAGCAGGCCGCGCCCGGCCGCCGCCCGCAGCGGCTCGGTGATCTCGGGCGGGAAGCCGTGCGGGAACGTCGCCAGCGCCACCGTGGTCAGGAGCCCGGCCATCTCCCAGTGCCCGGTGATCGTGTCCTTGCCGGCCGACGCTTCCTGCATCGTGCCGAAGGCCCCGCGCGGTCCGGCCACGGCCGGCACGCCCGCGACGTCGGTGAGGTGGCCGACCCCGAGCGCGCCGAGGTTCGGCAAGCTCAGGCCGCCGACCGTCCGCGCGATGTGGCCGAGGGTGTCCGCGCCGGCGTCGCCGTAATCACCGGCGTCGGGCGCGGCGCCGCAGCCCACCCCGTCCGCAACCAGGATGACTGCGCGTCGGAACCGGGTCATGGCCGCGGCTAGTCCCCCCAGCCCGGCTCCGGGTCGTCGGCGTAGTTCTCGAAGCGGGTGTACTCCTTGATGAAGGTCATCTTCACGGAGCCGGTGCCGCCGTTGCGGTGCTTGCCGATGATGATCTCGGCGATGGCGGTCGGAGACGCAGCGTCGGGGGTGTCGCCCGACTGCATGTCCTCGCGGTGGATGAAGAGGACCATGTCCGCGTCCTGCTCGATGCTCCCCGACTCGCGCAGGTCGGACAGACGCGGCTTCCCCTCGCGCTTCTCCACCTCGCGGTTGAGCTGGGAGATGGCGATGATCGGGATCTTGAGGTCCTTGGCCAGCGCCTTGAGGCCGCGCGAGATGTCGGCGATCTCCTGCTGCCGGTTGTCGTCGCGGCGGCTGGCCATGCCGCGCGCGAGCTGCAGGTAGTCGACGACGACGAGCCCCAGCGGCGGCGGCGGCGGGTGGCCGGGGGTCACCGTCGCCTGCGGCGGGAAGTAGCGCGGGTCGCCGCGAAAACGGCGGGCCTTGGCGCGGATCTCCATGATGGAGATGGCCGACGAGTCGTCGATCAGGATCGGCGCCGACGCCAGCCGGCCCGACGCCGGGTGGATCTTGTTTTTCCAGTCGGCGTACTCGAGGAAGCCGCGCTTGATCCGCGAGCTGTCGATGCGCGCCTCGCCGGCGAGCATGCGCTCCATGAGCTCGTACTTCGACATCTCCAGCGAGAACAGCAGTACCGGGATGCTGTGGTTGAGGGCGGCGTGCATGGCCACGTTCACCGCCCACGACGTCTTGCCGCCGCCCGGGCGGGCGGCGACGATGATCAGGTTCTCGCGCTGCAGGCCGGCTGTGATCTCGTCGAGCTTCGTGAAGCCGGTGGGGACGCCGGTGACGGCGCGGCGCTCGGCGGTGCGCACCTCGAGGTTGTGCAGCACCTCCTCCATCAGCTCGCCAGTCGCCGAGTAGGTCTCGCGCCGGTTCTGCTGCGCGACCTTGAACACCTTGGTCTCCGACTCGTCGAGGAAGGTGTCGAACTCGCCGAAGTCGCCGTAGGCGCTCGATTGAATGTCGGCGCACGCCGCGATGAGCCTCCGCAGCGTCGCCTTCTCGCGCACGAGGCGCGCGTAGTGGAGGATGTTCTCCGCCGTCGGGACCGCGTTCGCCAGATCGTTCAGGTACGCCGCGCCCCCCTCGAGCCGCGCCAGCAGCCCGGCGGTCTTGAGCTCGTCGGCGATCTGCAGCACGTCGATCGGCTGCCGCCGCTTGTCGACGGCCACCATGGCCTCGAAGATCTCGCGGTGAGCAGGCAGGAAGAAGTCGTCTACCGCCAGGCTGGTGGCGACCTCGTCGAACGCCGCCGGCTTGATGAACACCGCCCCCAGCACCGACTTCTCGGCTTCGAGGTTGTGCGGCGGCGTGCGCGCGGACGCCGCCGGACTCGAGCTCACCACCTCCAACATCGCCGCCGATTCTACTCTTCTCGAACGCCGCTACGATTCGAAACGATCGCCGATCCGATCAATCGGATCGGAGGCGGGCTTTGCCCGCCGGAGAAAACTCTCGGTGAGCAGATCCGGCCCCGGCTCTCGTCGGGGGTGGGCCCGTGGGAGGGGCAAAGCCCCTCCCACGCTATTTTTCTTC
>Ga0306920_100009548_pt1 | contig 12956 bp, 15 predicted proteins | sample flu12Cox44000170_FD_204666 | JGI IMG/M metagenome (GOLD analysis project Ga0306920, IMG submission 204666) | Lab enrichment of tropical soil microbial communities from Luquillo Experimental Forest, Puerto Rico - flux4day.12C.oxic.44.000.170 (v2)... | ecosystem: Environmental > Terrestrial >...
TGACGAAACGTGTGGCCGGCGTTTCAACCGACGAACGGTTCAACCAACAAAGTTGACACGTTCTTGCTCCCGCTCCTCTTCAGCACTCTTGGGCTGAGCTGGCAGTTGCAGAACCGTCGCTGTCTGGCCTTCACACAGAAGTGTCAACAGCACGATACGCCCGTCGGGAAATTCGAGGGCATCGTGATGGGCCGCCATCTTGTCTTTGTTGACCTGCCGAAAGATGGCCGTCCGGTGGTTGACGGTCTTGGTCTTCCAGCCGAGCAGGCCTGCAGGCAGGCATGCGACGTCGCTTGCGAAAGCGAGCTCCGTTCCCGGGCGGATACAAACCGCGAGGCCCGGATCGTCCGACGCCGAGAACCCACGCGTTCCGGTGCCGAAATCTCGCGTGACGAGTCTGTCTCCCACTTTCGCGGGTCGGGACCGCACGCTTTGAAGGCTAAAGTCACACATTGGCGACTCCTTTCTTCCCAGTCTTGCCTTACTCCGCCCCGCAGCCGTACCGATAACGCACATGAAGCAAGATTGGTGCCGCGCCCTGGCGACGGAATGTCGTTTCGGCGCGCCTGCACCGCGCAACCACGATCGGCGAGAATTTTCGGCGCTTGGCGCTCGCTATACGCCTCTGCTGCCTTAATCACGGCAGGGGCTTGTACGCAGTCCGGCCAGGGCAGCGCCCGTTTCGCGCCGCAATTTTTGGCAATTGCCCTCGCTGCGGGCGAAAATGCGCCGAGTTCGGGCCGATCGCGGTCGCGCGTCAGCGTACGGTGATGCCGCCCACCATGCCGTCCCAATCGTGGTCGCTGCAGCGCAAATCATAGGCTCCGGGCGGGCCGGGGGTAAAAAAGACGTCCTTGCTCTCGCCCGGCTGCATGACGACTTCGGTGTGTTCGCGATTGAGGGCTTGCGGATTATCGATCTTGGCCGCGGCGAAAAAGGTCGGGGCGGTGAACTCGTGGGTTTCCGTGCCGTGGTTTTCGAGGTGCAGCCGGTAGCGGACGCCGTGCTCAAGGGTCAGATGATCGGGCTTGAATCGATAATCGACCATTGCGATGTCGACCCTGACCGGCTCTGCCGCGGCGGCGCCGCAGCAGCCCGCCACAGCGGTCAGCAGGCCGTAGAGAATGACATTCCGTTTCATTCCGGATTCCCCGACTCGATCGACCACAGGATGGCGAAGACCTCAAGCAGAACATATCCGAGAGCGGTATCCCGGCTTATTTTTAAGCTTAATGTCCGACCGCGACCGAGGTCGCGTGGATATTGATCCGTCGGACCAGGACAAGAACGAGAGGGATCATCAATGCAGCCGCGATCGCGCAAAGTTGAAACACGTCAATGTAGGCCAGGATCGCAGCTTGGGTCTGGATCATCTGACCGATCAGCGCCATCGCCCGTCCGGTGGCGTCAGCGGCAGAAGCGCCGTGGGAGGCGAAGTAATGGGTCATCTGCTGCACGGTCGAATGGAATGTCTGCGAGCTTGCCGCGGTGTTTTCAACCAGCCGCGCCTGATGGAATTGCTCCCGCTGCACCAGCGCCACGTTGGCAAGCGAGATGCCGATGCTGCCGCCGAGATTACGCGCGACATTCATCAGCGCCGAGGCCTGGTTGGTCTTGTCCCGGGGCAGGCCGTCATAGGCGACGGTATTGATCGGAATGAACAGGAACGGCAGACCGATCGTCTGGTAGACTCGAATCCACGCGAAATAATCGAAGCTTGCGTCCGGCGTAAGCGAAGTCGAGTACCACATCGACAGCGCGATCCCGACGAGGCCTAGCGTCATCAGATATTTCGGCTGAAAGCGGCCAGTCACTTGCCCGGCGATCGGCATCACGAACAGCATTGCGAGCCCGCCCGGCATCATCGCCAGTCCCGACAGCATGGCGGTGTACGGGAACGTGGTCTGCAGCAACTGCGGCATGATCTGGTTCGATCCAAACAGGATTGCGCCAACCATCAGCATCACCAAGAACGCCATGCCAAACTGGCGCCGAAACAGCAGTCGCAATTCGACGATGGGCTCCTCGTGAGTGATCTCCCATGGCACGAACAGCAGGAACGAAACGGCGGCCAGCGCCGTAAAGAAGATGATGGTGTCGGACTTGAACCAGTCCTCGATCTGCCCGCGGTCGAGCACGACTTCGAGGCTGCCGAGCGTAATCGCGATCAGCGCGAAACCGGCCCAATCGACTTTCAGGCCGCCGGCCAAGCGTTCGCGGCGTTCGCGTTCGAGCGTTTCCGGCTCATCGACGCACCAGTGCACCAGCGCGAGCGAGACAAGTCCGATCGGCACGTTAATGAAGAAGATCCAATGCCAGGAAAAATTGTCGGTAATCCAGCCGCCGAGCGTCGGGCCGACGGTCGGCGCGACGATCACCGCGACGCCATACAGTGCAAAAGCCTGACCGCGCTTCTGCGGCGGAAAAGTATCGGCCAAAATAGCCTGCTCGCTGGTCGGCATGCCGCCGCCGCCAAGACCCTGCAGAATGCGGAAGAAGATCAGCGCGCTCAAGCTCGGCGCCAAGCCGCAAAGCAGCGAGCTGACGGTGAACACCGCGACGCACAGCATGTAGAAGCGCTTGCGCCCGATGACGTTCGACAGCCAGCCGCTGGCCGGCAGCACCACGGCATTGGCGATCAGATAAGTGGTAACAATCCAGGTGCTTTCGTCGACGCTGGCGGCGAGACTGCCGGCGATATAGCGAAGCGACACGTTGGCGATCGCGGTATCGAGCACCACCATGAAGGTGGCGATGGAAACGACGACGGCGACCAGCCAGGGATTGCGATCACCAGCGGCCGAGCGACTCGGATCCCAGCCGGCCGCCGCATGATCGCTCATCGCACGTTCACCGTCGGCACCACCGACATGCCCGGCCCCAGCTGGACATCCGGCATTTTGTCGAAAGTGATTTTCACCGGCACGCGCTGCACGATCTTGACGTAATTGCCGGTGGCATTTTCGGCCGGCAGCAGGCTGAATGCCGTCCCGCTGCCGGACTGCACGCTGTCGACATGTCCGGCAAAGGTCCGGTCGGGATAGGCGTCGATCGCGATCGCGACCGGTTGGCCGGGGCGCATCAATTTGAGTTGCGTTTCCTTGAAATTGGCGGTCACCCAGACCTCGCGCGGCACGAACATCATGAGCGTCTGGCCAACCGCGGCGTAGCCGCCCTTGGCGGCAGTCAGTTTGGTCACCCGGCCGGCCACCGGCGCGGCGATGATCGTGCGCGCCATATTGGCTTGCGCCTGTTCGAGCATCGCGCGCGCCTGCGCCAGCTGGCCGAACGCAAGTTCGCGTTGCGCTTGCAAAACCCCGATTTGCTTCTCGGTAGCCATTGCATTGGCCCGCGCGGCGGCCAGGCCGGCGTCGCTTTGCTGCAGGTTCGACGCATATTGCTGGGCCTGCTCGACCGTTCCGCTTCCCTTGCTGGCCAGCTGCTGATAGCGCTCGGCCTGTTGGCGCGCGAACGTCAGCGCTGCCTCCGCCTGCGTCACCTGCTTTTTGGCTTGCTCGACCTTTGCCTGCTGCGCGGCGATTTGAGCAGTCAGATTGTCGATACTTGCCCGCGCCTGGTTGACTTGCGCATAGGCCTGATCGCGCTGGGCGACGTAATCGCGGTCGTCAAGACGAACCAGTTCAGCGCCGGCATCGACGAGTTGGTTGTCATTGACCGGAACATCGACAATCGCGGCGGCGACCTGCGCGCTGATCTGCACGGTACGGTTGTCGATGAACGCGTCGTCGGTCGATTCATAATTGCGGGCATGCAGCCACCAGGCAACGAGCGCGGCCGTAACAATGACGCCGCCAGTGAATAGCAGGAACAGGAAACCGCGGCGCTTACGCAAACGTTGCCGCCATGCGCCTTTGTCGTCCACCTCATCGAATGACGGCGGTACCCGGCGCGCCGGAGAGTCAACGCGTTCGGAATCGGGTCGGCGCTCATTATCGACGCGTTGATCCATAATCGACGCTAAACGTTTGACTGACCGAATAAGTTGCCGCCCGGCAGGCGGCTTACCGCCGCCGGCCGGCCGTGTTTAGCCGGGAATGAAAGGCGAGGCCAGTCAAGAAGCGCGGGCGGGCTGCCGCAGCGCACTCGCAATTTTTTGAACGAATTCGTCCAGTTCGTCGCTAGCAAGGTCGCTGACCGCCCACAAGTCGAGTCCGTCTTCCGACCAATGCCGACAATTATAGCCCTGGATGCTTGCCGCCATCGTCCGAGTGCGCCGCGTGCCTAAATGCTGAGCGACGAATAAATTGATCAGGTGTTTGCGACGCTGATAGACGATCGCGGCGACCGGCTCGCTGTCGATGTAATCCAGGCGTCCGCCAAGAAGCGTGAAGCTTTCCGCGGTCAGATCGACGACCGGCGGGGCGACGTCGACCCGGCCGTTGAACCAAGGCTTGACGGTGTGCCGGTCGCTGGTCTCGACATCCATCAAATGACCGGCCTGCAACGAACGGATGTGCGCCGAAACAACCTCGTCGGCGATCGTCTGCTCCTGATCCTTGCGGAACACCGTGAGGACGAGACTGGCCGCAACTGCCGCGGAGAGCGCGGAGCCCACCGCAAATCCGCCGAAGAACGAGCGGCGGGTCGGTTGCATAAATTGGCGCATCGAGACAACGCGCGAGGCCGGCGTAGCCATGAGGGCTTCGATCCGGTTGCGCAGATGCGCGGGCGCGGCCTCCTTTAAGGGGGCGGCGCTCATGATTTCATGCATGGCGCGGAACGCGGTCAGCTTTTCGTCGCATCCGGGACAGGCTGCCACGTGCGCCTCGACGTCGCGGGCGTGCCCGGCATCGAGCTCGCCGTCGATCAGCGCATGAAGCATGACTTCCGATTCATCGCATTTCATGACGCAGTTCCCGAGGCGACGGCCGGTCCCGGCCGCTTAGTTGAGATTTCGGCGGCATTCCACGCCGCCCGCAGCATGGCGCGGGCGCGCGCCAGCCGTGACATGACCGTTCCGACCGGTACACCGGCGACTTGAGCGATTTCCTGGTACGACAGATTGCTCATCTCGCGCAGCACTATCGCTTCCCGAAACGGCTCCGGCAGCTCCGCGACCAGCCGTTTTATTGTGGCGGCGTCCTGTTGCCGAACCATCGTCTTCTCCGGCGAGGTCTGCGGCTCCTGCCACATCGGCATTTCCTCGGCCAGCGACTCGTCCTGCGCGTAGTCGGTCGGTATTTCTTCCTTGCTGCGGCGCGCGAATTCGGCGTTGCAGACGTTTCTTAATATTGCCAATAGCCACGGCTTCATTGCCGGCCCTCGGTAGCTGTCGAAATGACGCAAGGCGCGAAGATAGCATTCTTGCACTGCGTCTTCGGCGTCGTGCGTGTTGCGCATCAAATAACGCGCCAACGTGTAGACGTCGTCGAGATGGGGTAATGCGGCGGCCTGAAAGACCCGCATTCGTTCCTGTTCGGCAACCGCATTATCCGCCATCGTCTTGCGCTCGGCCGTCCACCATTTGCCATCTGTGTTAGCCGATTATAGCACTGTTGCGCCGTGTTACTGCTCCACCACGATCGACCCCACCATTTTGGGATGTAGATAACAGAAATACTGGTAGGTGCCGGGCGTGGCGAAAGTGAACGAGTAGCTGTCATCGGTGTCGAGCGCCTTCGATTTGGGGAAGGCGTTGTTCGCCGAGCCGATGCCGTGAGGGATGTCGTCCTTGTTGGTCCAGGTCACGGTGGTGCCTGCCTTCACGGTTATTGTTCCAGGCGTGAAGAAAAAGTTGTCGATCGTCACCGTGTTCGGTGTGCCCTCGGCTCGGGCAAGCAGCACGCCTGCTGCAAGCACCGAGCCGACGACCGCGCCGAGCGCGGAGGAAGTGATGATCGGACGCCACATTTTTATTCTCCTTAGTCTTCTTGGACCTGTGCTTTCTTAACCTTGCGGTTTTTAGCCTTGCGATTTCTTAGCCTTGCAGTGGCGAGTCGATGATCGCGAGTCGCTGCTCGTTTTGCTTGAAGGTGACATTGGCAATGCCGAGCATTTTGCGCAGCTGATCGTCCGGCACTTTCATTGGGCCAGGCGACGGCGCGGTGCCCGGCGCCGGTTGCGGGAAAGCGGTCGAGCGTGCGGTGTGGAACGTGACGTTGCCTTCCACCTTCTGCATGACTTGGTGGATGTGGCCGTTGAGCACCGTTATCGAACCGAACTTCTTGAGATAGCCCAGCGCCTGAGCGCCGTCCTGCGTGCCCCAGCCCCATTCCTGAGAGACGGTCCAGAGCGGGATATGCGCGAACAGCACGATCGGCGTCGAAGCCGAGCGGCCTTTAACATCACTTTCCAGCCATTCGAGCTGTTCGTTGCCGAGATTGCCCAGACCGCCGGCCTTGAGGTCGACGACATTGACCAGGCCGATGAAGTGCACGCCGTTGGCATCGAAGCTGTACCAGCCGGCGCCCTTGGCGGCTTTGCCATAACGCTCGCGATAGATTTTACCTTGATCCGCATCGATCAGGTCGTGCTCGCCCGGCACATAGTGCACGTCAAGCCGCGACTGTGAAATGATGTGGTCGGCATCGTCGAATTCTTTTTCCTTCGACAGATGGCTGATGTCGCCGGTGTGGAGCATGAATGCGGGCTTCTGCGGCAAGCCATTGACCTTCGCGATGGCCTCTTCGAGCGTGCCGAGCGCGTTGGGATTGGCGGGCTTGTCGAACCCGACATGGCTGTCGCTGATTTGCAGGAACGTAAGACCGCGGCTCTCCGCGGCCTGCGCCTCGCCCATAATTCCGAGCGAGTGCGGGACGCCGCCGGCAATGGTCCAGAGCACGCCCGTGCCACACCAGGTCATGCATTCCAGGACCTTGCGTCGGTTGAGGCCGTCTCGTTGGTCGATCTCACTCATTTGCGAATCTCCTTTGAGCCGCGGTCCCCCAAACCAATTCGGCCATGCGGCTTACGAGCGGAGGATTGGTCAAAACCACGGTTTATTCCCGCTTTTCAGCCAAAATTCCTGCGTCAAAGCGCCGTCAAGGCACTGCTTCGGGGGTTATTCTGGCGCCGCCCCGGCGCGCGATCGCCGCGCTTTGGATTTTGCCTTAAGCCATTGTCTCGACTTGTCTTTGAGCAAAAAGCACGCCAACGCGCCGGCGCGAGAGCGATCCTTTAGGCCGACAGCGGCGATAGCCTGGCGCCGAAATAACCTCGGCGACAGGCGCGCGACCGGGCGGCGTCGCCGACTTTCACGCCCCCACGCAGATCCCTGCGCCGTCTCTCCGCCGTCTCTGCGCCGTCCCAGCGCTCGTCTCCGTCGCGGTGCGCTTTTGCGGTGCGCCTCTGCTCCGCTGTTTCGTTCTTCGTGGCGAACGCCATGCGCGAATGCGAAGCAAATAAACTTGATTGCTCGCGCGCAAATTCTCATGTGTTCGTGAACATATTTCATTTCAGTGATTGCGTGTGCGCGGAATAATTCCATCCGCTCTCCAATCTTTGTGATGTGAGCCGCACGGCATTCCTCACTCGATGCCGCGATCGGATTCGCGAGTCAAAATGGTACTGATCGCAAAATGGTGCTGATCGCAAAAAGGAGATCGACCATGTTTAAGAACAAGAAAATTGCTTCCGCGCTACTTCTCACGACGTTCGTTGCGGCCTCGGTCGCGACGACCGCACTTGCTGCCGGTTCCGGCGAGCCTCCGCAGATTCCCGGCTATGACCGGCACGGCGGCACGGTGCCGGTACCGAATCCGGATCGGTCGTAAAGATCGCGAGCACGCGTCTCGGCGATCTCGCGAACTAAAAGAAAGTAAGGCCGTCCGAAAGGACGGCCTTTTTCACTTTGTTGCGCATTCCCGTTGCCGAGACGTCTCACCATTTACGGTTTCAGTAAACGTAAAGGTTAGCGTTGTAGCCGGTGCTGCCGCCGCCGGTGAGCGCTGGACTGTTAAGATTTGGCCCGCCAAAGGTCGGCGAGCGGACGGATCCATAGGCGTTGAGCACGCGCTCACGCGCTTTTACGCCCTGCGTGGCGTGGTTCGTGAGCTGGCTCGCGGCCAGCTTGTTTTTTCCGCCGCGCGCGGATTTTGCAAGCGCCGGCGCGCCGAGTGCAATCGCCGCCACCAGCGCTGTGACTACGAGCGTGACGGCAACAAGCTTCGATTTATCGCGATGCATGGTTTATCTTCCCTTCCGAGCGGGAAGCCTTCCAAACGACCAGGCGTGACCGCCTTGCTCCTCGGCCGGGGTGATCGAATCCGCGTGCCGGAATTCCCTCACACCTGCGTGAGCTTGCTGCGTCGAGCGCGTATCAGCATTGCGATTGGCCGATGTTGAACTTCGCTGTCGCCGCGCGAACGAGCTATGCTCAATAAGCTGCCAGCCCAGCGGCCAATTTTGCTCATTTCGCGTCGCGGTAAAGCACGCCGTGCGATAGGGTCTGCCCGGGAGAGAAACGCCAGGCGGTGCGCGACGCGAAATTGATGCTGCAGCCGACATTTTCATCGGTCGAGACGCGAAGATCGTGGATTGTCGCGGTGGCCGCGCTGGTGATCATGGCAATCGCCTTTGGCGCGCCGTGGGTCACGCTCGTGGCGCTCAAGGACATCGCCGCGGAGGTGAGAGGCGAACGCTCGATCCCGGCCTTTGCCAGCGCCTTGATGTGGATCGGATCCGGAGTCGGCGGCATCCTCATGGGCCGAATCGCCGAGCGCATCGGCATACGCTTTACCGTGATCTTCGGCGCCGCAATGGTTGCGCTTGGTTTGGCGCTGTCGAGCCTCGGCCCCACGCTGCCGCTCTACATCGGGCATGGCCTGTTCATGGGGCTGCTCGGCATCGGCGGCATCAATGCGCCATTTTATGTCTATGTCAGCCGCTGGTTCGACCGCCGGCGCGGTTCGGCACTGGCTTTGATTTCCAGCGGCGCTTATCTGGCCGGCGCGTTCTGGCCGCCTATCTTTGCGCGGCTGATCGCCTATGCCGGATGGCGCCATGCCATGCTCTATTACGCGGTATTCGAACTGCTGTTGATCGTGCCCGCGGCCGTGCTGGTTCTCGCGCCGCCGCCGCAACCGGAGCGGCATCCCAGAAAGCGCGAACCGGGCGTATCGAAATCGGTGCTGGGCTGGCCGCCCAATCTGGTGTTCGCGTTGCAAATGGCGGCGATTTTTACCTGCTGCATTCCGATGGCAATGCCGCAAACCCACCTGGTGGCGTTCTGCAGCGATCTCGGGATCAGCGCCGCGCATGGCGCCGCCATGCTGTCGGTTCTCCTCGGCGCCGCCTTCTTCAGCCGTCAGCTCTGGGGGCTGATTTCGGACCGGATCGGCGGTCTCTCCACCATGCTCGCCGGATCGGCCTGCCAGGCGGTCGGGATGGCGGCGTTTCTGCTGACGCAAGACGAGATCGGATTGTTCACTGTCGCCGCGCTGTTCGGCTTTGGCTTCAGCGGCCTCGTGCCGGCGAACATCCTGACGTCGCGCGAATTATTTCCGGTCGAGGACGCCTATTGGCGGATGCCGACATTGCTCTTGTGCAGCGGCTGGGGCATGGCCGGGGGCGGCTGGCTCGCCGGACTTCTTTACGATCATTTCGGTTTTTACACGCCTGCCTTCGCGGCCGGGCTCGCGGCCAATCTCCTCAATTTTATTTTTATCAGCACGCTGGTGCTGCGGCGCAGGATCGCAATCGCGCGCGGTTGAACAAACCCGCTGGGAATAAAATTCAGCCGCTCCGGGTCGCTTGGTGCGAGCCCTTTTGGGCGATGGCACATTCGATTCAAGGAGTTGTTCCATGCGCAACACGATGATTGCGGCTGCGGCATCATTGGCTCTCGCCGCGGCGACCACACCGATGAGCACACCGGCATCTGCGCACGGCGCCGGTTTTGGCGGAGGCGGCGGACATTTTGGTGGCGGACGCGTCGGTGGCTTTGGCGGTGGCGGCGGTGGACATTTTGGCGGCGGTTTTGCCGGCGGACATTTTGCGGGATTCAACGGCGGGCGGCATTTCGGCGATTTCGGCGGACGTTTTGATCACGGTCGCTTTGGCCGCTTCGGAGGCTTTCGTCGCGGGTTTGGTTTTGGCGGTCCGTTCGGATACGGCGGTTCCTACGGCTATTACGGCTATGGCTACGATAGCTGTTACGTGTTCACGCCGTCTGGTTACGTGTGGGCCTGCTACTAAAATCGCACCGCGTGCGCCCATGCGGTTCTTTGAAACAAAGAACTAACAGCGGGGCCGGAACCAAAAGGAGCCGGCCCGATCACTAAACGGCGATTGCGGGAATAGCCGCTCGCGGAAACGAGTCTTTTCAGCAAAAGGCGGCGACGACAAACACGCCGCGTTGGCTGCGAGGCCGCAACAGCGGAGGCCGAAATGCTGCGCTTTATTCTCGTCAACGACCGCATGCCGCGCGCGCAAGCGCATTGCGGGTTGTGCTGCACGCCGATCACGGCAGGTTACGTCCGGGAGATCGGCACGAAATTTTGCTACTGCAGCCGCGGCTGCTTCCTCAGTCACTCGAGATTGGGGCAGCTCGTGCTCGAACACCGTGCGAGGGCCGCGTCATGAGATGCGATCATTGCCGCAGACCGGTAAGGTCTTCCGTTTACCGTTTTTGGGGCATGCGATTTTGCTCGAAAACTTGCGAAGCGGCGTATCTGGGGCGGCTTGAGCCAGCGACACGGGAAAAATTGGCGCGAGCCATCCACCATAGCGCGCCGATGGCGGACCAGCATTCAAACGCGATCTGAAAAAAAGCCTAGTGGGCGGAAACCGACGCTTTGACGACCGGCGAGTGCGCCCGCGCCGCGCAGAAATTCGCCACCGCGGCGGCGATCGCCGCGCTCGTGAGCGAACGCCGCTCCGGGGTCGACAATTCAAGTTCTTCCTGGCGATTGACGATCGATCCAGCCTCTAAGAGCACAGCCGGCATCCTGGTCGTGCGCAGCACGATCAGCTGATCGTAGCGGTACACGCCGGCGTCGGCATCGACGAGGATGCGGCGGCGATGGCCCATCAATGCCAAGGTGTAGTGCGGGGTGTAATGGAGCTCCCGGCGCTCCAATTCGTGTCCGAGCATGCTGCCGAACAGCAGACTGCCGGCGCGATCGGCGTTTTCGTTCGAGATGAAAATCGCGTAGCCCGGATAGTTGTCATTGAATTCTTTTTTCTGTCCCGCGTATTCCCAGATTTGCTTCAGGTTGTCGGGGACCGAATCGTGGTGAATCGCAATGAACAGGTCGGCGTGCATGGCGTTGGCGCGCACCGCGCGTTCGAACAAGCCGCGCCACGGCGCGGTGGCGGTGATCAGCAGCGCCGTCTGTTCGAATCCGGCATCGACCAGGGCCTGCTTGACCTGGCGCGCGAGCTGGAGATTGAAGGCATATTCGGGCACGCCGCGCGCGCTCATCGCACCTGGCACATCGGCTGTGTGACCGACGTCGACGACCACGCGGAAGGTCGCGCGGGTGCAGTTGTCGGAAGCCGGATGGCTCGCGGGGCCGGCGCGATCAGTTGCGGCGCGATCAGTCGTGGAATGGTCTTGGCCGCGCCCGCTTTGCGGCGCCGCCACCAATAAGCCGATTGCGAGAATGACGCCGAGCTTTGTTGGCGCCCACCACACCCCGTGCATGACTCGATTATAGCATGATCCGGAAAAGTGGATACCGGTTTTCCGAAAAGATCTTGCTGAAACAAAAAGCTAAAGCAAAATGGTGATTCAGCCCAAGATCGTTTTGCCTTGGCCGAGCGGCCGAAAATTGCCATTCACCCTTGTGGACGGAACCCCGCTCTGGAAGCTTGATTTTGCTCCCGCACTGGTGCCGATAGTGGCGAATCGGTCGTTTGCTCGAGGAGCGCAATATGGTTCGCGAACCCGTTCTGACTGCGGTCGCCATTGGCGATCTCCGCCCCACCCAAATCACGGTCGGCATGCGCGAGGTCGCCGAAAAGCGCCAGCGCTGGCGCGAACTCGCCGCTAAAAAGGGCGCCAAATTTCTTGGCAAGCACATGATTCCCGTCGTGCTTGGTCCGAAATCGCGCCACTACGTGGTCGATCATCACCACCTTGCCCTTGCCCTCCATGAGGAGGGCGTCAAGGACGTCGCGGTGACGCTGATCGCCAATCTCGGTGGTCTCGACCAGGACGCCTTTTGGACGGTGATGGACAACCGCTCCTGGATGCATCCGTTCGACAGCAAAGGCGAGCGGCGGCATTACAACGACATTCCCAAGCGCGTGTCGGATCTGGTCGATGACCCGTTTCGCTCGCTGGCCGGGGAACTGCGCCGCGCCGGCGGCTTTGCCAAGGACACGACGCCGTTCAGCGAATTCCTGTGGGCGGATTTTCTGCGCCGCCGCATGAAGCGCAAAACCGTCGAGCACGATTTCGAGGGGGCGATCGAAAAAGCGATGAAACTGGCGAAGGGCGAGGACGCCGCCTACTTGCCGGGATGGTGCGGCCCGGTCGACGACGCTTGATTCGGATACCTCGCTTTATTCGGCCTGGCTGCGCTGATCCGCGCGAGCCCGCGCGCCGCAGCTTTGCTATAGTCCGGCAGGACAGTTGACGGGGAGGGCGGCTTCCGGTCGCCCGGCTGCCGCGCGCAGTCGGGTGCGTTCGAGAGCTGCAGCAGTGGCGATCATGAAAGTTCGTTATGCAGGCGTGATCCTGGTCATGGCAGCGGCCGCGTTAGCTGGCTGCAGCAAGGACAAGGAGGTGGCCCCGATCGACCCCAACGCTTTGCCGACCAATTATCGGAGCGCGCTGGTCCAGTTCCTGCGTCAATCCTTGACCAACCGCGCCGACTTTCGCGGCGCGATGATCTCCGAGCCGACGCTCAAGACGGTGGGCGGCAGCCAGCATTATATTGTCTGTGTTCAGTTCAATCCGCGCAGTGCGATCAAGATCAAGGCCGCTGTCTATCTGGCCGGCCAGATGACGCAGTTCGTCGACGCCACACCCGAGCAATGCGCGGACGCAA
>Ga0306920_100009550_pt1 | contig 12953 bp, 9 predicted proteins | sample flu12Cox44000170_FD_204666 | JGI IMG/M metagenome (GOLD analysis project Ga0306920, IMG submission 204666) | Lab enrichment of tropical soil microbial communities from Luquillo Experimental Forest, Puerto Rico - flux4day.12C.oxic.44.000.170 (v2)... | ecosystem: Environmental > Terrestrial >...
GCGGGCGAAAGCGCAGCCGGGCTGGCCGAGGGCGAAGCCCTGCCCGAGAGCTACGAGGCGGCGCTGGCGGAGCTCGACGGGCTCGTTGCACGCATGGAAGGCGGCAGCCTGAGTCTGGAAGAATCGCTTGCAGCCTACCGCCGTGGCGCGGCGCTCGTGCGCTTCTGCCAGCAGCAGCTCGAAAAGGTTGAACAACAGGTGCGCGTGCTCGACGGCGAGACGCTGCGGCCCGTGCCCCTCAATACGACAGACTCCGCAGCGGGCGGAGACGACGATCTATGACATTTGACCAATGGACCCGGCAGGTACTCGATCGGGTCGAAAGCGCGCTCGATCACTATTTGCCGGCCGCCGACGTGCTGCCGGCGCCGCTGCATGACGCCATGCGCTATGCCGTGATGGGTGGCGGCAAGCGCGTACGGCCGCTCCTGTGCCACGCGGCGGGCGAACTCACGAATGCCAGGCCCGAAGCGCTCGACGCGGCGGCCTGCGCGCTGGAGATGATCCACGTCTACTCGCTCGTGCACGACGACATGCCGTGCATGGACGACGATGACATGCGTCGCGGCAAACCCACCGTACACGTCAAATATGACGAACCGACGGCGCTGCTGGTCGGCGATGCGCTGCAATCGCAGGCATTCGTCGCGCTGACGTCGGATGTGCCGGGTTTGAGTGATTCGGCGCAGCGTCAGGCATCGCTCGTGCGCGAACTCGCGCTCGCGAGCGGCTCGATCGGCATGGCCGGCGGCCAGGCCATCGACCTCGCGAGCGTGGGCCATTCGCTCACGCGCGAGCAGCTCGAAACGATGCACCGCCTGAAGACCGGCGCGCTGCTGCGCGCCTCGGTCCGCATGGGCGCGCTGGCGGGCGAGACGCCTTCGGCGGAAAGCCTCGCGGCGCTCGACACGTACGCGGCGGCCGTGGGCCTCGCCTTCCAGGTGGTGGACGACATTCTCGACGTCACCGCCGACTCGGCAACGCTTGGCAAGACCGCGGGCAAGGATGCGAAGGACGGCAAGCCGACCTACGTGTCGATCATCGGTCTTGATGCTTCGCGTGCGCTCGCGCAGCAGCTGCGCGCCGACGCGCACGCGGCGCTGGAACCGTTCGGCGCGCGCGCGCAGCGCCTCGCCGAACTCGCTGACCTGGTGGTGAACCGGGTGAGCTGACCGCGCCACCCGCCCACGCGCATGAAAGGGAAAGTAATGCGCAGAACAAGTGCGGGAGCGCCAGTTTTCCTACAATGGAACGACGATGTACGACTTGCTGAAAACCATTGACGACCCGGCGGATTTGCGCCGCCTTGATCGCCGCCAGTTGCAACCGCTTGCCGATGAACTGCGTGCCTTCGTTCTCGAGAGCGTCTCGCAAACGGGCGGCCACCTGTCGTCCAACCTCGGTACGGTCGAACTGACGATCGCGCTGCACTACGTGTTCGACACGCCGCGCGATCGCATCGTCTGGGACGTGGGCCATCAGACCTATCCGCACAAGATCCTGACGGGCCGCCGCGACCAGATGTCGACGCTGCGTCAGCTCGGCGGCATTTCGGGTTTCCCGAAGCGCGACGAGTCGCCGTACGACACGTTCGGCACCGCGCACTCGAGCACGTCGATCTCGGCGGCGCTCGGCATGGCCGTCGCGAGCAAGCTCAAGGGCGACAACGCCATGGGCATCGCCGTGATCGGCGACGGCGCGATGACGGCCGGCATGGCCTTCGAGGCGCTGAACAACGGTGGCGTTGAGGACGACGTGCCGCTGCTCGTCATCCTCAACGACAACGACATGTCGATTTCGCCGCCCGTGGGCGCGCTCAATCGCCATCTCGCGCGCCTCATGTCGGGCCGCTTCTACGCCGCCGCGCGTGCGGGCGTGGAGCGCGTGCTGCGCCATGCGCCGCCGGTGCTCGACCTCGCGCGCAAGCTCGAAGAGCACGCCAAGGGCATGATCGTCCCGGCCACGTTGTTCGAGGAATTCGGCTTCAACTACATCGGGCCGATCGACGGCCACGATCTCGACTCGCTCATCCCGACGCTGCAGAACATCAAGGAACTGCGCGGCCCGCAATTCCTGCACGTCGTCACGAAGAAAGGCCAGGGCTACAAGCTCGCCGAAGCCGACCCGGTCCTGTACCACGGCCCCGGCAAGTTCAACCCGGCCGAAGGCATCAAGCCGTCCACGACGCCCGCAAAGAAGACCTACACGCAGGTGTTCGGCGAATGGCTTTGCGACGCGGCCGAACTTGACCAGCGCGTGATCGGCATCACGCCGGCCATGCGCGAAGGTTCGGGCCTCGTGGAGTTCGAAAAGCGCTTCCCGGATCGTTACTATGACGTCGGCATTGCCGAGCAGCATGCCGTGACGTTCGCGGGCGGTCTGGCCGCCGAGGGCCTGAAGCCCGTGGTCGCGATCTACTCGACCTTCCTTCAGCGCGCCTATGACCAGCTGATTCACGACGTGGCGCTGCAGAACCTGCCGGTCGTGTTCGCGATCGACCGCGCGGGCCTCGTGGGTGCCGATGGCGCGACGCACGCGGGCGCGTATGACCTCGCGTTCATGCGCTGCATCCCGAACATGATGGTCATGGCGGCGTCGGACGAAAACGAATGCCGCCAGATGCTCTACACGGCGCTCCAGCAGGACTGCCCGACGGCCGTGCGCTACCCGCGCGGCGCAGGCACGGGTGTCGCGACCGTCAAGCAGATGGCCGCGCTGCCGGTGGGCAAGGGCGAAGTCCGCCGCGAGAGCAAGGCGCCGGCAGGCAGCCGTATCGCCATCCTCGCGTTCGGCACGATGGTTGCGCCGTCGCTCAAGGCTGCCGAGGAACTGGACGCCACCGTGGCGAACATGCGCTTCGTGAAGCCGCTCGACGCGGAGCTCGTGAAGCAGCTCGCCGAAACGCACGACTACCTCGTGACCGTCGAAGAAGGCTGCATCATGGGCGGCGCGGGCTCGGCCTGCGTGGAAGCCCTCCTTGAAAGTGGGGTTATCAAGCCCGTACTACAATTGGGCCTCCCCGACCGCTTCATCGACCACGGCGACCCGGCGAAGCTGCTGGCGGGCTGTGGGCTCGACGCAGCAGGGATCGCGAAGTCGATTCGCGAGCGCTTCCTCGATCGCGCGGCGAACGCGTCCGGCAAGTCGGTGATGCGCGTCGCCTAAGGCAGATCGAGGTCGACTGGCGCCTCGCGGCGCGGCTGGTCCGGGCCGTTGTCCAGGTCGGCCAGCGAACCGCGGCAGCCCATTTCACATGTGAACTGGCGGGCGGGTTTCGTACCCGGCAGTCGCCAGCAAACGCCGGCTCATGCCGGCGTTTGCCATTTTGTTTGGCCGTTGTTTGGCATTTGCGCGCCGCGTTCGGCGCGGCTTGAGGATAAGAACATGAATCAGATGAACCCGGCCTTCGTGATGCCGGACGTCCAGAGCTCCGTCGATACCCGCCAGATCGTGATCCAGCGCGTGGGCGTGAAGGCCGTGCGCCATCCGCTCACGGTCAGGACGGGCGCGGGCGACGTCCAGCCGAGCGTCGGCATGTGGAACCTCGACGTTCATCTGCCGGCCGACCAGAAGGGTACGCACATGTCGCGCTTCGTGGCGCTGCTCGAAGAAAACAAGGCGCCGCTCGAACCCGCGACGTTCCGCGCGATGCTGGCCGCGATGCTCGCGAAGCTCGAATCGCAGGCAGGCCGTATCGAAGTGACGTTCCCGTACTTCGTGAAGAAAGTGGCGCCCGTGTCGGGCGTCGAAAGTCTGCTGGATTACGAAGTCACGCTCACGGGCGACGCACGTAACGGCGAGGCGCGCCTTTTCCTCAAGGTGCTGGTGCCGGTGACGAGCCTGTGCCCGTGCTCGAAAAAGATCTCGCAATACGGCGCGCACAACCAGCGCTCGCATGTGACGATGGACGTCGAGTTCGACGGCGATCTGCCGGTTGAAGACCTCATTCGGATTGCAGAGGAAGAAGCGTCGTGCGAGCTGTGGGGGCTGCTCAAGCGTCCGGACGAGAAGTTCGTGACCGAGCGCGCGTATGAGAACCCCAAATTCGTGGAGGACCTCGTGCGCGACGTGGCCGTGCGCCTGAACGCCGATGCGCGTGTGATCGCCTATACGCTCGAAGCCGAGAACTTCGAGTCGATCCACAATCACAGCGCCTATGCCGTGATCGAGCACGACAAGCGCGCGGGCTGACCGCCGGCCCCGCTTGCGCCATCAACGAGAAAGCCGCCCTCGGGCGGCTTTTTTGCTACAGCGGCGGCAGTCGCGTCACTGCTGCGCGAGCGACGTCAAATCCCAGCGCGGCTTCACCGTGAACGCGTAGTCGCGCGTGGCCTGCTCCGGCCAGCGCTGCAAACGCAGCGCGCCTGCGAGCGCGATCATCGCGCCGTTGTCGGTGCACAGGGAGAGATCGGGGTAGTGCACCTCGAAGCCGCGCTTTTGCGCCGCGGCCGAAAGCGTCTCGCGCAACTGCTTGTTCGCGCCCACGCCGCCCGCCACCACGAGGCGCTTCATCTTCGTGCGCTTGAGGGCCGCGAGCGATTTCGCGGCCAGCACCTCGACGGCTGCGTCGACGAATCCGCGTGCGATATCTGCCTTGCCCTGCTCGCAGATATTCGTGCCGAGCTTTTTCACCTGCGTGAGCACGGCCGTTTTCAGGCCGCTGAAGCTGAAGTCGAGATCGCCCGAATGCAACATCGGGCGGGGCAGTTCGACCGCGCCCGGCGTGCCGAACTCCGCGAGCCGCGACACTTCCGGGCCGCCGGGATAGCCGAGGCCGAGCAGCTTGGCCGTTTTGTCGAAGGCTTCGCCGGCGGCGTCGTCGAGCGTTTCACCCAGCGTCTCGTAGACCCCCACGTCGGTCACGCGCATCAGCTGCGTATGGCCGCCCGAGACGAGCAGCGCGACGAACGGAAACGGCGGCGGCGCATCGACCAGCAGCGGCGAAAGCAAATGCCCCTCGAGGTGGTGAATGCCCACGGTCGGCCGGTTCCACGCCATGCCGAGCGCGTTGGCGATACTCGCGCCCACGAGCAGCGCGCCTGCGAGGCCGGGACCCTGCGTGAACGCGATGGCGTCGATGTCGCTTTTCGCCGCGCCGCTCTTTGCGAGCACTTCCTCGAGCAGCGGCAGCGCGCGACGGATGTGATCACGCGAAGCGAGCTCGGGCACGACGCCGCCGTACTCGCGGTGCATGGCGATCTGCGAGTGCAGCGCGTGCGCGAGCAGGCCGCGCTCGCTGTCGTAGAGCGCGAGGCCGGTTTCGTCGCAGGAGCTTTCGATGCCGAGAACGAGCATGGTGTGGGGCTGGGCAACGGTATTGCCTTGCCGAAGCGGGCAAAAATCGCAGGCAAAAAAACCGTCGCGAAATCAAGGATCAAGTGAGCCTCAAAGTATAACAGTGCGCGTACAAGCCGGCTGAGGGCGGCAAGCCCCTCGGTCCGGGGACAAGCCCTGCCGCCGCGCAGGTAGAATGCGCGCCATGGAATCTTTCGATATCGCCGTGATCGGCGCAGGGGCGGCCGGCATGATGTGCGCGGCGGTGGCGGGCCAGCAGGGGCGCCGCGTGGCGCTGATCGATCACGCGCCGCGTCTTGCGGAAAAAATCCGCATCTCGGGCGGCGGGCGCTGCAACTTCACGAACCTGCAAGCGGGCCCGGCCAACTATCTCTCGAATAATCCGCATTTCTGCCGCTCGGCGCTCGCGCGCTATACGCCGCGCGACTTCCTCGCGTTGCTGCGCCAGCATCGGGTGACCTGGCACGAAAAGCACAAGGGGCAGCTTTTCTGCGACCAGTCGAGCGAGGCGATCATCGACGTGCTGCGCGCCGAATGCGACGCGGGCCAGGTGGCCTGGCGCCGGCCGTTGCCCGTCGATGCCGTGAGTCATGCCGACGGTGCAGGCTTCACGCTCGGCACGCCGCAGGGCCAGATTCGCGCGAAGGCGCTCGTGATCGCAACCGGCGGTCTGTCGATTCCCAAGATCGGCGCGACCGACTTCGCGTATCGCGTCGCGAAGCAGTTCGGCCACAAGCTCGTCGACATGCGCCCGGCGCTCGTGCCGCTCACGTTCGCGCAGGACGAGTGGGCGCCTTACGTGCCGCTCGCGGGCGTGTCCCTCGAGGTTCAGGTGGCAACAGGCGAGCGCAAGGCCGGCGGCGCCTTCGACGAAGACCTGCTCTTCACGCACCGCGGCCTCTCCGGCCCCGGCGTGCTGCAGATTTCGAGCTTCTGGCAACCGGGCCAGCCGATCCGCGTGAACCTGCTGCCCGAGCGCGACCCGTCGGCGGCGTTGATCGAGGCCAAGGGCGAGACGAAACGCCAGATCGGCAACCTGCTAGCCGAATGGGTGCCGGCGCGCCTCGCGCACGTGTGGCTGGAGGCGCACCAGGTGAAGGCCGACGCGCGCCTCGCCGACCTGCCCGACAAGACGCTGCGCAAGATCGGCGAAGGGCTCGCGCAGTGGACGCTCACGCCCACGGGCACCGAAGGCTACAAGAAGGCCGAAGTCACGCGCGGCGGGGTGGACACGCGCGAACTTTCCTCGGCGACGATGATGAGCCAGCGCGTACCAGGCCTCTATTTCGTGGGCGAAGCCGTGGACGTGACGGGCTGGCTTGGCGGCTACAACTTCCAGTGGGCGTGGGCCTCTGGCGTCGCGGCCGGGGAGGCCGCTGCGGAGTACACGGCAAACACGGGCTGATTTCCTGATCGACATGCGCTGCCGAATCGCTTGCGGTTGACCCGAGTCATTGAAGACCGGGCGACTGTGGTTCACGCTGAAATACTTCGCCATGAGCAAGAGGTATGGGACGTGAATCAAGCGGTGAATCGAGAGGAACAGCAGCAAGCCGCGCCGTTGCGGCGAATCATGATTGCGGTGGACGACTCGCAGGCATCGATGCAGGCGCTGCGTTTTGCCGCGCGCGTGGTGCCGCGCGAGGCCGAGGTGCGCTTCGTGTGCGCATCACAGCAGCCACGCGGCTGGGTGGCGGGCGGTGCCCATAGCGCGGGCGACGCCTCGATGGAAGGCGCGCTCGCCGGCGCGCGTGAAGAATTTCGCCGCGAGGCCGAGCGCACGCTCGAGCAGGCGATGACAGCGTTCAAAGGACAAGCCGCCTCGGTCGAAGGGCAGGTGGTCGGTCTTTCCGGCGAGGCAGGCGCGGTCGTGCAGGCGCTAACCGAAGCAGCACGAGAGTGGCGGGCGGACATGCTGGTCGTCGGCGCCCGGCATCAGGGGCGCATGAAACGCTGGGTGGACGGCTCGGTATCGGGCGCGCTCGCGGTTTGCGCACCCTGTCCGCTTCTGGTCGTGCCCGTGGAGTACGAGCCCCGCAGCGAAGCGCCCCTTGCGCGCATCGCGCTGGCGGCGGACGGCAGTCCCGCCGCGGCGCAGGCGATACGCGCGGCTGTGCGGCTCGCCGAGCCGCAAACCGTGCTTCGCGCGGTATATGTCGTGGACCGCGGCAGTGTTTCCGGCGATCCGGTGCCGGGCTCGGTGCTCGAGGATGCGCTTGCGGACCTCGGGCGCAAAGCACTGGCCAGCGCGAGCGAACAGCTCGAGGCGGCGGGTTGCAGCCATGAGTCGGCGCTCGTGGCCACCGGCCTCTTGCGCGACGACATCGCCCATGCCGTTCTGCGCGATGCGGAGCACTGGCAGGCCGATCTCGTCGCGCTGGGCACGCAGGGCCGGCGGGGTGTCGCGCGCTGGCTGCTCGGCAGTGTCGCGCAGCGCGCCATCGAGGTCACGCATGTGCCGCTGTTGCTCGTCGGACCGGGCGCGGGCTGAGGCTCGACGGCGCCCGGCAAACCAGGTCGGTGAACGCGTTCAGGCGGGTCGCCGGGGGCGGGTTTTCCCCCGCTCGGCCACACGATGCACGACTGCGGAACTGCTATACTCAATCCTCTTTACCCCCGATCCGTTATTGGAAAATGACGACCATCCGCGTAAAAGAAAATGAACCTTTTGAAGTCGCCATGCGCCGCTTCAAGCGCACGATCGAGAAGAACGGTCTGTTGACCGAACTTCGCGCGCGTGAGTTCTACGAGAAGCCCACGGCTGAACGCAAGCGCAAGAAAGCCGCGGCGGTGAAGCGCCACTTCAAGCGCCTGCGCAGCCAGATGCTGCCGAAGAAGCTGTACTGATTCCGGCGTCGCCGCGGCGCGGTTCCACATACTTCTAGCGTGGATCTCGTGTGAAAATCGCGGCGATCTGGGCAGCCGGCTCGCGGCTTGATGACATCTTGCCTCGCGGCCGCCGCTGCCCTCTGGTGTGGTCGCAACCAAGTCAAATTTGCGCCAACCCGCCTGGAAGCGTTTCCAGGCGGGTTTTTGCATTCCTGCAACCCCAACGCAATTCAGGTGAGTGATGAGTCTCAAAGACCAGATCAATGACGACATGAAAGCCGCGATGCGCGCGCGCGAAAGCGAGCGCCTCGCCACGATTCGTCTGCTGCTCGCCGCAATCAAGCAACGTGAAGTCGACGACCGCGTGACACTCGACGACGCCGGCATCACGGCCGTCATCGACAAGATGATCAAGCAGCGCAAAGACTCGATCAGCCAGTTCGAGGCGGCGGGCCGCACCGATCTCGTCGAGAAGGAAGCCGCCGAGCTGACGGTGCTGACCGGCTACATGCCCGCGCAGCTCTCCGATGCCGAGATCGCCGCCGAAGTCCAGGCCGCGGTCGCTCAGGTGGGCGCCGCCGGCCCGCAGGACATGGGCAAGGTGATGGGCGTGCTCAAGCCGAAGCTCGCAGGCCGCGCCGACATGACGGCGGTCTCCGGGCTCGTCAAAGCTGCGCTGTCGAAATAAGCGCGCCCGGCTCGCGCGCGACGTTGGCCCGTCCTCCGGGCAACGCCGCGAGGCCCGTACACAGCGTACACGGGCCGCGCGAGCCCCGGCCGCTCGAGCGCGTTTGCCTCGATGATTCCGCATTCGTTTCTGCAGGACCTGCTGAACCGCGTCGATATCGTCGACGTGGTGGGTCGCTACGTGCAGCTCAAAAAGGGCGGCGCGAACTTCATGGGGCTGTGCCCGTTCCACAACGAGAAAAGCCCTTCCTTCACCGTTAGTCCAACCAAGCAGTTCTATCACTGCTTCGGCTGTGGGGCGCATGGCACCGCCATCGGCTTCCTCATGGAGCATGCGGGGCTGACCTTCCCGGAGGCCGTCAACGAACTGGCCCAGTCGGTCGGCCTGACCGTGCCGCAAGAGCCTTCGCCCTTGCGTGGGGGTGGCGCTGGCGCCGCGGGCGGCTATGCCCCAGCCGTCTCCAAAGCGGTCACGACCGCGCTTTCCGACGTGATGCAGACGGCCTGCGACTACTACCGCAAGGAACTGCGCAGCGCGACCAACGCCATCCAGTACCTCAAGAAGCGTGGCCTCACGGGCGAAATCGCCGCGCGCTTCGGCCTCGGCTACGCGCCCGATGGATGGCAAAACCTCGAAACCGCGTTTACCAACTATCGCGACGACGCGCTGGTCGAGGCGGGCCTCGTCATCGTCAGCGAAAAGCAGGACGCGCAAGGCCAGGCACGCCGGTACGACCGCTTCCGCGACCGCGTGATGTTCCCGATCCGCAACGTGAAAGGTCAGGTGATCGGCTTTGGCGGACGCGTGCTCGACGGCGGTGAGCCCAAGTATTTGAATTCCCCGGAAACGCCGCTATTTAACAAGGGCAGCGAACTGTACGGGTTGTTCGAGGCGCGCCTCGCGATCCGGGAGCAGCGCTATGTTCTGGTGGTCGAGGGATATATGGACGTCGTCGCACTTGCGCAACTGGGTTTCCAGAACGCGGTGGCGACGCTCGGCACCGCGTGCACGCCGATTCACGTGCAGAAGCTCATGCGTCAGACGGATACCGTGATCTTCAGCTTCGACGGCGACGCGGCAGGCCGGCGCGCCGCGCGGCGCGCGCTCGACGCGTGCCTGCCGCACGCGGCCGACAACCGTACGATCCGGTTTCTGTTCCTGCCCCAGGAGCACGACCCGGACAGCTACGTGCGCGAGTTCGGCGCCGAGGCGTTCTCGGAGCAGGTCGATCGTGCCATGCCGCTGTCCCAGTTCATGCTCAACGAGGTGCTGGCGGACAAGGAGCTGGACCAGCCGGAAGGGCGCGCCCGGGCGCTCTTCGACGCGAAGCCGCTGCTTCAGGCGCTGCCGGCGAACGCGCTGCGGGCGCAGATCATGCACATGTTCGCGGACCGCCTGGACGTGCCGTTCGAGGAAGTGGCCGCGCTGTGCGAGGTCGACGCGCGCATTGCCCAGGCGGCGCGTCAGGCGCCCGCACGCAAGGACCGGCACCTCGTGACCGGTATCGAGCGCAAGGCGCTGCGCAACCTGGTGATGCACCCGCGCATCGTGTTGCAGTTCGACGAAGAGGCCGAACAGGCGCTGATCGGACTGACGCGCCACGGGGAGCTGTTCGAGGAAGTGACCACTCACGCTCGGGCGCTGGGCGAGTCGGCGGAATTTCAGCTGCTTTCGGACCTGCTGCGAAATGGGGCCAATGCTCCAACCTTCGAGGAAATTTTTCGCGAAATTCTGGACTATGATGAAAACGTTCGGGATTTGCTGATGAAAAATCCGGAAGATGGCTCCGCGGTGGAGGAGCGTCGCGAGCAGGAGCGGCTCGTGAGCGAAGAATTGGCGGCGGCGATCCTGAAGATGAGGTACGACGCCTGTCGCGAGCGCCTGGACGCGCTTTCGCGGCAGTCGCGACATACGCCTGAGGAACTTGCCGAGTTGATGTCACTGAATCAGACACGGGCTGACATGAAGCGTCAGCTCGGTTTGTAGGGGAAGGACCGCACGGAGGGATTATTGCTCTGCGTGCTAAAATAACAGGTTTTCAGCGGTTTTTTTTGTTTTTTCCGGGCGAACATAACGGGTTGGGGTAACCCGCGACTGTTCAGTTATCCAGCAAGGGCGGAATGGCAATGGCAAAGACTACAGGCGGAAAAAAGGCGACAGGCAAGGGCTCGACGGAGCCGACCAGCAAGGTCACAGAGGCCATAGTTACCAGTTCCGCCCGTTCGTCGGGCACTGAGTCCACCAACCGAACCGAGCCGGCTACCCGGAAGAGGTCGATGGCTGCAACGGCCGCGCGAGCAGCGCCTGTACGTGCGGCGAAAGCCGCCACGCAGCCGGCAACGAAGCGGTCCGGTTCGAGAAGTGCAAGGGAAGTGCCTGCCGTCGCGGACGATGCGGCAGAGCGCGAGGCTCAAGCATCCACGGTTCAAGAGGCTGTTGTCCAGCAGCCGCGAGTCGAGACTACAGCCGGTACGGCGAACTCCATGACGAAAAAGCTGAATGAAGTACCCGTCGATGACGACGCAAACCAGAGCGAAGACAGCACGCCCGCCGCGGGCAAGGGGGAGAAGACCACCCGTGCGCGCGACCGGCGAGCGAAGGAAAAGGCGCTGCTGAAGGACGCGTTCGCGTCGTCGCAGCCCGGCACCGTCGAGGAACTCGAGGAGCGCCGCACGAAGCTGCGTGCGCTCATCAAGCTCGGCAAGGAGCGTGGCTTCCTCACGTATGCGGAAATCAACGATCACCTCCCGGACAACTTCACGGAAACCGAGGCGATCGAAGGCATCATCAGCACGTTCAACGACATGGGCGTGGCCGTCTACGAGCAGGCGCCCGACGCCGAGACGCTGCTGCTCAACGACAACGCGCCCAACGCTTCTTCGGACGACGAAGTGGAAGAGGAAGCGGAAGTCGCGCTCTCGACCGTCGACTCCGAATTCGGCCGCACGACCGACCCGGTGCGTATGTACATGCGCGAAATGGGCACGGTCGAGCTGCTCACGCGCGAAGGCGAAATCGAAATCGCCAAGCGCATTGAAGACGGCCTCAAGCACATGGTCATGGCGATCTCCGCTTGCCCGACCACGATCGCCGACATCCTCGCCATGGCCGAGCGTGTGGCCAACGACGAGATTCGCGTGGACGAACTCGTCGACGGCCTGATCGATCCGAACGCCGAAGACACCGACGGCTTCAACGCCAAGGAAGCGGAAGAGATCGAGAACGAGGACGAAGAGGACGAAGAGGAAGAGGAAGAAGAAGAGGAGGAGGAAGAGGACGACGGCGCGGCGCAGGCGACGGCCAACGCGGCGCAGCTCGAAGCCCTCAAGCGCGCCTCGCTCGAGAAGTTCGCCCTCATCAGCGAATGGTTCGACAAGATGCGCCGCGCCTTCGAGAAGGAAGGCTACAAGTCGAAGTCCTACCTCAAGGCGCAGGAAACCATCCAGAACGAGCTGATGTCGATCCGCTTCACGGCGCGTACCGTCGAGCGCCTGTGCGACACGCTGCGTGCCCAGGTGGACGAAGTGCGCCAGGTCGAGCGCCAGATCCTGCACACGGTCGTGGACAAGTGCGGCATGCCGCGCTCGGAGTTCATCGCGCGTTTCCCGGGCAATGAAACCGACCTCGAGTGGTCGGAGAAGATCGTCGGCGAGAGCCACGCGTACAGCGGCATCCTCTCGCGCAATATTCCGGCGATCCGCGAACAGCAACAGCGCCTGCTGGACTTGCAGGCGCGCGTGGTGCTGCCGCTCAAGGACCTGAAGGAAACCAATCGCCAGATGGCGGCCGGCGAACTGAAGGCGCGCCAGGCGAAGCGCGAGATGACCGAGGCGAACCTGCGTCTCGTGATCTCGATCGCGAAGAAGTACACGAACCGCGGTCTGCAGTTCCTCGACCTGATCCAGGAAGGCAACATCGGCCTGATGAAGGCGGTGGACAAGTTCGAATACCGTCGTGGCTACAAGTTCTCCACGTACGCCACGTGGTGGATCCGCCAGGCCATCACGCGTTCGATCGCCGACCAGGCACGCACGATCCGCATCCCGGTTCACATGATCGAAACGATCAACAAGATGAACCGCATCTCGCGTCAGATCCTGCAGGAAACCGGTGTCGAGCCGGATCCCGCGACGCTGGCGAT
>Ga0306920_100009552_pt1 | contig 12951 bp, 13 predicted proteins | sample flu12Cox44000170_FD_204666 | JGI IMG/M metagenome (GOLD analysis project Ga0306920, IMG submission 204666) | Lab enrichment of tropical soil microbial communities from Luquillo Experimental Forest, Puerto Rico - flux4day.12C.oxic.44.000.170 (v2)... | ecosystem: Environmental > Terrestrial >...
CAACCCCCCTTTTGTCGGCACCGGCAGCGGAACCGATAGAGCTAGCCACGGGTTCCCAAGGTAGTGAAAAAATCGCGTCTGACCGTCGGAGGTGGGCGGGTGCGGCAGAGCCGCGATTTTTTGGCACCTTCTCTGCCCATGATACTCGTAGCGCCCCGACTAGTCGGGGCACCTCACACCCCGGGGAAGCGCTGTCAATGGAAAGCCGGCGGTCAGCTGGTGTAGTCGGGAGGCCGGTCTTTTCATGATCGGTCTCCCAACGTAGTTTGACTGCCTTCCGATTATAACCCCTGCCTTAGGTGAGAAGCCGTGAATCGGGGAAGAGCGGACCGGCCATCAGATCACGTTTGGCAGGGGCGGGGGATGCTGAATCTGAGCAGCGGGCTTTCCGATCAACGGACCTTGACCACGAAATACTCGATGGAATCCGGCACTTCTTTGAACCAGTGTGGTATGCCTTTGGGGATGACAATCACGTCGCCTTGGCTAAGACGGCGCGTCTCGCCACCGGCGAGCATGCCGCCACGAATTTCGTCCGGCGCGATGTGCCTTCCGCCTGTCAGGGTCCCCCCGGTGACGAATCTGGCGTGACCCTCAACCACGTAGAAGATGTCTGTGTCCATGTCGTGAACTTCCACTTCCCCAGGCCCCTTGCGCCGCAAGCCCATTACCTTAAAGTTGCGCCCGTCGCCGCTGGCGACGAACGGCTTCCCAGTGGCAATCGCCCTTCTTACCGTAGCGCTGTCGAAGTATTCGACTGTGGTCCCCGACGCTCCGGACATCGCACTCGGTTTGGCAACGCCGTTGCCACCGTTGGCGAGCGATACGGTGATCGCCCCCAAGAGCAACGCGGCAGGTAGAATTCCTTCGGTCCATTTGCTTAGAATCATCCTCGCTCCCTCCCGCGGCTAATCGTCCTGTTCATAAGTATCGCAGTACAGGGCAAGACTTTTGAGTAGGAAGACTAGCGCCAGCGTGGAGCTCCACTCGGCACGAAAGCCGCACGGAAAAGCTGGTGACGCCTGAGGCTTCAATCCAGAATCGGAAATCGGCAATTGAGAAATGCTATGACGCTACCTTTTCGGCCACCACTTTGGCCTGGAGAAAGAGCAGCAAGTAGTCGTGCCCGCCTGACTTAGAGTCCGTACCCGACATGTTGAAGCCACCAAAGGGGTGAGCCCCCACCAGCGCCCCGGTGCACTTGCGGTTGAAGTAGAGGTTCCCGACATGGAAATGCTCGGCCGCCTTGTCAAGCTTCAGCCTATTCTTCGTGTAGACGGCGCCGGTGAGCCCGTACTCGGTGTTGTTGGCGATTTCCAGCGCCTCGTCGAAGTTCTTGGCTCTGACGACAGCAAGGACAGGCCCAAAGATCTCCTCTTGGGCAACGCGCGCTGTCGGTGGCACGTCGGCTATCACTGTAGGCTCTATGAAGTAGCCTGAGCTGGATCCTTCCCCACCACCCGTCACCAGGCGGCCCTCCTTCTTGCCGGTCTCAATGTACTCCAGGATTGACCTTCTGGCGTTGTGGTTGATCACCGGTCCCATGAAGGTCGAGGGGGCGGCGGGTTCGCCGACGTTGATCTGCTCCACGCGTCCCTTCAGCTTTTCCAGAAAGGCGTCGTAAACGTTTTCCACCACGATGGCGCGCGAGCAGGCGGAGCACTTCTGGCCTTGGAAGCCGAAGGCCGATTGGGCCACGCCCTCGACCGCGGCGTCCAGGTCGCTTTCGCTGTCGACCACGATGGAGTCCTTGCCGCCCATCTCCGCCACCACGCGCTTCACCCAGATCTGGCCCGGCTGGTGTTTGGCGGCGAGTTCGTTGATGCGCAACCCGACGTCCTTGGAGCCGGTGAAGGCCACGTAGCGGGTGCGCGGATGCGTTACCAGCACATCGCCCACCGTTGCCCCCGGCCCAGGCAGGAAGTTCGCCACTCCCGGCGGAATCCCGACCCCTTCTAGCACCTCGAAGAATTTGTAGGCGATGGTGGGCGAATCGCTCGAGGGCTTGATCACCACGGTGTTGCCGGTAACGAGAGAGGCCAGGGTCATGCCCGCCATGATCGCCATAGGGAAGTTCCAGGGAGGGATCACCACCCCCACCCCTAGGGGGATATAACACAGGTGGTTCCTCTCGCCGGGCACTGGGGTCAGCCGCATAGGCTTGTCGAGGCGAAGCATTTCGCGGGAGTAGAACTCGCAGAAATCGATGGTCTCCGCCACGTCGGCGTCGGCTTCCGGCCAGGACTTGCCTACTTCGTAGACCATCCAAGCCGCGTAGTAATACTTGCGCTCCCGAATGGCCTTGCCCGCCTTCAACAACAACTGCGCCCGGTCTTCAGCTTTGGTGTGGCACCACCTTTTGAAGGCCTCGTCCGCGACGCGGATAGCGCGGTCCGCAAGCTCTGGCGTGCCTTTGGAAAACACTCCCACCGCCTGATCCTTGTGCGCGGGGTTGACGGAGGTGAGCTTCTCCTTGGTCTTGATGCGTTCGCCGCCGATCACCAGGGGGTACTCGCGCCCCAACTCCTTGCCCACTTCCTCCACGGCTTCCTTCATCCGTCTAAATTGCTCCGGGTTGCCTTTGAAATCGCTCAGCGGTTCGTTCCTGAAATCTGCCAATTGCATCTATTTCCCTCCTCCCACCTCGTTGCACGCTGAAATCAAATATCCAATGTCAGATCACGCCGGTTTGCACCTGTTCCCCACTATCCCATCCTCATTACTCGGGCGAAGCATTATACCGTCGAGGGCAGCGTCTTGCCAGTTCAAAGCCGGTAAACTCGCTGGACAAGCAGAGCTAATCTCCAGTGATAGGGATGAGGCGCGGTCAGAGAGGCGCCTCTAACCAGAGAGGCGCCTCTAAGAAGTGTAAGCCAAAGGAGTTGAGTCGTGGCCGGGAGGGAAAGGACGAACGCAGGGTTCGATGGAAGCCTGGGATTCAGCGCTGAGTAGGCACTTCGAACCCCTGGATCCGCCTCAACACCTCAGCCTGAATGCGTTCCATCTGCTCCGGGCTGAACACTCGTCGCCCCATAAGCGTGCGGCGCAGGTAGTTGCGGTCCCATTGACCGCACATGATACCTGTCTTAGAGTGGCTGGCGGAGCCGAGCAGCAGATGGCCGATCCCGTGGGCCATGGCGTGACCGAGGATCACCGGAATCTCCGCCTCGTCCCTGTCGACGTCGCGCGCGAGGTCTTCAACGCGACCGTAGAAGACGCTGGCCAGGGCGCTGCCGTCAGCGTAGCCGAAAAGAGTGTCGCGGAAGGCCCTGCTCGCGGGAGCGGAACGGGGGAGAATCCGCAGGACGACCGTGGCCCCGCTCACCGGCCCGCTGCACTCCTGGTCCGCCTGCTCGGCCGCGACCGGTAATTTACTTGTGGCGACAGGCCTGGCAACTTCGTCTTCTAAGGCCGCTTCATCCTCAGTCTGCCCCTCATAATGTGCCAGCACTTTTCGAATCCTGGCTTCGTTCCAGCCGACCGGGAGTCGGCTTCGTTTCATTGATCCTTTCTCCATCGCCTACGATAGGCCAACAGTAGTTTACCTCGAAGCTCGTAGGCTGGGCGGTTGGGGCCCCCAGGGCGCCTAGGGCGCCTGCGCATCGCGCATCGGTCTAATTTCATCTATACTCTCAGGCGCTGGATGTTCTCTTGAGAGGCACGACGACGCGCAACCCTTGTCATTCCGAGCATTTACAGCCTTTCCGCTGCGCATAATGTGCAGTAACTCGATGGACTGAAATTATGCTGAATCTAAACGACTTGCACGTCGAGTTACTGCAGAGAGGAGGTCGCGGCGACCGAGGAATCTGCTTTTGCGGCCAAGAACAGAAGAAGCAGATTCCTCTCGCGCAGGCGGGATCGGAATGACAGGTCGGCGGGCTTTCATCCCGATGGGTGGGCCGAAGGCTCGTGTAACAGTCCCTTGCCCGATTGCCAATCGGCGGCTCATGAGCCCACGATGAGCAGCAGGCCCCAGAGGCTCCCGAATCGCATCGGTTTATTTTTCATCTATATTCCCAGACGATGGACACTCGCTTGAAGCGCACACTGACTTCGACTCTCTGTCGCCCCCTGGTGTGGACGCTCACTCTGGCTGCCGCAACCGCGCAAGGGCCCAGAGGCGAGCTGAACGTTATGCACTACAAGGCTCCGGAGTTCCCCGCGACGAGTCTGCTTTCGGATGAGTCGCAAGTCCCCTCTTCCACCCGCCAGATCCAGGCGCCGGCGCCATCGGCTCCTTCCACAGAGTGGATCAACTCGTCTCCGCTGACCATGTCCGGACTCCGCGGCAAGGTGGTGCTGATCGACTTCTGGGAATACACCTGCATCAACTGCATTCGGACTTTCGCGGAGAACAAGAAGTGGTATGAGCGCTATCACAAGTTCGTGTTTGAGATCGTCGGCGTGCACGACCCGGAGTTTGACATCGCCTACTCGCCTGAAAACGTCCGCGTCGCGGTGAAGCGCTTCGGTCTCACCTACCCCGTGGTCGTAGACGGCGGCTTCCAGATCTGGAAGGCGTACAACAACTCGACCTGGCCGAACCGTTTTCTGATCGATGCCAAGGGTTTTGTGCGCTTCAGCCGGCCCGGAGAAGGCGGGGACAGCGCCTTCGAGCACGCCATCCAGCAGTTGCTCCAGGAGGCTCACACCGGGTTGCGCTTCCCCGCCGAGTACACCATCGCTCCGGAACAGAATGCCTTCGCTCCCTCCTGTGGGGTCCCGACCGAGGAGATGTATGTCGGCGACTGGTCCGGGCGCGGCATCCTGGCCAACTCCGAGGGCTACCACCAAGGGAAGACACTGGATTACAAACCTCCCGGCTCGGTCGAAGATGGCCGCGCCGCAGTCTCCGGACGGTGGGAAACGGACAAAAACGGCATGATCTATCGCGGCAGAAACAAGGAAGGCAACGAGTCCGATAATCTCATCATGCGCTACCATGCGCGTGAGCTCTACGCCGTGCTCAACGTGTCGCACGGAAAACCCTCCCGCCTTTACATCGAGCAGGACGGCAGGGACCTGACCGCCCAGAACAAAGGCGCGGATGTGCAACTCGACTCCAGCGGGCACTCCTACATCGACGTGCGCGAGCCAAGGATGTACTACCTGGTGCAGAACCCTTCTTTCGGGAGCCACGCGGTGGAACTCCTCCCGAGCCGGGCCGGACTCACCGTCAACTCCTTCACGTTCGGAAATGATTGCCAGACCCAGTTCCCGCACATTTGATGGCTAGTGCAATTACAGGCCGGATGGGATTCTTGGGATTCTCGCTTCGTAAGTTCGAAATGACCTACAATACGGCCGATGGTAAAGTAGGTGTTGGTTGATCCTCGCGTATGCCGGATGATTCCAGCGCCCGGTCCGCCGGTGACACTGACGGCAGTAACGCCAGTAGGAGGCACTGACTAACTGACACAGAATAATCCTGAACGCTGCAACTCCAGGGTCTTCCTGCTGCTACTGTGCGTCTCTGGAAGCGGCTGCCTTTCCGCACGCGCGGTCATCGCCTCTTCGTTGACCGCGAGTGCTATTGTGAGCTCAGAATTCATCTTCACCCAGGCACCCTTCAAAGAATGCCACGCTTCCACCATCGTGGAACTGCCGCAGGGCGATCTGCTGGCAGCATGGTTTGGCGGCGAACGTGAGGGTGACAAAAGTGTTGCGATCTGGGGAGCACGCCGCCACGCTGGTTCCTGGTCTGTGCCCTTCGAACTGGCGCGGGAACCCGAGACCCCTTGCTGGAATCCAGTGCTCTTCGTCAACCGTGGGGGGAAGATTTGGCTCTTTTACAAGTTCGGCGGAAGTCCAAGAACGTGGTCAGGCGTGTACCGTACTTCTGCCGATGGAGTCACCTGGAGCGAGCCTGTTCGTCTGCCGGCAGGAATCCTGGGTCCGATCAAGAACAAACCGGTGACGCTCGCGAACGGCGACATTCTGGCCGGATCCTCGGTGGAGACCGCGCTTTCCTGGACCTGTGGCGTCGACCTAAGTTCCGACGGCGGCCAAAGTTGGAGTCATTATGGACCCATCGGAGTTTCCGGCTACCATCATGGCATCATCCAGCCCACGGTGTGGGAGACGGCGCCCGGCCACGTTAAGATGCTCGTGCGGGCCACCCAGGACATTGGCTCTATCTGCGCGGCGACTTCGGGCGATGGCGGCCATACCTGGAGCGACGTCAAACCCACCGCCTTGCTTAATCCGAACAGCGGAATTGACGCCGTTAAGATGAGGAACGGCACAGTAGCGCTCGCGTACAACCCTTCCAAGACAGAACGGAGCCCACTAGGCCTTGCCTTCTCTCCAGACGACGGCGAAACTTGGAAGACACCCCTCACTCTGGAGGACGGGCCGGGAGAGTACTCCTACCCTGCCATCATTCAGACGCGCGACGGAAAGCTACACATCACTTACACCTGGCGGCGCAAGCGCATCAAGCACGTGGTCGTCGACCCCGGCCTATTGAATCACTGAGCCATTGAGTGATCGAGTCATCGAGCCATTGAGCCGCAACCAAAACGAGATTCTCGTGTCCTCTTTTGGCTCTCAAGCCTTAATTGACACGGAGTGTCTCAGTGACCTCTGTGTTGGTTTTCCTACTGCTTTTCGGCCACGAAGGTCGATGTTCGGCCGGTCAGCTTGTCCGTCGCGACCACCGTCATTTTCTTTCCATCAGGCGAGACCGATATTCTCGCTACTTCAACCACCTTGCCATCGCGCTTGTCCGTCTCCTCAATCGTGTGGTCATCGACGCGCTTCAAAGAGACAGAGTTGTAGAAATATGCTCCTTTGACGGGGTAGTCTTTGCCGTCCAGCTTCGCCGTATAACTCTCGCCCGTCGGTGTAGACATGCTGATCTCATCGCCATCGCCCTTGTAAGTGGTAGTACGGCCGTTTTCACTCTCATTCACTTTGTTGACTCGCCACGAACCGGAAGTCCCATTCGCTCCAGCAGGTGCTTTTCCTATTCGCGTAAAGGTAACTTCGGCGGTTACGGTTTGTTCGGTGTTTTGCGGATGGGTGGTACTTTTCAGCGTCAGAGTATTGCCGTCGTCCGATACCGTCCGCGTCTGCTCGTTCACCGTCTTCCCGTTCTTTTTAGTTGTGACGGCAATAGACTTGGGATCGACCTCTCGCACGCTGATCGTGTCATAAGCCTGGCCGGTGACCGGCTGGTCCTGTCCATCCGCCTTGACCTTGATCTTCGGACTGCAACTGGAACAGTCATACATACCTTTGTCCAAGGAAAACTCGTAGGGTTTGGGCGATAACTTCGCTTGGCTCATGTTGGTGCGCCAAGTGCCATCGAAGGGGCTTTGCGCCAACAACAATGCGGGAGCCAACAGCACTAGCGTGCAAAACACCGCGAAAGTGGCGCGCCGATAGATTCTTTTCATCTGAGTCCTCCTCCAAAGAAGTTAGATTTTCTGCGGTCGGAAGCCGCAGTCTCCAATTGGGCTTTCCGATATCCCTGAGTATACACCCGTTTGTCCGTCCGAGCACGTTTAGAACTCCTTTTGCCCGATTCAGTAACGTGTTAATAAGTTCAGTAACGTATTATTGTCAGGCGAGATCCGGCAGGGCCGACTTCGTCTGGCCCACGACGAGAGCAGGTATGAAAAGCCGACCACTTTACCACGGAGGCACAGCGACAGGAGAGACAAATTGAGAGCATAAAGCAGGAGAGGACGGAAGCCCAGAGACTCAATGGCCCCATCACCCGAGGGTTTAGCTGGCACCGCGGCCCAGCAGCACGACGGGAATCGTCTTGAGAAGGATCTTGCAGTCAAGGGCGGGCGACCAATTATCGATGTATTCCAGGTCAAGTTCCATGACGCGTCGGAACTTGAGAGTGCTGCGCCCTTCCAGCGCCCAAAGGCAAGTGAGTCCAGGAGGCATACGCAGCCGGCGCCGCTGCCACCGCTCGTACTTCTCTACTTCCTCCGGCAAGGGCGGGCGAGGGCCTACGAAGGACATGTCACCCCGGAGGATGTTGAACAACTGGGGCAGTTCGTCCAGACTGAACCGGCGCATGAAACGCCCTGCACGCGTGCAGCGCGGATCGTTCCTGATCTTGAACCACGGCCCGTCCACTTCGTTCAAAGCCGCCAACTCCTCTCGGAGCAAGTCGGCGTCCGGGCGCATAGAACGGAACTTGTAGAGCGTGAATCTCCTGCCTCCCACGCCGCAGCGTGTCTGCCGGTAGAGCACAGGCCCTTTGGAGGTCAATTTGATGAGCAGGATCAATAGCAAAAGAAGGGGAGAGAAAACCATAAGAAACACGAGCGCCATCAAAAAGTCCGCCACACGCTTTAGCAACAGCAAGAACTCGTTTTCCGGCGTTGCCGAGAACGTCAGCAACGGCATCTCGCCCAGGCGCTCGAGATAAACCCTGGAGATAACGTGCGGGAAGAAGCTGAGGAGGACCCGCGTCTTTACCCCTTCCTCCTCGCACACGACGAAGGTCGCCTCCAGCCTTTCCAGTTCGTCCTTGGAGACGGCCATAATCACCTCGTCGATGACGTGACGCCGCAGGACTTCGGGAATTTCGCTCAACGCGTGGACTGGATACCGGCGCTCCAGACCGGAGCGCTCCAGCCTTTGTTGCATCTCCGCCACATCGCCCAGCGCCGCAAAGCCGGAGATGATCACGCCGCGGTGCCCGTTGCCCTCGAGCGCCCGAGCGATCTCCATCGTCTCGGGAGTGTCTCCCACCAGGAGGAAGTGACGGAGGCTCCTTAGGCGACGACGGAGCACGCCTCCAACGTTCCGGGCGAGGAGCCGAAAGGAGATCATTGCCGCAAGATCAAGAATGGCAAAGAGCCCCAGCATCAAGCGACTGATGTATTCCACCTTCAAGGCCGAGGTCGAAGCCAAGAGCAGCATGGTGGAAATGAGCGATACCTTGAGCGGATCGAGGAAAGCGTGCCCCAACTCGTCTTCCCGGATCTCCTGGTAGATGCCCGCGGCCAAGCCGACACCTAACCAGATGCCCACCGCCACGGGGACAATCCAGATGTAGTAGTAGGCTGGGTAGAGAGGCCGAAGCGCCGCCAGGTGGGAGCGGATAGCGTGCGCGGCCCAGAAGCTGGTTAGGGCCAGAACGCCGTCTGCCAGCATATACAGCATGCCGATCATCCGGTTATGACGAGAGAACATGGCCGCGACGACACTAAGAGGAAACCCGCCGGCTCGGGACCTACACACCGTTATCTTAGCAGAAGAACCGGCTGCCTTTGTTCTGGCCTCAGTATCCTGAGCGATGTCCCCGAAACTAACGAAGAGGAATAAGGGCTCTGTTCTTGAGGTTCAGTCTTGACATCAGCGTATCAGCGTATCAGAATCGAAACATGAGAACCACCGTCACCCTGGATGCGGATGTTTATGAGGCCGCCCTGAGCCTGTCTCGGCTCTCGGGCGAGCGACTGGGGAAGGTACTCTCCCGGATGGCACGGCGTGGCTTGGAGCAAAGGGAAACCCCGCATCGCAAGGGGCGCCGCCGTTTCCCGACCTTTGACATTTCGCCAGGGGCGCCGGTCATTCCGGCTTCCCGCATCGAGCGAGTCCTGGATGATGAAGGCATCGTCTGATCTGCTGCTGCTCGACGTCAACGTGTTGCTCGCACTGGCATGGCCCAACCATCAGTTTCATACTGCCGCCACGCAAAGGCTGGAGTCGTCCCGCGAACGTTGGGCCACATGCGCTTTGACCCAGTTAGGCTTCATCCGCATCTCTTCCAATCCGGCGGCGGTCGCCACTGCGAAGACTCCCGCGGAGGCAGCGAGACTCCTGGCGGCGATGGTCCGAGATCCGTTGCATGTTTACTTGAGATCACTCCGCGCCCCCTCGGATGGGCGATCGATCCGGGTGTTCGAGAGAGTTCTGGGGAGCAAACAAGTTACCGACGCTTACTTGATAAGCCTGGCACGACAGCATAAGGCGAAGCTTATGACGTTCGATGCCCGATTGAAGGCCGCCACCCGGAGTGGCGAAGAAATCGAGCTCGTCGCCGGCTGAGTCGGGGTACCGATGGATTTCGCCAATGAGGCCGAGCGGCCGAAGCCCTGTATCATCTTCCCCGTCGGCGTGGTACCGCTGAAGCCGTGCCTTGATACAGTGGGCAGAATTTGAGACGCTCGGTATCCCGTCTTCAGGGTGGTTTCTTTTGGGACCCAGACTTTTCTTGCTGTTCTTGATTCTCGCGACGCTCCTCGTGTTGCAGAGCATTCTCTCACTCCAGAGCGGCCATCGCTTTCTGCGCTTAGTTCGACGAAGTCTACGGATGCCGCCGGGAGATTATCTGCCTCCGGTGGCGCTGATTATTCCGTGCAAAGGGCTGGGCCAGGACCTCCAGTCGAACCTTACGCGATTCCTCACCCAGGACTACCCCGGCTACGAACTGGTCTTTGTGGTCGCTTCCGAGGAGGATCCTGCGCACTGCTACCTTTTGGACCGCCTCAAGACTTGGGCGCATAATTTCCCGGAACCCCATGCAACCTCGGTGGTGGTGGCAGGGCATTCGGAGGTTCGAGGGGAAAAGGTCAACAACCTGCTGCACGGGCTCAGGGCGGTGAGCCGCCGGGCTGAGGTGCTGGTCTTCGCGGACGCGGATGCTCGCCCCAAGGGGGACTGGCTGCGCTCCCTGGTATCGCCTCTCGCTGACAGCAGCGTTACGGTAAGCACCGGATTCCGCTGGTACCTGCCCGGCTCGAGCTTTGGTTCTCAGTTTCGCGCCGCCTGGGATACCTCCATCGCCACAATGCTAGGGGAGCACGACCACAACTTCGCTTGGGGAGGTTCGATGGCTCTGCGCGCCAAAGACGTCGAAGGGCTGCGACTGGCGGAGCGTTATTGGGCGCACACAGTCAGCGACGATTATGCCGTTACCCGCGCCGTCCGCGACGCGGGTGGTAGAATCCGCTTCGAACCCCGATGCCTGCTGGCTTCGCGGGAAGAGTCGAGCTTTCGTGATTTTGTGCGCTGGGCCAACCGACAGATCGTCATCACCCGTGTTTATGCGGCCCACTTGTGGTCCCTGGGACTGGCCAGCCATGGACTCTACTGTGCGACGTTCCTGCTCGGGCTACTGCTTCTGCCGTATCCAGGTTCTTCGGCGCAGGGGCGATTGACCATCACAGTATTACTTCTCTTCGTCCTCAGTCTGGGCCTGGCCAAGGGACGCCTGCGCTCCGTCCTTGCCGCTGAACTCTTTCCGGAAGAGAATGCCACTCTAAAAGGCTACGGCTGTCGCTATTGGCAACTGACTCCGCTGGTCCCCTGGCTGATGTTCTATAACTTCGTGATGGCAAGCTTCACCCGGCGGATCGAGTGGTGCGGCACACATTACATTTTGAAATCCAGAAACGAAGTGGAAGTCGTTAGGCGGGATAGTACCTGATCATTGCGAGCCCTTGGGTACTCGCGTCTCGTGCCTCGAGACGTAGCGGGCTGGACGGGCGGATTTTTTCCTGGCGGGTTTCTCGCCAGGCGACGGTGCTCCTACCGCAGGAGAGGGAGTGGCGCGAGCCAGAACCTGCTCGAACAGGGTAGTGCGGGGGTTAGGCGACTTTTTCTTTCCTCCTTCGCCATGACGGTACGGATGCTCGGTGTAGCAAGTCTGGCAGATTACCTTCGCCACTTCCAGTTCAACCATACTGGCGATCGCGTGGTTCAAAAGCAGGCGGCAGCGCGGGCAATAATCGTCAATCAAGTCGCCCAAACGTTTCTGGTTCTCGCTCATAGGATCTCTTTCGCCAGCGCTCGAACCCCACAAACTACTGAGAGCGCATTATCAATCGCATCGGGCAAAAAAGCAACCGCGCGGTTACCGGCGTTACCGGCGCACGATCCTTTGGATGGACACAGCACGGCCGCTCGCGGGGTCAGCCTCGACCAGCACGGCTGACAACCGGACGTCCCCTTTTGCTACATCGAAGCGGGCGGGGACCTGGCTCAGGAACTTTTCGATCACGGCACGCTTCTCAACACCAATCACCGAGTCGTAAGGGCCGGTCATTCCAAGATCGGTGACGTAGGCCGTCCCCTGTGGCAGCACTGTTTCGTCCGCCGTCGGCACATGCGTGTGAGTTCCCACCACAGCGGTCACGCGGCCATCCAGATACCACCCCAGCGCCAGCTTCTCGGACGTCGCCTCGGCGTGCATGTCAACGATGCGGATTTTAACCTCGGGGGAAATCTGTTCCAGCAACTTATCAGCAGTTCGAAATGGGCAGTCGATCGGCGGCATGAAGATCCTGCCTTGGAGATTCATCACGGCGTAATTCATCTCACTTCGCGTCCTGCCGACGTAAAGGCCGTGACCTGGAGAGGGACCTGGGTAGTTGGCTGGGCGCAGGAGGCGGCCGTCCGCATGGTCCCCCAGATACGGAAGAATCTCCTTCTTATCCCAAATGTGATTGCCGGAAGTCAGCACAGCAATCCCCAGCGCCAGCAACTCCTCGACCAGAGCAGGTGTGATACCGAACCCGGCGGCCGCATTCTCCCCGTTGGCCAGAACCAAGTCCGGTGAGTATTCTTTCACCAGATGGGGCAGCGTTTCCTTCAGAACGCGGCGACCCGGCCGGCCAAAGACGTCGCCAATGAACAAAATTCTTGCCGCTCTTTCCACGAGACCCTAAAACCCGAGGACTCGGAGCTGATGACCCAAGAATGACTAGCCTTACGGGAAGGTGAAGGGCGAAGGAGTTCACTCCAGCGGCCGAAATACGGAGGGCCCGCTCAGCCGTGTGACCCGCGTTAATTCGAACCTCGTTGTCGAGGTGGGTGCCCTCCGCCTCCCATCAGGCCTTCATCCCGGCGTGCCGGGAATCAAGCTCACCGGGCAAGCGAGTAAGGCTCCCGTTGAAACGGTGTTGGTTCAAATAACCGTGGGGCCATTCACCAACCTCGCAGGCTGGGCTCCGTAAGCCTAAGATTCTGGTCCTC
>Ga0306920_100009553_pt1 | contig 12949 bp, 7 predicted proteins | sample flu12Cox44000170_FD_204666 | JGI IMG/M metagenome (GOLD analysis project Ga0306920, IMG submission 204666) | Lab enrichment of tropical soil microbial communities from Luquillo Experimental Forest, Puerto Rico - flux4day.12C.oxic.44.000.170 (v2)... | ecosystem: Environmental > Terrestrial >...
CGGCCGTGTCCTTGTAGCCGGTCGGCGGCTGGCATTGATACAACGGCATTCCCAGTTGCTGCAGCGTCTGCACGAACGGCTTCGCGTCCTGCACGTCGCTGTCCGTCGCCCGAAGCGCGCTGACAAGGAACTCGAAAGGCGTCTTCGCCTTGGCGTTGAAGGCATCCGCTGAGAGGAACTCCGGCGACAACAGAATGGTGCGGGTCACTTCGCGGAGATCGCCGTTGGTTTCGCGGAAGCGGACCGCCGCGCGATCGACGAGCGCCTTTGGCGGCGTGTCGCTCACGAATCGGCGTGCGAGCTTCGTCGCGATGAAGCGCGCCGTCGACGGATGCTTGGCGAGGATGTCGAGCACCTTTTCGCCGTCCGATTCGCCGCCTCCTGCCTTGATGACGTGGCCGAGCACGACCTTCTGTCCCATGTCGTGCAGTTGTGGGCGGAACACGAACCCGCTGCCCTGCTTCGGGTTTTCGATCGTCCAACCGGTAAAGGCACGCGCCACCTCGGTCACGTCTCTTTGCGTGTAGCCTCCATCCACGCCGAGGGTATGCAGTTCCAGCAGTTCGCGCCCGTAGTTCTCGTTCAGGCCTTTCGCGTTCTTCCCGCGGGGGGGCTGCCGGATGCTGCCAGGGACCACGTAGGCGCCACCGAACGGCCCGCGCGCAAGGTGCGGTGGCGTGACCATCGGGTGCGGGCCGTTGGGATCGACGCTCATCCAGTTGTCCAGATAGAAGAGCATGGCTGGGCTCTTCGCGGTCGCCCCGAGCAGATCACGAAACGACCCGAGCACATGGGGGCGAATCACGTCACGCTCGTAATCCGTCAACAGGAACCGATCGCGCCCCTTTCTGGCGTCGACGTTGAAGTGGTTGAACCAGACATCCGTCAGGACCTCTTGAAGCTGTCGTTCGCTGTAGACTGCGCGCAGAATCTTCTGCTCGCCGAGCTCCACGACCACGCTGTTCGCGCGCTGCTGCACGGGCGCCGGCACCTTTGGCGCTTCCCCGTCCGCCTGTTGCTTCTGCTCGCGCCGTGCGTCCATCAGCGGCTGCTCGAATTTCTCGGAGAGCTCGCGCCGGCTCATCGAGATGGTGGACAATCCAGCGAGGCGATCGGCGACCGCCGTGTCTTGAATGCGCTCCGGGTGCAGCTGCTGGTCGATATAACGCTCGAGTCCGATGCCTTTTACGCGATCGACGTCGCCGGCGCGCGGTCCAAAGGCCATCCGGCTGAGGACGTGCGTGATCGTCAGCTCATCTGTCGGAAGCCGGCTCCCAGGACCGGACGCCGAAACTTGACCTGGGCCGAGCGGTCCGGTGAGCAAGAATGTGCACGCGCCAACAAAAACAAGAATCGGCTTCATCTACCCAGTTAGACCAAACTCCGTGCCACGGGTTTAAGAGGCTGGCTGCCGAATCCCGAAGCCCGAATCACGCTCCAGTCTGCACCTTCAGATCCAACGATTTCGTCTCGCCGTCTCCTAGCGTGAACGGCGTCGATTTGGTACTGAGTCGCTCAAGGAGATCCGGGTCCCCAACCTCGTTAAGATCAACGTAATCTAGCGCGATCACATAGTAGTCACCAGCAGGCAACCCGCGGACCTTGTATCGCCCGTCCTGGTCGGGTCGCCCCAGCCCGCGGTATCGAGTGTTAGTGCCCCATCGCTCACGGTCCTGCGCGAACACCATCACTGTGTAGTCCTTGACGACCTCCCCTCGCGTGTTGGACACGAGACCCGAGAGGTCGGACACTCGATTCGTGAGCTCCACCTCTAAACCGTTCGTATCGCCGCCCTCCCTGAACTCGATGCCCGAGTCAGTGACGTCGATCCCGTTATCGCGGACCGCCTTGAGGGTCCAGGCAGGGGGCGTTCCGACAAAGAGGCGGAACTTGCCTGGCGAAGTTTTCAGCTCGAACGTGAAGTCTTCTTTGACGTTTCCGCCCCCACCGCCGAATATCACGTCGTCGGGGTTCACGGGCGAAAGGGTGATCCGGATCGGCAGGCGAAGCGACTGAGCAGCCGTTGGATCCTGGACGATGACTCGTCCCGCTGCGGTGACCAGCTTGGTGACCATAAGATGAACATCGCTGAAGTCCTCTCCGTTGACCGTGATGTCGGCCGTGGCAAATTCTGCCACGCCGTCGGTTGTCGGCGTCACGTTGGCTCGAAGCCTGTACTCGCCTGGCGAAAGTCCGGACACCGTGAACGTGCCGTCTCGTTTGATTGGTCCGCCGCCCACAGCCCCTAAGAACACTGCCGACGCCCCGCGCGGCATCACCATTACGCTGCCCGCTGTAAGAGGCCGCCCCTGCGAGTCGGTGGCCGACCCGGCCACTGTCGCCGTCCGTGTGGCGACGAGCGTGATGTTCATGTCGCTGACGACTTGGCCAACTTCGACTCTGACGCGCTGTGCCTCCACCGGATTCGCGGTGCCTGGGTAGTACGTGGTCGCATAACCTGAACGGTCATCGGAGTCACCGCCGCCGCTAAAGTTCCTGTGAGTCGCTGAGATGTAGTACTGGCCCGGCGGCAGCCCGAACAAGCGGAATTCACCGATGTCGTTTGTGGTCCCATCGTGGCCACCCGCCCGCATCAGTTGGCGGCGCCCCTGCACGAACCGCGGCTGCAGCGCCGCGACCTGAATGTCGGCCACTGCTTCGCCGAAATCGTCCACGACGCGGCCAGTAATAATGCCGCCGCGAGGAAGGGCAAAGTCGACCTTCTCTACCGTCTGCCCGTCGAGGATTTGAAGGGGCCTGCCCGCCTGGGACGGGCGAGTCTGTCCATACTGCAGCGACACGAAGCTGCCCTTGCCCGCAGTGACTGTATATCGGCCGCCCGGCAGGTCTCTGAACTCGAAGACGCCCCGCTCGTCAGTCGACGTCGAACGCGTCTCACGAAGCTCCGGTGCGAAGATGCGCACCTGCGCGCGCCTCAGCGGGGCCCCGTCTTCGGCGGCGTAGACATGCCCGCGGATTCGGGCGGTACCCGTCTTCGCTGCTGTATCGCGCGGCGGTGCCTGGTAGGTCGATGCCCCTGTCCCCGGTGTCGTTTGGAGAACGGCTGTCACCTGCGGAAATGCCGATGTTGGCGCGCCGAGGAACGCTGCCACGAGTAGCAAGATCACCCGCATCATCAGGCACCTCGCGAAGGCTGAATTCCGGATTTCAATCTTAGTAGACGTCGCAGACGGGCGGATGGCCGATCACAGAATGCGGCGAATTGTGTGCGCACCTCTCACAAATCTGCGTTCGACTTCACCTCCCTCAGCTCGGGTCCAGGACGTGCAGCGAAAGCCTCTAAACACCGTCGTGCCATTCGTTTCTCGGCGCCTCTGTGGCTCGAATCGCCGCCCGGCACGTCAATTGCCTAAGAACAGCCGGGGGTTGTTGCGCACACGCCCCTTTTTTGGCTGTTTATTCGTCACGAGGGAGCGCCCAATGACGCGAACAAGACGCAGATCGTGGACGACTGAGAAAGGCTCTGCCCTTCTCGAGACGGCGTTCATCCTGCCGATCATGCTGATCATTTCAGCTGGCATCTTCGAGTTCGGCCGCGCGTACCAAACCTATGAGGTGGTCACCAACGCGGCTCGCGAAGGGGCGCGCGTTGCCGTGCTGCCCAACGCGACAACCTCTGACGTGAATGACCGTGTGAACGCGTATCTCAATGCCGGGTCGCTCAACTCGAGCAGCGCCACGATTACGGTCAATCAGAGTGCGACGGTCACCGTCGGCGCGGGAACCGCCACTGCGTCGACAGTTACCGTCGCCTATCCATTCTCGTTCGTTGTGCTCTCCCCGATCGCGCAGCTGATTAGTAGTGGATCCAATAATTTTGGTTCGGCGTTTTCGCTCACTTCGACGGCTGAAATGCGAAACGAGGCACAGTAGCTATGAAAGCTATCCAGCGTCTCTACCGGAACCAGCGGGGTATGTCGATGCTGTTCGTGAGCCTGGGGATGCTGGGCTTCCTCGGGGCCTCGACGCTTGCCATCGACGTTGGCATGTTGATGACTGCCCGGACGCAAGCGCAGACGTCCGCGGACTCGGGCGCATTGGCCGGCGCAACGGCGCTCGTCTACAACGATTTCACCAACCGCTCCCCGAACGGCCCCGCAGTGACCAGCGCCGTCAATACGGCCCTGACGAATCAAGTCATCGCCCAGCCGGTGTCTGTGAAGCCAGGTGACGTCGAATTCCTCAACGATCCGGTGACTGGTCAGGCCAATATGGTCAAAGTGACCGTCTACCGCACCGTGGCGCGAGACAACCCCGTGCCGACGTTGATGGGGCGACTCATCGGGATCAACCAGGCGGACGTCCAGGCAACCGCGACGGCACAAGCCGGGTGGGCCAATACGCAGAGCTGCGTCCTACCCTTCACGATTCCCGACAAGTGGATTGAGGAGCAGTGTGGGCCCGAGCCCTGCCCGTTTAACCCGGGCCCGACTGCGATCCCTCCCGACACATTCGACATATACGACTCCAAGGGCAAGCCGCTTGCGAATCCCGATGTCTACGTGCCTCCAACTTCTACAACGCCGGCCCCGACCGGCTACAACCCGGTCGCGGATAGAGGCCTCCAGGTGGTGCTGAAGGCGGGCACAGGGAGCCAAGCCACACCCAGCTTTTACAACCCGTGGGACATCGGCGGCGTCACAGGAGCGTCGGCTTACAGTGCGAACATCTCGGGCTGCAACACCTCCCCGCTCTCGATAGGCGACATGATGGTGCCCGAGAACGGCAACATGGTGGGCCCGACCAGTCAGGGGGTGGCCGGGCTAATCGCCCAGGATCAATATGCGTCCTGGGACACCGGTTGCCAGTGCGTGAAAGGCGGCGACCCCAAGTTCAAAATCAGTCCACGCATTCGTCCTATTCCTCTCTACGACCCCGTCGTGTACGCTAACGGGCAGCAATCCGGCAAAGGTATTCAGCTCAAGGTCGTCGGCTTCCTGGGGTTCTTCATCGAGGGCGTCAACGGCGGCGGTGATGTCACGGGAAGAATTACTCCCGTCCTTGGCAAAATCATCATCGGGGGCCCGCAAGTGGTCAGCGGGTTCTCGCAGGTGGTCATGCTCGTCAAGTGATCCACGAGCAGGGAATTCGTTGTAGCCCGAGAGGCCCCATTCCGGAGCCTTTCGGGCTACCGGCTAGCGCGCGTCGACTTTCCTTCCCGCATCCAGGTTGTCGAACTGCATGAGCGCGTTGAAGACCAGGAAATAGCTCCCCTGCGTCTCTCCACGCCAGACGGGGTTGTTCGAGAACACCACCACATGCCCCTTTTCGAGCGGTACGTCGACAACCGCCGCGTGCTGCGCGATTTCGGCCCCGTTCTCGACGAGACCGGAGACGAGCAGCTCCTTCGTGTCGGCGTACCGAAGGATGACCCGCGGGCGTGCTGCCGGCGGAATCACGCTGACGCCGTTCCGTAGCTGCTCCCCGGTGAGCGGCACGGCCTGCCACAGCTCGGTCTTCGGCTCGCGCGGCGCGTCCAGGCTCGCTCGTCCTTGCGGCGTATCGACGTCGTCCGCCGTTCCGCGTCCCGTCGGCCTGTTGCCGCCATCATCGGGACCGAGACGCCGCCCGCCACGCGCGCCGACGATATTCGAGAGGTTGAAGATTGGGCCGTTGTCGCACCACACGGCGAGGTTGTCCGTGTACCCGTAGGCAATCGGGCTCGCGGCGTCAATGAGCTTTGTCCGGACGGCGCTGCCCACGATGCGCATCCGCTGTCGTAGCGCGACTGAGAGCCCCGGCGTGAGACCGGTCGTCACGGCCAGATCCGCTGTGTCCATCGACGTAATCAGTAGTCCGCCCTTCCGCACGAAATTCTGCAGATGTTGCACGCCAATCCATCCCAGTCCGGGTCGCATGTCATCTGTCTGATCCTCGGACCCGAGATTCGGCGTCTCCGGAGTCTTCTTCCACGGCAGCGCGTTCCCGAACATCGGTATACCGTTGACGATGGCCTCTGGACCGCGTCCGACGGGAGGAAAGACGATGACATCGAAGCGCGCGTTGAGGTTGTCGTCTCCGGCGACCTGTTGGGTGCTGATATAGGAGTAAGGAACCCGCGCGAGGTCGAACGCCTGGCGCCACCAGCCTTCGGTCTGCGTCGTTTGCCACGTGTGGAGGATCGCGATGCGTGGCGTACGAACGGGATGTGTCTTGACTGACGGCGGGCTCGAGACCGCCGTGACCTGAAGGCCGAGCTCGCGTGCGAGCGTCTGCATCTCGCCGGCAGGGACGTTCGTCACGACGAAGCTCCCGCGCGCGAACTTGATACCGCCCGTCTCGAACGGCTCCTCCGCAGCGGCGAAGGTCGCCTCCTTCAGGCTGTACCGCAACGTGGCCAGCGCGGTGTCGGCGTGGTGATTGATGAGGAAGACGTTTCCGGTGTTCGCCACGTCGCCTTTGGCCCGTACCGGCCCGCCGACCTTTTCGACAGGCGCATCGAGCAGCTTTCCATCGGTGACGCGAACGGCTTGCACGTTGAACAGCTCGGGGAACGTCCAGCCTGTGTCATCGTACGGCGTGCGCTGGGGATCGTTCGGGCTCCAGTACTGATAGTCGAGGAGCGAATCTGCAATCCGGCTGTAGGGCTGATCCATCCGGACGATATACGACCCTGCGGGAAACGTCCTCGTCGTCTCTCCGTTCTTTCCACCCGACCCACCCGCCCCCCCTGACCCACCTGACCCAGCTGACCCACCCGAACCACCTGTCCCAGCCGGTCCATCCCGTCCCTCCGGCCCGCCCTGCCCGTCGTTCGTCGGCGTCGGCGTCGGCGTGGGGGTCGCTCGCTTCGAAGGCATCGTCACGCTGAACGCCGCCGTGGCCCGCGAGATCTCGACGCCCTGCTTCTGCAACGTACGCAGCAGCTCTGCCTGGGCGCCTGGCCGCGGATCGTCCTCGGGGAGGACGTAGCCCGCCGGCCCCTCCGTCCTCGCCTTCAAGATCGATCGCTTGCTCTTCAAGTAGAAGTTGCGCAGGAACAGTTGCCGGTTCGCTGCGAAATAATGCAGCGACGTCAGGAGTCCCGTCTCTTCGTAGTTGTTGTTGTTCCGCTGCGACCACACGGTCTTGGGCAGTGGCGGGTTCTGCTTGTACCACGTGCGCGCGTACTCGTCCGGCCTGAGCTCGCGTTCCACGGTGTCGGCGCCGCCATTCCCAAACGTTTCGTACAGGCGGCTGATGCCGTTGTGCAGCGCCGCCACGAACATCAGATAGCCTGGCGACCACGTGTCGAAGTTGCCGTGCGTGAAGACGCCCGGCATGCCGAACTTCGTCATTTCCGAGACGTTGTTCCACCCAATCATCTCCCACTCGTCGGCAAGGATCGGATCGATCCACGCGTTGTACGGCCCGTCGCCGATCGTGTTGTCATACAGGTACGGCACCGACTCGTGAAGGTCATGCAGGACCTGCGGGTGCCACTGCATGTATGTGTTGATGACGTTCTCGGTCAGCTTGAGGGTGACGCCCATCGCGTCGCGGTTATTGTCATGCGCGACGTACTTGCCCCAGTACACGAGGTTTGGCCAGTTCTTTCCAGGATTGGCCAGGTGCCACTTGTAGACGTCCACCATCTTGTCGCGGCCATCGACTTCGATGACCGGCGTGATGAGCGTGATGAGGTTGTTCCGAATGGCTTTGATGTACTCGTGGTCGTCGACGGCGAGCCGGTACGCGAGCTCCATCAACGCTGTCGGCGAGCCGGTCTCAGGCGAGTGAATGGTCCCGGTGATGTAGTAGACAGGCGTCGACGCCGCGATCAACTTTTCGGCCTGCGCGTCGTCCATCGCGATCGTCCGCGGGTCAGCGAGCTTCGCGAGACGCTCGCCGTTCTCCTGCAGCTTTGCCATCAACGCGTCTGACGCGACCGCCACCGCGATCATCTCGCGCCCCTCTTCGGTCTTGCCGATCGAAAACACCTTGACGCGCGGGGTCGCCTTTTCGAGCGCTCGCACGTACTGGTAGACCTCTTCAGCGTACGGCAGCTTGCCGGGCGCGCCCGCAATGTCTCCAAGCGCCGTCTTGGGCGTTGGGACCGTCTTCGATGCAGGCAGATAATCCACGAGCGGCGACGTGAAAAACGGCTGCGTCGTGTATTCCTTGATCTTGGCTGTGTAATCCTCATCGATGGCGATCTTCGGATCGCGCACGAACGTGGCCTGGGCGCTGAGCGTGATGGCGGCAAAGCTCATGGCGAGCGTCGCTGCGAGAGTGAGCGCAGCCGCTTCCGGTCTGAAGCTGGAACTCATGAGGGCGATCTTACGCGATAATGCGAGGCCAGCCTGGTTTTGGTTGGGGACACCTGCTTGGAAAGGTCCGTCAATGACTGCCCTGATTACCGGCGCATCGAGCGGAATCGGCCTCGAGCTCGCCCGTGAGTTCGCCTCGCACCGACACGATGTGATCCTTGTCGCGCGCAGCGAGGAGAAATTGCGCGCCCTGGCCCGCGAGCTGGAATCGAATGGCGTCCGGGCCGATGTGGTCGCGGCGGATCTCTCTTCTCCTTCCTCGCCTCGTACCATTGTCGAGGCGTTCGCGTCACAGGGCCGCGAGATCGACGTGCTGGTCAATAATGCCGGCTACGGCCTGTTTGGCCGCTTTCTCGAGACGCCGCTCGCCACCGAGCTCGACATGATACAGGTGAACATCGTGGCGCTGACGGAGCTGACCAAGCGCGTGCTGCCCGGGATGATCGCGCGCAAACGCGGGAGGATCCTGAACCTCGCGTCGACAGCCGCATTCCTTCCGGGGCCGCTGATGGCCGTCTACTACGCGACCAAGGCGTACGTCCTGTCGTTCAGCGAAGCGATCGCAACGGAGCTCGAGGGCACCGGCGTCACTGTGACTGCACTCTGCCCGGGTCCGACGGCGTCAGGGTTTCAAGCGGCGGCACGCCTGGGGCAATCGAAGTTGGTTGCGGGCAGGAAGCTGCCAACGGCTGCCGACATCGCTCGGTTTGGCTACGAGGCAACGATGTCTGGTCGCGCCGTTGCGGTGCCGGGTCTGACGAACAAGCTGACCGCCGAACTCCACAGGTTCTTTCCGCGCAGCCTCGTGCGGAAAATGGTGCAACGCGTCCAGGAGCCCCGAGCCAGTTAATCAAACGCCCGGGATCTCCTCGGCACGCAGCCGATCTGATCTCGATCGAAGGCGCAATTCCCGCCAGTCTGAGGATCAGCAGGCTTGACACGAAGACTCTACCCGAGGGCCGGCGTGAGGCCCACGGCGAATGGAACGTGCTGTTGAACCCAGCTCACCGCGACTTCTCCGCAATTCGGGTTCAAGATCCATTGCCGTTCGAATTCGATCTGCGCATGTTTCGCGGTCCCTGAGTCCTCCATGCCCGGGGCTGGCGCCGGCCCCCACCCGTCGGCGGCGATCCCTTCGGAAAACGCCCTTTTTAGCCCCCCTCGAAAAACTCCCTCGATCGTCGTATAGTGAGCGTCCTGCCGGCCGCCGAGCGATCCGACAGCGCAGCTGGGGTTCTCCATGGGTTGGGTGCTTACGACGCTGTTGCTCCTGTCGCCGGCGGTCTGTGCGGCCTCGCCGGGTGCCCCAGCGCAGCACCTGGGCCGGGGTGAGAGCGCGGGACCCACGCGGGAATGGGCCGCTGCGGTTCCCCAAGCGACGTCAGGTCAGGCGTCCGAGAAAGAAGTCCTTCCCAGCCGCGACCTTCAGCTCCCACCCGTCATCGTGCAGAACATCGATCCCGTGAGCTTCGACCTTCTCGACGCGCGCGCGGACGTGCCGGATGTGAAAAAAGTCATCCGTAACGAAGACCCGCATTCCAAGTTTGTCATCAAGCAGCACGTCGGCGCGTCGATCGGCTACGACAACTCGCTCATGCACGGGGGCGTCGGTTTTTACGTCACGGTCGCGGAATGGGGGCGCTGGAATTTCGGGATCCCGTCGCTCGGCGCTGGGTGGACCCGCTACCCGACCTACGACAGGACCGAGGGGCTGATCACGTTGAAGAACCAGCCGACGATCTTTGTCAGCATCGCGTCCGTCCACTACAGGGTCAGCTACGTGCAGTCGTTGGGGATGAACTGGTACCTCAACCTCGAGCAGATCTACGACCTCCGCTACAACATGACCGGCTCGCAGTTCGGGATTTCACTTAGCAATAAATAAGAACGAGCCACGAGTACCGAGCCGCGAGTCCCCGAGCTACGAGCACCGAGCCCGACTGACTACTCCGCAGCCATGAACGGGTACGTGTAGTCCCGGGGTGGGTTGAAGTTCTCTTTGATGGTCCGGGCGCTGATCCAGCGGACCAGATTCAGCTTCGATCCGGCCTTGTCATTGGTCCCCGACGATCTGGCCCCGCCAAACGGCTGCTGACCGACCACGGCGCCCGTCGGCTTGTCATTGACATAGAAGTTGCCCGCTGCGTGCCGCAGCGCAAACGTCGCCTCGACAATCGCGCGCCGATCCTGCGCGAACACGGCGCCGGTCAACGCATACGGTGACGTCGTATCCACCATTGTCAGCGTCTCGCCCCACTTCGCATCGTCATACACGAAAGCGGTGACGACCGGTCCAAAAATCTCCTCGCACAGGAGCCGATAGCCGGGATCCTTCGTTTCGACGAGCGTCGGGCCGACGAAATATCCTGTTCCGCCATCGACCCTCCCGCCGGCCACAATCGTCGCGTGACGCTTCGCGTGGTCGACGTAGTCACCGATCTTCTTGAACGCCCGCTCGTCGATGACCGCGCCCATGAAGTTGCGAAAGTCCTGAACGTCCCCCATTCTGATCTCGTCGATCATCGCGACCGCCCGGTCGCGCACGGCGGGCCAGAGTGACTTCGGCACGTACACGCGGCTTGCAGCCGAGCATTTCTGGCCCTGGAACTCGAAGCCGCCACGAACGATCGCAACGGCCAGCGCGTCCGCGTCTGCGGACGGATGCGCGAGGATGAAATCCTTCCCGCCCGTCTCGCCAACGACCCGCGGATAAGAACGATAGGTGGACATCGATGCGCCGATCGTCTTCCACATGTCGTTGAAGACTTCGGTGCTGCCGGTGAAATGCACGCCGGCAAGATCGCGGTGGCTGAGCATCGCCTTCGAGATCATCGACGCATCGCCGGCGACCATGTTGATGACGCCCGGCGGCATCCCGGCCGCCTCGTACAGCTTCATCAGGTAGTACGCCGAGTACATGGCGCTCGATGCCGGCTTCCACACGACGGTGTTCCCCATCAGCGCCGGCGCGGTTGGCAGATTGGCGGCGATCGATGTGAAGTTGAACGGCGTGACCGCGAACACGAAGCCTTCGAGACCGCGGTACTCGAGCTGATTCCACATCGTGTGATCGCTGACGGGCTGCTCAGCAAGCAGCTCGTCGCCGTAGTACACGTTGAACCGCCAGAAGTCGATGATCTCGCACGCCGCATCGATCTCCGCCTGAAAGATCGTCTTCGACTGCCCCAGCATCGTGGCGGCGTTGATCGTGTCCCGCCAGGTCGTGGTCAGAAGTTCCGCCGCTTTCAAGATCACCGCCGCGCGGTCGTCGAACGACCAGGCGGCCCATTCCTTCTGGGCGACACGAGCGGCCTCGACCGCGTGGAGCACGTGCTGCTCAGTGGCCTTGTGATAGGCGCCCAGCATGTGATGATGGTCGTGAGGCATGACGACCGCAGCGCAGGTGCCGGTCTTGACTTCTTTACCGCCGATGAACAGGGGGATGTCGATCCGCTCGCCGGCCATATGGTTCAACCGCGCCTTGATCGACCCGCGCTCCGATGACCCGGGCGAGTACGAGCGGACGGGCTCGTTGACAGGCGGTGGCACGCGCCGGCGGCCATTGAATGCAGCAACTGAAGAGGACATAGCCTTTCAGTGTAGCGCAGATGAAGCCTAGGCTGTCAGCAGGCGTTCGAGCTCTTCAGGGTGTACCGCCCGGGCCAGCGCGTCCTTGCGATCGACGAGCTCTCGCTTGACGAGCTCCGCTAAGGACTCTTCGAGCGTAAACGAGCCCTGCTTGCGTGTAATGGTGATCTCCTGATGCAGATGGTGCGTCGCGTTCTTGCGCACGTGCTGCCTGGCGCCGTAGCCGACCATCAGCAGTTCGGCCGCCGGAATGAGCCCCCCGCCGGTCCTCGGCATCAAGGTCTGGGTCAGCACCGCAGCGAGCGCCATCGAGAGCTCCTGTCGAATGGTGTTCTGCCGCTCGGCCGGAAACGAGTCTGCAATGCGTGCCACAGTCGTCGCCACATCCGGCGTGTGAAGGCTCGAGAAGACCAGATGCCCCGTCTCACCAGCGGCTACTGCGATCTGCATCGTCTCGGGATCGCGCATCTCGCCGACGACAATCACGTCCGGTGCCTGGCGAAGCGCGGCGCGCAGCGCCGTCGGAAAGTCAGGAGCGTCAATGCCAATTTCGATCTGTTCGATCACGCACTTTCGGTGAGGGTGTTCGTACTCGATCGGATCCTCGATGGTGATGATGTGCCGCGCGTCGCGATGGTTGATCTCGTTCACGAGCGCCGCTACCGTGGTCGTCTTGCCCGATCCGGTCGGCCCGCCAACCAGGACAAGTCCGCGCGGCAGGCTGGTGAGGGCTTCGACGCTTGCCGGAAGATTGAGCGATTGAAACCGCGGAACAGTCGAAGGCAGACGACGGATGGCCGCCCCGGGCCTTCCGCGCTCGTGGTGCAGGTTGATTCGAAATCGCCCAAGACCTCGGACGCGATACGACGCGTCGGCAATACCGAGGTTGCGATACGCGCGCCGCGCATGCGGGGCAAGCGCCGGAAGCACCGCGTCCGCGATTTCCTCGCCGCCCAATGAACCGCCATGCACCGCAGCGAGCGGCATGACGACGCCATCAACGCGAATCGACGGCGGAGCGCCAGCCACGAGCAGCAGGTCGCTGCCGTTCAGCCCGACGAGCGCGCCCAGCCAGTCGTTGAGCCGCGCGA